>Ga0335085_10013153_pt1 | contig 12140 bp, 8 predicted proteins | sample Lox_Sample_45_FD_206712 | JGI IMG/M metagenome (GOLD analysis project Ga0335085, IMG submission 206712) | Soil microbial communities from Loxahatchee National Wildlife Refuge, Florida, United States - Lox_Sample_4.5 | ecosystem: Environmental > Terrestrial > Soil > Wetlands | place: USA: Florida...
CGAACCCTACATGCTGGCGTCGAATCTCAAAGATGTCGTCGTGCTGGTCGACAAAGACCGCGTGAAGAGTGGCCGCTACGCGATCCGACGCTTCGGCTGCGACACGTTGCTGCTCGATGACGGGTTCCAATACCTCTCGCTCAAGAGCCGACTCGATATCTGCCTCATCGACCGCAACGCGCCATTCGGCAACCACTTTTTGCTGCCCCGCGGCACACTGCGCGAACCGATCGTCAACCTCAAGCGTGCCGACTATGTGTTCATCACAAAGTCCAGCGAACTCGGCGCGAAGAAGCTGCGCAAAGCCATTCGCCAATTCAACACCAAAGCGGAGATCATCGAGTGCGCGCACCACCCGCTATACCTGCAGGACGTGTTCACAGCCGAACGCACCGACCTGAAAGCACTGCGCAGCCTCAACGTTGCCGCCATTTCCGGCATCGCGGTTCCTGAAAGTTTCGAAGGCGGCCTGCGCACACTCGGCGCCAACGTCATCTACGCCAAGCGCTACGCTGACCACCATCGTTACACGCAGCAGGAAATCATCAACATGATCAACCGCAGCCTCAAGCGCGGCGCCAAGGCCATCCTGACCACCGAAAAGGACGCCGTCCGCTTTCCCAAAATCGACCGCCGCGACATTCCGATCTATTTTCTCCGTGTGGAGATCCGCATCCTCTCCGGTGCAAAGGACTTCGATGACGCCGTCGCCAGAATCTGCCATCGATAGAACCCGTCACGCCCGCATCCTGGTGCGCGCCACCAATTGGATCGGCGACACTGTCATGAGTATGCCCGCCGTGCAGCGGCTGCGCGAGTTGGTACCCGACGCGCACCTTGCCCTGCTTTGCCCCGCCAAACTTCAGGATCTCTGGCGTCATAACCCGTTCCTGGACGAAGTCATCCCATTCGATGACAAGGTGAACATCGCCCACCTGCACGCCGGAGCATTCGACGTCGCGATCGTCTTCCCCAACTCGTTCCGCTCCGCGTGGGAATGTTGGCGTGCCGGCATTCCCAGACGCATCGGCTTCGCGGGTCACCGGCGGCGCCGGCTTCTCACCGATATCGCTCCCGGACCCAATGACGAGACGCCCGTCCGCAAATCGATCACCGTTGAGGGCAAAACGTTCGACGTGAAATATTTCCCGGCCATCCGCCATCAAGTGCATCGCTACCTCGATCTCATCGCGCTGCTCGGCGGCAATCTCGAGCCGGTGCCGCCGCGCATCTGGCTGTCGCCGGGCGAGCTGCCCGCCCTCACCAAGTTCCTCCACGAAGGCAGCCGACAATTTATCGGCATCAACGCGGGCGCTGAGTACGGTCCCGCCAAGCGCTGGATACCCGAGCGCTTCAGCGAAGCGGCCAAGCGCGTCTCCGACGAAATCGCGTGCCGCTGGCTATTGCTCGGCGGCCCCGGCGACGTGGAGATCGCCAATACCATCGAAGCGCAACTACGCACCCAAGTCGCCGATCCGCGTCACGTCGTGAACGTTGCGGGCAAAACGACGTTGATGGAACTCTGCGAACTAATCAAGTTCTGCAAGCTGTTACTAACGAACGATACCGGTCCCATGCATCTTGCTGCTGCGCTTGGCACTCCGGTCGTGGCGATCTTCGGTTCGACATCGCCGAAACTCACCGGCCCGCTTGGCAAACAATGCGTTGTCGTCCACCAAGACGCCGAGTGCAGCCCGTGTTTCCTCCGTAAGTGTCCGATCGATTTTCGCTGTATGGATCGCATCACGGTGAGCCACGTGACCGATGCCGTGCTGCAGCTCTGGTGCGCCTCCGTGCCTACGCACGGTCACGTATGAGCGACCGGCCCAGCGTCGCCCGCTCCGCGCGCACCGTCAGCCTCGCCGTTCTTGGCAGCCGTATGCTTGGCCTCGTGCGCGAGCAGGTTCTCGCGTTGCTGTTCGGGGCCAGCCTTGAGTTCGACGCATTCGTCACCGCCTTTCGCATCCCGAACCTGCTGCGTGATTTGTTCGCCGAAGGCGCTCTGTCAGCGGCGTTTGTCACGACATTTTCCCAAAAACTCGAGGCGGAAGGTGACAGGTCAGCGTGGCGACTGGCGAATCTGGTACTGAACGCGTTGCTCGTCGTGCTCGGCACAATCACCGTCGTCGGAATTCTCATCGCGCCGTGGATTGTCAATCTCATCGCGCCCGGCTTCGCGAGCGTCCCGGGCAAGACGGAACTGACGGTGCTCCTCGCACGCATCATGTTTCCATTTCTGTTGTTCGTCGCCATTGCGGCGCTGGCGATGGGCATACTCAACGCGAAACATCGCTTCGGCGTTCCCGCCAGCGCCTCGATGATGTTCAACCTCGGCTCGATCCTCGGCGGCGTCGGTCTGGCGTTTGCGTTCGCACCGAACCTCCTGCACGACGCTTCACAATTGCCTCGGGCCATGATCGGCATCAGCCTCGGCACCCTGATCGGCGGTGCGCTCCAATGGCTCATCCAGATGCCGAGCCTCCGTGCCGTTGGCTACAAATACGAGCCGGTTCTGAACTGGCGCGACCCCGGATTTCTCCACATCGTCCGGCTGCTGGGCCCTTCCGTGCTGGGTGTGGCGGCGGTACAGATCAACGTGTTTGTCGATAACTGGTTCGCGTCGCAGTGGAACGGCGGCGTGACGTTTCTGAACTGCGCGTTTCGGTTGATGCAGTTTCCCATCGGCGTGTTTGGCGTCGCCGTCGGCGTGGCCACGTTGCCGACCGTGAGCGCCCACGTCGCCCGCGGCGACATCGACCGTTTTCGCAACACGCTGGGACGCTCGATCCGCCTCGCGTTTTTCCTTTGCGTGCCCTCCGCCTGTGGTCTGGCGGTTCTCGCGCGCCCGATCATTTCGGCGATTTACGAGCATGGACGCTTCACCGCCGACGCGACCGCGCAGACGGCGCTCTGTTTGCAGGCGTTTTCGGTCGGATTGGCTGGTTACGCCGCGATCAAGGTCATCGCGCCCACATTCTACGCGTTCGGCGACTCGCGCACGCCAATGTTCGTCGCGCTCGGCTCGATCATTGTGAACGCGGCATTGGATTACGTGTTCGCGCTCGTGATGAATATGCGCACTGCGGGGCTGGCACTGTCGACATCATTCGTCGCCCTCGTGAATTTCTTTCTGTTGTTGGCGCTGATGCGGCGCCGCATCCAACGGGTGGAGGCGAGTCTACTACTGAAATCGCTGGCGCGCATCGGCGGCGCGTCGGTCGTGATGGCGGCGGCGGCTTACGCCGCGCGCCGTTTGCTGGAGCCGCATCGCTACGTTGACGTGACGGTGTCGATAGGGGTTGCGTTGATTGTGTTTGGCGTCGCCTGTAAACTGATGGGCGTCGAGGAATTCGGCGAACTGCTGGGTGTGATAAAATTCGGCGCGAAACATGGCGACATCACCAAACCTCAAGGCAAAGGTCCGCGACCTGCCGAATAAGCCAGGCGTGTACTTGATGCGCGACCAACTGGGGCGCGTCATTTATGTCGGCAAGGCGCGGTCGCTGCGGAAACGCGTCAGTCAGTACTTTCACCCGTCGCGCCGCTTTACCTGGGATCCGAAGACACGCGCGTTGGTCGAGTCCATCGCCGATTTCGAGACATTCGTCGTCCACAGCGAACCTGAGGCGCTGCTGCTCGAAGGCAAGCTTATCAAGGAATACAAGCCGCGCTACAACGCGATGTTCAAGGATGACAAACGGTTCCTCATCGTGAAGGTCAACATGAACGAGCCGTATCCGCGCTTCAAGTTCGCGCGGTTGAAGAAAGACGACGGCGCGCGCTATTTCGGACCATTCGCGCATGCGGGCGCGGTGCGGCGCGCGCTGCAATTCATGCGCAAGACCTACGGTGTGCTCGTGTCGGGCACGGGCGCGCCGAAGGAAAGCGAGTTGAAGTACTCGACGTATCTTGTGCCTGTGCCGCTCAAGGACATGCCGCACGAGGAATACATTCGGCGTGTTGAACTGGCATGCGAGTTCCTCGAAGGCAGGAACAAGGGGGCGCTTGACATTCTCGAAGAGCAGATGCACGCCGCGGCCAAGGAAATGCAGTTCGAGAAGGCCGCCGAGCTGCGTGATGTGCTCAACAGCTTGCGCGAAATCGCCCGTGCCTCCCGCGAACGAAAGTTTGCGCGCGATGTGACGCCGAGGAGCGAGCCGCACAAGGAAATGGAGGAACTGCAACGAGTGCTCGGACTGGCGGTGTTGCCCTCTCACCTCGAGGGGTTTGACATCTCCAACATCAGCGGCACGTTGTCGGTGGCCTCGACCGTGTGTTTCCGCGACGGCAAGCCGCACAAAGATCACTACCGCCACTACCAGATCAAAACCGTCGAGGGCAGCGATGATTTTGCGTCGATGGCGGAAGTCGTCGGTCGCCGCTACGCGCGCGTGCGCACGGAAGGCGGCCAGTTGCCCGACTTGGTAATGGTCGACGGCGGCAAAGGTCAACTGATGGCGGCGTTGAAGGCGTTGTGGCAGCTCGACATTCGCAATTTGCCCGTGATCGGTCTGGCCAAGCAGATGGAGGAAATCCATGTGCCCGGCCAGCCGCTGCCGATTCAATTGCCGCGGAACTCACCCGCGCTGCACTTGATCCAACGGCTGCGCGACGAGGCGCACCGTTTCGCCAACGCGTATCACCAAAAACTGCGCAAACGACGCATCAAGGAGTCGGTGCTTGACGAACTGCCCGGCCTCGGCGAACGGCGGAAGCTGGCGCTGCTGCGGCGGTTCGGCTCGATCGAGCGTTTGCGTCAAGCCAGCGCTGAGGAGATCGCATCGGTGAGCGGCATCGGGCCGAAGATGGCGGCGACGCTGGAGGAGTTTCTTGCGAAGCGTTAGTGTGCTGGCGATGCTGGCGTTGGCGTTCATCTCCGTGGACACACGCGCGGGGAGCAACGTTGCGGCGACGTTGATTCCGTTCGACTCTCTGTCGGCAACGAATCGCGCCTTGGTGCGTGGCGTCACGGATCACTACACCTTGCGGCGCCAGTACCGCGCCCGCGAATTCAAGGCGCGAAAGCAGCATGTCGACTATCTGATGGATCATTTTGATGCCTGTTCGGTGCTGGCCGAGGCGATGGGTGTGCTTCGGTATCGGGCGACGCGCGACGACCAGGGTCGGTTTTTCGCCGACGATCACAAGGGGGCGCGCGGCTGCATCATCGAGGTTTACAGCGGTGACGGCAAACGCGTTTATTTCGTGCAGGGGACGGAGCAAGGGCTGTTCACGATCGAAGGCCGTGGCGTGGCGGTGATCGACTACGCGCAGGCTGACACGAACACAATCCGCTACACGGGCGCGATCTTCGTGAAGGTTGACAACGTGGTGATCGCAGCGTTGGCGCAGCTCTTCGGTGGGTTTCTCCGAGGCACGATCGATCACCACTATGACCACGTGCTGCAACACCCAATTGTGCTCAGCGAGATGGCGTTGTCGGACCCGCACAGTCTGCTGAACAAAATCGGTCAGATGCCCGAGCCCGATCGCGCTCTGCTGGCGCCCTTTGCCGAATTGCTGGGCTCAGCCACGAACAGCCTAGCACGATAGGTTTTGACAGGGTTGGCAAGGCCCCGTATGATTCGTTGTCCCGGGTACTTGAGCCAACTTATGAGAGGGGTGTGAGTTTGATTGTCCGAAGTTAAACTGAAAAAGGGCGAGCCGGTGGAGAAGGCGCTGCGGCGGCTGAAGAAAAAGCTCGACCGCGAAGGCACGCTGCGCGAAGCGCGCGCCCACCGCCATTACGAAAAGCCGAGCGAAAAGCGGCGGCGCAAAATGAAAGGACCGCGCAGTTTTGTGGGTTTCTGACCGAAGAGACACGCGGAGAGGTTGAGACGGCCAACGCGACGCTCCCGAGTGTACGTTGGCCTCCGTGTTCAAATTTGCACTCTCCGTCTGCCAGGATTCGCAGCGGTATGACGCGTCCGACCGCGTTCATGAGTCGCTGCGGCAACCGCTGAAGGCATGAAGAAAAAACTTGGCGCGTTGATCCGGATCGTGATCAGCGTGGGCATCCTCGCCTACCTGTTCAACAGCATTTTTCAGAAGCAGGCAGCCGACTATTTCGAGGCGCGCAACATCGATCCCGACGCGTTGACCTGGGCGGAGCGGGCACGGATCGTGTGGCACGTCGGTCCGGAATCCCTGTGGGCAGCGTTTCAGAAGATCGATCCACGGTGGTTCGTGTTGGCCGTGATCTGCGCGGGAATTCCCGCCGTGTTAGGCGTGATTCGGTGGCGTTGGATCCTGCGTGTGCAAGGGCTGGCGGTGAAGTTTCCGAGGCTATTCTCCATCTCGTTCATCGGGCTATTTTTCAATGCGTTCATGCTCGGCTCGACCGGCGGGGACGTGATCAAAGCCTGGTATGTTGCTCACGAAACCCATCACAAGAAGGCCGAGGCGGTGGCGACGGTCGTGGTGGACCGGCTGATCGGGCTGCTGGCGTTGTTCATCATCACGCTGGTCATGATGAGCATCTTTTACAAGCGCGTGTTCGAAGACCCGAAGTTGCTCTGGTTTTCCGTGGCGACGCTGGCAGTGGTGGTGTTCACGGTCGTGGGTACGATTCTGTTCCTGTGGCGCGGCTTTGCGGATAAGCTGCCGGGATTCCGTACGCGGCTGCAACGGCTGCCCCGGTACGACACGCTCCGTCGGATGGTTGATGCGTATCGTGTCTACGCATCGCAGCCGACGATTTTGACCAAGACGATGCTGGTGTCGTTTGCCGTCCATTTCTTCTCGATGCTCAGCATCGTGTGCGTCGGCCATGGCCTCGGAGCGCGTTCCGCCACGTTTGTCGACTACTACTTGTACTTACCAATCATCAACTCCGTGACGGCAGTTCCGATTACCATTTCTGGGTTCGGTGTGCGCGAGGGGATGTACATCAAGATGTTTCGCCAAGTGGGCGTGGCCGAACCTGTCGCGCTGGTGATGTCATTGCTTGGCTATCTTGCCGCTCTGATCTGGAGTATCGTCGGCGGCGTGTTCTTCCTGACCCATCGCAAGGAAATCCCCGCCGCCGTCGTGATTGAAGCTGAAGAGGCTTAGAGCATGAAGGCGACGGCGACAGCGATCGTGCGACGGCTGCGCGATGCCGGACGCGTCGCCTACTTTGCCGGCGGTAGCGTGCGCGACTTGGTGCGCGGCGTCGAGCCGCACGACATCGACATTGCCACGAGTGCCACACCCGGCCAGGTGCAAGTGCTTTTCCCGAAGACAGTTCCCGTCGGAGCGCAATTTGGCGTCGTGCTCGTGTTGGAGAACGGGCATCAGTTCGAGGTTGCCACATTCCGCAGCGACGAGGCGTACAGCGACGGACGGCGTCCGGATGCCGTTCGCTTCGGCTCGCCCGAAGCAGATGCCCAGCGGCGTGATTTCACAATCAATGGATTGTTCTACGATCCGATCTCAGAGGAGATCATCGACTTTGTCGGCGGGCGGGCGGATATCGAGCGGAGGATCGTTCGTACCATCGGTGAGCCGCGCCAGCGTTTCGGCGAGGACAAATTGCGGCTGTTGAGGTGCATCCGGTTCGCGAGCAATCTGGGATTTGAGATTGAAGAGAACACATTCGCGGCCGTGAACGAGATGGCTACCCAAATCACGGACGTCAGCGCTGAGCGCATCCGGGAGGAGCTGACCAAGATTTTCACGCGCGCGCGCGCCGGTCGCGGGCTGGAACTGCTCGATACGAGCGGCCTGCTGCAGGAGATTCTGCCCGAGGTCGCGGCGATGAAGGGTGTGGAGCAACCATCCGAATTCCATCCGGAGGGGGATGTGTTTGCGCACACGAAGTTGATGCTGGACACCTTGCCGCCGAATCCGAGCGTGGTCCTGACGTTCGCGGTCCTGCTGCACGATGTCGGCAAGCCGCCGACATTTGTGCGCGCAACTGATCGTATCCGCTTCAACGAACACGACCGCGTTGGCGCTGAGATGACGGAGAAGATTCTGCGCCGCTTGCGATTTCCGAACGAGCAAATCGAGAAGATCGTTGTGTGCGTGGCGGAACACATGCGGTTCCAGCACGTGCAGCAGATGCGGCCGGCCAAGCTGAAGCGGATTCTGGCGCGAGAGACGTTTCCCGATGAGTTGGAGTTGCATCGCCTCGACTGCGAGTCGAGTCACCGCAACCTGGAGAATTACCAGTTCCTGAAGGCCAAGGCTGTGGAGTTGCCGCCCGGAGTGGTCAAGCCGCGACCGCTGTTGACGGGGCACGACCTGCTGGCGCTCGGGCTCAAGCCTGGGCCGAAGGTGGGACAGATTCTTCGCGAGGCGGAGGAACTGCAACTGGAGGAACGCTTGAAATCAAAGGCGGAGGCGTTGGCGTTCGCACAACGCCGGCTCGCTGAACTCGGCCGCGACGCGACGACTTGAGGCTGGATTGCACGAGCATGTAGCGGCTGATGTTCTCGGGGCTGAGCAAGCCGATCAGTTGGCCCGCCTGCACGACGGGAAAGCTGCTGTGGCCTTCGCTCATCATGTCTTCGTACACGTGCGCAACCTTGTCCCTCGGCGACACAACGGGCACGTTGGCATCCATCACATCGGCAACCGAGATGTCAGGGCCGCGGTTGTTGGAGGCGTCAACCATCGCGGCTCGGGAAACGAGCCCCGTGAGATGGTGGCCCTGCATGACGGGGAAATTGTCCTGCCCCGTCTGATAAACCATTCGCAATCCGTCGGCCACCGACGCGTCCGGCGGCAAAACCGCAAAGTCGCGACTCATCACGTCCTCGACCTCCAGCTCCTTGAGCAGGCTGCGCATGCGCACCAGGCGTTCCTCGCCTTCGGCTCCGAGGAAAATGAACACGCCGATGATGAGCAACCACAACGGTGGGACAAGCGGCAGGATCTGCCACCCCATGAAGCCCGATAGCATGAACAGCGCCGCGATCCCCTGACCGATTGTCGCGGCAATCGCCGTCGCGCGTCGATACGGAAACACCAGCGCCAGCACCGCGCGCAGCAACCGTCCGCCGTCCATCGGAAACGCGGGGATAAAGTTGAACACGAACAACAAGATGTTGGCTGCCACCAACGTGCGCATCAAGCCGCCGACGCCAGGTGGAATGGACACAAACTCTGACAGCGTCGGCATGCCTGCGAACGGAAAGAGCACAATCGCAATGGCGGCATTGACCATCGGTCCCGCCAATGTGATGGCAATCTCATGCCAGGGGTTTTCGGGGATTTGCCTCAGAGCGGCCACGCCGCCGATGGGCAGGAGTGTGATGCTTTTGACTTCCACATCCAGTTGCTGCGCCACGACGCTGTGACCGAGTTCGTGCAACGCGATGCAGACAAAGATCAGGCAGACGCGCGCCAGTTCCCACCACGCCGCGCTCGCGCCCCCGATGACGAACGCCTCGTAGCCGACCCAGGCGAGTAAGAGCAGGAACGTCACGTGCAACCGCAGCGTGATGCCAAAGACGCGACCGATTGGAAACGACCAGCGCATGTTCTTATCCGTAACACGATTGCGCCGTCGTTGCAATACGACGGCCCGCCGAATAAGATGGTGAGCGGATGGACAAGATTCTGATTGTTGACGACGACGCGGACATCCGTCGCGCGTTCCGGCGAAACCTGGAACGCGATGGCCTGCTGGTCGTCGAAGCTGGCGACGGCCAGCAAGCGATCCGCCAGGTTGCGGCGGAGCGACCCGACCTTGTGGTCATGGACATCCGCATGGCCGGCGCGAGCGGCCTGGACACGTTGCGAAAGCTTCGCGAACTCAATCCCAAACTGCTCATTATCATGATGACGGCGTACGGCACCACGCAGACGGCGATTGAAGCCATGAAGCACGGCGCCTACGACTACGTGCTCAAGCCGTTGGATGTGCCGAGGCTGAAAGCCTTGATCGATGGAGCGATGAAGAGTGCCCGGGCGATGCGCGAAGTGGTCAGTTACCAGCCGTTGCTCACGACGGAAGATTATACCGAAGGCATCGTCGGCAAGAGCGAGGCGATGCAACAGGTGTTCAAACTTGTCGGCCAGGTGTCGATGTCCGACGCGACAGTGCTCATCACCGGCGAGAGCGGGACGGGCAAGGAGCTTGTCGCGCGGGCCATCTATCATCATAGCAAACGCGCCGACCATCCGTTCATGGCGATCAACTGCGCTGCGATTCCCGAGAATCTGCTCGAAAGCGAGCTGTTCGGCCACGAGAAAGGTGCGTTCACTGGCTCGGCCGATCGGCGCATCGGCAAGTTTGAGCAGTGCGACAATGGGACAATCTTTCTCGACGAGATCGGCGACATGCCACTGTCGACTCAAACGAAGATTCTGCGCGTTCTGCAAAATGGCGAATTCCAGCGCGTGGGCGGCAACCAAACGTTTCACGTTGACGTGCGGGTGTTTGCCGCGACCAACAAGGAACCCGAACAGCTCGTCGCTGAAAAGAAGTTTCGCGAGGACCTGTACTATCGGCTCAACGTCGTGCGGATTCACCTGCCGCCGCTGCGGGAGCGACGCGAGGACATTCCGTTGCTCGTGGACTATTTCCTCCAGAAGTTGGCGAAGTCGGGTCAGTTGCAATCGCAGGGCAGACAGATCTCGCCCCAAGCGATGGCGCTGCTGGAGAAGCACGACTGGCCAGGAAACGTGCGCGAACTGGAGAATGTAATCGAACGCGCCGCAGTGGTGGCGCGGAGCGACGCGCTGTTGGCCGATGATCTTCCCGTGGAAGTGCGCGAGCCACGTCCTATCACGGCCGCCCCCGAAGCGATTGATGCGACGGTTGACGCGGCGGTGCAGCAGTTGTTCGCGTTGGCGAAGAAGGAGCCGAAGCTCAGAATCATTGGGGCAGTCGAACGCGAGCTGATCATCCGCGCGTTGGCGGAGACGGGCGGCAATCAGGTGCAGGCGGCGAAATTACTGGGAATCACGCGTGCGACGCTGCGCAAGCGAGTCGAGAAATTCGGGATCGCTAAGCGGCTGGAACTGAGGTAAGTCGCACGCCTCAGGGCACCCACGAGCCGTTGACGTAGCGCAATTCCTGCCACGAAATGGCTTGATAACTTCCGCCGGCACCGCCGCCCGCGCCGTTTTTCAGTGATTCATCGAAATGGATGGCGCCGCTACCCGCAAGCACGATATTGCTGGCCACCAGTGCGCCGGTCAGCGAGCCGGCTCCGCTAATCGTGACGCTGGCCGACGGTGCGTAGAAGGTGCCATTGAACACGCCGCTATTGGCGATCGTACCCGTGTTCATCGTCGACAGTCCGAACCATTGGTTGTTTTGGGACCTCTGGCCGCCGTTCACAATCCCGGCACCTGAGATGTTGATGGTGGGACCCGCGACGTACACCGTCAGGGATGAACCCGACGCAATGTTGATCGTCCCGCTATTGGCGGTGGTAACGTTTCCCAAGACGTAAAGGCGTACGGTCCCGTTGATCTTCAGCGAACTGTTGCCGATGACGCTCAAGTCATTGACCTGGAAATCACCGCTGTTAATGGTCATCGTCCCAGAGTTATGGAGACTGATCGTGCCGATGTTGGAGGCGGCGGCGAGAGCTGAAGGCACAGTAATGTCTGGAGGGGGCGACGTAAGCGCTGATGTGATCCAGCCATTGTTCACTCCTTGCGCGACCGTGGTTGCCTGACCGCTGAGGACTGGGCCCATTTTGGGTGCGCCCGAGAAGGTCACGGTGCCGCCCGGCCCCGTGGTAATTGTGCCGTATACATCGGCGCTATTGGCGAGGCGCACGGCGCTGAGCGTTCCGGCGTTGGAGGAGGTGCTGAGGGTGGCGATGTTGCCGTTCGCCTGTTTCTTGGTGGAGTCATACTGGCCATTGGTCGATTTCGCCGGGTCGGAGGAATCATAACTGTCAATGAACACGCCGCCCCCCCAACTGAGAGGTGACTTGGACAGAAGCCCGAATTTGAACAGGCTGCTGTTGCCGGCGAGCGTAATCAAGACCGCGCGTGAAAGACTCTGCCCGCCATAGTTGCTACTGGTGACTGTTCCCTCGCCCTGAAACTGGGGACTGGGCGTGCCGATGCCAGTGGCCGTCACTTTCATCGTGCCAACGACATTCCCGCTCGTATCGGTCAGATTCGAAACCGTCTTAGTGTACGTGCCGCCACTGCTACTCCAACCGTTCGCCGACTGGAAACCAACCCCG
>Ga0335085_10013154_pt1 | contig 12139 bp, 11 predicted proteins | sample Lox_Sample_45_FD_206712 | JGI IMG/M metagenome (GOLD analysis project Ga0335085, IMG submission 206712) | Soil microbial communities from Loxahatchee National Wildlife Refuge, Florida, United States - Lox_Sample_4.5 | ecosystem: Environmental > Terrestrial > Soil > Wetlands | place: USA...
GCCGCTGATGCCGAAATCGCCGGTGGCGCGCCACCGGGTTCGTCTCTACAACAAGCTGATCGACGAATACGTGCACAATTCCTGCACGATCATGACTTTTGCCACGGCATTCCGGGCGCGATTCCTCAAGGTGCCGCGCCAGCAATGGCTCGAAGAGATCAACAAGGCGCCGCTCAAGCGGCGCGCGGAGTTCAAGCGTAGCGTGATCGAACACGGACTCGATTCGGAGTTTGTGATCGACGCGCTCGGTCAGCACCAGAAGCTGATTTCGTGGATGGTCGACGATCTCAAGCGCGGTCCCTACCTCGCAGGCGACACCTTCACCAACGCCGATTGCGCCGTGATTCCGTACATCCTGCGTCTTGAGCTCCTTAAGCTCGGCGCAATGTGGCAACAACACGCCGCAATCGCCGATTGGTGGGCGCGCGTGCGCGAACGGCCTTCGGTCAAAACCGCGATCTTCGATCGCATGCGGGACGAAGACTGGGCGCCGTTCAAGAATCTCGCGCCAGATCCCTGGCCTAAGGTTCAGGCATTGTTAAAGGCCGCCTGAAGGCCCTGTTCCGCCGAACGGGCAGCGGATTGTGTTGCCCGGCAACACGCGATGGAAAAATGCGGACGTTGCTGACGATCATCGGAATCATTCTGTTGCTGATGGGGCTGGTCTTTGTGGGGCAGGGCTCTGGATATTTTCCCTATCCGGCGTCGAGCTTCATGATCAGCCAGACCAGATGGATCTATTACGGGGCAGGAATAGCGGTCGTTGGGCTAATTCTTATTTTTCTCTCCCGACGTTAGGGCTGGTCCGCAGGCCGGGGCGGATGCCGGTTTTGCTTGCGGATCGATCGTGATCGCCTAACGTGCTGCCGACATGACCGAAACATTCACGCCGCACATTCCGTTCGGCCTTGACCCGATGTGGGTCTCGCTGGTGGTGCTCGCGGTGACCTATGGGTTCATCGTTGCCGGCCGCTTCAATCGTGCGGTCGTGGCGCTGATCGGCGCGGTGGTTGTTATTATTGTCGGCGCGCTCGATCAGCCCGCGGCCTTGAGCGGCATCGACTGGGACACGATCGGCCTGATTACCGGCCTGATGGTTCTGATCGCGATCGCGCGCCGTTCCGGCCTGTTCCAGTATCTCGCGGTCTGGTCGGCCCAAAGGGTCAAGGCCAATCCGGCCGGCGTTTTGCTCATGCTGCAGGTTGCCACCGGGCTCCTGTCCGCCGTCCTCAACAATGTCAGCACGGTGCTGTTGATCGTGCCGGTGACGCTTGCGATCGCCGAAGAGCTGGAGGTGCCGCCGTTCCCATTTTTGTTTGCCGAAGTATTCGCCTCCAATATCGGCGGCACCGCAACGCTGATCGGCGATCCCCCGAACATTCTGATCGGCACGGCGACTGGCCTCGACTTCAACGATTTCCTGATCAACGTGGCGCCCGTGACCGTCGCGATCATGGCCGTGCAGGCGGCGATGGTGCATCTGATCTGGGGCCGTGGCCTTCGCGCCAGCCCGGAAAGCCGCGTCCTGGTGATGGGGATGAATGCGCCGGGATTGATCAACGACTGGGTGCTGCTACGCCGGTCCGCCGTCGTCATGATCGCGGTATTGATCGCGTTCGTCTTTGCCGCTCCGCTGCACCTTCAACCGGCGACTATTGCGCTCGCTGGTGCGGCGGTGCTGATGCTGCTCGACAATTGGAAGCATCGTGGCGTCAAGCAGGCGGACAACGTGCGCAGCACGTTCGCCGAAGTCGACTGGGCTACGATCTTTTTTTTCATCGGCCTGTTCGTCGTGGTTCACGCCGTCGAAGTATCGGGCGTTCTGCGCATTGCGGCCGCCAAACTTGTGATGTTGACCGGCGGCCGCATCGCCGTCGCCGGTGCGATCGTGCTCTGGGCGTCCGCTTTCTTCTCCGCGGTGTTCGACAACATCCCGTTCGTCGCTACCATGATTCCGCTGATCAAGGGCATGGCCGGGGCCTATGGTGGTCCGCGGGAGATCGAGCCGTTGTGGTGGTGCCTGTCGCTTGGCGCCTGTCTCGGCGGCAACGGCACGCTCACGGGCGCCTCGGCGAACCTGACGATTGCCGGTATTGCCGAGCGCAACGGCATACGCTTCGGCTTTGTTCAATATCTCGTCTACGGGGTGCCGATGACGCTGGTCTCGATCGTTATCTGCCAGCTCTATCTGTGGCTGCGCTATTTTTGATTGGACTATCCGCCCCCGCTCTGCGGGGCAGGAAGATTCATTCTGCGAGTCGGTCGACGACGTCTTCCGCGACCGACAGCGATGAGGTGAGCCCCGGAGATTCAATTCCGAACAGGTTCACCAGCCTGGGCATGCCGTGAGCGTCCTCGCCGGCGATCATGAAATCGGCTGCTTTTTCGCCCGGCCCCGTGAGCTTGGGCCGGATGCCGCAATAATCGGGAACCAGCCCCCCCGGGGGCACCCCCGGCCAATACGCGCGAATGCGATCGTAGAAGGAATCCGCGCGGCGCGGATCGACGGTGTAGCTTTCATGATCGATCCATTCGACGTCGGGGCCAAAGCGCATACGGCCGGCAAGGTCGAGCGTGACATGCACGCCAAGCCCGCCGTCGACCGGCGTCGGATAGATGAGACGCGAAAACACCGGCTTTCCGGCAAAGGCGAAATAGTTGCCCTTGGCGAGAACGAGCGGCGGCACCTTGTCCGCAGGGTACCCCTCAATGCGTCGCGCCAGCGCCTGCGCGCCGAGACCTGCGGAATTCACCACCGCATCGAAAGTTACCGTGCCGGCGTCACGGCCGCCGAATTGGACTTGCCACTGCCGGGCCACAAGGGACATGCGCTCGACCGGCGTCTCGAACGCGACTGCGCCGCCGCGATCTTCCAGTTCGCCCCATAGCGCCAGCATGTAGCCGTGGCTGTCGACGATCCCCGATTCCGGCGACGACAGGGCGCCGATACAGAACAGCTCAGTCTCAGAGGCGCGCGCCGCATTGCCGCCGATCAGTTCGAGGCCTTCGACGCCGTTGGTTTCGCCCTGCGCCATCAGCGTCTCGACCTTGGCAAGCTCCTCGGCGTTCGTAGCCACGATGAGCTTGCCGCATTTGTTGTGAGCGACACCGTGCGAGGCACCTCGCTGTTGCGTGAGGAGACGCCATTGCCGATACCGCCGGTTGCTTCGGCGACGACCACATCGTGGCCACGGAGCGCTGCGGCGCGGGCAATTGCCAATCCGATCACACCAGCGCCGACCACGAGAACCTGCATGGCTTCCGTTCCTGTTGCGTTTATTGTAAGCGCAAATCGCGATGGAGGTATCTGATGGCGGATAATGCCGGAAATGTCGTGCGCGTCTGCGCCAAGGCTGATGTGGCGCCGGGTTCAGTCAAGGCCGTGTCGGTTGGGTCCAACACGCTCGCGGTCTATAACATCGATGGTGCTTTCTACGTCACCGACGATGAATGCACGCATGCCGCGGCGAGCCTAGCCGATGGCATGCTCGAGGGCGACGTGATCGAATGCTGCATGCATTTCGGCTCTTTCCATGTGCCGACGGGCAAGGCGGTGCAAGCGCCTTGCGAAATTCCGCTGCGCACGTACCAGGTCGTACCGAAGGACGATGATATTTTCGTCGATCTCAACCGCAACGCTGCGGGCGAAGCTGCCTGACCGGCAGCGGGCAAATCCAGCTTAAATGTCCAGCAATATCGCCATAGTCGGCGGCGGCATCGGCGGCCTGACCGCGGCGCTCGCATTGATCCGCCGCGGCATCGACGTCGATGTCTACGAGCAGGCGCCGGAACTTCGCGAACTTGGAGCCGGCGTGCAGATCAGCGCCAACGGCTCCCGCGTACTCCACGCGCTGGGGCTCGCGGCGGCATTGGAGAAGGTGCAGGTCGAGCCGGCAGGCAAAGCAGTGCGGCTGTGGGATACCGGGCAGACCTGGAAGATGTTCGACCTCGGTTTGGAATCGGTCGAGCGCTATGGTTCGCCCTATCTGACGCTGCATCGCAGCGACCTGCATAACGCGATCGCGCAGGCGCTGCTGCGCGAAAAGCCGGACGCGATCCACCTCGGCCGCAAGTGTGTCGCGCTTGCACAAACCGACGACCACGTTGAGCTTCGTTTCGAATCCGGGGCGCCGGTGACCGCGAAACTCGTGATCGGTGCCGACGGCGTGCATTCGGTGCTGCGCGGCATCCTCTTCGGCACGCCGCAACCGCAATTCTGCGGCGTCACCGCGTGGCGTGGCGTGGTGCCGATGGAAAAGCTTCCGCCGACGGTCTCGCGCACGGTCGCCACGCAATGGGCCGGGCCCGGCGGACACGCCGTGCAATATCCGTTGCGCGGAGGTTCACTTCTCAACTTCGTCGGTATCGTCGAGCGCAGTGATTGGACGGTAGAGGGCTGGAACGTGCGCGGCACGACTGAAGAGTTTGCCAACGACTTTCGCGGTTGGCACGCGGACATCCAGGCGATCATCCGCAGCGTCGAGGTGCCGTACAAATGGGCGCTGGCGCTGCGGCCCATCATGGGCACCTGGACCAAGGGCCGGTGCACACTTCTTGGCGACGCCTGTCATCCGATGGTGCCGTTTCTGGCCCAAGGCGCCGTGATGGCGCTCGAAGATGCGCTGGTTCTGGCGCGCTGTCTCGAGAAATATCCAAACGATCACGTCACCGCGTTTGCGCGCTACGAGGCGGCGCGGGTACCGCGCGCCAACAAGGCGGTCACCGCCTCGGCGGATATGATTCCGCGCCTGCACAGCCGCGATTTGGCCAACGCCGAAGGCGCGCAAGCCCACATTGCACGGGAATGGCAAGCGGACCGCGTCAGGGAACGCTACGATTGGTTGTTCACTTATGATGCAACTGCGGCGCCGGTGTGAAGCCATCGCGCTCCGATCCGTGCTAACATCAGGCGCGCGAAAAGGATTTTGTGATGGACGCTGCAGTGAACGTGAAGACGAGCCTCGATTTTCCCGTCCCGGAGACGATGAAAGCCTGGGTTCTCGGCAATCCCGGCGAACTCAAGCTCACCAAGAAATCCGTTCCAATGCCGCGTCGTGCCGAGGTTCTCGTCCGTATCGACGCAGTGGCGATCTGCGCCACCGATCTGGAAATCATCGACCACGGATCGCCGGCGTTGATTGAGGGCGGCATGCCGTTCAACAAAAATTTCACGCCGGGCCACGAATATATGGGCACTGTCGTCGCGCTCGGTCCGGGTGTCGACGAATATCATATCGGACAACGCGTCACCGTGGAAATTCACGCCGGCTGCGGCCAGTGCAAGCGCTGCCGCGAAGGCATGTACACCGCGTGTCTCAACTACGGACTCAATTATGGCGACGTGGACAAGGGCCACCGTGCCAACGGTTTCACGACCGATGGCGGCTTCTGCGAATACCAGGTCAACAACATCAACACGCTCGTCGCCATTCCCGACGCCATGTCGGACGAGGAGGCGACTTTGGTGGTGACTGCGGGCACCGCCATGTACGGACTGATCGAACTCGGCGGCCTCGTCGCCGGAGAGAGCGTGGTCGTGACCGGTCCGGGCCCGATCGGCCTTCTCGGCGTCGCGGTGGCAAAGGCGCTGGGCGCGTCGCCTGTGATCCTTACCGGCACGCGCGAGAATCGCTTGCAGATCGGGCGCGAGCTTGGCGCCGATCACGTCGTCAATGCCCGCGATGAGGATGTGGTTGCAGCCGCCCGCCGCCTCAATGGCGGGAACGGCGTCGATTACGTGATCGAGTGCTCGGGGGCGCCCAACGCGGTGAATGATGCGATCCACATGGTCAATCGCGGCGGCAAAGTCTGCCTTGCGGCGTTTCCACACGAGGAGACGCCGGTCGATGTCGCGCACATCGTGCGCAACAACATTTATCTCTTCGGTATCCGCGGAGAGGGCCGGAGCGCGACGCATCGCGCCGAAGCCTTCATGTCGCAGAAGCGTTTCGATGCCACCAAAATCCACACCCATACGTTCGCGCTCGACGACCTGCCGACAGCCATCCGCTACGCCAAGGATCGCGTTGACGGCGCGATCAAGGTGGTGGTGAAAGCAAGAGGCGTCGCCGCCCATCGGGTCGCGGCCGAGTAAGCGTCAGCCGTATCAGCGTTTGCGAATCCGAAAGGTGATAGTGCGCGCTTCCTGACGGGTCTCCTCCAGTGCGTCGCCGGTCTCGCGCAAGAGGCTTGGAATATCGATGGCGGCGAGAGGGTCGGTGCAGGCGATAATAAGAACGTCGCCCGCCTCACTGCCGGCGAGCGCCTTGCGGGCGCGCAACGCCGGCAATGGGCACTTCAGACCGCGCAAGTCGAGGGTTTTTTCCGCCATGATGAGGGTCGCAAAAGCCGCGCGTGCTCCTTATCATATCGGCGCTGTTCAAGCCGGAGCTAAAATCTCATTTCATGTCGATGCGCATCATTGGCCTTGCCGGATGGAGCGGAGCCGGCAAGACGACGCTGATCACCAAGGTCATTCCGGTTCTGACCGGGCGCGGCTTGAAGGTCGCCACCGTCAAACATGCGCACCACGAATTTGACCTCGACCGGCCGGGCAAGGATTCCTGGCGGCATCGCGAGGCGGGGGCCGTTGAAGTAGCCGTCGTATCGAGTCGGCGCTGGGCCCTCATTCACGAATTGCGCGGCGAACCTGAGCCGCCGCTTGCGGAGGTTCTGGCGAAGCTGAGCCCGGTCGATTTGGTGATCGTCGAAGGTTTCAAGCGCCATGCCCATCCGAAACTGGAAATTTATCGGACGGCCCTCGGCAAACCGCCTCTGCACCCGGACGATAATTGCATCGTCGCGATCGCGTCCGACGCGCCGCTGCCGCAGGCGCCACTGCCGGTGCTGATGCTCGATGACGTGGAAGCCATCGCCAACGTCATGCAAGCCGAGGCGCTGCCGCGCGATCAGATTGGGCCGGCATCGGAACAAAGGTGATCAAGCTACTCGGCTTCGGACTCTGGCACCGGAACATTAAAGCCGTTCAGCGTGACCGAGACCAGGCAGTAAAGTCCGACCAGATAGATCAATTCGGCGGCTCCGTGCTGGCCGAATGCCTCCACCGCCTGCCGATAAATCAGTTCCGGCAAGGTGCCGTGGTGGAGGAGGGCGGAAGCGACGTCGTAGGCGATCGCTTCCTCTCGCGTCAGATCGCCCGGCCGCTGCCCTGCCAGGATGGTGGCGAGCTTGTCGTCTGACAGGCCGCGATGTTCGGCGGCGATGACGTGGGCATAAAGTTCGTAAGCGGAGTGAAACGTCGTACCGGTAACGAGGATTGCGACCTCTCGCGCCGGGCGCGGCAGCGACGGCGAAACCGAAAGCGCCAGGGTCAAGTCCCAAATCGGCTTGCCGAATTTCGGTTCATGCAGCCAGGGATTCCACGGCCCCAGCAGCGCGCCGTTTTCGGCGATGGCCTTAAAACCCTGGAAGTTTTTTTCGATGCCCGCGCGCATGTTGTCGTAGACTGCACGCTGTTCGTTGCTGAGCGTGGCCGGATCGATCAAGGGTAGCCGCATGACACGTCTCCTGGTGGGAAGGCTGTGACTCACGCATTGTCGTCGGGAATTGCCAACGTTTTGATGAAGGTCGCGGTTGAGACGTAGAACCCGATCTGCATGGTGAGCTCAACGATTTCGCGCGGCGAGAACTCCCGCCGTACGCTTGCGAATGTTGCATCGTCGACAGGACCGCCGCCCGCGATCTTCTCGGCAAAGCCAAGAGCCGTCTTTTGCGCCGGCGTAAACGCCTTGCTGTCCGGCCAGCTCTCGACCTCCGCAATCTGCTGATCGGTAACGCCCGCGCCGCGGGCAAGCGGCAGGTGCCGCTCCCAGACATAGTCGCAATCGACCGCCTTCGCGGCCCGCAGGATCACCAGCTCGACCAGTGAACGTGGCAGCGTCCCCTTGTGGCGGAGCGTCATCGCCATGTCGCCCGAAGCCTTCATGAATTCCGGTGCGTGCGCCATCATGCGGTGCAGGTTGAGGACGAAGCCGCGCGCGGCTTTAAGCCTGGCAAATTCCTCCTGCAGCATGGGGTCGTCTGAATCTTCGATCAGCGGCAGCTTGGCTTCGGACTTGGTCATGGCATCACCAGGAGCTTGCCCATCGTGGCGCGCGATTCGAGCGCACGGTGGGCTTCTGCTACTTCTTCAAGCGTATATTTGCGAAAGATCTTCTGCTGCAGCCGGCCCTGTGCAAGCCACCCGAAGATTTCATCGGTTCGCGCGCGGAGTTCGTGCCGGTCCGCGACGTAATGATCGAGGCCGGTACGGGTGAGATAAAGCGACTTGCGGAACAACAGTTCGCGCGGATCGATCGGCGGCACGTCGCCGCTTGCTTCACCATAGAGCGCGAGCAGGCCGCGCGGCCGCAACGCGTTCATGCTGCGCACGTAGGTGTCGAGTCCGACCGCGTCATAGACCACATCGACGCCGCGGCCATGGGTGATGCGTTTGACGGCCTGTTCGAAATCCTCTTCCGCGTAGATCACGACGTGATCTGCGCCCGCTTCGCGCGCGATTTTTGCCTTCGCAGGCGAAGAGACGGCGCCAATCACTTCGGCGCCACGAATTTTGGCGATTTGACAAAGCAGGATGCCGCAGCCGCCCGCGGCGGAATGGACCAGGCAGCTTGTTCGGGGTGCAAGCGGGAAGGTCGAGGTCGCGAGATAATGCGCCGTCAAGCCCTGGAACAGGACCGCGGCGGCGTCCTCAAAACCGATCTGTTCGGGCAGTGGCACGACGCGTTCGGCCGGAGCCAGCGTGTGCGTCGCGTAGGCGCCCGAAGCAAATATGAAAGCGACGCGGTCGCCAGTCTTTATGTCTGCGACGTCCGGACCGACGCTCTGGACAATCCCGGCGCCTTCGAGACCAAGCGTCAATGGCAGATCGCGCTTGTAGAGGCCGCTGCGTAACTGCGTGTCGAACAGGTTTACACCGGCAGCCTTGACTCCAACAAGAACCTGGCCGGCGCCGGGCTCAGGCAGCGGCAACTCTTCGAGCCGCATGACTTCGGGACCGCCGCACTGGTGGACGCGGATGGCTTTCACGGGCGTGGAGCGGCAGCTTTAATGTGCGCGGGCGCACAGAATGAAGTCGACGGCCTCAGGCGTGGTCTGAAAATAGGCCGCGCGAAAGGCAGCTTCATCGGGGAAAGTAGTCTGTTTCATTTGTCGTCGTATTAGTTGTACGCGAAGCGGATTTACGTCGAAGGGAAATGGATCAAGTTCGATCTTATTTCCGTCTACGGACTTGACCGTCAGCCGGATCGGGCCGGATTTGCCATCATAGGAGGTCGGCACCGGCTCGATATAATCGTCGACAACATCCTTGTTGCACAAGAACAGCGAGATGAAATCGAACGCCTGCAGCAGTTGGTAGTTGGTCCAGAACTCGGCTTCGTCGTAGCTGCGCATCAGATCGGCCTGCGTTGCTTCGTTGCGTGCCAGAAAATCCTCGTTGTCGTCCGGTAGATTCTGCGTATTGAAAGCTTTGGGATGGGCGACTTTTCCATAGCGGCCGCGCTGCAGCCCGGTGCGATGCTTGCTCACCAGGAGGCCCGAATAAGGATCGATGCGGGTCATCCAGTCGATCGCCCATTCAAAGCCTTGCCGCTGCGGTTTTCCCCAGACGACCTGCAGGAAATTGAGCGGCTTGCCGGTATCGGGCGCAATTGAGGGGCTCGCCTCGTAGCCATACCAGCCGCTGTCATGGAACATCGCGGCGCGCACCACCGCCTCGTAGGGCCGCGGACGAGCAAAGTCCGCATTGCCCCAATGGGCCGCGCATTGGCCGGACACTTTGGCGTGGTCAGTCTGGGCGATCAGGATGAGAGTGCCATCGGGCCGTTCCCGTACGATCATATTTTCCGCCCTTACTACCGTTGCCGTTGCCGCGCTTTTCTCGCGTCGTGACCGTAGCAGATGCGTTGCGGCGCGTGCAACGCGGGACGCTCCCATTCGACTTTTCACGCGGCGCGTGAGAAGGTGGAGACCTCAATCAGAACTGATGTCGCGGCATCGTAGTGTGCTGAACCACGGCAATTCCGTCCGGGTTGTCAGTAGGGGCGGGCTCGTTATAGTGCGCCTATTCCGTTTTCCGGAGGGGTGGCCGAGTGGCTGAAGGCGCACGCTTGGAAAGCGTGTATACGGGAAACCGTATCGTGGGTTCGAATCCCACTCCCTCCGCCACCGCCATTTTGTCCTTGTTCGCGGATATTTAGTTTCACGCTGATATTAGGGTTCTTGCGGTTGTCGGATCAGTACTGTGGTTGGCGTTTGTCGCGAAATGCCGCCAGGCCCTCGGCGAGGTCTTTGCCGCCGATGTGCTTGGTGAAAGCCTCAAGCTCCGCTTGAAAGCCGTCATAGCCGGTCGCGTCGAAATAAGCGCGCGCGAGAGTTTTGATCTGCGCGAGCACTTCCGGGCTTTGCCGGGAAAACTGCGACGCAATTTCCTTGGCGCGCGTGAGGAGCTGTTCGGCGGGGACGACTTCGTTGATCAGGCCCCAACCGCAGAGCTCACGCGCCGAGAACAAGCTCGCGGAGAAGAAAAGCTGCATCGCGCGATTGACGGGTAGCTTTCGCAACAGACGAACGGTGGCGCCGCCGGCCGGGACCACGCCGTACTTCGCGTGGCCGTCGCCCATTTTGACGTTTTCGGAGGCGACCAGGACGTCGCAACACAGCAGTAGCTCGAGTCCTCCCGCGACCGCAGTGCCGTTCACGGCACCGATGACCGGGACTGGCAAGGATTCCAGCTTCGCAAAAACGCGCTGATTGAAGGCGAGGGTTTCAATTAGCTGCCGCGGGTCGCTTTGAACCTGTTCGAAGAACTCCAGCAAGTCGCCGCCAGCGGAGAAGGCTCTGCCCTGACCAGTAACAATAACGGCTCGCAACGTCCGGTCGGCTGTAATCAGATCCAACACGCTATCCAGCGCATGCATCACACTCTTCGAGAGGGCATTGAGGGCATCCGGCCGATTCAAGGCGATGACGGCCACGCCGTTTGCGCGTTCCAGGATGACCTCGTCAGTCGGGCGCGATGGCGTCGATCGCCCCTCGACCAGGTAGCTTTGCGGCAGAGATGCAAGACTCTCCGCCAGTTCGCGAACCCGCGCGCCATCGTCGGTGTCGACAACGATTCGAACGCGGGTATTCAGCTTTTCGTCTTTGTCGATTGTGATCTCGGCGCCGACCGCTGCTCCGAACAGACGCTCGATTTCGAGCGTGACCTTTTCTTTAATGGCAAGGTCCCGCAATGCCGGCTTGAAGATTTTACCAACCGCAGTGACCGGCAGACTCTCCAAAACCACGACCTGTTTGGGCTTCGCGGGCGGCTCCATGATGTTGCGCTCCAGATGGATGCGCAGGCCGCGCAAATCGATTTCTTGTCCGGGTGCAGGCGCCACGAAAAGAATCGGCACCTCTCCCGCATATTGATCGGGCATGCCGACGGCTGAACTGATTTGCACGCCGGCAAAATTGTTGGCGACGTCTTCTATAGCCGCAGGATCGATATTGTGTCCGCTACGGACGATAAGGTCCTTGGCGCGCCCGGTCAGAACCAGCCGTTCATCCTTGGTCAGGTAGCCGATATCGCCGGTGACAAGCCAACCTGTGTCCGTCAGCACGCCGAAATTGTGCGCCGGATCGACGTAGCCTGGAAACACCTGCGGACCTCGAACCAGCACCAAGCCGCTCGTGAGCGGGGCGCATTGCTCGGGGGTCTTGTCCTCGCTGCCGAATGCGGCAATCAAAGTCTTCGCGTAAGGTGCCCGGAAACCGACGCTGCCGGCAAGCGGCTCGCCTCGGCCGGGATTAAAGGCGATAGCCGCCGCCGTCTCGGTCATTCCGTAGGTTTCAAAAAGCCGTATGCCGGAGCGCTTCTCGAACCGCTCGCCGACAGCTTTAGGCAAAACGGCGCCGCCCGTCAGTGCCATCCGGACGGAGGCGACCGCGCTGTTTCCGATCGGCACCTCGGCGAGCGTCGCAATGGACGTTGGAACGCCGCTGACGATCGTTGCCTGAAATCGCTCGACAAGGCTCCAGTAGTTTTGAATGACTCGCGGAAGCCGTAGGCCGTAGGGCGATGGGATGATGACGTGCCCGCCTGCTGCCAAAATCGATAGTCCCGCCGTCAGCG
>Ga0335085_10013155_pt1 | contig 12139 bp, 9 predicted proteins | sample Lox_Sample_45_FD_206712 | JGI IMG/M metagenome (GOLD analysis project Ga0335085, IMG submission 206712) | Soil microbial communities from Loxahatchee National Wildlife Refuge, Florida, United States - Lox_Sample_4.5 | ecosystem: Environmental > Terrestrial > Soil > Wetlands | place: USA: Florida...
GATCGCCACGCGTGCCGCGCTCAAGCTCGCGGACTACGTCGTCACCGAGGCGGGATTCGGCGCCGACCTCGGCGCCGAGAAGTTCATCGACATCAAATGCCGCAAGGCCGGATTGCGGCCGGATGCGGTCGTTCTCGTCGCGACGATCCGGGCGCTGAAGATGCACGGCGGCGTGGAGAAGCAGGACCTCAAGGCGGAGAACGTCGCGGCGCTCCGGAAGGGTTTCGCCAATCTGAAGCGCCACGTCTCGAATCTACGCGATCATTTCGGCCTTCCCGTCGTCGTCTCGATCAACCGGTTCAGCGCCGATACCGAGGCCGAGACCGCTGCGCTGCGCGAGCTCTGCGCCGAGATCGGGGTTCAATGCCTCCTCTCCGATCATTGGGCGCGCGGCGGCGCCGGGGCGGCCGAGCTCGCCCATGCCGCGGTGCGGATGACGGAGCGCGGAGCGAGCGAGTTCCGGTTTCTCTACACCGACGAGACCCCGCTCTGGGAGAAGGTCAAGACCATCGCGCAGAAAATATATGGGGCATCCGACATCGTCGCGGACCAGGCGATCCGGAACCGCTTCAAGGAGCTGCAGGCGGAGGGCTTCGGGAATTTGCCCGTCTGTATCGCGAAGACGCAATTCAGCTTCTCGACCGACGCGGCGCTCAAGGGTGCGCCCTCGGGCCATGTCGTCCCGGTCCGCGAGCTTCGCCTCTCCGCGGGCGCCGGCTTCGTCGTCGCGATCTGCGGCGACATCATGACCATGCCGGGCCTCCCTGCGGTACCGGCCGCCAACAGCATCGGCATCGACGCCGCCGGAAGAATCACGGGATTGTTCTGAGAGGGCGCTCTGGCGCCGCCTAGAAAATCGAATCGACGACGCGGGCGAACCAGCCCTTTTGCTCCCGGAGATCCGGCGGCAGGTCCTTGCTCTCGGTGACGAGGGCGTAGCTGTCGCGGTACCACTCGCTGCCGGGATAGTTGTAGCCGAGGACGGAGGCCGTGCGCTTGGCCTCCTCGTTGAGCCCCAGCGCCAGATAGCATTCCGTCAGGCGCTCCAGCGCCTCGGGCACGTGGGTCGTCGTCTGGTACTGGTCGATCACCGTGCGAAAACGGTTGATTGCCGCGAGGTATTCTCTCTGGCTCTCGTAGAACCGGCCGATCTCCATTTCCTTGCCGGCGAGGTGGTCGCGGGTGAGATCGATCTTGAGGCGCGCGTCGCGGGCATAGCGCGTCTCGGGGAAGCGGCGCACCACCTCCTGCAGCGTCTTGAGCGCGTCCGCAGTGATGCGCTGATCGCGGCCGACGTCGGTGATCTGCACGTAGTAACAGAGCGCCTTCAGGTAATAGGCGTAGGCGATGTCGCGGTGTCCCGGGTGGAGCTGGATGAAGCGGTCGAGGGCGAGGATCGCCTCGTCGTAGCGCGAGGCCTCGTAGAGCGAGTAGGCCGCCATGAGCTGCGCCTTGGTCGCCCAGACGGAATAGGGATGCTGCCGCTCGACCTCGTCGAAGCCCTTGGCGGCCCGGTCGTAGCGCTCCGCCATCAGGTCGTCCATGGCGCTGTTGTAGAGCGCCTCGACCGGGCGCTCTACATAAGTCTCCTTCTCCGAGGTCCCGCAAGCCACCAAGGCGGCGACGGCGATCGCGGCGAGGAGTCTAGGCAACATGCGTCCGGTCATGGCAACGATCCCAGCGGCAAAGCGCCTCGCATCGGCCCTTATATCACGGCCGCGCTGCCCGCTGCGACAGCTTCAAATTAGTTATCGGTCAAGGAGTTAGGCCCTGGCGACCCGACCGCCAGACTGCCAGCCGGCGCCTTGCGCGAGCGCACTCTCGGCAAGCGTCGTGTAGCACCACGCGCTGCGATCGGAGAAGAACGCCTCGAGCAAGCGCCGGTTGAGCGCATGACCCGAGCGCACGCCGCGGAAATGACCGACGATCGGTCCGCCCGCGAGATAGAGGTCGCCCACGGCGTCCAGCACCTTGTGGCGCACGAACTCGTCGGCATAGCGCAGGCCGTCCTGGTTCAAGACCTTGGCGCCGCTCACGACGACGGCGTTGTCGAGCGAGCCACCGCGGGCGAGGCCCGCCGCGCGCAGCCGCTCCACGTCCTCGAGGAAGCCGAAGGTGCGGGCGCGCGCGATTTCCGTTCGGAAGCTCTCGGCGTCGAGGACCAGGCTGATGTCCTGCCGCCGGACGACCTCGTCGGGGAAATCGATCCTGAAGCTCGCGGAGAAGCCGTTCGCCGGCGTCAGTGCGGCGATCCGATTCTCGTCGGCGACCCGAACGGGCTTCAGCACCTTGATGGCGCGGCGCGGCACGTCCTGCTCGACGATGCCCGCGCGCTCGATCAGGAAGAGAAACGGCTCGGCGCTGCCGTCCATCACGGGCACTTCGGGCCCGTCGAGCTCGACCACGACGTTGTCGATCTCGGCCCCCGCCAGCGCCGCCAGCAGATGCTCGACGGTGGCGACCGAGATGCCTTCATGATTGACGAGCGTCGTGCAAAGCGGGGATTCCTGGACGTTGCGCCAATCGGCTGCGACGGCCGCGCCGCCGCGATCGCTGCGGCGGAAGACAATGCCTGTGCCGGTCTCGGCCGGATGCAATGTCATGGAGACGCGCGCGCCGGTGTGAACACCGACGCCGCGGCAGGGCATGGCCGCCCTAATGGTCTTCTGCGGCAAAACTCCGAGATCCACGAGCTATCCCCCGGGACGAAAATTACACCACAAATCTCCCGCCGAGAGACGTAGCAGCGGGAATCGCGTCGCAGCAATTCACTCTTTGTGTACGATTATTACAAGAAAAGTTCTTGTTAATCAATATCTTAACGCCTGACCCACGCCGCCTCCCCAATCCGAACGAGCGTTCAGGGGAGCGGCCGGGCAGCGACGCGGCGGGCGCCGCCGCCCGGCCTTGCGGAGGCGGAGCGTCAGTTCGCCTGGCGGCGCAGGAAGGCAGGGATCTCGAGGAGATCCTCTTCCGCCTTGCTGACCGTCACGCGATCCGCGGGGTCGAGCGGGCCGAGCCGGGGCTGCTGCGGCTCGGTCCTCGGCGCCGCGGGTTGGGCTGGCGCGGTTGGCGCTGGAGCCGGAGGCGCGACGGCCGGAATCGCCGGCTCCGGCGGCCGCTCGCGGTGCCGCGCGGCGCCGGTGACCCGCTCGAAGAGGGTCGGGCTGCGGACCTTCCGCGGGGCGGCCGGCTTGGCGCCGTTCGTCATTGCCGCCGCCGCGAAGGGATCGGCGGCGGCTACGACGGGGGCGGCGACGACCACTGGACGCGTCTGCGGCTCGACGGGCTTCGGCGGGATGAAGGCATCCCGTGCCGCCGCCCGCTGCTCGAGCGCCTCGGCTTCCGCCGGCAGAACCATGGGCTTCGGCGCCGGCTGCGTCACCTGCGGCTGCGCTGCCACCTGTGCCATGGCCTGCGGTGGTGCCTGGACCACCGGTTGCGGTTGCGCTGCCTGAACCACGGGCTGCGGCTGCGCCATCGCGAGAGCGCTCGTGCCGGCGGTCGCCGGCGCGGGTGCCACCGCCATCGGCATCGCCGGAGCGAGCGGCTGCGATGCCGCTACCGCCGCCGCCACCGCCGCAGGCTGGACCGTGACCGACTCCGGCCGGCTGCGGTCGCTCACCAGCGAGATCACCGGGCGCGGCTGCGCCATGGCGGCGGCATCGATGCCGGTCGCCACGACGGAGATGCGGATCCGGCCCTCGAGGCTGTCGTCGAAGGTCGAGCCGAAGATGATGTTCGCCTCGGGATCGACTTCCTCGCGGATGCGGTTGGCGGCCTCGTCGACCTCGAACAAGGTCATGTCGGCGCCGCCGGTGATGTTGATGAGGACGCCCCTGGCGCCCTTCATCGAGACGTCGTCGAGGAGCGGGTTGGAGATCGCCGCTTCCGCCGCGTCGATCGAGCGCCGGTCGCCCTCGGCCTCGCCCGTCCCCATCATGGCCTTGCCCATCTCGCCCATGATCGCGCGGATGTCCGCGAAATCGAGGTTGATGAGGCCCGGCATCACCATCAGGTCGGTGACGCCGCGCACGCCCGAATAGAGGACGTCGTCGGCCATCTTGAAGGCGTCGGCGAAGGTCGTCTTCTCGTTCGCCACCCGGAACAGATTCTGGTTCGGGATGATGATGAGGGTGTCGACGTATTTCTGCAGCTCGAGGATGCCGGACTCCGCGATCCGCATGCGCTGTCCGCCCTCGAACTGGAAGGGCTTGGTGACGACGCCCACGGTCAGAATGCCGGCCTCGCGCGCGGCGCGTGCGATCACGGGTGCCGCACCGGTGCCGGTGCCGCCGCCCATGCCCGCGGTGATGAAGACCATGTTGGCGCCGCCGAGCGCCTCCATGATCTCCTCGAGCGCCTCCTCGGCGGCGATGCGGCCCACGTCCGGGCGCGAGCCTGCGCCGAGACCCCGGGTCACGCCGGTGCCGAGTTGGATCCGCCGCTCGCAGAGCGACTGCTTCATCGCCTGCGCATCCGTGTTGGTGACGATGAAGTCGCAGCCCACGAGATTGGAGCGGATCATGTTGTTGACCGCGTTGCCGCCGGCGCCGCCGACGCCGATGACGGTGATCCGCGGCTTCAGCTCTTGCTGCTCATGCGGTACCGAGATGTTGATGCTCATGCTGTCCTCCGCGTAGCTCCGCTAATTCCACCGGCCGAGCCGGCGGGTTGGTCCCGGCCCCCGCGGCAGGGGGGCCGGGTGTCAAAAGTGCTCACGGATCCACACTCCGAAGCGGCCCATGAAGCCGTTCGGCTCCTCAGCCAGCGCGCGACCCTGCCGCAGGGTCTCCGCGCGTTCCGAAAGTGCGAACTGAACCAGGCCCGCGCTCGTCGCGAACGCCGGGCCACCCGTTGCCTCGGCGAGCCCCGCGATGCGGAGCGGCTTGCCGACGCGAACCTGCTTGTCGAGGATCAGTCCAGCGAGCTCGCGCGCGCCCGCGAGCTGCGCGGCTCCGCCGGTCAGCACCACCCGCCGGCCCGCGAGCTTGTCGAAGCCGCTCGCCTCCAGCGAGTTGCGCGCGAGCTCGAAGGTCTCCTCGAGCCTCGGCGCGATGATGCCGGTCAGAAGCGATTTTTGGACGTGGGCGACCTCGCCGTCCTCCTCCTCGCCGACCTGGGGCACGCTGATGGTCTCGCGCTGGTCGCCGGGCGAGGCGATGGCGCTGCCGTGCAGCGTCTTCATGCGCTCGGCGTGCGCGACCGGCGTCGAGAGGCCGCGGGCGATGTCGTTGGTGACGTGGATGCCGCCGACGGGAATGCTCTCGGTGAATACGAGATTGCCGTCGAAAAACACCGCGATCCCCGTGGTGCCGCCGCCCATGTCGATGACCGTGACGCCAAGCTCGCTCTCGTCCGGCACCAGTGCCGAGAGGCCGGAGCCGTAGGGGCCCACGACGAGAGCCGCGATCTCGAGGCGGCAGCGCGCGATGCAGGTCGCGAGGTTGCGCACGGCAGCCGAGGTCGCCGCGACGATGTTCATGTTGACGCCGAGGCTCTGGCCGAACATGCCGCGGGGATCCCTGATGCCGCGGCTCCCGTCGATCGAGAACCCGACGGGGATCGAGTGGATCACCTCGCGCTCGCCGGCCTCCTCGAGGTGGTAGCCCTTATTGAGGACCCGGCGCATCTCGGCATTGCCGATCTCGCGGCCGTTGAGCGCGATCTCCGTCTTGACGATGCGCGAGGCGCCGAAGCCGCCGGAGAGATTGACGACGACCTCGGAGACGGTCTCGCCGGCCATCTCCTCGGCGGCATGGACGGTCGTGAGGATCGCCTGGCTCGCGGCCTCGATGTCGATGATGAGCCCCCCGCGGACGCCGCGCGAGACCTGGTGCCCGATCCCGACGATGCGCGGCCCCCCGTCCTCGATGCGCGCGAGGAAGCAGCAGAGCTTGCTGCTGCCGATGTCGAGGGCGGCGACGAGGCTGCCGACCGGGCGCGCCCTGCGCTTCCTCATGTGCTCCTCCCCGAATTCTTCTTCTTGGGCGCGGCGGGCTTTTCCGGCGCCGCCGCCGATTGCAACACCATCCGATCGGGAAGCCTGAGGTCGACGCGGCGGATGTCGCGCTCGAGGAGCCCGTAGGTGCGCTCGAGGCGCGCGAGCTCGCGCCAGGCGGCCTCGGCGTTCTCCTCCGGCAGCTCCACGTCGATGCCGTTCTCCATGCGCAGGTTCCAGCGGCGGTCCGCGACGCGCACGGCAGCGGCGACGCGATCGCGAAGCGCGGGCTCCTCGGCCAGCATGGCCAGGAGGCCCGCGCCCACCCTGGGCGCGCCCTCTCCCACCAGCACGGGCAAGGACGAGAACTCTCCGAGCTGCGCCACCGGCAGCACATTGCCCTCCTCGTCGACGAGCTCGAACTTCCCGCCGTGCTGCCAGAGCGCCATCGGCTTGCGCTCGGTTATCTGCACCGCGATCGTGTCGGGCAGCAGCCGAGCGACGGCGGCGGAGCGCACCCAGGGCAGCGTCTCGAGCCGGGCCTTGGCCTCGGCCGGGCTGGCGGAGAGGATCGGCGAGCCGCGCCTCACCTGCAGCGCGTCGAGGATGTCCGCGACGGCCGTGCGCTCGCGGCCCAGGACCATGACGTCCTCGACCGAGAAGCCCGCGGCGGCCGTGAGCGAGAGCGCCCTGGTCTTGCCGAGCTCGAGCCCCGTCGCGACCCAGCCCGCGCGCTCCGCGGCGAAGAGGCCACCCGCCAGCAGAAGAACGGACGTTCCCGCGATCGCGGCGCGCCGGCGCCAGCGCGAGCCGCCGCGGCGGCGCTGCGGCAACGCGGGCTTCGCCTCGCGCTCGGTCTCGGGGGAGGCGGTCAGAAGTCGCATGCCGCGTTCTCCACCATCCAGCGCACGAGCGCGGGAAATTCGATGCCGACGTGCCGCGCGATGTCCGGCACCAGCGAGGTCGGCGTCATGCCGGGCTGGGTGTTGACCTCCAGCAGGACCATGCGCCCGGGCTCGCCCTCGGTGTCGTCGTAGCGCAGATCGGCGCGGCTCACGCCGCGACAGCCGAGCGCGCGATGCGCGCGCAGGGAAATGTCGAGCGCCTGCTCGTAGGCGCGGGGATGGATCGGCGCGGGCATGAGGTGATCGGAGCCGCCGCGCGTGTATTTCGCGGTGTAGTCGTAGAAGGTGCCGTGCGCGCGGATCTCGAGCGCGCCAAGCGCCCGGTCGCCCATCACTGCGACGGTGATCTCCCGTCCCGGCACGAAGCGCTCGACGAGCGCCCGCCCGTGGCTCCAGCTCCGCGCCTCCTCGGCCCAGGAATTGTCGTTGATGCGCACGATGCGCACGCCGACGCTCGAGCCCTCGTTCGCGGGCTTCACCACGAAGGGCCGCTGCACCGGATCGCCCTTGGTAAGCTCCTCGCGCGGCACGACCACGCCTTCCGGAACCGGCAGGCCCGCCGCCGCGAAGATCGCCTTCGCCATCGGCTTTTCCATCGCGACCGCCGAGGCAAGAATGCCCGAGTGCGTGTAGGGAATGCGCAGGAACTCGAGCACGCCCTGCACCGTTCCGTCCTCGCCGCCGCGGCCGTGCAGCGCGTTGAAGACGACGTCAGGCCGCGGCGTCAGCGCCTTCAGGAGCGCGTCGATGTCCCGCGTCACGTCGACGGTCTTGACCGCGTAGCCCTCGTCCTTCAGCGCCTTCGCGCATTCCTCGCCGCTCGAGAGCGAGACCTCGCGCTCCGCCGACCAGCCGCCCATGAGCACCGCCACGCTCTTCATCGCGGCGCCTCCTGGATTCCGAGGGCGGGCCGTCCGATGCGGCGGATTTCCCATTCGAGCGCGACGCCGAACTTCTCGAAGACGCGGCGCCGCACCTCCTCGCCGAGACCCTCGATGTCGGCGGCGGTGGCGGTGCCGGTGTTGATGAGGAAATTCGCGTGCTTCTCCGACACCATGGCGCCACCGCGCCGCAAGCCGCGGCAGCCCGCGCGATCGATCAGCTCCCAGGCCTTGTGACCCCGCGGATTCGCGAAAGTCGAGCCGCCCGTGCGCGCTCGGATCGGCTGGCTCGCCTCGCGCTCGGCCTGGATCTGCTCCATCCGCTGCTGGATCGCCGCGCGGTCGCCCTCGACGCCCTCGAGCGTCGCGGAGACGAAGATCCAATCCTCGTGGACGCCGCAATGGCGATAGGAGAGCTGCATCTCCTGCAGGCTCAGCGCACGCCGAGCACCCGCGGCATCGAGCGCCTCCGCCGAGAGGAGCACGTCCTTGATCTCGCGTCCGTAGGCGCCCGCGTTCATGCGGAGCGCGCCTCCGATGGTGCCGGGAATGCCCGAGAGGAATTCGAGACCGGCAACTCCGGCCGCGCGGCAGGCGATTGCAACGTTGAGATCGAGCACGGCGGCGCCGGCGACGACGCGCGCGCCCGCGATCTCGATCGCGGAGAAGCCGCGGCCGAGACGCACCACCACGCCCTCGACGCCGCCGTCGCGAACGAGAAGATTGGAGGCGACGCCGATGACGGTGACGGGCACCTCAGGCGGCTTCTTCCCGAGGAACTCCGCGAGGTCCTCGACATCGGCCGGGCGGAACATGACCTCGGCCGGACCGCCGACGCGGAACCAGGTGATCCCCGCGAGCGGCGCGCTCTCGGTGAGCCGGCCGCGCACGGCGGGGAGCCGGTCGATGAGACGCTCGGGCTGGCGCGCGGTCATCATGCCGCCGTCCCCGTCCCCGCCGGGGGGACCGCGTAGAGCCGGTCGAGCTCGCCCGGGAGCGCCTGCGCCCAATAGGTGATGGAGCCCGCGCCCAAGCAGACCACATAGTCGCCGGACTTCGCGAGACCCTTGACGAGAGGCCCAAGCTGCTTCGGCCCCTCCAGCGCCTGTACGGCGCGGTGGCCGCGGCTGCGCAATCCCGCTACCAGCGCATCGCGATTGATCCCCTCGATCGGCGTTTCGCCCGCGGCATAGATGTCCGCGACCACGACCACGTCGGCGTCGTTGAAGCAGGTGCAGAACTCGTCGAAGAGATTGGCGACGCGGGTATAGCGGTGCGGCTGCATCACGGCGATGACCGCGCCCGAGGTCGCCGCGCGCGCCGCGCGCAGCACCGCCGCGATCTCCACGGGATGGTGGCCGTAATCGTCGATGACGGTGATGCCGCGGGACTCGCCGGTCTTGGTGAAGCGGCGCTTCACGCCCTTGAAGCCCGCGAGCGCCGTGCGCACGACCTCGTCGGGAAACCCCATCTCCTCCGCGACCGCGACCGCCGCGAGCGAGTTCTGCACGTTGTGCTCGCCGAGCATGGGCAGGCGCAGGCCCGTAATGGTGCGGCTCGTCTCCGAGAGGCGATCCACGAGCACCGCGTCGTAGCGCGCGCCGTCGCGGCCGATCTCGACGTTGACGGCGCGGACGTCGGCTTGCGGAGAGAAGCCGTAGGTCACGACGCGGCGCTCCGCGAGCTTCGGGATCATCCGCTGCACCACGGGATGGTCGACGCAGAGCGCGGCGAAACCGTAGAAGGGGATGTTGCCGACGAAGCTCTCGAAGGCCAGCTGCTCTGCCTCGAATGTGCCGTAGTAGTCGAGATGCTCGGGATCGATGTTGGTGACGACGGCGATGGTCGCCGGCAGCTTCACGAAGGTGCCGTCGCTCTCGTCCGCCTCGACCACCATCCAGTCGCCGGAGCCGAGCCGCGCGTTGGTGCCGTAGGCGTTGATGATGCCGCCGTTGATCACGGTCGGATCGAGCTGCGCGGTCTCCAGAAGCGTGCCGATCATCGAGGTGGTCGTGGTCTTGCCGTGCGTCCCCGCGACCGCGATCGACCATTTGAGGCGCATGAGCTCGCCCAGCATCTCCGCGCGGCGCACCACCGGAATGAGACGCGCGCGCGCGGCCGTCACCTCGGGGTTGTCCGCCTTCACCGCGGAGGAGACGACCACCACCTGCGACGTGCCGAGATTCTCCGCGCGATGGCCGATCGCGACGCGGATGCCTTGCTTTTGCAGGCGTTGCACGTTGGCGCTGTCCGCGAGGTCGCTGCCCTGCACGTCGTAGCCGAGGTTGTGCAGGATCTCTGCGATCCCGCTCATGCCGATGCCGCCGATGCCCACGAAGTGGAGCGTGCCGATGTCGAGCGGGAGCGCCTTCATCGGCGGGCCTCCCCGAGCACGAGATCGGCGAGCCGCTCGGCGGCATCCGGTCGCCCCAGCGCGAGAACCCGCCGCGCCGCCTCCGCCAGAGTCTCCGGCGCATTCATGAGCGCCGAGAGGCGCGCGGCGAGCGCTTCCGCCGTGAACTCCGCCTGTGGCATCACCCAGGCGGCGCCCGCCGCCTCGAGCGCCCGCGCGTTCGCGGTCTGGTGATCGTCGGCGGCGAAGAGATAGGGTACGAGGATCGCGGGCCGCCCGAGTACCGCGAGTTCCGCCACGGTCGAGGCGCCGGAGCGGGTGATCGCGAGTTGCGCGCGCGCGAGGCGCTCGGGTACGTCCTCGAAGAAGGGCCGTACCTCCGCCGCAATGCCGTTCCCGGCATGAGCCGCGCGGACCTTCTCGAGATCCTCCGGCCGCGCTTGCTGCGAGAGCCGCAGCCGGCGCTTCAGGGCCGCGTCCAGACGCGCAAGAGCCGTCGGCACCACTTCGCTGAGGACACGCGCGCCCTGGCTGCCCCCGAGCACCAGCAGCTCGAACGGCTCCTCGCCGCGCGACGCTATATAAGGAGTGCCGCGGAGAGCGGCGATCGCGGGGCGGACGGGGTTTCCGGTCTCGAGGATGCGGGCGCGATCGGCTGCGCGGATGCCCGCGACCTCCGCGAAGGAGGTGGCGATCCGCCGCACGCGCGGTGCCAGGAGACGGTTCGCGCGCCCCAGCAGCGCGTTCTGCTCGTGGATCACGGTCGGGAGCTTCTGCCGCGTCGCCGCGAGCATCGTGGGTACCGAGGGATATCCCCCGAAGCCCACCACGGCCGAGGGAACGAGGGCGCGGAGACGTCGTCCCGCCTCGAGCGTGCCGAGCGCGAGCTCCGCGACGCCCAGTGCCTTTCGGAAGACGCCGCCGCCGAAGCGGCCTGCGCGGATGCGGTGGAGGGACACGCCCGGAAGGCGCTGGCCGAAAGTCTCGCCGCGGCTGTCGGTCATGAGCGCGACCGTGCGGCCGCGGCTCAGCAGGGCGCGTGCGAGCGCTTCGGCCGGGAACATGTGTCCGCCGGTGCCGCCCGCCGCCAGCACGACCACGCCCTCGCCGCTCATGTCTCGACCCCGCCGAAGCGGCGCCGCGTCAGCGCCAATGCCATGCCCATGCCGAGCCCGAGCGCCAGCATCGAAGAGCCGCCGTAGGAGATGAAGGGCAGCGTCATGCCCTTCGTCGGCATGAGGTGGAGCGTCGAGGCCATGTTGATCACGGCCTGGAGCCCGAACTGGACGAAGAGCCCGGTCGCCGCGAGCACGACGAAGAAGTTGTGCTCCTGCAGCATCCGCGCGAAGCCGCGGAGCACGATGAATGCGAAGAGCGCGACGATGACGAGGCAGGCGACAAGGCCGAGCTCCTCGCCCGCGACCGCGAAGACGAAATCCGCATGCGCGTCCGGCAGCGACGCCTTGACCGTGCCCTCGCCCGGCCCCTGCCCCCAGAGCCCGCCGTGGACGAAGGCCTCCATGGAGCGGTTCACCTGATAGCCGTCGCCGCCGTCGCCGCGGTCGAAGAACTGATTGATGCGCAGCGCCACGTGCGAGAAGCTGAAGTAGGCGCCGGCGAGCGCGAGCGCGCCGCAGCCCACGCCGGCCACGACCCAGTAGAGCCTGAGTCCCGCGAGGAAGAACTGCGTGAACCAGACCGCCGCGACGACGGCGGCCATGCCGAGATCGGGCTCCTTCACCAGCATGCCCACGACGAGCAGGAAGAGCCCGATCGCGATGACGTTGCCCGGGAAGCGCGGGTTGAGCCGCTGCTCCGAGAACATCCAGGCCGCGACCACCGCGAAGCTCGGCTTCACGAATTCCGACGGCTGCAGCGCGAAGCCCGGGAAATTGATCCAGCGCCGCGCACCCTTGATCTCGACGCCGCCGACGAAAGTGAAGGCGACGAGCAGCAGCGAGACCAGGAACACGACGACGGCGATCCGCCGGACGGTCCTCGGCGTCTGCAGCGAGACCGCGAAGAGCGTCGCCGCCGCGAGCGGAAGCACGAGGAAATA
>Ga0335085_10013156_pt1 | contig 12138 bp, 7 predicted proteins | sample Lox_Sample_45_FD_206712 | JGI IMG/M metagenome (GOLD analysis project Ga0335085, IMG submission 206712) | Soil microbial communities from Loxahatchee National Wildlife Refuge, Florida, United States - Lox_Sample_4.5 | ecosystem: Environmental > Terrestrial > Soil > Wetlands | place: USA: Florida...
TGGGATTGCCTTGCATCGGCCTCCAGACGTGCATCTCTCGAATGCTTACCCCAGGGCTGCGCATAATACTCTCCCCCGCCTGGCCATCGATGGTTCGGGGCGAATCTGGTTGGCATTTCGTACGCCCCATCCCTTTTGGTGGAGTCCTATCGGAGATGCGTGGCATGAATATCTGGTGTCTTTTGACGGCCGCGGGTGGACGAAACCCATCTTCCTCGATCATACCGATAATTTGTTGGACAACCGGCCGGCCATGGCATCCGTCGGGAACGGCAAGCTGCTGATGGTGAGTTCTGCTGACGGTCGCCGTGACTCGAGTCCCGCCCGAGTGGCCAAGATCTCTAGCACGAATTCGAAGTGGGTCGCGGACCCCTACAACAACGATCTTTGGAGCCGCGAGATTGATTTGGGCGCCGCCACTCTACCGATCCCGGTCATTGCAGAGCGCGCTGAGGCGCCGACGGCCACCATTGACCGCGTCCGTATTGACCTCCAGCATGCTATCCATGCGTATCGCGGCGGGCCGGAAGAAAATCTGCGAATTGTTCGCGGAGAATTCCATCGTCACAGCGACGTCTCGATGGACGGGGAGAATGACGGTACGCTCCTCGACCAGTGGCGCTATATCCTCGACGCAGCCGCGCTCGATTGGGTGGGCTGCTGCGATCACGACAATGGCGGCGGGCGCGAATATTCCTGGTGGATAACCCAGAAGCTTACGGAAATCTTCTACACTCCCGGCAAATTCGCTCCCATGTTTTCCTACGAACGCAGCGTGAATTATCCGGACGGTCATCGTAACGTGATCTTCGCCCAACGCGGCATTCACACCCTCCCCCGATTGAATCCCGCGTGGCTGGCGACGGCGGCCGAGGAAAGCCATTACGAGCATACGGCTGACACCCAGATGCTTTATGCCTACTTGAAACATTTTGATGGCATCGCCGCCTCGCATACCAGCGCCACGGCACAGGGCACGGATTGGCGGGACAATGATCCCAACGCTGAGCCCGTGGTCGAAATCTATCAGGGGCTGCGCCAAGATTACGAGATGCCGGGCGCCCCGCGTGCCAACACGCAGGAGGACTCAATCAGCGGCTGGCGGCCAAAAGGGTTCATCAATCGGGCTTTGGATAAAGGTTACCGGTTGGGTTTTGAAGCGAGTTCAGATCACATATCCACGCACATCAGCTATGCCAATCTCTACGTTCACGATTTGACCCGTGGGTCGGTGTTGGATGCGCTGAAGAAGCGCCACGTTTACGCCTCGACCGATGAGATCTTGGCCGACGTCGAAAGCGGAACCCACATGATGGGCGATGAGTTTTCCACCACCGATCCACCCGTGCTGAAGATCAAACTGTGCGGCACCTCGAAATTCGTCAAGGTCAGCGTCATTCGTGACGGCAAGTATATGTACTCAACTGCACCGAATGCGCCGGAAGTGGAATTCTCCTGGCGGGATACGCAGCCCCTCAGGGACAAGACAAGTTATTACTACGTGCGAGGTGAGCAGGATGACGGCGAAATCGTTTGGGTGTCGCCCATGTGGATTAAATACACGGGAAATTGAGAGACCTTGACGCTATGATTGATCCCTTTGTGCCGAGACCCGCGGAGGGCGCCGGCGATGGGATGGCTGACTCCATGAGTGGCGTTGGCAATGGCACGTTCGCTTCCAGCATCATCCTTCTGGGAGTGATCACCGGATCGTACACGCATGCGAGTGGCCCAAGTCACGGCTTTGTGCGCATGCCCGGTGGTTAGGTCACCACGTTCGATGTCCGCGGTGCGGCCACAATCCCGGGCGTAGGCACATATCCTGCCTCGATCGATACATATGGGGTCATCTTTGGAGGTCTCTTTGAAAGGAACTTTGTGGTGCGCGGATTCATCCCTTCGCCGCGCGGCAATTTCGCCACGATCGACGCTCCAGACGCGGACACCTCTGGCGGGGGGTAGGGCACGTTCCCAAGGGGGTGTGCGCAGGGAGTTGTCACCAGCAATTACACAGACAAGAACGGGCGGCGGACCCAGGAATACCAACCTCTCAGTGGCTAATGAGAATGGAGAAAGGCCTAGTGCAAAATGTATGCCATGTCCGGGCCTTTACCATGTTAACCGATGGTGTGTGGGCAGAGATCAGAGTATATAACGGACACACTCGGCTCTTGCCAAAGCGCAAGGCCAAGGGCGCGTAGGTCTCGTCCTCAGGTGAATTCCCTCTCTTTTCCCATGGTCCAGAAAACCCCGGTCAGGTCAGTGTTTAGTTCCGGGAAGGAAGGACCCGACGGCGGTGATACTTGTTGGGGCAGCGGATCCCTTCCTACAGCCTTTCAGGATGTCGAATTTCGCTCGAGCGGCGATGGACTGTGCCTCCCTGACCCCATTGGGACAGACGCGTGGTTTTAGCAAGTTACCCGAATTCTGTCCGCTACTTCGACCGGATACGGCAGGGGGTGACCGGAGATCCCTATAATTCGGAGCGGACCATCTCCTTACCGGACTCATTGACAAGTTCCAACGTCGCTACTTGGGCTTAACGGATGTTTGAGTCGGGCTCTTTCGCTCGTTGCTCCCCTCATGAGAAAGGCCGGGCTTTGCAGAGTTAAACCATATCGGGTATTCTGGCTTTACGTTACGAGCCCAATCGCAATAGAATCCAGATGACCGCTCAAGATTTCGTGCGACCAAGTGAAAGGCCGATTAACAAGAATTGGCGTAAAGGGGGATCCGTGGGCATGAGTCGGCTGGGAGATCGCCGTTCCTTTATCCGTCAGATCGCAACGTCATTGCTGGGGGCTAGCATGTGGCCTACCGCGGGCGTTTTGGGCAGCAGTACCGAAGCGGTTGACAAAGAATGGCGGCATTATGGCGGCGATGCGGGTGGGATGCGGTACTCACCTCTCGATCACATCAATCGGTCCAACGTCCATGACTTAAATCTTGCGTGGACCTATCATACGGGTGACGCTAGGCGGCGCCCAGCCACCACCATGGAATGTACGCCTGTGGTGGTCGACGGTGTGATGTATTTCACCAGTCCCCAATTGAAAATTTGTGCAGTGAATGCAGCGAGCGGAAATCAACTCTGGAAATTTGATCCCTTTGAAACACTGTTCGGGGGGCAAAGAGGCCATCCTCGGGGAGTGAATCGCGGGGTTACCTTTTGGCAGGATGACCAGAACCGGGAGGATAAGAGAATACTCTCCACCGCTCTTTCCAGTCTGATTTGCCTAAATGCCAAAACTGGAAAACTGGTTCCTTCCTTCGGCGACGGGGGTTCCGTCGACCTGACAAAGGGGTTGGGGAGAGACATCACAGGGCTCGAGTATGACGTGACGTCACCAGGGGTCGTCTATAAGGACTTGATCATCATGGGTTCAGAAGTTGGTGAGGGTCCCGACCCTGCGGCTCCTGGCCACGTCCGCGCCTTCGACATTCGTACCGGCAAGCAGACCTGGATCTTCCACACCATTCCGCAGCCGGGCGAACTGGGGCACGATACCTGGGAAGGTGACGCCTGGAAAACCGCGGGAGGCGTAAATGATTGGGGCGGCATGACGGTAGACGTCGAGCGTGGATGGGTTTTTCTCGCCACGGGTTCTGCGTCGTTCGATTTTTACGGAGGGCAGCGCCTCGGGCAGACGCTCTTCGCGAATTGCGTCATTGCCCTGGACGCTTCGACGGGAAAGAGGATTTGGCACTATCAAGTGGTACATCACGACCTCTGGGATCGCGATTTACCGGCTCCACCAAGCCTGGTCAGGGTTAAGCGTAACGGGCGCATGGTCGATGCTGTGGCGCAAACGACGAAATTCGGCCAGATCTTTCTGCTCGACCGGGAAACCGGTGCGCCTCTCTTTCCTGTCGAGGAGCGGCCGATTCCCGCCTCCGATATGCCGGGCGAGAAATCTTGGCCTACCGAACCAACCTCATCGTTGGCCTACACGCGACAGGTCTTTACCGACGATGAAGTCACCAATATCTCCCCGGAAGCGCATGACTACGTGCTCAACATTGTGAAGCAATACCGGCGGGGAAACCTGTGGCAGCCGCCCAGTCTTCAGGGCACCATCGAGTTTCCTGCCACCAACGGCGGCACCGATTGGGGAGGAGGTTCTTTCGATCCCAGCACCGGTTGGATTTATGTGAACTCGCAGAATGAGGTTGGAGTGTTCAAGCTCACTCCGGCTCCGCCGGGATCGGGCCACCCATATAATCTTGCTCCACCCACTTACGAACGGATTGTGGACCAGGAAGGGTACCCGGCCATCAAACCGCCTTGGGGTGAGTTGGCGGCAATCGATTTGAATGAGGGGAAGATTGTCTGGCGCGTCATTTTGGGGGAGTTCAAGGAGTTGACGGCGCGAGGGATTCCTCAGACAGGAACTGTAAATATGGGCGGCTCGGTCGTAACTCGGGGTGGGTTGGTGTTTGTCGCCGCTACAAAGGATGAAAAGTTTCGGGCATTTGACAAAGAAACCGGCAAGGTGCTTTGGGAAGCTGATCTACCGGCGGGGGGATATGCTAGTCCCTGCACCTATGAAGTCAATGGCAAGCAATATGTGGCGATCGCCGCCGGAGGAGGGGGAAAGCAGCGGACCCCGTCCGGAGACGCGATTGTGGTGTTCGCCCTTCCTTGATGGAAATATTCCCCACGAGGTGTCACGAGTCATTTCGGATATGCAAGTCGAACTCGCGAGGAAAATCGCCGCCGCATTCGCCTTGGCTGCAATGCTCGTTGCTCTCGAGACCCGGGCGCAAGACGGACAGGTGTCGAAGTCAGTCGCCGTCCCGAAGCCTCAGCCCATCGCTTTCAGCCATAAACTCCATACGCAATTTATACAGAAGTGCGGCGATTGCCACGCGATTTCAGAAGGCGATATGACTTACCCGCCCGAGTCGAAGTGCATGCAATGCCACGAGACCATCGCCGCAGAGAGCCCGGAGATCAAGAAATTAACCGCGCTTTACAAAGAGCACAAACCGGTCCCCTGGGTGCAGGTCTATGTGCTCCCCGACTTCGTGTTCTTTTCTCATGACGTCCACCACACCAAGGCCAAAATTGACTGCGAAACCTGTCATGGCGCAGTGCGCGACCGCGACGTTATTATCAAAGAAAAACCGATTTCCATGTCCGCCTGCGTGGATTGTCACCAGATGAAAAAGGCCCCGGTGAAGTGCGATACTTGCCACAATCCCAATCCGTGATGTTCCTCCATAACTGGAAGGTGCTTTCCGCCCAGTTGGACGCAGGCCTCACCCGGCGCCACTGGTGGGCAGCCCCAACCCCAAGTACGCACGCCGGAGAGGAACCAGAAGCGCGTTATGTATAGAGGCTTGAACCTGAAACCGATTGGAGATCGAGTGGCTGCCTCCCAATTGTCCCGATCTGAACGACATCGAGAGGACCTGGAGACGGTTAACGGCCAGCCATGCCCCGAATTTGCTTTTCAACCCGCTGGATGGGTTGGGCGAAAATGTGCGCCGGTGCATTGAGGAACTGAACTCTACGGTCGCCCCTAGTTAAGAGCATTATCTAGTGTAGTCAACTTAGCGAAATCCGGCTTACTTGGCAACCTCGACGCGCCATCGGTCGAAGCCATCACCAACGCTGCACTGAGCAGGCCGCCCGGGAGTCACGTATCGATACGCGCCGCCAAGTCTGGGCGACGCTCCACCATCGTGTCTCTCACGCTTCCGGTTGTTTAACCTAGTTCAATAAATATTTTTTGCCGCTTGTCATAAAAAACCAAAGTGAATTGCCTTATATATGGCGGTGAATTAGGTGGGAATCAGCCAGAGCGACGAAAAAGCTGAAGTGATGAGTGTGGCGGGATATCAAAACACCGCAACCCTCCAGGAGTTGGTGTCTCAAGCATACGAGGAATACCGTGACGCGCTTTACCGCTATTTCGTCATTTTGGGTGCTGACCCGTCTGTGTCGCAAGATCTAACCCAAGCAGTATTTCTTGAGCTCTATGTGGCGATGGGCAAGGGCAAGCAGATTCACAACGCCCGGGCATGGATGTTTACGGTAGCGTCGCACCTTGCGATAAATCACTTCCGTACCCATCACCAGTGGGCGTCGATCAGCGGAGAAGACCTGTCCCGGTGGCTGAAGACTCGGGATCAGGACTCCGACCCTGAAAAAGCGATTCTCGAGCAGGAACGGGCCGCAGCTCTGCAAAGAGCCATGGGGAGCCTGAGCCCTCAAGAGAAAATCTGCTTGCGCCTCCGTACCGAAGGCTTACGGTACCGGGAAATCGCGAAAACCCTGGGGGTTAGCGTGCCGACAGTGGCGGAGTTTCTTCGCCGCGCGATTTCCAAGTTGAGAAGGGCAGATTTATGAGCACCTTCGGGAACAACCACTTGACCGATGAACAATTGATCTTCTATGTAGATGGAGAACTGGGTTCCCGGGAAAACGCCCGCGTCCGCAAACACCTGGAGTCGTGCTGGGCATGCCGGGCGAAGCTGGAAAACCTGGAAGGAGTCATCAAGAAGATCGTAGAGTTCGACGATCAGGTTCTGCAGCCTATGGTCCCACCTCCCCCGCGCCACTGGGGGGGGCTTCAGCCTCGCCTGACGGAATTGGACGCGATACGTAAAAAGCGCTCGGTGACGGACCGCTTGACCGACCTGCTTCGATCCAGTCTCCTCGAACCCCGCCGGGTGGTTTTTGCCATCCTCGTTTTGGCCGCCCTGGGAGGTTTGATTTGGTTGCCTTCTCAACCCGTCATCTCAGCCAATGAACTGCTATCGCGAGTTCAGGCGGCGCAATCGGCAGAATTCGCTAAAATTTCCGCACCTGTCGTACATGAACGGCTGCGGGTCCGGCGTAAGTTCGTTGGATCCAACGAACAGGCAACGACGGACTACGACTCCTGGGCGGATCGCTCCCGCGGACGCTTCCGCCAGACCGGATCTTCTTCCGAGATTCTTACCGAGTTCCGGACGATCTGCGATGCCAATCGTCTTGATTGGCAGGCGCCGCTTTCCGGTGCCGGATTCGCACGTTGGCGGGATTCGCTGCCGGCAAGACAGGACATCGTTGCTGCCGCCCAGCCTTCCACCGCTGGCTATGATGAAGCTGAATCCAAGCCATTGGCGCTGACCACCATTGCCCGGAGCCCGGTCGCAAACAGCCCGCACGGCGACAACTGGGGTGCCAACAGAATTACTCAAGCGGAGTTGATCGTGCGCAAGGCTGACTGGCATCCGGTTGAAGAGCGGCTTTGGGTCAACAACCGTGAATATGAAATTGCGGAACTCGATTATAGGGTACTGCCCCCTTCCGCGGTTGACGGGACAATCTTTGCGGAGCAACTCGCTCCGCTAAAACCGGTGGAAGGTCCCGTTAAGGAAGGGAGCGAGGTGGTCGAAAACTCAGTTCCTCCCCCTCCTGATCCTGATGAAACCGAAATGGCCGTTCGTTATGAACTGCACCGGCTCAATGCGGATCTGGGAGAGCCCATTGAAATCACCCGAGATAGCCGAGGCGAAGTCGAGGTGGAGGCGCCAGGCGTCGCACCGGACCTCAAGGCCAAGCTGAAACAGGTATTGTCGTCTGTCCCCAATACAAACCTCGAAGTTGATGAAACACTCCGGGCCATATGTGAAGGCTGCCCTGGTCCGCTCTCGGGAGGGCAGGTAGCTCCTGAGACATCACCGGCCCCGACAATGAGCATCGTGCCGACGGTTAACCCCAATGAGAAGCAGCTCGAGGATATCTTCGGAGATGCACACGCCCAGGAATCCTTTACGCGTGAGGTTTTGGCGGCAAGCTCGGATGCGCTGTCGCGCGGTTTTGCCCTACGAGATTTGGCCGTCCGATATACCCCGGAGAAAGAAGCCATGCTTACCCCCCACTCCCGGACCCAATTAAAAGAAATGGTTAGTGACCACGTTACAGCTTTGGCTAACCCGACAAACCTTTTGCAGGGACTATTGCGCCCATTGCTGGAGGCTCTTTCGAATCGGGCCGCCCCCGGTGCTGGCTCGCCGGAAAGTGCAGAAGTCATTGCTCCTCTTGGAGAAGCTGGGATGCCGAGGATGCTCAAGGCCGATACCTCCACGATTCATGGTTTGGATAATCGATGGCAGGACATGAGCATCGAAATATTCGCCACTGTGCAGAAGGTCGACCGAATGATAAAAGCCTTGTTAACGAGCACCGATAGCCCAATTCCGGCCGACCAGGTAGTTCCAGTGCTGAGGCAGGGATTGTCTCACCAACAGCAAGAGTTGAACCAATTTCAGGAGTCCGGTCAAGAAGCAGGGAAAACGCGGCATTAATGACATCTGAGCAACCGAGATCAACTGACACTCAGAATCCAGCGAGTAATTTAGCTCAATCGCTAGGTTAATCAGGGCGGCTGGCAAGAACATCAACCATTCATCTCACGCTCATAGGGACGTAAGGTCCCTTTTGCGCGAAGGTGTAGCCAAGGAGACAACCATGCGACGAATCCTCTATGCCGCGTGCCTTGCCTTACTCTTCACTCTTGGGGGGCACGCTCAGGAAGCGCAGGTTACCGGGCTGATTTCTGACCCTTCGGGCGCTGTAATACCACAGGCCTCGGTCTCGCTGCGGAATCAGGACACGGGTTTTAAGTACCAAACAAACTCGAACGCCGCGGGCGATTACACTTTTCCCTTTGTAAAGCCCGGTCCCTACGACATCACGGTCGAGAAGACCGGATTCAAAACGCTGAACCGACCGGATATCAAGTTGGAGGTCTCGCAAAATGCCCGGATCGACCTCACCTTGGAGGTCGGCCAGACAACGCAGGTCGTAGAAGTAAAGGCAAGCGCACCTTTAGTGGATACATCCGACGCGACCGTCTCCTCCGTAATCACGGGAAACCAGGTTCGCGAACTCAATCTCAACGGCCGCAACTGGATGTCACTGGCCCTTCTAGCCCCAGGCGTGGCGGGGATGAATGAGAATAATTTCAATCCCAGCCACATCGGGTTCGGTTCCGCCCAGTTTCGAGTTTCGGTCAATGGCAACCGCGTGAATGACGCCAACGTGGAAGTCGATGGGGGCAACGTCCAGAACGAACCGGGAGGCGGCCGAAACATTGTCACCTTCCCCAACATCGATTCGATTGCGGAATTCCGCGTTTCCACCTCGGATTATGGCGCTGATATCGGAAAGCGTCCCGGACCGGTGATCGAGGTGTCGACCAAAGGGGGAACCAAAGATTTCCACGGAACCCTGTACGAGTTTCTGCGTAACGACGCTCTGGACGCCAACAACTTCTTCCTCAACCGGAAGATTCACCCTGCCAATGCCCCGGCGAATTACAATGCTTTCAAGCAGCCTCTGAAGTGGAACCAATTTGGCTATAACATCGGCGGACCTTTTTACATCCCGGGGCGCTACAATTCAGACAAGACGAAGACGTTTTTCTTCTGGTCGGAGAGTTGGGCTCGGTTTCGCGAAGGAACGGTGGTGTCGGCTAACACTCCCACTGTTCGAATGCGGCAAGGGGACTTTAGCGAATGTGACTCCGCCTCGCCCAATTACAACGCGGTTGTTGCGTCGGGATGCGTAGTTCCCAAGAATCCGGCGACCGGCCTGCCAATGGACACTCTCGCCGGAGCCGGATACACGATCGATCCCAATGCCGCAGCGATGCTGAGTGGGCTTATCCCTCTGCCGAATAGTGGGGTTCTGGGTTATGTCTCGGCGCCCAGTTTACCCAATAACTGGCGGCAGGAAAACATCCGGGTGGATCAGAATTTTGGGTCGAAGACCTCCCTGTTCGTACGTTACACCTTTGAGAGGCACGTTCAGGACGCCACTCAGGGTACGTACGACACTGACCCGAGCATCCACAACTTCCCCTCGTCGACGGGCACTTTGCACTTCACCCATAGTTTCATGCCCAACCTCCTTAACGAAGTTATTGTGAGCAGGTACACGGTTCGCCTGGGTAAGATTACCATCGCCGGTCCAACCTCACCTGATGGTTCGGTAGCGAAGCCTGCCAATTGGTCAGGGGGCTACATTTTTCCGGCCAATGCCACTAACTTTCAAACCCAGATCCTACCTGGCTTTAGGGTCTCGGGCGGCGTTCCCTTCAGCTTTAACCAGACCACGGGGAAGCATCTCGTATCCCCCAGTCATCGGGCGCCTTCCCTTAAGGACAATGTTGTCTACACCGTCAACAAACACACCCTGAAGTTTGGCTTCTTCTTGGAGGATTTCCACAACATCGATTACGTTAGCGGCGCCAGCTTACCCCAGGGTGCTTACGTTTTTAAGGCCTCGGGTCCTCTCACGACAGGGAATGCCCTGGCGGATGCGTTTCTCGGCCGCATCAATTCCTACACTGAGCAGACGCCGGTCTATGGCGGGTCGGCGGCAGGCGGTTGGGGCAGTTGGCGAGGGCGGTTCATAGACCTCGAGCCTTACTTCCAAGACGATTGGAAGGTCTCGCGCCGGCTTACCTTGAACCTCGGTCTTCGTTATCAATACCGCACCAGTTGGCATGACGCTTCCCATCCTACCGTGGACGCGGATTTTGTCCCCACCCAATATAATCCCGCCAATGAAGCGCAACTTAACGCCGCCGGGTACTTCATCCCAGGCACCGGCCACAACTACACCACGTATGGAAACGGGCTGGTGCAGTGCAGCGTAGGAGCGGTTCCGACGGGCTGTTTGTATTCCTATTATGCCAACCTCGGCCCCCGTTTCGGGATCGCGTTTGACCCCCGGGGAGACGGTAAGACCTCGATTCGGGCCGGGTACGGGATGTATTCCGACATCGACTTTGATCAGTCGCCGGGCGCGGTCCTGGATAACGGACCACCACCCTCCGTGCAGACTCCCACCGTTTTCAACGTCCTGGGCTTCAAGAATGTGGGGGGTGGACTGCTCAGTCCCACCTCCATGAATGCTTTTCCTTTCAATGAGAAGCGGCCCAGGATTCAGCAGTTCAACTTAACCGTCGAACATGAGTTCGCGGGCAATAATTTTGTCAGTCTCGCTTACGTCGGCACGCTCGGAACCCACTTAGCCGGCGATTCAAGCCTCAACCAGGTTTCGCTCAATGCCGGGACAATGAATGTGCCTGCCTTGGCGGGGACTCCAGGGTGCGACGCCTCGGGCAACTGCAACGTACCCAGCATTCTACTCAACTCCGAGGAGCCCACCATCTTCTTCGCGCCCTACCGTGGGTATAGCGAGATTGATTGGCTGCAATACCGGGCCGTGTCGAATTACCATTCATTGCAAGCGAACTATCGTCACACCGTCGGTCGCGGGTTGAGCTTCCAGGCCAGCTACACCTGGAGCCACTCCATCGATGACAGCCCTGACGGTCAAACGCTGACGGGAGTCGAGGACTGGGTTGACCTGAGCCGGTGGCGCTCGAACTCCGACTTCAATCGCGCCCAGACTTTGCAGATGAACTACGTGTACGAACTGCCGTTCTTCCGGAATAACTCGAATCATCTCGTGAAGAATGGCTTGGGCGGCTGGCAATTGAGTGGGATTACCAGCTTCTTTACCGGTCTGCCGGTCGACTTTACATGCACGGAGGATGGGTACGGTACTTCGATCGGCACGTCGGCGGAGTGCAATACGATCGGAAAACTCGGCGTCAAGAAAGGGGTAACGAACGACCCGAGGTACGGGCCGGTAGTAACATGGTTCGATCCCAACACGATCGCCATGGCAAATCTCTCGCAGTACAGCGCGGGGTCAACCGGTATGTTCGGTTACATGGGACGTAACGCTGTGTGGGGGCCTGGCCGGAACAACTGGGATATCGCGTTGATGAAGAACTTCAATTTGCCATGGTTCAATGGTGAACGTTCCGCGATGCAGTTCCGCTGGGAAACCTTTAACACCTTCAACCACACCCAGTGGGAGTATATCAATGCGGGTTGCTCGGGGAGCACACCGTTTGGCCAACCTTGCAGCGGTTCGCAGAATATCGGTAATGGAGAGGTGTCCGGCGCCTGGGAACCTCGGCAGATGCAAGTTGCGCTGAAGTTCACTTTTTAGTTCATTGAATCTGGATGTTCTATGACGGCGCGACGCCCTTGGCAATTGTAAGGAGCGTCGTGCATTTTATGATCTAATCAACACCAACTCCGGCCGATGCTGGCCAGGAT
>Ga0335085_10013158_pt1 | contig 12137 bp, 10 predicted proteins | sample Lox_Sample_45_FD_206712 | JGI IMG/M metagenome (GOLD analysis project Ga0335085, IMG submission 206712) | Soil microbial communities from Loxahatchee National Wildlife Refuge, Florida, United States - Lox_Sample_4.5 | ecosystem: Environmental > Terrestrial > Soil > Wetlands | place: USA...
TGAGCAAGCGGAAGAAATCCAAGGCCGCGACTAAAAAAAGCCGAAGGAAGCTCCGTAAGCGTCGTCCGCGGCGTAGCCTCGGAAACAAAGTAAAGGGAGCGTATCGTACGGTCGTGGATACGATCAAAGGTACCGACCAGCTCCGAAATAAACTGGAACTGCCCGCGACTTCCGAAACCGAATAGACCTTGGCTTGACTAAATCCGTCCCAGCAGGAGCAGAATCAGGACAATAACCAGCACCAGGCCCAGGCCGCCGGAGGGGTAGTATCCCCACTCACCGCTATACGGCCAGGTCGGCAGCGCGCCCAGAACGAGCAAGAGAAGTACAATCAGAAGAACAAATCGCATCCTCGCCTCCTTGGAAGGCCCAAACTCCAACGTCGAGTTTGCGATTTTGGTTCCGGGTACTATTGGCCGCTTGTCCTACTGTCGAGGACCTGCCGTATTTTTCGCGCGAGCACACGCTCGACCAGCGGCTTTTGAATGAGTTCTGTCCCCGGATCCAAGCGGCCGTGATGGACAATCGCGTTCCGCGAATAGCCCGTCATAAAAATAACTTTCGTGCCTGGACGGCGATTTTCAACTTCGGTCGCAAGCTCCCGGCCGTTCTTGCCCGGCAGGACTACATCCGTTAACAACAGGTCGAATTTCTTGTCGGCATCAAGAAGACGAAGGGCTGTAGCCGAATCCTTGGCCTCGATGACCTGATAGTTCAGATCCCTCAGTATTTCAGATGCATACTGGCGAACGCCATCATCGTCTTCGACAACCAGAATTGTTTCAGCGCGACCACGTTCGGAGCCAACATCATCGTCTCCGGAAAGGGCTGTTTCGTCACCGACGCGTCGGGGTAAGTAGAGCTTGATCGTGGTGCCTTCGCCGGGCTCGCTATAGATTTTTACATGCCCATCAGACTGTTTCATGAAACCGTAGACCTGACTCAATCCCAAGCCGGTACCTTTGCCAGCCTCTTTGGTCGTAAAAAACGGCTCGAAGGCATGGTCGATTGTTTCGGCCGACATCCCTGCCCCGTTATCGGTCACCGCAATAAGAATATACTGACCGGGTGGAAGGCCTTCGTGGTGACGGCAATATTCCTCATCGAGGTAAGCATTGCTTGTTTCGATCGTGAGCTTGCCGCCTTCCGGCATTGCGTCACGCGCGTTCAACGCAAGATTAAGCAATGTCGATTCCAATTCCGACGCGTCCACTTCGGCCTTCCAAAGGCCAGCTGCCCCGATGGTCTCCAGTTCGATATTTTCGCCGAGAGTACGCGCCAAAAGATCCGAAATGCTGAAAATCAGCTTGTTGACATCAAGCACCCTCGGATTAAGTGGTTGACGGCGAGAAAAGGCGAGCAATCGTTGGGTCAGTTGCGCGGCCCTCTCTGCACCAACAAGCGCATTGTTTAGTGCACGTTCCGCCCGCGCCTCGACAACCCCGCGTTTTGCGATGCCGAGATTGCCGATAATGATCGTGAGCAGATTGTTGAAATCGTGCGCGACCCCGCCGGTCAATTGACCGACAGCTTCCATCTTCTGGGATTGCCGGAGAGCTTGCTCAGCCAGATCGCGACGCTCAGCTTCCGCATAAAGTGCTCGCGTTCGGCGCATTGCCAGGAGCACAAGCACGAAGAGAAAGAGGGTGGCCGGAATTCCGAAGACCAGGTGGGTGGCCATCAGGCGAATCCAGCCAGAATAAATTGTTTCGATCGGCACTGCGTCGGATACGTACAAATCGGCATATCCGAGCTTGCGATAAGCGATGCGCCGTTGAAAATTATCGATGGAACTGGCTGTGACAACGCCACCTTCGGGATGGTTGGCGACCGTACGCATAAAGCCACTATTCGAACCAAAATTCGTGACGCCTTCCGGCAGAGCCGGATATCGCGCCAGAATCGTACCATCACTCTTTGCCAGCGAGAAACTTGCGGCGGTGTCGCCAGCGAGCTGAGCGTAGAATGCTAAAAACACCTTTGGCAGAACGGCGATCGTGATGATCCCGCTGAATCGCCCATCTTGCGCTACCCGGCGCCGGCTGACGCCGAAGAACCATTCTTTCGTCGCCCGCGACTGCAATACGGCGTCGACATAAGTGCCGGCGTCGCGCTCTGCTTGCGCCTGAAAATAGTTCCGGTCGGCAACGCTTATACCGGTCGAAAGCGGAAAGATTGCCGATGAGACCAGAGCGTGACCGTCCTTATCCGCGACAAAAATGGCATCGACGGTGGCCAGCGCTTTTTCGAGTTTGCTTAGTTGCAGGTGTAACGCTTCCTCGTTTGCCTTGATTTGTTCATCGCTGAGGCCGCCAAGAATGGCATCGACGCTGGTGAACGCGAGGTCGACAGATTGAAATACCTTGGACGCGTGCTCGGAAAGAATATTGAGCGAGGTCGTCAGTTGTTCATCGGCACGCGCAAAAGCATTCTCGTAGTTGATCCAACCGGCATATGAAAAAAGCGCGACCGGAAGGACGATCGACGCCACCAACATCGTTTTGAGGAGGCGTAGAGCAGCATCACGGCGCGCGCGCATTCTATGAAACTCGTTCGGCGGATACCCCAATGTATTTGGGGTGTTCAATTCTGAAAAGACAAGACCCCCTCAATATCCCGCCCAGTTTTGCAGTCGACAGAGCGCTACTTGTTGTTGGAAAGCCGAGCGTCGAGGACGAGCGGAGGTGTGCTGATGTCAGATCATTCGCGGCATTTACTTAAAAATAGCCGAAGTTTGTCACAAGGCATTTTACGCGCGTTTTATCGGTCGTCGGCTACAGCATTATTCGAAAATAGTTCAATTGCCGACGGTATTGATGTTCCGGCCAGCGTCGTCTTCCAAACGCAAACGGAAATCGAATTCGCGGCCCGCGCGCAGCAGGGCCATGATCACCTTCGTCCTTGCAACCATCATGCTATGCGGCATGGGCTGGGAGGATACCGAGAACCGGTACGTCGTACCGATCGCGGCCGACGGGCACGGCGGGCCTAACTCCGATGCCGTGATCTTGGCACTTACGAATTCCGAGCACGCAGCGGTCGCAGACAACAGCTCGCCGGTGGACGAGCTGGACACCCAGCCTTCGCATACCGAAATATGCCTTGTTGAGAACACGACGGCGCTGTCAGTCGCAGAGTTTCAATGGGGCGGACGTAGCTTGTTCCCGTTCGCGATCTCACCCAGAACCGCGCACCACATGCTGGACACGACGCCGTTGACACTCGCCAGTGTGGATCCGGGCGGCGTGAATGTCGCGTCATATACACGGCGAAAAATAACGCCGCAATTTGCTGCCTTGTACCGCGCTGTTCTGAAACGCGCTGCCATGATGTCAATACCCCACATCCAGAATCCGCGCACGACGATTGTCGGCGCTGTTTCCACCTACAATCCATTTCGTGATGGCACTGAAGAAGGCGGTGCACAAACCGCTTCCGGCGAACCCTATGATCCTGATGCATGGACCGCTGCGATAAAGATAAACCTGCGCGATCAGTTTGGTGGCGTGCGATACGGCCGGCTCTATCAGCCGACCTTTGCTCTGGTGGAGAGCGGCGACAAGCAAGTCATCGTCAAGATCAATGATGTTGGTCCGCTTAAACCGGGCCGCGTACTGGACCTCAACGAGCGCAGTATGCGCCACTTCGATCCGTTTCTCACGCGGGGCCTCATAGAGAATGTCAGTATCACGCTTCTGCCAGGTGAAAACTGGACCCCCGGACCCGTCGGCAAAATCTATGCGGTCGATTTTGTGACCCCGCGCGCGGGCCCGGCGCTACTCGGGTCAATCGATTCTGCCCGTTGGCAAATCGACCCAGAATTGGTGCGTCTGCCGGGGCCGATTGGTCCGGTCTCTCATCCTCTTGGAATAGAAGATGTCCGCGCGGAAATACGGCCAAGCGAAGGTGGCTAGGGCGATCGGACCGCGCGGAAGTTTTGCTAGCGCCGCTTGCGCAGCCAAGCGTCGACGCTGAGTCGGCCGGCGCCGCAGGCAAACAACAGGAAGATGCCTCCCAAAATTGCAATGTTCTTATAGAAATTCGAATCTTGCGCGCGTCGAGCGGCAGCATCGGCAAATTCCCAGTAGCGGTGCGAACTGAAAGTCGCCACCAGCATAAACGCAGCCATCACCAGCGTGGCGTAACGGGTCGCAAATCCGATCATCAGGGCAATGCCGCCGAAAAATTCTGCCGGCACGGCAATATAAGCCAGAAAAGTCGGCAACCCCCGCGCCGGGAAAGTGGCAGCGTAGGCCGGAATATCAAAAATTTTCCCATAACCGCTTCGTACAAATATCCAGCCGATGAAAATACGGCCACATAAGAGAATGAAATCAGATGTGCTGGCAGCCAGACCGTCGGCACCGGATAAGGTGGGATGTGAACTGTTTTGAATGGCAGGGCTCATGATTTTTCCTCGGTGGACGTTTCTGGGTGATATTTTGTTTTGCGCAGAATAACCCGCCTGGCGGCCATTTATTCCATCAGCGGCTGGGAGGGCCTTTGCGAAGCGGGCTTTCGTCCTGTGCGATCACGTTAGACGTTCTCGGTCACGTCTTCATAGACATCGATCTCAATCGCGCCAGGAAAGAGTGTGCGCCAAGCTTGCAGGTAGTTGTGCATGATCGGATCGCTGGCCAGTTTCTGACGATTGAGTTCGAACGTTGGATCCGCTTCGTATTCGATGACCTGAAGGAATTGAGTTTGATTGTCCGCATTTCGCAGCAAACGAACCTGGGCATTGCCGAAAGCCTTGTACAAGGGCAATGCGTTTTTCATCATATTCGTGAGGAGCGTTGTCGCATCCGCTGAGGGCGTCTTTATTTTTACGTGTAAAATTCGTTTTGCTTTCGACGTGTCGTCGGCCATCGGCGGCTTCCTCAATTAAAGTCCATGATCTATTTGATTAAACAACAAATAGATCTGGTCCCTGCCGAGATCGTGAATGCGAAATACTCATAAGAGATGCGATGCGCGGAAACGTCGACATCGTACCCTCCTGATGTCGTACCCCAGCTGGCACCTTCAGTCTGAGCCTTAATGTGTCAAAATTGAAGAGCCTTGATTCAGACCAAACTATTCTGTGCTCGCGCGCCGCTGTGCCCCAAATTGAGCCAACCAGCAGGTTTCTTGAAAAGATTGATTCCGCGCGGATTTGATGGCGCGCTTCTAATTTAGCCACCCAGCTTTCGCAGCACCGCGTCGAGCTGATCCAAATCCCGGTACTTGATCCGCAGCGTACCGCCTTCGCCGCGATGATCGACACTCACCTCAAGGCCGAGCGCATCGGATAGCCGTTTTTCCAGCAAGCGCGTGTCGGCGTCCTTCGTTATGCCGGCCTTCCTCGCCGCCTCACCTGCCCGATCCCCGGCATCGTCGTCTTTGCGCATATCGGCTTCGAGCTGACGCACGCTCAAACCTTTGTTGATAATTTCCTGGGCAATCTGTTCGGCGTTCGGCTGGCCCAGCAACAGCCGTGCGTGGCCAGCGGAAATCTTGCCCGAACGCACGAACTGCTTCACCGGCTCCGGCAACTTGAGCAAACGGATTGTGTTCGCGACGTGCGGTCTGCTTTTGCCAACGATGTGCGCCACCTCGTCCTGCGTACGATTGAAATCATCCATCAATGCAAGATAACCGTTTGCTTCCTCGATCGGATTAAGATCCGTACGCTGTACGTTTTCAATGATGGCATATTCAAGCGACTGTGCATCGTTTGCTTCTACAATCGCGATCGGCACATCGTGCAAGCCGGCGCGCTGCGCCGCGCGCCACCTTCGTTCGCCGGCGATAATTTCAAAATTATCATCTTGCAGCACGCGTACGACGATTGGCTGGATGATGCCGCGCTGGCGGATCGAGTCGGCAAGCTCATCGAGTTCGACATCCGTGAATAAGCGGCGTGGATTGCGCGGGTTCGGGCGCAGATTTTCGATTGGCGCGCGGCGGGGTTTGCGGCCGCTATCTGCGATGGAGGCTTCCTCACCAACATCGCCGATCAGTGCGGCCAAGCCGCGTCCTAATCGTGAGTGATCCGCCATTGCCGCTCCTGAATTTCGTGCCACGCTATTCCTTTCCGGTTCTCTGCCTGTCGCCCAGTTTGAACGCTCGCGAAAAGACGTGCGGCTTTCAGCCGGCTTTCAACGTTTTCTCGCGCTGGATGATCTCGGTGGCGAGCCGCAAATAGGCTTCGCTGCCCACACATTTGAGATCGTAGACAAGTACCGGTTTGCCGTAGGACGGCGCTTCCGAGATTCGTACGTTCCGCGGAATCATCGTCTCATATACCTTATTCCCCATGAACTGACGTACGTCGGCAACAACTTGGTTGGAGAGATTGTTGCGGGAGTCGTACATCGTGAGCACGATACCGTGAATCGACAGTGTCGGATTGAGTGTCGTCCTGACTTGCTCAACCGTCCGCAGGAGCTGTGACAGCCCTTCCAGCGCAAAGAACTCGCATTGCAACGGAACAAGAATTGAGTCTGCCGCAGCCATTGCGTTCACGGTAAGCAGATTGAGCGAGGGCGGACAATCGACGAGCACGTACGTAAAATCGTAAGCGCGCGTGCCGCTGTTGAGCTGACGAAGTGCATTGCGCAAACGAAACGCGCGGTCGCGCTGTTGACCGATTTCAAGTTCGAGACCCGAGAGATCGAGTGTCGATGGTGCAATAAATAGTTGTGGCACGGCGGTTTGCAGAACTGCATCGCGCAGCGGTGCCGCACCGGTCAGCACATCGTAAGTCGACGTGCGCCGCGACTTGCGCTCGATGCCGAGGCCGGTCGATGCATTGCCCTGCGGATCGAGATCGACGATCAGGACGTTCTCGCCGATGGCGGCAAGCGCGGTACCAAGATTGATCGCGGTGGTGGTCTTGCCGACCCCGCCCTTCTGGTTGGCGATCGCCAGCACGCGCGGGCGAGCCGCGTCGGGCTTTGCAGCGGGCTTGCCGAACGGGACGACCTGGGGGGCATCGGGCTGGCCGGTCATTGAGGTGTCGGTCATGGTCGGCATTCCATCGGTTTTTCGGCGGGCCGGCTGCTTCCCGTAATCGCCTTGCAGATGCGGACTTAAGCGCTCCGAAGAGGCTTAAGACTGCGGACAATAACGATCGAACTCTGGGGACTGGTCGTGCTGGCCACTTTTGAGGCCTCGAGTCTCCAATATTTAGCGGCTTCGGTCAATTCGGCATCTACATCTTGGCCTTTCAGGAACAGGCCAATCGCACCGCGGTTGATCAGAGGAAACGCCTGATCGCATAGGATTTTCAATGGGGCCAAGGCCCGGGCGGTTACGACGTGGATGGTTTCTACACAGGATTCTGCAAATTTCTCCGCCCGCTCCTGGTGGATGATGGCCGGTACACCGGTAGCCCTCACAGCTTCGCGCAAAAAAGCTGCTTTTTTTCCATTACTTTCAATGAGATGCACTTGGGCTCCGGGTTGATCTACGAGTGCGCAAGCGATCGGTACCCCAGGAAAGCCCCCGCCAGATCCAATATCGACCCAGACGCGCGCTTGTGGCGCCAGCGGCAGGAGCTGGAGCGAATCAGCGATGTGCCGGGTCCAGAGCTCGCGCACTGTGGAAGATGCAACGAGGTTGAGCTTGCTCTGCCAGAGCAGCAGCAGTTTTACGTAGGTTTCGAGTCGCGTTTTCGTTTCACGTGAAACAGGCACAAGCGCGAGCGCACGCAATTTGTCGGCATCGAGATTGAAAGTCCCCTGCCCGCTCTTGCTCACGCAATTTTCGCGGAGGTTTTTTTGACCCGGCGAACATGGGCGACAAGCAGTGTCAATGCCGCCGGAGTAACTCCATCGATTCGGCTCGCATGTCCGATCGTGCGCGGACGATGCGTTTGCAATTTTTGTTTCATCTCGTTCGACAAACCAGGCAGCGCTGCGTAGTCGAAATCATCGGGTAGTTCAAAACTTTCATCGCGCCGATACGCCGCGATATCTGCGGCCTGACGGGAAAGATACACATCGTACTTCGCGTCGATCTCGATCTGCTCTGCAATCTTCGGCGCGAGTTCACCAAAGCGAGGCCAGATCTTTGCGAGATCGGAGACCGTTACATTTGGATATGACAACAACTCAAATGCAGTGCGACGCTGTCCATCTTTATTAAGCGACAGCCCGTAGCGCTCGGCTTCTCTTGGCGTGAGCGAATTTGTTTTCGCAAATTCGCGCGCATCTTTCAGCGCTAAAGATTTTTGTTGATGCGCTCGCGCGCGTTCCGCGCTCACACAACCAATTGCTGTTCCGAAGCCGGTCAGACGTTGATCGGCGTTATCCGCGCGCAATTGCAAACGATATTCGGCGCGCGAAGTGAACATGCGATATGGCTCACTGACGCCGCGCGTGACAAGATCGTCGATCATTACGCCGAGATAGGCTTGCGCGCGATCCAAGACGACTTCACTGCCCTCGCCTGCCAAAGAGGCCGCGTTGAGGCCTGCAAGGAGCCCTTGTGCTGCAGCTTCTTCATAACCAGTGGTGCCATTGATCTGGCCCGCCAAAAACAATCCGCGCAAACGTTTTGTTTGCAGCGTTGGTGTGAGTTCGCGCGGATCTACATAGTCGTATTCAATCGCGTAGCCAGGACGGATGAACTGCGCATTTTGCAAACCGGGAATCGTTGCAACCAGCGCGTGTTGAATTTCCTCAGGAAGCGACGTTGAAATTCCATTCGGATAAACGGTGTGATCGTCGAGACCTTCCGGCTCCAAAAAGATTTGGTGCCCGTCGCGCTCGCCAAACTTCACAATCTTGTCTTCGATCGAGGGACAATAGCGCGGGCCACGACTCGCGATCTGTCCAGAATACATCGGCGAACGATGTACGTTGTCACGAATGATCTTATGCGTGACTTGACTGGTCCGCGTGATACCGCACTGGATCTGCGGATTGCCGATGCGCGCTGTGAGAATTGAAAACGGTTCTGGCGGATCATCGCCGGGCTGCATTTCGAGTGCAGACCAATTAATGGTGCGGCCATCAAGGCGCGGCGGTGTTCCTGTTTTCAGCCGGCCGAGCGTAAAGCCGAGCGTTTCCAGCGTGCGCGAAAGGCCGATTGCCGGCGCTTCACCGACGCGACCCGCTGGAATTTGCCTTTCACCGATGTGAATGAGGCCGCGTAAGAATGTTCCCGTCGTGAGAACCACAGCGCCGGCCAAAATTTTGCGGCCGTCAGCCAGTTTGACGGCACGCACACGATCGCGCTCGATCACGAGATCGTCGACCTCTGCTTCGATCACCTGAAGATTGGCTGTGGCGAGAATCGCGGCCTGCATTGCTGCCGCGTAGAGCTTGCGGTCGGCCTGGGCGCGTGGCCCCCGCACGGCGGGGCCTTTTCGACGGTTCAGGACGCGAAATTGGATTCCGCCCAGGTCGGCGATTCGCCCCATAAGGCCGTCCAGAGCATCAATTTCACGGACCAGATGTCCTTTACCGAGGCCACCGATCGCCGGATTACAGGACATGACGCCAACCGTAGAGAACTGGTGGGTAATCAGAACTGTATGGGCGCCCATACGGGCGGCCGCGGCCGCGGCCTCACAGCCTGCGTGACCGCCGCCAATCACCACAACGTCGAATCGGTTGGGCATTAAAACCTCGAAGGCCGCCTTGTAACGAAGGTGCGGGGAGGGGTCAAAATCATTGATTTTGGCGAAATTGTTTCACGTGAAACATTCGGAAGAAGAGTGTCTCTGCCCCTCAGAGCCTTTATTTTCCTATGCAGAAGTCGCGGAAAATAACGTCCAAAATATCTTCAACGTCGACTCGCCCGGTGAGGCGCCCCAGTGCTCGGGACGCAATGCGGAGCTCCTCCGCCAGCAAATCCTCGTGGCCAGAGATCTCGGAGGTGAGGGCACGGCGTAAGGAAATTAGGACTTCTTCCAGAAGATGCCGGTGACGCTCGCGGGTCACCAATGTCGATTCGGCGCCGGCCAAAAACTCCGACGCATATCGGCCAAGGCGAGACAACAGCAGCTCAAACCCTTCGCCAGACACCGCCGAAATGCTGAACTGGAATTCATTCGAATTGAACTCAAATTCATTGTTTTCCATTAACCCTTTGTTAACCACATTTCTTAGAGATTTATTAGTCCGAACACTTCGTTCACTGTTTCGCTCGTTTTGACATGACCGTTCATTGCTTCCGGGCCTTTGCAGCAGGTCGATTTTATTGCGAACCAACCAAACTGGCGGGGCAGGGCGATTCGTTTCGACCTTGCGTACTGGCGCCCCGCTGACGCAATCATTTGCATCAACGACCCAAAGCACCAGATCGGCGGCGTTCGCACGTTCGCGCGCACGCCGCACGCCCTCGCGCTCGACAGGATCTTCGGTTTCGCGAACGCCCGCGGTATCGAGCATCGTCACCGGCAATCCCCCGAGGTCGAGATGCACCTCGATCACGTCGCGGGTTGTGCCCGCGTAAGGCGAAACGATCGCCGCATCGCGCTTTGCAATCCGATTGAGCAATGTGGACTTGCCGGCATTCGGCGGGCCAGCAATCGCAACGACGAGCCCCTCACGCAACCTTTCGCCGCGTCCGCCATCGGCAAGCACCGATGCGATCTCACCCTCAAGCGCACGGGCAATTCGTAATGCCGGCGTCACCAGGTCTTGCGGTACATCCGCCTCATCGGAGAAATCGATGCGCGCTTCAACCAGCGCCAATGCCTGAATCAGTTGCGCGCGCCAGTTCTCGGCGCGATTGCCTAACGCGCCACTCAACTGCCGAAAAGCCTGGCGGCGCTGACCTTCGGTCTCCGCCATCACCAGATCCGCCAGGCCTTCCACAGCGGTCAGGTCGAGCTTGCCATTCTCGAAGGCACGGCGGGTGAACTCACCCGCCTCCGCTGGACGCAAGTCCGCTATCGTAGAAAGCGCCGCAAACACGGCGGCAACAACCGCGCGACCGCCATGCAACTGGAGCTCGGCGACGTCCTCCCCGGTCTCGCTGTGTGGCCGGGGAAACCACAGCACCAGGGCGTCATCGATGATCGCACCATCGCGTCCACGGATGCGGGCCAATGAAGCTTTTCGTGGAGCGGGGATTTTCCCGGCCAGTGTTTGCAGCGCTTCGCCAGCGCGTGCCCCCGAAATGCGCACGACCGCAATCGCTGCCGGCGGCCTGCCGGAAGACAGCGCATAAATGGTGTCGCGTGTTGGCCCAGACATCGCGGCGCACGGAAGCCCCGAGATAGGGCAGGGTCAAGCCCTACCCGACACCGCGACCATCGCTTCAGATTGGACAGCCGGCAAAGGCCGCAAGCTGACTGGCCCGATGGCCGCGCGCGAAGAAACCGTTGTGAATGAATGGGCCGTCGGATCGTTTGAAAACGCAGTCACGTGATCGCCGGCGCAGCCCGCGATATGATCGGGCGAACATGGGGTAGGCAACATGTCACCGAAGCTCCGCCTTATTGTCCCGCTGTCAATTGTATTTGCGGTTTGTTCTCAATCGTGCGCAAACGCGCAAAACGATCTCGCGCGCGCCTATCGGGTGATCGCGTCGAAGACGTTTGTCGATTTGACCCACAGCTTTGGGCCGGAGACGCCGGTATGGTCCGGCTTCGGCCAGGCAAAAATGAATCTGGCAACCGATCCGAAGACGCACAAACCTTACACAATCAAGGACGATGGATTCCGCGCCACATTCTACGAAATGGTCGGCCAATACGGCACGCATGTCGATCCGCCGGCTCACTTCGACGAGAGCGGACTTACCATGGACAAAATCCCGCTCAAGCAGATGATCCTGCCGCTTATCGTTTTGGACGATACGCCATACCTGGCAAAAGATCCGACTCACGCATTTTCAATTTCCGATCTCAAAGTTTGGGAGAGAAACCACGGCCGCATACCGCGGGGTGCATTCGTGGCTCTGCGCACCGATATGTCGAAAGATTGGGACAGCAATCCGGAACGTTTCAAGCGCGAGCCATTTCCGGCCTGGGCTTTCGAAACTATCAAGTTCCTCTACGAGCAACGCGGCGTCGTTGCGACTGGCCACGAGTCGATGGACACCGACACCACCGACAAAATGCTTTCCGAGACTTACATTCTCCAGCACGCTCACTACCAGATCGAAGTCATGGCCAATCTCGACAAGGTGCCGCCGAC
>Ga0335085_10013159_pt1 | contig 12136 bp, 9 predicted proteins | sample Lox_Sample_45_FD_206712 | JGI IMG/M metagenome (GOLD analysis project Ga0335085, IMG submission 206712) | Soil microbial communities from Loxahatchee National Wildlife Refuge, Florida, United States - Lox_Sample_4.5 | ecosystem: Environmental > Terrestrial > Soil > Wetlands | place: USA: Florida...
TTCGTGCCACGATTGCCGATACGATCAGAACGGCCGCCCCCATCGTGCACGACGTGCGCATCGTCATCGGCGAAAAGACCTATCTTCAGTACGAGACGCTGCATCTGAAGGTATGGGCGCCGAAGAAGGTGGAAGCCTGGGCGCTGGGCAGTATCTTCTACAGCGATTGGACGTGACTGGAAGTGCGAAGCCGGAGGGAGAGAGGTTTCGGGATCGCTCACGTTGATATAAGCTTTTCCAGATTTCCGACTTCCGATTTCCGATGCACTGGATAGCCCATCGCGGCGGTGCGGCCCTCAAACCGGAAAACACGCTGGCCGCATTCGCCGACGCCATTGCACGCGGCGCGGACGGCGCGGAGCTCGACGTCCAGTTGTCGCACGACGGTGAGGTCGTTGTCTTTCACGATTTCCGGCTCAGCGCGGACATCTGCCGAGACGCGGCCGGGAACTGGCTAGCGTCCCCGGCCGCGCGTGTGGCCGATGTTTCTACTGCCGCGCTTCGTTCGCTTGACGTAGGCCGCGCGCGGCCCGGCAGCGCCTACGCACGTGCGCATCCCCTGCTCGAAGCTTGCGACGGCGAGGTCATCCCGCTGCTCGCCGAGGTGATCGAGCTTGCGCGCGGCGCATCCAGACGTTTCGAGCTGTTCATAGATCTCAAGCTTCCTGTCTCCAGCATTGATGCATCCGCCGCCGAAGATCTTGCCCGCCACGCCGTTGCCGTGGTGCAGAAGCACGACTTCGTGGAGCGAGCGGTATTCGTCGGCTTCGATTGGCGTGCGCTCCTTCGCACGATGGCTTTGGAAAGTGCCGCGCGATGCTGGTTCACCACGCTTCCTCAAAGCTGGTTCCGCGACGGCGATCCGCCACCCGAGGACGAGCCGCCATTCGCGCACGATCTGTCGTTGCTGCGCGACTGGGTGCGCAACGGCGCCTCTCCCTGGGCGGCGGGCTTCGATGCAGTGAAATTCGACGGCTCGGTCGTCGAGGCGATCAAAGAGGCAGGCGGCGAGGGTTGGTTTCCTTACTATCGCGATGCCACCCCCGGCGCGATCGCCAAAGCGCGCCGGCTTGGCCTTGCGGTCGGCGCCTGGACGGTCAACGATCCGAACGACATGCAATCGCTCGTTGCGACTGGCATCGATGCGATATGCACCGACCGCACGGACCTCATGGCTGCAGCATCAGAGGCGCCGCTCGGGCCGTGAGCCTGCACTTTGTCCCCCGGCCCCTAACCTCGCTGAAAACGCGTTACAGGCTGACGGGCGACGGCTCTCCTAACTTTCGAGGTACTATTTCGAAGAGAGGGTCGTCATGCGGTTTGCGGCTTCGGTTGTGCCTGCTGCGCTTGTCGCGTTGCAGATTTGCCAGCCGGCCCGGCACAGTCGATGCGCGTCATACAAATTGATTACACTTGGCTTTGCGTAGTATGGTCCGCGCCGGGGGCGTAATGAACCGTCCAATCGACCGCGATGACGTCATCGGCCTCGTCTACGACGCGGCTCTGGCGCCGCAGCTTTGGCCGCACGCACTCGAAAGCGTTGCGGAGTTGGTGCGCGCGGATGGCGGCACGCTCCTTTTTCAGGATCAGATATCCGGCGAGGGAAGCGCAATCGTCGCCCGGCTGGATCCGGCCGCGACGTCCCAGCAATTCGGCTACTATGCGACCCGAAACCCGATCCGGCCGGGGCGCAATCGCGCGCTGCGGCTGTCACATGCTTCGAGCGACTGGCGCACGCACGTCATGACCGACGAGCACGCACTGTCCAAGTCCGAGCTGATGCGCAGCGAATTCTACAATGACTTTCTGCGCCCTCTCGGAATTCATGCCGGCCTGATGATCGGGCTCGCGCTGGAGAAAACAAGATTTGCGACCATCAACCTGTTTCGGCCGCGCCATCGCGAGCAGTTCGCCCCATCGGACATCGAGACTGCAAGGAACCTGCAGCCACATCTGATCCGGGCGTTCGAGCTTGGCCTGAGGCTGACGCAGTTGCAGCAGCTGAATGACGGCCTCACGCAATCTCTCGATCGATCGCAACATGCAATATTTCTCGCCGACCGTGACTGCCGGCCGCGTTATGCCAATCATGCAGGAGAATTGCTCGCCCGGCAAAATCGCGGAGTGTGCTTGCGCAATGGAATTCTTTGCGCTGCCGCGGCGGATTCCACACGTAAGCTTCATCAGCTGGTTGCTGCTGCGGGCACGTCTGGCGCGGAGCAACGCAGCGGCGGCGCCATGACCCTGGCCCGGCCAGGGTTTCGCAAGCCTCTGTCCGTCATCGTCGCGCCGCTGCGTTCGGTTCTGGTATCGCACTTCCGACAGGCTCCTTCGGCGATCATCTGTATTTCGGATCCGGAGACCGGGATCGCCGTTCCGAGAGAGCGCTTGCGCGATCTTTTCGGTCTTACACCGGCAGAGACGAAGGTCGCCCTGGAATTGCTGGCCGGCAACGATCCTGCCGCGATCGCCGAACGATTGTCTCTCAGCGTTCATACGGTTCGGGTGCATCTTGCGCGGATCATGGCAAAGACCGATACATCCCGGCAGGCCGAGCTTGTGCAGCTGCTTGGACGCTCCAGCGGCATCGGCATCGTTTGAGGGGCTCGTTTGGCGGCACCGCGCGCGAATTGACCGCCAACGACCCAAGCGACGTTCAACTCAAGCCGCAAATTGTCGTGCCATCGTGGCACCGAACCGCCGGTGGACAAGGAGCGAACACACCAAATTGTTCCTTGCAAGAAATCTGCAGCCCAACTGACGCAAATCCGCAATCAATCTCGGTCCGAAAGCGGGAACGTTGACCACTTCGCGCAGCGGTTGAACGTTTCGTCTTTGTCTTTTCTGATGGCAATAATACGCGAGGGCGTGCATCATGCTCGGATCGCGGCGACAGTTGCAAGTGAGGAACAGGACGATGCTTTCCAGGAGCCTGAAGGCGTTCATGGGCGCGACGGCGTTGACGCTGACGGCGGGCTCGCACGCGCTCGCTGCAAACAGAGCGACAGCAACGCCCATCAAGCATCTGATCGTGATCTATCAGGAAAATGAATCCTTCGATCATTATTTCGCTACCTATCCGGTGGCGGCCAATCCGGCCGGCGAGCCGGCGTTTCATGCGGCGAAGGATACGCCGACCGGCATCAACACGCTGGCGAACGCCAACCTGTTGACCAACAACCCGAACTTCACGAACGCCGCGAACGGTACCGGCGCGGCCAATCCATTCCGTCTGGACCTCACGCAAGCCGCGACGGCAGACCAAAGCCACGCTTACACGCCGGAGCAGCAGGCCGAAGACAACGGCGCCGCGGACCTTTTCCCGCTTCATACGGGCCATGGCACGCCAGGCGGCGTCGGCGCGTTCGGCACCACCGGCCAAGTCATGGGCTATTTCGACGGCAACACGGTGACGGCCTTGTGGAGCTACGCGCAGCACTTCGCGATGAACGACAACGCCTATGGCGATACGTATGGTCCGTCGACGCCGGGCGCGCTGGAAGCCGTTTCCGGTCAGACCAACGGCATGCAGATCGTGCTGAACACCGATCACAAGAACACTTTCTACGTAGCCGACGGCCAGGGCGGGTTCACGCTCATGGGCGATGTCGACCCGGCGGGCGACATGTGCTCCAGCAAAAGCGATACGGCACAGATGACTGGCAAAAACATCGGCGATCTTCTCAATGGGGCGCGCATTACCTGGGGCGCATTCATGGGCGGCTTCAACCTGTCCCTGACCGATGGCAACGGCACGACCGGCTGCGGGCGCAAAACCATGTCGACCTACACCGGGGTCACGTCGGCCGACTACGTTCCGCACCACGCCTGGTTTCAATTTTACCCGTCCACAGCCAATCCAACCCACGCCCGGCCGAGTTCCACAGCCGCGATCGGACGCACCTATGAGCCGGGCACCAAAACCCTCGACCCGGCCAATCACGAATACGACATCAACGACTTCTATGCGGCGATCGAGGCCGGCAATTTCCCGGCGGTCTCCTACATCAAGGCGCCGGCCTACCAGGACTCGCACGCCGGTTATTCCGATCCCATCGACGAGCAGTATTTCCTGGTCAGCGTGATCAATTTTCTCCAGCATCATCATGCATGGGCGGATACCGCCGTGATCGTCGCGTACGACGACTCCGACGGCTGGTACGACCATGCGTACGCGACACCCACCAGCTCGTCCTATTCCACGGCAGACCAACTCAACGGCAGCGGCATCTGCGGCACCGGCACGCAGGCCAACGGCGTGAACGGCTTGCCGGTCAACGGCCGGTGCGGCCCCGGCATGAGGCTCCCGTTCCTGGTGATTTCGCCCTATGCAAAGAGGAACTACGTCAGCCATACGCAAATCTCCCAGGCGTCCATCATACGATTCATCGAGGACAACTGGCTGGCAGGCGGAAGGCTCGGTGGCGGTTCGTTCGATGCCACGGCCGGCAGCATCATGGACATGTTCAGCTTCGCGAAGGCGGACCGGAGAAACCTTTATCTCGATCCGCAGACGGGGACACCGGTCGCATCTGCGCAACGAACGACGCGATAGACGCGGTCGCACGTGGAAGTTCGCCATTGCAGCGGAACCGTTGCGGCGGTTTGCCGGGGGCGTGGAGGTCCACACCCGCGTTCCCGGCGATCGCGAAAATCAATCGTGTGACAACATCGATGATGGACCGCGTCTGCGCTCGCAGGAGGGGGCGGCTGTCGGCATGCGTCGGCGCGCTTTTGATCGGCTCGATTGCATCGGTGGATTCGGCGCCCGGCCCCGCCGGGAGCCAGCACGTCGACTCTGCGGTGTTGGCACTGGGGATCAACCCGCGTCCGGTCGCGCTTGTTCGCCCACCGGTTCAACGGCTGTCGGCGATGGCGCAACTGGGACGCAAGCTGTTCTATGACCCGCGCCTGTCCGGATCGGGGCGATTATCCTGCTCGTCCTGCCACGACCCCGCCCATGCGTATGGCCCCGCCGGCGCAAATTCCGTGATGATCGGCGGACGCGACATGCGCACCGCCGGCGTGCGCGCCGTCCCTTCGCTCCGCTACCTTTACCGGCAGCCGGCGTTCGGCATCGGAGCGGACACCTCCGGCGACAACGACATGCCGCCCAGCTTGCAGCAACAGGCGCGAACGGCCTTCGGCCATGAAAGGGTTTTGAAGACTGCAACCGCACCGCAGGCGGCGGCCGTCAACCTGGTCCCGCAAGGCGGCATATTCTGGGACGGACGCGCCGATACGCTGCAGCAACAGGCGAATGGACCGCTGTTCAATCCGGCTGAGATGGCGGCCACCACGCCAGCGGATGTAACCAAGCAGATCGCCCACGCAGAATATGCCGATGACGTCCGGCGCCTGTTCGGTCCCAACATCTTCCAGGATCCGAAGCAGGCGGTGGCGGAAGCGATGTTCGCGATTGCCCGCTATCAGATCGAGGACGAAAGCTTTCATCCGTTCACCAGCAAGTACGACGCGTGGCTGGCCGGCAAGACGCGCCTCACTGCCGCTGAGGCGCGCGGCTATCTGGCGTTCGACGATCCGACGAGAGGCAATTGCGCCGCGTGCCATCTCGACAAGCCGACGCGGGACCGTCTGCCGCCGCTGTTCACCGATTTTCAATACGAAGCATTGGGCGTGCCGCGCAACGCGGCGATCCCGGCCAACAGCGACACCGGCTATTACGACCTCGGCATTTGCGGGCCGTACCGCAAGGACATGCGCGATCAGGTCCAGTATTGCGGCATGTTCCTGACGCCCAGCCTGCGCAATGTCGCTACGCGCAAGGTCTTTTTTCACAACGGCGTGTTCCATTCGCTGCAGGACGTCCTGGAGTGGTACGTCGATCGTGACCTGGAGCCGGCGCGCTTCTATCGGCGCGATGCGGGCGGAGCCGTCGTCAAGTACGACGACCTGCCGGCGCAATTCCGCGCCAACGTGGACACCAGCGATGCGCCGTTCGATCGCCGGCCGGGCGATCCGCCCGCGCTGAGCAAACAGGACATCCGCGACATCATCGCTTTTCTCGGCACGCTGAACGACGGCTACGGGTCCGCAGGGCAGTGATTGTTTGTGCCCGATCGGCGCTAAACGAGGCAGCTAAGGACGATCGCTCCGTTCGCGCGGACAAGGTTGATGAGCCGGCGGCACGTGCCGTCGGAAACCGCAATTGCCCGCGTGCCGCTTTCCTGCCGACAGAAAGATGTGCAGTATCGTCTTCGGCTTGGCCCGATCGGGGACTATCGGCCGAGAGTTCCCCGGACGACCTGACGTGGACATCAAACTGCGGGAGGGCTTCGTGTTCCCGTTGTCGCCGAACCGTTTGGCTGCCGGCTTGGCCGCCCTTTGTACGATCGCGCTGGCGGGTTCGCCGCAGGCCGCGCCGAGCTTTGCCACGCTCTACAGCTTTCAGGGCGGCAGCGACGGTGCGGGGCCCGCAAGCGTTCTGATCGCGGACGGCCATGGCAATCTTTACGGCACCACCAACCAGATTGCCGGCACATCGAATTTCGGCACCGTACCAGCAAAAGTGTGCGCACTTTTGCGTCCGGAACCGCGACAAAACAATAACTTGGAGCGAAATGACGATTCGCAGAAAAGTCATTTGGCTCTGAGCGCCGGCGCCGCATTTTTCGAGCGAATCGACGGTTCGACGAAAAGCCGTTTGCTTTTCAAAGCCCCAGATAGCGTTCGTAGATGTTGTGGAAGTGACGTACCTGGGTGTGCTGATAAATGCCCATCGTCAAGCCGGCCTTGCTTTTGCGCAGGCTATGCATGCCGCGCTGGACTTTTTCGACATTGAATTCGTCCTGGCATTGAAGCGCTCCCGCCACCCCGGTTTCCGGCGCCTCGAGAAAGCTCTGGTCCGCACGCAGGAAATGCTGCTTCGCGGGCGGCGGGCGCTCGCCTTTGAATGGTCGCAGATACATCATGTCGACGGTACACATGTCGTGACGGTCGTCGTACGGCCTGAATATCTGTGTGACGTAATTGTACGACAGCCAGGGATGGAAGTTTGGGAAAACCGTATAGTAGAATGAGTCCATCACCTCCGCGTCGCATAGATTGTCCGCCTTGTCGCCGATCACGGTGCGCAGCTCTTCGCGGGCCAGTTTCGCGCCATATTCGCGATAGGTCATGCCGGGAGGGACTTTGACGCCGCCCGACGAGTCCCGCGGCCTGTAAACATTGGCTGCGATATCGTCCTCGGTCGGCCTCCAGTTCAGGTGCGGGCTGGCAACGCCCGCCGGAGTCATGGCGCGCGAGCAGTTTCCGAACACATCGTACTGGGTATTGTCGTCGCCCGCGCTCGTCAGGATTTGCGGATGTGTGGCGACGACATGATAGGCATCCATGAATGCTTCCTGCGCCGTCTTCCAGTTGCAGCGGAGAACTTTGGTCACGTGCACGGCCGTGTAGCGCTCGCCGAGCGGATATTTTTCGAAGTGCCCCGCGATGTCGCCGATATAGGTTTCGAACGGTTCGCAGCTCGGATCCATGTTGATGAAGATGAAGCCGCCCCAAGTGGCCACTTTCACTTCCGGCAGATTGAATTTCCGCGCGTCGATCTGCGGGAAGTCCCACATGCTGGGGATGTGCTTGAGCCTGCCGTTCGTGTGCCAGGTGAAGCCGTGATAAGGGCAGCGAAACTCGTTCACTTTGCACGCGCGGTCGACCAGATTGCGGCCCATATGGAGGCAGGCGTTGTAATATGCCTTGATCGTATCGGGCGCGACGCGAACGATGATGATCGAAATATCATTGATGTCGTAAACTTCCGTATCGCCGACATTCGGGATGCGCTCCTCCCGCACCGTCACCTGCCACACTTTCGGCCAGAGCTTCTCCTTCTCGAGTTCGTGGTACTTGCGGTCGATGTAGCGATCGACGGGAACATCGTGGTCGCCGAGATGCGCCGCCGTATCGATTCGCAGATAATCGGGAACCGGCCGCGTATCCTGGTCCAGCAATTCCTGGTACGAGATGCCCCGGCTGCGCGCGAAGCCCGGCATGTTTGATCGCTCGTGCTTGTTCACTTTTCAGCTTCTCCGGAATGCGCGGTCGTATTGTCCCGCGATTGCACGATGAAAACGCCCGTCAGCCAAATGCACATCTGGGAATCGCATTGGACGATCTCTCCCTCGAGCCAGTTGCCGAAGCGGTCGAAACGGCCCCATCGGTTTCCGTCGACGACGCGGACCGAGTTGGGGCCTTCGGCTTCGTATTCGGCGCCCGTCAGGGCATGTCGCATCTTGGTCATCGCGCGTCTCGAGCCCGGGACGAAGAAGACGGAAACGGCTGGGCGTAGAGGAATTCGTATCAGGCTTCAGCAGTGCCGGCAACGAGACGGGATCGGGGCATGAATTCCGGTAAGGATAATGCGCGCCGGCACCGGAAAACGCCATCTCCGAATAGGCTTTGTTGAGATGAATCAATGCGCGGCTTCGCCAAAGCGCTTTTGCTGATGATGCCGCAAGGCATGTGTAAGAGTGGACCAGCATTGGAGGTTTTTAACATGCGATCCCGGTACGTTATTGGAGCATTGGCGGCTGCGCTGCTGATCGGCGCCGCATCCGCATCCGACGCGGCGCTCAAAGGCAAGTACACGCTGGGATTGTTCGACGGGCCGTCCCACGGCAGCAACGGTACGCAATGCCTGCTATTCCACCCAACCGGCAACATCCATGGCTTCAGCAATGGTCCGGGCTGGGGCGGCAATTTCATCGTCGACCACGGCGTGCTGCGCGCCTACAGCACGTGGGGAGGCGGTACCGGCGTCATCAACCTCTACGTCAACATGAGCACGCACAAAGGCGGATTTGACGATTGGCTTGTCGGCACGACCCTGCCGCTCACCGCGACGTACGACGGCTGGGTTACGCTGACGCGCGGTTGTCCGACCACATTTACGAATCGTCCGAATAGCGGCGACGATCCGGCCAAAGTCGAGTAGCACGCCAAGCGCGCGCGGCGGACCTCGATCAACGCAGCTTGGTCCGCGGTCATGCATGCGGACCGCGGGCTTCCCCGCACGATCTCCGCGCGTCCACAGTGCGCGCTCGGAGGCGCGCGGTCCGAGGGCGGCCAAGATGTCTGCGCGGAAATTCGCCGGCGATTACTTTGGCGGTATCGCGAGCAGGTACGGCAACCCGCCATTCAATCCTGTAGCCTCGCCCCAAACCGTTGCACCGAAGCCACCGGGCAATCCGGACTTCAATTGCGCTGTCGTATTCGCTTTGATGCCCGGATCGTTTGATGGGGAGCCGGCTCCCTGGCTCGAACTCGTGATGCCGCTCGTCGTGGTGTCCCAATAGGTGTGCTTGAGACTGCCGCCGGCGGCGCTGTCGACGCCGAGCAGACCACCCATGGACCCAGTCGCGCCGCCGCTTACCGCGCCCGTCGAATAGGAAGCCGATATCATCCCGTCGTTATACCCGACGAAACCGCCAACCGATCCGCCCGCCGAATGGACGCGACCCGTCGCGTAGGAATTGCTGATCGCACCGAAATTGTCGCCTGAGAGACCGCCGGCACTGGCGCCGCTTCCGCCCTTCACGGCTCCCGTCGCATAGGATTGGTTGATCGCACCGCTGCTGAGTTCGCCGACGAGGCCGCCAACATCGGTGTTCAGTCCGCAGCAGAGAGCGCCGACCGTGGCGGAACCGCTTGCCCAGGATCTGGTGACCGTACCGCCCCAATCGATCCCGATCAGTCCTCCCACCTGCGCGGTGCCGCCGCCCGTCACGGCGCCGGTCGCGTATGAATCGCGCACCGGCTCCGTGTTCGAGCCGATGAGGCCGCCGACATTCATTCCACTGCCCCCGGTGACGGTGCCGGTTGCGTACGAGTTGTCGACCGATGCGGAATTGACCTGGAAGCCCATGAGCCCGCCTGCGGCGCCGGCCTTGGTTCCCTTGACCGTGGCCGTGGAGAAAGAGTTCGACGTCGCGCCGTAACCCTGGCCGCCGGCCAGGCCGCCGACGGATGCATAGCTTCCGGTCACGTGGCCGGTAACGGAGTCGCCGAACAGCGTGCCGGCATTATATCCGACAAGGCCGCCGGCATTGGAGCTGCTGGAGGAATTTCCCGTCGCCTGCACGGTCACGTTCGTCAGCCGGAGATTTTCGATCGTGCCGCCCTGCACCTGGGCGAAGAGGCCGACATAATCGCCGGCCGTTGCGTCGACGATGTGGAGGTTTGAAATCGTGTTCCCGAGACCCTCCAGCCTGCCGGTGAGCGTCGATTGGATGGGCGCCTGCGCATATGTGCCGTCCGGCGTCGCGTCGTAGTTGGAGACAAGAGCAAAATCGTTTGCCGGATTGTTGCCGACCCAGGTCTTCAGCGAGGCGATGCTGTTCACCAGCTGATAGCTCTGGTTGTTGATCAGCAGAAGGTTGCTGGTGCTGAGGAAGCCGATATTTCCGCCGCCGCCGAACGATAGGCGGCCGCCGGTGCCTGTGGTAAGGCTCAGCTCGCCCGATCCCGCGTCGGAGACATGCGCATTGACCTTGATCGAGCGCTGCGCAATGACGGCCAGCCCGCTTGCGCTCACCCAGCTCAGCGGTGCATTGACGATAATGTCATCGGTTGCGCTCGCGGTTTCGACGTTCACGTTATACGACGCGAGCAGGTTTTCGAGCGTGGTCACGTTCAAATTTGCGGTTGCGGCCGTCGCCGCGCAAATCATCCCGAATTCGCCTTCGTAGCAGCCGGCGTTGCTGTTCGCGCCGGTGGAGATGACGAGTGCGGCGTGCGCCGCCGGTCCGGCAACGCTCGCGCCCGCGACAAGCGCCGCGGACAAGATCATCGCGCGAGGCCCACGTCCGCGAATCCCACGAACTTGCCGATATCGCATGGCGCATCCCCCACGAAACAAGCACTTCGAAAACGGAGCCGCACCGGCGGATTGAACCCGGCACGGGTGACGGTACCGATCCTATCGGGATCGACGTTCCGAACCAAGGCGTTTCGTGCGCGGCATGAAATTCTCGGACTGTTGAAACGCTCACGCCCCGACCGCGAGGTGAAACGCCTCTTCCACCGTCATGCTTGCACCTTGAGCCCATAAGCGCGACATGTCGCGCTCCGGCATGGCTTGCAGAAGTGCGGCGCGCAGATCGGCGAAGACGCTCCGGAACCAGAATTGGGCGTCCAGGTTGTTCCGCAGCGCATCCGCAAAACCGGTTATCCTGGCCGCGTCCTGGAATTGTCCGGCGCCGAACGCAATGCACGCGAGCGCCAGCGCGTAACGGAAATCGACAAATCGGGAACGCGTGCGCTCCGCAAATCGCGCGACCTTGCGGGCTTCGGCAACGTCGCCCCCGCGGCGGCGCAGGCCCAGCAATACCATGAGCCGCATCGCGCACAGGCTGATCAGATAGCTGCCGGTCATCTCGGAAGGAGTGATCTCCGAAAGCAGTGCGCGCAGAGCCGGGATGGCGGTCTCGGGATCGTCCTGCGGCGCCTCGCTCGAGGTGCCTTCTATCACCAGCATGCGCGAAAGCAGGACGTGGCCGGTCAGGCGCGTCATCTCCAGGGCCGCATCGAAGTATGGTCTTGCTTCCTTCGCGCCGCGTCGCGCCCATATCGTCAAGCACGTCAGATAACTTGTCAGGCTCCGCATTCTGGAGGGAGCCTCGCCGGCGATGCCGGCCAATTCGTCGAGGATCGGCTCCAGTTCCTCCAGCCGTCCGCGTTCGAGCAGGCAGAACGCCTTGCCGGCCAGCGCCGGAAACACGGTGGTGAATTTGTCCTCGCTGTCGCGAACCGTGCGCAGGTTACGCTCGACTTTATCAAGCGCGCTGCCGCGGTAGGCCAGCGCTTCCGTCATCGCCTGCACGGCAAGCAGACGGTGGCGAATGGGCACGGGCGTATTCGCATCGAAGTGCTCCACGGCCAGATCCGCCCAGTGGCAATATTCGGCATAGCGGGAGCACCGGTAAAAGCTGGCCGCCGAATTTGCCACGAGACAAACGCCCAATGCGCTGTCGCCCTCCGGTCCGAAGGCCCATTCGAGCGCGCGCGTCACATTGTGCATGTCGAGGCCGTATCGCGTGAGGAGTATGTCTTCGCTGACGGCGCCGAAATAATCCCGCGATGCAGGCTCGAGATAGGCGACGTAATGGGTTGCATGGCG
>Ga0335085_10013161_pt1 | contig 12135 bp, 6 predicted proteins | sample Lox_Sample_45_FD_206712 | JGI IMG/M metagenome (GOLD analysis project Ga0335085, IMG submission 206712) | Soil microbial communities from Loxahatchee National Wildlife Refuge, Florida, United States - Lox_Sample_4.5 | ecosystem: Environmental > Terrestrial > Soil > Wetlands | place: USA: Florida...
AAATCAAAAACCTCGTGCTCATTCCCCAACTCGCACTTCCCTGCGAAAGCTGACTATCTTCTGCCAGATCTGGTCAGAATCCGTTTCCATAGGTACTAACTAGTTCTCCTGCCGAATCCCCGGTACATCGGTTCCGTTCGGCCGCAGAATCCCGCCTGTCCTGCTGAGCGGTGCACCGCGCCCGCCCACCTCCCTAGTCGCTAATCATCCTTATTCTCGGCTGCTCGGCCCGTGCCTTCGGGGCGCCTGCGTGCTGACTCACCAGGCCTCGGCCGTCGAGCTGTGTCTCGTTGTGTGCTTTTCAGCAGCCGTGCGTGATCGGACCAACCCGGCGTTGGGTCGGCACGAGCAGCCTTGTCTCAGCAGTAGTGGCATGCGGCGAGGGGCGAGGTGCTGACCGTAGCCCCCGAAGTCGCAAGAATCGACTACGTCAGGCCGTTGAAGAGATCACGCGGCCTGCCCCTACCGATACAGCCCGCCTTGGCACGCCTGTCCTGGGCATCTCTGGACGCGGACACGAAAATGGACCGGATTTCCCAGGATTCGATACTGGGCCTGAGAAAGTCGAAGGCTCGGTAGGCCGCTGGAGAGCCTACGTCGGCCGGCGACCTTGCGTATAATGAACGCGATCGATGTTCCTCGCCAGGCAGCCTGAGACCGCGGCGGGTGAGATCTCAAGAGGAGGCGGTTGACGGCATGCCCCCCGGCGGTGGAACGCCAACTGGCCTTCGCTATACTAATTGTGGCGAGTGAGCGCCGGCAAGTCGGCCCTTGGAAGTCGCGATGACAAGACGTGAGGCCCTGATCGGAACTTTCGCGATTGGCGCTCTGATCGGCAGTCGAGCAGGCTTCGCGAAAGCGTCGCAGCCTCTTAGCTCGGTGAAGTTCGACCTCCCGGTCAATGCCTGTGATTGTCACACCCACATCTTTGATCCTGTTCAGTTTCCCTACTCGTTGGGCCGCACCTACACACCCGAGGCTGCTTTGCCGGAGGAGATGTTGGCGCTCCATCGGGCGCTCCACGTCGATCGTGTTGTGATCGTCACGCCGAGTGTGTATGCGACTGATAACTCGGCCACACTTTTCGGCATGAAGGCGCGCGGCGGGAGTGCCCGAGGTGTGGCGGTAATTGACGAGAGGACCGAGGAGAGCGATCTCGACACGATTGCCAAGGCCGGAGTACGGGGCATCCGCTTCAATCTCGTTACTACCGGCCAGATTGACCTTGCAGCGGCTCGCCGGCGAGTGGCGTGGGCAAGCCACCGCATCAAGCCTCGCAACTGGCACGTCCAGATCTATGCGAGGCTCGGAGTCATCTCCAGTCTCAAGGGTGCGATTCAAGGCTCAGCAATTCCTGTGGTTTTCGATCACTTTGGTGGATCGCAGGCTGAATTGGGAATCGAGCAACCGGGGTTTTCAGACCTGGTGGAGCTGGTTGGGTCGGGCAAGGCCTACGTGAAACTCTCCGGGGCGTATCGCGCGTCGAAGCGAGGGCCCGATTACCCCGATCTGGTGCCGTTGGCAAGAGCGCTCATCGCAGCTAACGAGGAACGTATACTTTGGGGAACCGACTGGCCTCATCCTGGCACCACCCCGCCTCCAGGCGGGCAGCGAAGCGACGTTACGCCGTTGCTTCAGATCGACGACGGGCGCCTGCTCAACCAACTCGCTGTCTGGGCGCCGGACCCGGCCGTCCGACAAAAGATACTTGTGGATAACCCGGCCCGGCTATATGGCTTTTGAGGCGCGGGAAAAAGGGAAGAGAACTCACGATTCCAGCCAAGTAGATTTACATGAGGACACGCAAGGTCGGACGCCTTAGGTCGTGCTGCCCTTACGTTCGAATTTTGAGCCGGCGAGTTCGACAGCGTCGTCCGGCGTCAGGTGGTCTTACAGGCCCCTTGGGCACATGATCGGTTGCAGGAAGTAGGATCCCGACCGGACGTGCGGCACGCCTGCAGCGTTGTCGGCGACGGCCGGCTGCAAGATTGTGGCACTACGCCCTCTCGCACCAGCTTCTTTGACCGCGCTATCCACGCCTCACTTGAAGGCTGGCAGGACCAGGTGAATCAAATTGTCACGCGGGCGCAAGCCGAAGCTCGCCCGCTCCTCACGGCTCCAAAATGAACTGGTCGTTCTTCTGGGTGATGCGCAGAGTAGTCTGCTGAGCGAGCTCCACGCGCACGTGCTCCGCTTTCAAGCTGATTCCGCCGGCATTCACCACCACGGTGTACTCGCCTGCCGGAAGTTCTTCTGCGCCCGGACCCGCCTCCCCTGCCGCCACCTCCTTGCCCGCCGCGTCCAATACGGAATAAGGAAAGCGCTCGACCGCTGCCATCTGCAGCGCCCGCGCCAGTGCCGGACCATTGTCCGCCGCATAGAAGCGACCGCCCGTTGCCTGGGCGAATCCACCCAATTGCTTCTGCGCCGCCTGTCCCGTTGTAAAGCCCACGATATTCAGCGTGGTGTCGAGACCGGAGGCCTTGAGCTGGGCTACTGCCTTCACCGGATCCCCGTGGCAGCTCTCTTCGCCGTCGGTAATCACGATGACCGTGCCCCCACCGACCTCCTTCAGGTCCGCGGGCGTCTGGAGCACCGAATAAACCAGCGGGGTCTCGCCCCTGGGCTTGACCGCCTCGGCTGCGCTCAGAATGGCTCGCTGATCGAGCGGCTGGATGGGGACAACCAGTTCACTATCGGTGCAGGTCTTCGGTGAACGCGAGCCCTCGCGGTGGCCGTAGACGCGCAGTCCGACATTAAAATCGGCGGGCAGGGTGGCCAGGACCTGGCGCAAAACATCGTGGGCGGTCGACCAGCGGGTCTTCTTGCCCAGCGCTGTCTTCATCGACCCCGAGGCATCGAGGATGATCTCCAGATTCTTGCGGGTGGCGGTGGGCTGGGCCAGCGTGCTCACCACCGCCAGTTCGCCGGTGGTGGGCGGTACGAGCTGCAGGCACAGCGTGTTGGACTTGCCCGCTGCGTCCAGACCCTTGACTTCCAGCGCCTGCGGCTTGACGTTAGCGGGCAGCGTTAACATGAATTTGCCCTCCGCCAAGCCATTCAAGTTCACCGAGGCCGGAGCGAAGCTGGCCTGCATCCCATTCAGTCCGGGGTTCGCCGTCACGGAAAGCCCGACCGTTCCCTTGTAGCCCTGGTTTGAAAGCAGAGTCAGCGGGTACTCGTAATTGCGACCGGAGACCATAGGACGTTCCATCAGGCGCGCATCCGTCGTTACCACAAAATCGCCCACGTGCGCCGCACAGGGCAGATTATCGGGATCGAATCCTTGAGCGAGTTCGCGCGCGGTCACGAGGTCGTACCCGGTCGATCCCTGCTGGTCGATGTCAAACCCGCCGTAAATGATCAATCCCCGGCCGTAGTGGGCATAGGTGAGGACGAATCCGAAAATGTTATTCGAATTACGGACGACCATATGGCCGCACCAATGAGGATCCCACTCGGTCAGGGTGTTGGAGTCGCCGAGCTCGTTGTGGTAGTCCCCGTCGCTGCTCTCCCAGGCGCCGACGTCGATAAACCCTGGTCGACCGGTCCGGCCGTGCGCCATCCAGTTTTGCTCGACAAAGCGGAGGTAGTCCCCTGAAGAGCCGTGAGCTCCGGGGTTGTCGGTCTTGAGATGGTAAGGCAGCCAGCTGTAATCGGGTCCGGGACTGCATTTGTCAGCATCGTGAATGATCAGCTTGTGGCCCGCTGCGACCCAGGAGAGGAGCGCTCGCTCGAATGCAGGCAACGGCTCGTCGCCCTCGCAAACCTGTTCCATGACCACGGTGTCGTAGTTGTATTTGGGCGAGAGCATCCAGGCGCGGGCCAGTTTGGGGCTGACGGCAGCAAAATCTACGCGATCGACAATCGCGAGATCAGCGAGGCCGTGACGGCTGTCGGGATGGCTCTTCAAGCCCATTGGTGGATAGACATCCTCACCTCGCGACTCGCCATGAGGGGCGAGAACCAGAACGTGCTTGCTTTCCGCGCGACCCGGAGCCGGAGGCGCCGGAGGAAGTGGCACGCAAGCGAGAGCGGCAGCGGCGACGGCCGCACCTTCGCTCCCGGCGCCCTCCGGACCCACGAGGTCCGGGCGGCGGGTGAACAGCGGCGTGTAGTCTCCACGACTCGACTCCATCACTCGCAGTTCCCTGATCTCAAACTGATCGCCTCCGTTCTGGGCATGCAGCACGCGCAGCTTGACGTAGCGCGCTTCAACCGGGTCGAAGTGAATTGTATTCTCGGCGGCCTGGGGCAGGGCAGCCGTCGCCACCCGCGAGAATCCTTGCGTGGGCGCGGAATTGGAGGTCCACACCTCGACGTCGCGCGGCACATCGGCGTCGGTGCGATCCGGGTCGACCGCAATCACGACACGATCAATCAGAACTGACTGGTGGTCGATAAACGACAGGATGATCTCTTTCGGCCCGGGGTCGTGCGGAGAGCTCCAGCTCGTTTCCTTGTCCTCATCGATAAGATTATTGAGGTCGATTTTCTGCGATTCCTCATCGTCGGCGACGCCCGTTGCGCTTTCCACCTTGCCGCCCCAGTCCAGGGCAGCCACATCCCCGTCGAACTGCGGAGCCTTATACTGGCCGGCTTGTGCCGCAGGCGTGCTCTCGAACCCCGTTGCAGGACTGGCCGAGGTTTGCGGACCCGCTGTGGCCACGGCCCCCATCGTTGCGTTTCCGCCGCCTGAAGCTGCCTGCGACTTCAGGCCCGCTTTGCTGAACCATCCCTGCCGGTATCCCACCACGGCAAGCGCGGCGGCAACCACAACCACTCCGCCGATCACAATGCTCAATGCCTTTTTCATGGCTTTCCCCCTACACCAACGTGCCGAACCCTGCCATCCAACCTCGCGCTCGTTTGTGGCGCACGCTTCCCAGCGTGCTTTTCAGTTTGTGGTGCAGGCATCTTGGCTGCGTTGTGCGCGAGACACCACCTACCGCATGGTCAGGGGATGCTTCTCCTCCCGGTTGAATCCGCGATAGTAAAGAACCAGTTTGCTGGCGTCGCTCGGGACCTGGTAGGCAACCTCAAATCGACTGCGGCCGTGGGCTGGCACCACGCTTCCTTCGCTCAGGGGATGCGCCAGCTCTTCCATGGCGGCACTGTCCGGCTGGATCTCCTCATCGCCGTTCAGCAGCTTTACCTGCTCACCGGTCTGGAATTCGATTCCCTGCTCGGCCTTGTTCACGAGAGTGAGATCGAGGACCAGGAACTGTTTGCCCGATTCCGGTTGGGCGTCGCCCAGGTTGGGCGCCCGGCGTGTCCCGTGAACCTGCATGTCGAGCGTCTCGCCGTCAGAGACGGTGAAGAGCACGGGAGGCGCATTCGCCACCGACGGGCCGCTACCGGTGGCGCTTTTGGGGAGATTCAGCTCGAGAGCGGCGCAACCGGGAAGCGTGAGCACGAGCGTTAAAGGGCCGTGTTGATCGGGAACGGCAAACACTAGGCTGCCGCGCTGACGAGTGCCCGGCAACAATTGCAGCGTCCCCTTCAACTGCCCGGGAGCGCTCACATCCTTCGCGGTAGCGAAAGTCATGCCCTGTGGGTCGCGGAGGTAGGCGTAATTCTCCATTTCGGCTTGCACCAGGCTTCCCTCCGCCTTCCCGGTGAGTCCCAGTTGCACCACCGCGTACTTGTTCGTGCCTGAGGCATACTTGCCGCCAACATTCGAGACCTCTTCGAGGCCATAGGCGCAGATCTCTAAAACATCGTTCTTGACGGGACCAGCGATGGGAGTCGCGGGACGCGGGGGCTGCCCGTAGAGCTGGACATCGAAGTTTCCCATTGAAGTATCGAGAAAGCGGAACAGCAGGCTCGAAACCCCGGTGGCTGGAATCTGGTACACGAGTTGGCCGCGCACCTCTGCGTTCAGCTCCGGGACCTCAATTCTGTCAAGGGGAAGGGGGTGGGCAGCTGCCGGCTGCGCGTCGCTTACGACCACGGTATCCTGGCCGTTGATCACGACAAAAGCGTGCTGGTTGACGTCCGGAACGACGTAGGGAGTCGACCGCATCTCGAAGTCGCCGGGCTTCTCGCTTTTCGAGCTTTGCTCTGCGCCCAGGCCCAGCCCTCCCGCCCCGTTTGTGCCAGCCGCATCCTCCTGCTGTTTCGCGACCTTGGTCAGCGGAACGATATTTTTCCAGACGGTGTCCAACACCAGGTACGCTTTGCCCGAGGGAGCGTTGTTAGTTCCCAAGGTGCTGGTAACAGTGAAGCTGGGAATGGAGAACTCCACCGCCTGGTTTTTCGCTGCGGCGTCCACGCGGTAGGACTTTGCTTCGAGCGGAGGCCCGGCCGGTTCATTTGCGCTTGCGTTCGTTGTGGTAGATGAAGCAGACGCGCTACCGGTGCTGCCGCCGCTGGCCGCAGTGGTGGAGTGCCGGCACGAACTGCAATCAGAGAATGACAAGACAGAGGCAAGGACCAAAGAAGATGCCAAAAACTGAACTGTCCTGTTCATACTGCCCCCTTCGAAATGCCGCTCGGGAACCCGTTCGTCAAATCACGCGGGCTACTCACCGCCCCCAGCCGCTTGTTCGCAGGCCTTTCCAATGCTCCACTCCGCCGTCTTGGTGGCCGCCGTCTCCATCGCCCAATCCTCGATGATTTCTCTAATGGGTCGAATCTCCGCCTCGGCCTCCTGGGCGAAGATGGGCGACAAGGCAGCCTCGGTGAGGATTTCGGCCATCGTGTCGCACGCGGTTGAGATCACGCATTCGGCCAGCGCATCGGTGTCGGGCATGGGACTCTCGCCAGGCTCGCCGTGCTTCAGGTGACCGGTCCGGAGGGCCTCCATCCCTCCCAGGTTGTCGCCGAGCGCCCCCATGTAGCACTGCAAAAGGCCGCCATAGAACTTGCCGAAGATTTCAGTCCATTTCTCGATACGCTCGTGCATCTCGGCGGTTTCGGTCATCGCCTGTGCGCCGCCGAGTTCCATCTGGCCGAGCGCTATCCCACTGGCCGGATCGACGCTCCACCAGCCGTAGGTCTGCGCCTCGCCCAGTCGCACGAGACGCGCGGGCAAAACGAGTGTTTGTCCCCGCGCCAGCTCGCCGGCAAGCTCATTCTTGATGGCGGGCGGAACCGCCAGGCTGTCGAGTGTTCCGTTTTGCTGCGAAGAAATGGTGAGAACCGATACGGACTGCGCGGAGGCCGCCTCAAACAGCGGAACGGTGTTGAAGCTGGAATTAGACCTGACGGCGAGGCGCTCCAGAGCCGTATCGGCGATCCCCGCCTCCAGGCGAACTGCCTCCGCTGCTTCGTCTACAAACTGAAAAGGCGCATTGATAAGGTCGATGCCCTGGGCGAAGCGATGCGCGCCTTCGGGCTTGTTCCAATCCCCCACGACGAATCCATGGCGGATGAACGCGAGGCGCGGGCGCTCGTAGTAAGACCTGGCATTGGGAGCGTCCCGCCGGCTGAGCAGGAATCGCGCTACGTCGCTGGCGAAAAAGTAGTCAATCAGCTCGGGCGGCATCGCCGGGCCCGGAAGGTCGTCGATGCCGAATTCCTGGCCCAGGTAGGCGCGGGCGCGAGCTTTCTGCTCCATGGACTGCTGTGCTTTCCAGTGCTCAAGCTGTGTACTCAGGAGGTAGACCGGACTGTTGCTTCCCACCGAGATGGCGCCATCCCAGGCTTGCACCAGCAACGATCGCACCACCTTATCGTCAGCGAGGGCGGGAAGGATATGTGCCTTTGAGTTGTCGAGCCGGTCCAGGATCACCCGCTGGTAGCGTGCTTCTGCCAGATGCGGAGCCGAGCTCGTAACCTCCAGGAATAAGCGCGCCAGCACCGGACCGCCAGAAGCACTTCTTGAATTCGGTTTAGACTCAGGCTTGGGCGAGGACGCTTCACTTTCCTGGCCCCCGAGACCTCCGAGCATGCCGCCCGTCGCCCCGCCCGCGCCCGTGTCACCGGTGCTGCCGCTATCGGAAGGTTGTTCACCGCCTTCAATCGCCTGGCCGCCCAGGCGGAACTCTTCTCCCTCCGTCCGGTCTTCGCCGATCAGCAGCAGCGCCTGGAATCTCTCCTCATCCGTCTTGGGCGAAAGCGGGGCGATGGCTAGGCGCAGATTCTTGCCAAAGACCTCGGCAGCCCGCACGTCCTTTGACAGCAGCTCGCGCGACTGTAGGCTATTGTTGTCCAGGTACTCTGCAACCAGCCGCAGTTGGAGATGCTGGAACAAGGCGTCGTCGAGGGCGTCCGGGTCGAACGTGTCCTCGGCCTCGACTAGCCTAGAGTTAGGCGTGGCGCTTTTAAGCGTGGGATCCAGGTCCGTATCCTGGCCCCCGATTATCGCCCGGACCCAGTAGTGGTCCTGAACGATGTCCAATTGGCGCGCCGCAGCGGCGGATCCGGCGTCGCTCCCCGTCTTTACGGCGGACCGTAGAAGAGGCAGGTTCTTCTGCACCGCGTCGCGGAGCATGCTTCCGGCGTGCTGACCCTGATCTTGCAGTCGCTTTCCCAATTCCTGCTGATGATCGGTCAGCGTTGTACTGGGTGCCCGGCCCGCCAACGAATGAACGATCTGCTCAAAAGATCCCGGACTCGCAGCGGTTTGCTGAATCAGGCTTCGTGCCTGCTCGGGTGACAGCTTTCCGTGCGCGATCTTTGCCTCAACGCCAATCTGTTTGAGAAGTGCCGCCAGCAGCAGCGCACGGTCCAGAGAGTTACCGCCGCGCGTAATCAGCGTGGCTCGGGCCCCTTTCATGACACCGGGATACGGCTCGAAGGCTACCTGGTCACGCACAAATTCGAAGGCTGCCTGTGGCGTGCCGACCGTCTGCGCCAGCGCCTCAACATCCATCAGTTCCTTTGGCAACGCATCGAAGTAAGTCTGCAAGCGACTCGACCGGCTCTCCAGGTCGCTGACCTCACTCTGATAAGCCTGTTGCTTTTGATCGGCCGAGAGTTCCGCTACAGATGCCGCGAAGCCTCCCGAACTGGTGGCAGGGTGAGCTCTCAGGCGACCCTGCCTGACGAAATACAGCAGCGTGCCTGCAACTGCCACCAGCAGCAAAAGTATCGCCCCTATCGCAGTGCGCATCTTGTGTCGCTGGCGCGGGGCTGGTGAGGCGTCCTTTTCTAACGGAGTCTCGGAGGGAGGATGAGGCGTCTCCATGGCGGTTTCCCGTTCTGCCCCGGACAGAGGCAGTCTGGGAAGGCCACCCAACCCCTCAATCCCGCGGCCCTACTGCCGGTATCGTTCTCAACTCAATTATCCTTACGATATTTCCTGCCGAGTCCTTCTGCGGTGATGCCCATCACACGGCACCACCCCTGGAGGTGCTAATACCACCGAATGCTCGCTGCCTAAAACAAGATTGCCGATGAAACGGTCCGTTTCGGCACGAAGAATTTACGGACTGCAGACAAGGAACTGACAGAACTGACAGAGTCTTTACAAGCCGGCGCCTCGCGATCCATCCAATGCTGGGAGCTTCGCAGGCGTAGGTCGAAACCGGGCGCCGCGCGAGCCCGGAACATTGGAGCCTGAATGCCGTTTACGCCACCGATGTCCTGTAAGCCTGATCACTGGATGGAGGAGAAAAAATGAGCCACGACACTTGCGTAAGGGCGGCGGTCTGTGCCCCCGAAAAAAAACCGAAGGCGCGGCATATTCGCAAGAAGGGCCTCGTTTGCACCGCGATCTTCGCGCTGGCCTTGACGGTTGCAATACCGCCCCTGGCCCAGGCGCAAACCTTCATCGGTCTGCACGAGTTCACCGGCGGACCGGACGGGGGATTTCCTGCTGGAGCACTCGTCCGGGACTCCGCAGGCAACCTCTTTGGAATGACTTCGACAGATGGGGGAGGCGACGCGGGAACGGTTTACAAAATTGACGCCGCTGGCACGGAATCGACGCTGTTGACTTTTGATCTTTCGAACGGCGGGTTTCCCGAGTCCGCCTTGATCCTCGACGGTGCAGGGAACCTCTATGGAACCGCCGTTGAGGGGCCGGGCGGAGCTGGCATCGTGTTCAAGCTTTCGCCGGAGGGCGAGCAGACGATTCTGTATGCTTTCCAAGGCGGCTTTGGCCTGAACCCCAGAGTGCCGTCAGGAGGCCTCCTGATGGACCGATTTGGCAACCTCTTTGGCGCCACGGTCTTCGGCGGTCCAGGCGGTTGCCAGTTTGGCTGTGGCAGTGTGTACCGGCTGGATCCAGCCGGAAAGCTGCACGTGCTTCATGCGTTCACTGGCGGCGCGGACGGCGCCCAGCCCGAGGGACCATTGGTTGAAGATCGCGCCGGAAACCTCTACGGCGTGGCCGAGGCCGGCGGCGATCTCTCTTGCCCCGAGTCCGAAGCCGGTTGCGGCACGGTGTTCAGGCTCGCCAGAAATGGCCAGCTTACGGTGTTACACGCTTTCCTGGGCGGGGAGCAGGATGGTGCAACCCCTCAGCCCGGCCTTCTCCTCGACCGAGCCGGAAACCTCTATGGCGCCACCGCCGCAGGCGGCGAGACCGAGAATGGAATCGCGTTCAAGATCTCTCCGGACGGCACCTACAGCATCGTGCACCGGTTTGCTGGAAACGACGGGATTATTCCGAACGGAGGTCTGGTTTCGGATCAGGCTGGGAACCTGTTTGGGACCACTCAGGTCGGCGGCTTCTTTGGCGTCGGAACCGCGTTTGTGATGACTCCCTCCGGACAGTTGACGGTGCTGCACGCTTTCGCCGGAGGTTTTGACGGCGCTAATCCGCACGCGGGTTTGATCCGTGATGCGCAAGGCAATCTCTATGGAACCACGTTCGATAATTTCCTGGCCCAACAGACAACCGGCACTGCGTTCGAGATTACTCCCTGATCCGAGAGCGAGACACCCGGAGCGGCGTCCATTCTTTCGCGGGGCCGCTCTGGGGCCGGGCTGGCTCCGATCCATGGAATCCAGTTCTGGCGCGCACCTTTTCGCGACTCAGGCTGCCGACCACCCTCCACGTCAGGAGCACTGCCGACACAGCGGTAAGCATTTCTCGCCAGTCATCCCCAAAAGGCCGCCAACAAAGTGTGTCAGCTTAAAGTTATGGATAATGGGAGGTCGCGATCGTAGTGAGCATGGGAGTTTCGGCCGTCGGGCTGAAAAGCGCAAAGGATAATAAGAGACGGAGCTGAAGGTGAAATCGCGCTTCGCGGTGCGAATCCTCGGTATCATCATTCCGACGCTTCTGATTCTTGCCTCCGCAGTCGCTCAAGGGCAGAGGGCTCCGGGATCTGTCGATGAGCAGTGGCGCTCCTACGGCCACGATGCCGGGGGCATGCGGTTTTCTCCGTTGAAGCAAATCAATCGCACGGATGTTCAACAACTCCAGCGAGCGTGGACGTACGAGGTTCCCGAGCCTCCCGATAGTTGGATCGCGTCCCTTGAAAGTACGCCCTTGATGGTGGACGACGTTCTCTATTTTGCGACGCAAACGGGCAGAGCGATTGCGGTCGACGCGGAGTCTGGTAAGGAGATCTGGGTTTTCAATCCCACGAAGGACGAGAACCGTCGCCCGGTTCCCAACCGGGGTCTGGCCTACTGGGAAGGAGCATCGCCGGTTGCTTGCACCGGGGGGCACCAGGGCAGGGACCGACGTATTTTCTACGTGGCTCTTGACGCCCGCCTGTTCGCTCTCGATCCCGCCACTGGCAGGCCATGCGAACATTTTGGCGAACACGGCGCCATCGATCTCCGAAAGGGAGTTGCAGACAGTTGGCCTGACGCCACCTATGATCTCACCTCGCCTCCCGCGGTCTACCGCGATTTGGTGATCACAGGTTGTGAGCTGCAGGAGCATCCCTCAAAAGGTCCCAGTGGCGCTATTCGTGCGTTCGATGCGAGGACCGGAGACCTGGTCTGGAGATTCAATACCGTCCCGCTGCCCGGAGAAACCGGGCACGAAACGTGGGAGGGCGACGGCTGGAAAGATCGTTCGGGGACCAATGCCTGGCCTCCTATGAGTGTTGACGTCGAGCACGGAATTATTTTTCTTCCACTCGGATCGCCTTCCTATGATTTTTGTCTCTTCTCCGAAAAGTGTGAAGCGTTTTGAAGACGTGAAGCGCTGATAAGTTGCGAAGGGCTGCGTCGAAGGCAGCACCCCGAATCGGCTACCCTAACGTTGTTCGGCCAAAAACGACGTGG
>Ga0335085_10013162_pt1 | contig 12135 bp, 29 predicted proteins | sample Lox_Sample_45_FD_206712 | JGI IMG/M metagenome (GOLD analysis project Ga0335085, IMG submission 206712) | Soil microbial communities from Loxahatchee National Wildlife Refuge, Florida, United States - Lox_Sample_4.5 | ecosystem: Environmental > Terrestrial > Soil > Wetlands | place: USA...
GTAAAGGCTCGGAGGCTTCGCTGCGGGCTTCGCAGGGGTCTTCGCGGCGGCGCGGGCGGCACCGCGGCCGAGCGGGGTCGCGCTGATGACGGCCTGCCCGGTGCTCGACTGCGCGGCGACCAGCACCAGGCCGACCAGGATCAGGAACCCGCCCACGGCCATGAGGGTGCCGCCGAGCACCAGCCGCACGCCCTCCTTGGACACGATGCACTGGCTGGTGTGGGGGATCGCGATGAGGCACGCTGACCCCTGGTCCTGGGTGGTGACGGCCGTGGTACTTGCCGTGGGCACGTTGGCGTCGGGGGTGGTGCCGGGTGACAGGTACGCCTGGTAGGCGCCGCTGTCGTAGGTTCCCCACGGTTCCCAGCCGTTCGCCTGGTACTTGGCGACCGCCTGCGATGCGTTCACGGTCGGGTCGAGGATGTTCGGGACGGGCTGGGCGTGGGTGCCGTTGCTGATCTGCCACAGTCCCCATGAGGTCTGGGTGCCGTTGTTGTCCGTGGGGTTGACGGCCTGCGGGTTGCCGCCGCTCTCGGCTTCCGCGATGGCGGCGGCGACGGGGGCGAGGGATTTGGCGCCGCCGGCGTTGATCCACAGCTGCTCGAGCTGCGCATAGCTGTACTTGGTTGCCGTGGCCATCAGGCGCTTCCGTTAGCGGGGGTCGTCTCGGTCTGCGCGCCGGGCGGGAAGATCTCGGTCTTGGGGAAGTCCATCGCCGGGGGCGGCCAGCCGGTAATCCCGGTGGGGACCTTCCCGATGACCTGGAGGAGGATCGCGATGTCCACCCCGGCCGCGGCGACCGTCGCGAAGGTCCGCGCGGGCGGGTAGGCGCCGATGACGGCCAGGCCTAGGAAGATCCCGCTGGAGCGGGCGACGGTGCCGGGGGTGGGGGGGGCGCCGAGCCGGTACCAGCGGTAGAACACGATCGCTTCCCCGGCGAGCCATGCCAGGACGATGCCGCCCATTACTGGCCGAGCCCGGAGTGCAGCTGACCGGGATCAGCGGTCGATGTGCTGTTGCCGATCGTGCCGAGCTTGTGCCCGCCGGTGGGGGGGGTGACGGACGACTGGAGGCCGGGCCAGGTAGTCGCGAAGAGCTGCCGGAATGTCACGTCATAGGACTTCAGGAGGCAGTAGCCCCACAGGCCGATGGTGTACCCGGCGAACACGATCGCGATGCCCACTGGCGCTCTCATGATCGTGATCTTACGTCGGGTTTCCCCAGCCCAGGTAGTTCTCCGTGCCCGGCGCGGTGCTCGCCAGCCCTGCCGCTTTCGCATGGGTGTACTGGGCGTACATCAGGACCCCGGCCAGGACGCCGCCGCCGATGATCTGCGCGCGGTGCGCCGGGTCGAGCCATGCGGCGATCGCGATGAACACCGCGCCCTGCCCGATGCCCAGATGAACCCATTTCATGAGGGTATCGGCGCGGGCCGCGGCGTTGATCTCCGTCGTCTGCGGGGAAGAGCAGGCCGCGGCGATGATCTCGTACATGATGCCGGCGGACACGAGGAACGCGACGCCCCCGCCGGCGCGCATGGTGGCGGCGTCGGCCATCTAGCGCAGGACCGCCGCAATGATCCCGGCCGCGATCCCGGCGAGCAGGATGCCCGCGGTGATCTGCAGGACCGGGGTCCACTGCCAGCCGCCGGTCATCCGGTCACGCTGCCCTGCAGCACCCTGGCCGGGGGCCGGTCGGAGCCGATGGCCGGTGCCGCGCTGGCGGGCTGGTTCTCAGTGAAGGTGTCCATCGCCAATGGCAGGTGATGCTCGGCGAACTCAAGCGCCTGCCGGAAGTAGTGGTGGTCACCGGGACCGGGGTGGACGGCCTTGAGCGCACGCGTGAGTCGTTCGGTCACCGTGCGGAGGGCGCTCACATCGCCGCTGTCGACGGCGTTGCGGGCGGCGTCGACCGCGTCGTCGGCGAGGGCCAGGGCGCGGGTGTGGTCGGCGGTGGCGCCGCTGATGCCGCTGGCGTGCACGGCGAGCTGGTCGCGCAGTGACTGCGCGGTGGACACGAGCACGGGGGCGTGCTCGGCGGCACGCTCGGCCTGCAGCTTGTCAAGCTGTGCCTGCATCGCCTTCATCTGGGCGAGCATCGCGGTCACGTCGGCCTCGGTGGCGCTGGCGCCGGCGATCTTCGCGGGCGTGTCCGGCGGGAGGCTCGCGGCGACCGGGGGGGCGAGGGCCGCGGCGGTGTCGTCACGGGCCGCCGCGAGCTGGTCAGGGGTGAATTCGTCACTCATGGCGTCTCCGTAGTTTCACGTGTAACGGTGTTGTCCATCAGGTAGCGGATCTGGTCGTCATGCTCGCGGAGCAGCCGTGACTGCAGGATGCCGAGCCCGGCCAGCGCCGCCAGCAACGCCATGATGCCCCAGAAGTCGCGTTCGTCCATCATGGCCTCCCCGCGGCGGCGAGCTGTCCCCACCGGCCCGGTGCGCTGGCGGGGATGGCGGCGCCGTCGGCGGTGAACACGGGACGCAGGCCGCGGTAGGCGAGCGTCATGTAATCGCCGCCGGGCTGCGGGTAGACGAGCACCTGGCTCATGGGCATGATCATGGGGGTGCCGCCGGGGGAGGCCTGCCCGCCGGTCACCGCGCCCACGGGCGTATACCCGGACGCTGTCCGGCGGGCGCTGGTGTGCATGCCGCTGATGCGGCTCATGAGCCTGCTCACAGTTCGATCCTAAGCCGCCGCGGGCGGGACTGGGGGCCGCGCCGCAGCTGGGTCGGGGTGCGTCCCTGGAGCTGCGCGCCGTCCGCGTTGAGATCAGGCACGCTGATCATGCCCAGGACCGGGTTGAAGGGGCGGACCCAGGTGGCCGGGTCGGACGGGTCCATGCCCTGATAGGCGGGACCGCTCATGTTGGCGACCGGTTCGGCCATGGCCGCGGCGGCGTTCAGCCCCGGCCGTGATGATCCCCAGGCGCCCTCGCGGATGTGGATAACCGGGTGCTGGTGGATGCCCCACCCGGCGATGGGCCGGCTGAACACTTTCATGACTTGCTCGTCTTCACCGCGGGCCCGTTGGTTTCCGGCCCGGTGCCGCCCGCATTAGTGGCGGCGACGTGGAACGTGTAGGTGTGATCGGGGGTGAGCCCGTCGATGGTGATCGCCGGGGTCCGGGCGGTCTTCGACGCGACTTCCTTCCCCTGGTAGGTGACACGGCACCGGTAGTCAGTCGCGCCGGCGACCGGCGTCCAGGCGAGCCCCACCTGGGTGGCGGTCTTCCTGGTCACCTTGACGCCGGCGGGTGCCGGGGGCGGGGCCGGCTTGCCGGTGCCCGGGGGGACGCTGACAGGCGGGGGGACGGTGCCGGTGCCGCCGGACGGCGGTGGCGTGCTGCCGCCGCTCGAGGTGCCGCCTGATCCGCTGCTGCCGGTGGTGCCGGATGTGGTGCCGGACGTTCCGCTGCCGCCGCTCGAGGTGCCGCCGCTCGAGGTGCCGCCCTGCCCGGCCAGGACCGACTCGAGCTCGGACTGGATCACCGACAGCTCGCCGCTGTAGTCGATGCCGCTCGTGTCCGTGCTCGAGATGCCGCCGCTCGAGGTCGTGCTCGAGCTGGCCGCGCTCGAGCGGTTGCGCCACCAGAAGTAGCCGAGACCCCCGGCGAGGGCCAGGGCGCCGACCCACCAGTAGCGGCGGATCGTGCTGCGGAACCCGCCAGCCCCGCCCGGCGCCTCGGAGGCCATTTCGCTCACGTTGCGTTCACCGCCGGCCAGCGCACCACCGGGGTACGCGACTTGATCTGCGCGTTGCCGCGGCGCGGCGGCACCATCGCCAGGCGGGCGGGGATGCCGCGCGGGTCAGTGGCCGGGACCGGCATCAGGTTGTCGCTGTTGACCGAGACGGGCATGCCCGCGCCGGGCCAGAACGAGGCCTGCGGGCGTGCCCAGTACAGGTTCGGCAGGAACCACGGCGGCCCGTCGCTGGTCCGGTGACGGCCGCTCATGGCCTGGCCTGCCTTGCCCTGCTCAACCCCAGGGCCGGCGACGGGGATCGTCTGGGTGCCCGGCTGGCCGGTTACCCCGTCCTTGTACTGGACGGCACCGGACGCGGCCATGCGGTTGAGGTGCGGCATGACCGCCGCGTGCCCGAGCATGCTGGCGGGCCACCCCGGGACCGTGTAAGCCTCCATGATGCCGCCTCATTCTTTGTGCACGAAACTTGAACTGCCGCAGGTCAGCGAGTCGTCGACTAGCTGGTCTTGCCGAGCAGCGCGTTGAGGCTGGCCTTCTCCGCGCTGACCGCCGAGCTCGTGAGGACCTTGGTGCCGGTGTAGTGGATGGTCAGGTTCGCGATGATCACCCCGACCACCACCAGTGACGCCAGGCCGAACAGCTGCGCGGCCATCAGGCCTTCGCCTTGCCGGTGTTGCCCATCCCGGTGAAGTGCTGGAAAGCCCAGTAGAGCGCGACGCCCACCAGGACACCGGACAGTGTCACCCGCATGATTGCCTCCTCTACCGGGGCAGTGAGTAGTAGATCCACGCGAGCCCGAGCAGGGCCAGCGTGCCGAAGCCGAGCAGCGCGACGCCGGGCAGGTCACGGGCGCCGCCGGCCCCCGAGCTGATCCCGAATGCCTTCTGCCCGATGGTGGTCGGGCCTTGCGGGCTGGTGCCCGCCGCGGCGGGCACGGCGGCGGGCGCGTACCCGGACCCGAACGCCCCGTTCCCGTTGAGTCCCATGTTCAGTGACAGGCCCGCCATGATCAGAAGCTCCCTTGCAGCGGCTGCGCTTCGATGAACCCGGGGCCGCAGGTGGCCGCGGCGCCGGCGGCGGTGACGGTTAGCGAATATCCGGTGCCGTCATAGGCGGTGTCGACGTACCCGAGCGCGGCCGGCTCCGACACGGCCCCGGCGACCGGCACCAGCATGGATGCCAGGATGCTGCCGGTGATGCCGTTGCCGCGGCGGATCTTCACCGTCACCCCCGTCACGCTCGACGCGCCGACGAGGGCGAGCTGCGCGTTGACGATCACCGGGATGGTGGAGGGGTTGAGGGTGCCCGGCCCGACGAACGCCACCTGAGTCTCAGGCGAGGTGGGGGCCGATGTGCTCGCGGCGACCGCGGTCGCTACCCGGTTGCTCATCGCATGCCCCTAGATCTCTGGCAATCCCTGGATCAGGGCGCCGGACGGCACGACCTGGCCCACGGTGGCGTTGAGGGTGGCGGGGGCGTTGCTCACGGTGCCCCACGGGAACCCGCCGATTTCCAGCTGAGTGCCCGGGTTGGTGTTCAGGAAGATCTCACCGGTGTCGAGGAGGCCGAGGTCACGCTGCGACAGGCTGGTCTTGCGGTTGATGCCGATGGTGCCGGTCGGCCGCGGCACCGGGATCGTGCCGGACTGGGTCGCGCTGGTGGTCGAGCTGATGTAGGCGGCGCCGGCGCCGATGCCGGTGGAGATGGCGAGGTCTTCCTGCCAGGTGGTGAACAGCGTGTCGATCAGCGGCACCCCGTCGACCAGGATCTTCGGGCGGGTCGGGAAGGCGTCGATGCGGGCGCCGGTGGAGTCGCGCATCTCCAGCACGATCATCGTCAGGTAGCCGCCGAGGCGGGGGAGCTGCACCAGCTGCGATGCCTGGCTGGGGATCGTCGGGTTGGACGGCTGGTAGATCCACTGGCAGGTGGTGCCGAGCCCCGGGGGATCGGCAGGGGCGGACGGGAGCCAGTAGAAGTCCGAGTCGAGTGTTTCCGACGCGGACAGTGACGAGCTCGGCGCGTTGGCCGAGAAGAGCGCGCTGGTGGCGGCGGTGTTCAGCTGCAGGACCGGCAGCAGCGCCGCGTTGGCGCCGGAGATGACGCCATAGGCCTTCGCGAACTCGAACGCGAGGTAGCGGGCGAACGTCACCGTGCTCGCGTTGCTCTGGGTGGTGTTGTAGACGGTCTGCTGCGGGCTGTTCTGCGGGTCGCGCATCAGGTCGAGGCCGAACTGGCCCGAGAATAGGTTGACCTCGCGCAGGATCACGAACCCTGGGCCGGTCAGGAGCTGGGTGCCGAACGCGTCCTTCATCTGGACGAGCTGGTAGAAGCTGTCGGGGAAGTCCGCGGCGATCGTCGGGCCGGTGCCGCCGTTGGTCGCGTTGATCGTGGTGAGCAGCCGGTACCCCTTCGCGTACCCCGGCATCGAAACCGTGGGCTGTGACAGGAACCCGGAGAAGCCGGTGCTGGCGACGTACTGGGCGCGGCGGCCGTCCGGGGCGTGGCGGACGAACGGCCCGCCGGCGGCCTCCCCGGTGGTCTGCGGCTGCGGGCGCCCGGCGACGGTGCCGCCCGGTGCCACGGTGGCGGCGGTCACAGGACCGTCACGATGACTTCACCGACACCGTGCATGACGGAGCCCTCCTGGTTGACGGCAAGCTGGCGGCGGCCCCACTGGCGCACCGTCTGGCGCGCGGGCAGCAGCAGCACGACTGTGATGCCGACTAGCAGCATGATCCGGCGCGTTGGCATGGCCGCAGGATAGCACCCACAATCGCACTATGCCCTACACGCGCGACCCGCTCAGCGTGCGGTTCGACCCCGCGGCGCGCTCGTTCCTCACTGATGCGTACGCGGCCGGGACAGGCACATGGGTAACCCGGTTCCTGCCGCCGCCCGGGCCGCGGGCGCTGGCGTGGATGCGCGCCCAGGGCGCCGAGCCCTACGAGCGTGACCGGTGGGGGGAGCTGCGGTGGATCAGGGCGTACAAGCGGGCCGTCTACTGGCAGTGCAAGTGGTACGGGGGGACCAGCGGGCTGCGGGCATCGCGTAACACCGCCTCGGGCGGGCGGCGCTCGAGGTGGGGGGCGCCGGTGCGGGTCGAGTGGCAGACCGGTGTCCGGGCGCCGGCCGGGCACGCGCACGCGGGGGACTGGGCGGTGCGCATCCGGTTGCACCCGGCCGGGTACCGGACCCGGATGATCGGCCAGGAGAACGCGATCAGGAGAGGGGATGCGTGGATCATCGCAGGCCAGCCCACCTATCTGCAGTCGAACCCGGAGTTCGGCGACCGGCCCTGGCAATAGGAAGAGCCCCGGGCAGCGAGTCCCGGGGCTCTTGACCTGGCCGTCCCTGACCAAGAGCTAGCGTATCTTCCTGCGCAGCTGATCGGATAGCTCAGGCATGACCTTGCGAAGCTGGCCGATGAGCTGGACGAGCACCATCACGGCTTCATCCTCGGTCAGGGCGATGCGCCGGTATCGGGCGGTCCCGCGGGGGACCATAATCAGGTACATGTCTTGCTTGACGCCATCGCACCGAGTCTGGTGCGGGAGAAACGTGATCGAAGGGTGGCGGGTTTTCCGCACAGGCGCAGTCACAGGCATGACAGCTCCGTTTAAGGTTCGCCGGCGGGTTCCGCTTGCGGCGGCCTCCCCGATCGGCTATTAATTGGGGCTTACTAAATAAGCGCTTAAATGATACCCGAGGACACCGACATTCCGCATTCCCTAAGCGGGATACGAGTTCTCTTCAGCATGCCCAAAACTCGACAGCGGCGGCAGGGGCCGGATCGTGGCCTTGCTTTCGAGATCACCGAAGGTGATCGAGCAAGTCAACGTCAACGTCAAAACCCCTCCGTCTCGGAGTCCCAGAACCAGGGACTCCGGACGGCTCGTGAAACCCGGGTACTCAAGCTCAACAGTGACGGAGAGCAACCAGTACCGGTCAGCCACTGACCGCGCGCGCGAGGGTGCCCCGCTACGGAAGCTGCCCGATCGTATGGCCGAAGTTTTCCAGCTGGCACTGAACCGCCCACAGCGCGTTAAGGAGCGGAATCTCGGCGTGCGAGATGTTGTCCAGCCTGCCGCGCTGCCAGGCGGCGGCCCTGACCCATGCCCGTGCGAACCTGTGCTTGTCCAGGTAGGAGATGCCCAGGCTGCGGGAGCTGGCCCGTCCCTCGCATTCCTCACAGCCGTCATGCAGGATCTGGTCCTCGTGGTAACCGGGCAGTCCCTCGTGATACGCGTGCACCATCGTTTCCTCTCTCCGCTCCCCGCCCGCAGGAAAGTACGGGCGGGAAACGCCTCTCGCTGAAAAAACCTGACCAACCCAGTAGACCATGTTGCGCACAAGGTTGCAAGCAGGGTATAGTGAGGTTATCCGAGCGAGAGGAAACACCATGGACGACCTGACCCCCGCCGAGCTGGCCGAGCTCGAAGACCTCTGGGAGAACGCCGAGAACAGCCCCATCGTCGGCGCCGACCCCGCCCCGGAGCTGTGATGAACGACCTGGACCGGTTCACCACCGCTGAGCTGGAGCAGATGCACGCCGACGTCTACGCCGGCATCAACGCGCGCCTGAACGCCCTGGAGGCCCATCCCGGCCAGTCCTGGCTCCCCGTCTGGAAAGCCGGCCTCGCCGCCGTCAAGGAACAGCGCGAGCACCTGGAGGCCATCGGCGCCGTGCTCCGCGCCCGCTACGCCGCGGCAGCCGCCGCGAGAGGAGACACCCCCCATGCCTGACACGACCGTCATCCTGTCCGCCGGCGCCCACGAGTACGACGGCACCGGCGACTGCCCCCGCTGCCTGTTCGAGGCGTACAACTGGATCAAGCGGCAGGAGTTCACGGACACCCGGCCGCCCGGCGTGAGCGTGGTATTGCACATATTCGGGATGCGGCTCAACGATTGCCTGCCTGACGAAACCCGCCAGGCGCTTGTCCGCTACCTGCCCAACGGCGCTGACCCGCTAGCCGGCACCGCCGGTGACGGGCGTGACGAGACCCGCTCCTACATGGCGCTGGACTGGCTGATCCGCACCTACCTGCCGCGGTTCCTCGAACTATCCCCGGCCCTGGCCGTGCACGCTGCATCCGTGCGGAAACTGCGGCGGATCGGCAGCATGGAAGCTGCCGAAGAGGCCGGCGTGATCGTCCGTGCCGCCGGGGCCGCCGCCGGGGACGCCGCCGGGGACGCCGCCGGGGACGCCGCCTGGGACGCCGCCTGGGCCGCCGCCTGGGCCGCCGCCGGGGACGCCGCCGGGGCCGCCGCCGGGGCCGCCGCCGGGGACGCCGCCTGGGACGCCGCCGGGGCCGCCGCCGGGGCCGCCGCCGGGGCCGCCGGGGCCGCCGCCTGGGACGCCGCCTGGGCCGCCGCCAGGGCCGCCGCCGGGGCCGCCGCCGGGGACGCCGCCAGGGCCGCCGCCAGGGCCGCCGCCAGGGACGTTCTGCGGCCCGTCGTGGTCATCCTTCAGGAATCCGCCACCGCCCTGTACGACCAGATGATCAATGGCGAATGGGCATGACCCGGACCGGCAAGACGGCAGTGCTCGCCGCGGAACGGCTGGAGCCGTGGACCGCGGCCGAGCACGCCGAAGCCACCGGGCACCAGGCCGAGCACGCCCGCGACGTGCCGCGCACGTGCGCCTGCACATGGCAGTGGAACGCGCGAGCGCGCAGGTACGACCGCATCGCCACGGCACCGGAATGCCCGTGGGACACCAGGACCGACGAAGGAGAAAACTGATGACCCATGCCGCACCCGAGCCCGGCGACGACCGTGAAGACGAGAGGACGCCGCGGCGCAAGAAAGTGACCGTCGACCTGTCCCCGGTCACCCACGGCCGCCTGCAGCGCTACCAGTACCAGTGCAACGTCGCACGCGGCCGGTGGGTCACCCTCTCGGAGATCATCGACAACCTGCTCGACCTGGCCGACATGCAGGCCGCCATGGTCGCCGACGCCCTGGAGGGCAAGTGAGCGCGGCTGTGCAGTGCCGCTGCACGGGCGCCGAATCCCCTGAGTGCCATGAGGTGTGCGTCTATGCCGGCCATGAAGGCGGCGTCTGTATCCAGTGCGAAGGCGACGACGACGCCGAGCGAGCCTATGAAGAGAACGACGATGAATGAACTTCCGCCGCCGCTGCGGCTCACCGTGCGCGGGAAACCGGCCCCGCAGGGCTCCAAAACGGCCCTCAGGGGTAAGAGCGGGCGCATCAACCTGGTGGAGTCCTCCAAGGGCGTCGGACCCTGGAGAGAGGCTGTGCGGGCCGAGACGCAGCGGTCCGGGGCGCCGGTCTTCACCGGCCCCGTGACCGTCACCCTGGAGTTCTTCATGCGCCGTCCGCAGAGCCACTACCGCAGCGGCCGCAACGCCCATCTCCTGAAGGACGACGCGCCGGCCTACCCGTGCGCCTTCGGCCGCGATGACATCGACAAGCTATGCCGCGCCGTACTCGACGGGCTCACCGCCGGGGGAGCGTGGCTCGACGACGCCCAGGCCGTCCAGCTTCACGCGGCCAAGAGCTACGGGCCGCCCGGCTGCGACATCACCGTGCGTGCACTGGCACGCGAAGCAGCACACGACAATGCACATGCAAGTGCGGAAACGACAGTAAAGGAAGCAATCTGACATGTACTGGGTAATCGTGTGCGGCGCGCTGGTTACGTTGCTCGCCGCCGCCGCGCTCGGCTTCCACCTCGGCTACGTCTGGGGATGGAATGACCGCGGCATCAAGAACCGCGCCCGCCGCGCCCAGGCCGAGCACGCCGAGCTCCACCGCACCCGGTGGGAGACGAAGCTGCTCGACCAGGCCCGGCTCGACCGCGAATGGGAAGACATGCTCGCCCAGTGGGCACGCGAGGGCGACCCCCGCACCTGGAACGGCGACACGCCTGGCATGCAGGCATTTCCCGCCAGCCCGTCCCTGGACGGCACCGGACCGCAGGAAATCATCGCATGATCGAAATATCGGTTGCCCTCATCGGGGATGACCTCGTGCAGTGCTGGCCTTGCTGCGAGGACTGCGAGCACGGCGAGGTAGAGAATCCGTACCACACCGAGCCGTGCGGCATCTGCCAGGTTGAGCCATGACCCTGATGATGCCCGACTCAACCACGGTGGCGGACCTGCCCTCCGGCTACCCGGCCTACCTCGGGTACGCGGACGGGGACTGGCCAACCGCCGGGGAACTGCAGGCACGGTTCCCCGGCGCGAACCTGGTCATCCTGACCGTGACCGGCCAGTCGGCCGGCCACGGCGCCAGGGTCGCGTCCGGGGCCGACGCCGAGCCCGGGGACCTGACCGCCGCCGCCGCCGTCCAGTGGGCGGCGGGGCGGGCGGGCAGGCCCGTCATCTACGCCAGCGTCCAGGGTGCCCCCGGCTACGGAATGCATGACGTGCTGGCCGAGCTCGCCGCGCAGCGCATCCCCCGCGAGCGCGCACGGCTGCTATCGGCCCACTACGGTGGCGGCCCGCACATCTGCGGCCCCGCCAGCTGCGGCCTGATCAGCGTCCCGATGGACGGTACCCAGTGGACCAACCACTACCCGACCGCCGCAGGCCCCTATGTCGACATGTCGCTACTCGAGCCGGGGTTCTTCGGCCCGGCCCTCACCGAGACGGAGAAGCTAGTGCAGGAACTCGGCACCGTCCGCCAGGGCGACACCGGCGAGACGGTGAAAACCGCTCAGGGGCTGCTGCTCGCCCGCGGCTACGCCATCGGCGTGAGCGGCGTGCTGACCGCCGGGATAGACGGCGTGTTCGGGCCGCTCACCGCCTCAGCGGTCAAGCGCGCCCAGGAGAAGGCCGGCATCGCGGCCGACGGCATCGTCGGCCCGCAGACCTGGCCCGTGCTGCTCGGGGTGGCGTAATGAGCGCTGCAGCGCCGATGGGTGCCATGCGTCGTCGGCAGCTTTACCGCTATCCGTTCATGACGGTCCGTCAGGGTCGCCGCTACCGTCACAAGCTGCGGCGTGAACTCGGCACGTTTCTTGCCGGCGATGGCCACTACCCAGGTGAACGGGTGCCAGCGGCCGAATGCAGCAAGGGACGCGCAACGGCCCGCAGGGAAAGGAGAGGCGGGTGAGCTGGGACGCAAGTTTTGACTGCGGCGCATGGAACTACACCCACAACACCAATCACATGATTGCCGCCGCTTACGAACTGGCCACAGGACAGAACACGCTCCCGACATCAGGACCGCTCGGCTCAGTGATCGGCCCGGCCTGGTGGTACAAGCTCGACGGCGCGACAGGCAGCGAGGGTGCCGAATACCTGGGAGACATCATCAGGGGGCTAGAAGCAGACCCTGAACGCTTCCGAAGGATGAATCCGGAGAACGGCTGGGGTGACTATGACCGCCTCTTGGCTGTGCTCCGTGAGATGAAGCAGGTCAGCGAGGGCGCGTGCTGTGACAAAAGGGTTTGGAGCGTATCCG
>Ga0335085_10013163_pt1 | contig 12134 bp, 9 predicted proteins | sample Lox_Sample_45_FD_206712 | JGI IMG/M metagenome (GOLD analysis project Ga0335085, IMG submission 206712) | Soil microbial communities from Loxahatchee National Wildlife Refuge, Florida, United States - Lox_Sample_4.5 | ecosystem: Environmental > Terrestrial > Soil > Wetlands | place: USA: Florida...
CGTCGTTAACGGTGACTTTGGTCTGCGCTTCCTGCGTGTCGATAGCCGGAATTCCCTGAACTCGGGGAATCGAGCCGTCGATCTGGTCGTTCTCGACGTTGACGTCCATGTAGATGGTGCCGTCAGCGGTGATCTGGGGCGTAACGTCCAGCTCCAGCACCGCGTCGACGAACTGAACCGATACCGTGTTGTTGACGATCGTCTGCACGGGGATCTTGGTTCCCTGCTTGACGGTCGCTTTCTCGTTGTTCTGCGTGATGACCTTGGGCTTGGAGAGCAGCTTGCCGACGCCCTTTTCCTCGGCGGCGGTAATGATTTCATCCAGCGCGAAGTTCGCCGAAGTGAACAGGTACGAGATACCGCTGGTCGGCACGCTGGCCGGCAGGTTCGAGAGCAGCGGAATCGCACCACCCGAGCTGCTGCCCGTGCTGCCGCCGGGTTCCGTCAGCGGCGGAGGCGGAGTACGCGTCCACGGGCTGCCACCGACGCCGGGCGCGCCGCCCACGGCGTTCTGGTTGTGGAGGGTGTTGGCCACGCCCGCGAAACCGAACTGCGAGCCGATTTCACGCGAGAAGGAGCGGTTGGCCGCCACCACGCGCGCTTCGATTTCCACCTGCTGCGACTTGCGGTCGAGCTGGCGGATCAGGTTGTCCATGACCGGCAGCGTCGAGGGAATATCGCGAATGATGAGCGTATTGGAACGGTCGTCGGCGATGATGTCACCGCGCGACGACAGGAACTTCTTGAGCGTCGTGGCCATGTCGGTCGACTTGGCGTAGCTGAGCACGCGGGTGGTGGTGATCACGTCCGCGGCTTCGGCTTGCGCCTTGGCCAGGTCGCGGTTCTCTTCAGCTTCCTTGCGCAGCGTTTCTTTCGTGGCCAGGCGCAGGACGTTGCCGTCGAGCTGCTTGTCCAGATCGTTGTTCTTCAGCACGATGTCGAGGGCCTGATCCCACGGCACATCGTCGAGCACGATGGTGAGGTTCCCCTTCACGCCAGGGTCCACCACCACGTTCAGGCCGCTGATCTCATGAATCAGGCGGAAGAAGTCGCGAAGGTCGACGTCCTTCAGGTTCACGGAGATCGGCTCACCGGAGTATTTCCCGGCGGGCGCGGCTGCGGGAGCCTGGGACGGCACTGCGGAAGTCATCGGCTGCGCGGGAGCACTGACCGGCGCCGCCGCAGCGGCCGCGGATACCGCAACCGGCTCGGCTTTGGCTGCGGAATCCACTGCGGCGCTGGTGGCGCTGATCGTCTGCTGCGCCGATTGAGGTGCAGGAGCCGCGAGCGCGGAAGACGTTTGGGTCAACGACGCGGGAAGCGCGGAGGCCGGAGCCGGAATTTCAGCCGGCTTCGCGGCGGCGTTCTCCGCGACTTCCGTCGCAGGAGCCGCTTCCGCCTTCGGCGCAATTTCAGTTGCCGAGTCCGTTGTCGGCGCTGCACTGGAAGCCGCCGAGAAGGCCACGGTCACGATGTTGCCGTCGCCCGTGATGTTGTAGTGCGCGGGCTGACGCAGGTCGATCACCACGCGCGAGATTTCCGGCGTGAATTGAGCGAGCCGGATTTCCCGAACCGGATCGAGATTGCTGGCGATCTGCTTTTCCGTGGTGGTCAAGTGCGAACCGGCAAAATCGAGCACCAGGCGATCGGGATTCTGGAGGTGAATGGATTTGTAGGTCAGCGGTCCCGAGCCCGTGATGCTAACTTCGGTCGCAGTACCGTTCTGCTGCAAGTGAACCTGGCGAATCGCCGGGTGCGACGTGGGCGCAACCGCAGCGGTCTTGGCCGATACCGGAACCAGCGCAGCCTTCGCGGGTGCAGCAGACTTGGCGGCCACCGCGGCGCGCGCCACGAGCAGCGTCAGATCCTGCGTGCCCTGCCGCTCGAGCTTCGGCTCGATGCCCTGCGCCAGCAAGATTTCGAGGCGAACGACCGGTTTCGCGCCCGACTCGTAGGTGATCAAGCGATAGCTCTTCACCAGATCGGAAGCGACCACCCGCGCGCCCGCCGGATCACCGGCCGCGACGCCGGTCAGGTCGAGCACATATAGACTCTCGCTGGGGCGATAGGTCGTGTACTCGAACGGAGCGTTGGCGTCCGCCTGCAGCCGGACCGCGCCGTCCTTGACCTCCGCCTTCACGTGGACCACCGGCGCATCCGCGGCGCGCAGCGCTCCATTCGTCAAAATTAGACCGGCCGCCAACAGCGCGCTCAGTCCCAATGCCCGACTTAGGATCCTCATTGCTGCTCTCCTGCACTCGCGTAGATTCGCTTCGTCACGATCCGCTCAACCGGCTTGCCGAATGCGTCTTTCGAGTTCTCTTTGAAGGTGACCCCGTCCAGCCCGATCTTTTCCACGTCCCCGTCGTACAGCTTGTCGCCTTCCCGGATGAAATAAACGCTCTGCTCCGGATTTGAGACCACCGCGATCATGGAGGTGCCCGAACGCACGGCGCCATCGACGCGCACCGTGGCGATCACCAGACCGGCCTTGCCCGGCGGCAGATGAACCGTGTCCTTCTTGTCGTTGATCAGCGGCGCAAAGGGATCGCGTTTGCCGACCATCTCCGTTTTCGTCGCGTCGGGACCCGCAGCGCCGTCTGAAGGAGCGGCCGCTGTGGACGCCTGGTCCGGATTCGCTTTCGCCGGAGCCTTGGCGCCCGCCGCTTTCGCGTGGTGCACCGGCTTACCCGCGTGCGCCGGCTTGGCCTTCATGGCCGGCCCGTTGGCGGCTTGGTCCTGAGCGGATGCCGCCATCGCCAGAGGAAGCGCGAGAATCAGCACCGCCATGAACTTTGCCGAAATGTTTGCCGTTTTCATCGTGGTCGCCTTACTTTTTCGCCGCCGGCGGAGGAGTCGCAGCTGCGCCTGCTTCCGCGGGGTTGGTAAAGAAAGTCGTGATGGTGAACGAGCCGTTGACCGTGGTGCCGGCCGCCAGGTGGAACTTCGAACCGGCCGAAGTGCCCGGTCCGCCGATGGCCGTAAGCTTCAAATCACCCACATTGATGATTCGCGAGAGGCGGCCCATGCGGGCGAAGAAGTCGAGCACGGAGTAATACGGCCCGTCCGCTTCCACCGCGAAAGGCATCTCGAAGTAGTACGGCTTCTGCGCAATCGGCTGCGCCACGAGCGACCGGAGCGAAACTCCGGAGCTGACCGCGGCGCGCTGAACCATCAGAATGAACTGATCTGTTTCCTTGTCCTCGGGCACAATCGTCTGCAGCGTGGCCAACTGCTTCTGCAGCGCGTCCATTTCGGTCTGCAGTTCGGCGCGGCGCTGTTTGTAGACGCGGAGGTTTTCGACGTCCGCCTCGAGCGGCTTGACTTCCTTCTGGGCCTCTTCGAGTTGCGTCCGCGTGGATTGCAGCGGAGAACCGGGCACGTAGAATCCAGCCAGAACCAGAACGATGGTCAAACCCACATACAGCAGGGCTTGCAGGGGCCAGGGCCAGTCTCGGAATGATGTCGCCATGACTTAGCTCCTTCCCTTCGCCGGCGGCGCAGGCGGCGGCGTGGCGCTCGTAGCCTGTGTGGACGGCTGACCGGTCGTAGGCGGAGCGACGTTGACGGTCATTTCAAATCCGTAGGTTTCGACTCCCGGCAGAAGATCGTTTTCCTTGGTGTTCTTGATCTCCACCTGCTGGAAGTAGCCCGACTTCTTGAGCTCGGTGATGAAGTTGGCGACGGCGTTGATCGAGCCGGCCTCGCCATCCATGACGATGGAATCGCCCTTCTTATCGAGCGTGGTCAGCCAGAGCGAATCGACGCGCACGACGGTGTTGGCCACCATCTGCATCATGTCCTGCGCGCCGCTGCGGTTCTTCTGCAGGGTTTCGATCACGTCGATGCGCTGTTGCAGGACGCTCTTCTGCTGTTCGAACTTGTCGACATCGGCCTTGACCTGCTGCAGGCTGGCCTTTTCGGCTTTCAGGGCGTCGATGCGGCGCTGCGTCTCGTCGAGCTGGCGCTTCTGCTGGTAATAGCTGATGCCCAGAATCACCAGCGCCAGACCCACGGCCACGCACGCAAAGAGAATTTGAACCGTGGCTTCCAGCGGCACGGCTTGCTTGGCGGCCTTCGGACGAGCCTGGCCGAGTAAGTTAATCCGGATCATGGCTAGTCAAAACTCCTCAGCGCCAGGCCGACGGCGATGGCCAGGCGCGGCGCCAACTCGCGAAGCTGTGATTCATCGTGACGCCCTGGGTTGATTGAAACCTTGCGGAACGGATAGAGCTCTTCGACCGGCATGGCGAACTCTTCCTTGAGCAGGTCGAGCAAGCCGGGGACGCGGGCCGTGCCTCCGGCCACCACGATCCGGCGGATGTTCTCGCCGCTGGCCGTGGCGCGGAAGAAATCGAAGGTCTTTTGAATTTCGAGGATCAGGATGTCCGAGACCGAGCGCAGAATCGCGGTGCGCTGTTCTTCGCTCACGCCCGCCAGAGTGCCGCCCATTTTCAACTTCTCGGCATCCTCGAAGCTCAGATCCAGTTCTTTCTGCAGCGCGTCGGTGTACTGGTTGCCGCCGACGGAAACGTCGCGCGTGAAGAGCGGGGTCCATCCGCGGATAATGTTGATGTTCATCACGCTCGCGCCGATGTTGAGCAGCGCGACGACCTGCGAAGGGTCGGGCTCGTAGTTCACTTCGAACGAGTTCTGCAGGGCGAAGGCGTCGATGTCCACCACCGTGGGGGTCTTGCCCGCCTGCGCCAGCACGTTGGTGTGGTTCAAAATCTTGTCTTTCTTCACCGCGACCAGCAGGACGTCCATCTGGTTCTCGGTCGCTTCCAGGAGCTGGTGGCTCAGGTTCACGTCGGCGATGTCGAAGGGGATGTGCTGGCTGGCTTCGGCCTGAATCCGGTCGTACAGCTCTTCTTCCGTCATCAGCGGCATGCTCACGCGCTTGACGATCACCGAATGCCCGGAAACGGACGTGGCCACGTCCTTCACCTTGATCTTCTGGCCGTCAAAAATCGAAATGATCTTTTCGGCGACGGAAGGAGCGTCCATGATCGCGCCGTCAACCACCGTATCCTGCGACAACGGCTCCATCCCGAAGCTCACCAGCTCGTAACCGTCTTTCGCTTTCTTCAGTTCGACGGCCTTCACCGAACTCGAGCCTATATCCAGGCCAATCAAAGATTTCGTTTTACCCAGATTAAACATCGCGTGGCCTCTCGCATCTCCATCCACCCCGCTTCGCAGGATGGATTCCACACAGCTTTTCCGTTTCGCCCGCTAGCTGAAAAGATCCAATGCCGTTCGGTTCCGCTTCGCCCCGACCCCAGGGCTTGGGGCGCCGTAGGACCAGAGTACTGATAGGCCCGGTACGCTCCCCCGTGCTTCGTTTATTGCATCCACCACACAGAGTGTCAACCAACCTTTTGCCCGCGTGTGCTTTTGGTAAAACCCGTCCCACGGGACAGGAATGGCCGGAAAGGGCCTGTAATTAAGGGATATGCGGCTTTCGGGGACTTCGGAGAATGTTACGCTTTCTTTTTGCTGGCGCCGATTTTGAGCTGGTGCCAGAGCGAGTCGATGCGGCGCTTCGTGGGCTCATCCATCTTGATTTCGTCGGGCCACCGGCCGGCAAACCCTTCCTCGGGCCACTTGCGCGTGGCGTCGATGCCCATCTTCGAGCCGTAGTCCTGGCGGCGGGCGGCGTGATCGAGCGTGTCGACTGGGCCGAAGGTAAATGCAATGTCGCGCTCCGGATCGATCGCGCAGAGCGCTTTCCAGACCACCTCGCTCGAATCCTGCACGTTCACGTCGTGATCCACAATTACTACGACCTTCGTGAACATGGCCTGCCCCAGCGACCAGATGGCGTTCATGGTCTTGCGCGCGTGGCCCGGGTAGCTCTTGCGGATCGAGACGATCATCAGATTCTGAAAAATCCCCTCGGCGGGCATGGCCACGTCGACGATCTCCGGATGCTGCATCTTCATCACCGGCAGGAACACGCGCTCGATCATATGTCCGATGAAATAGTCTTCCTGCGGCGGCGGGCCCACAATCGTCGTCAGATAAATCGGATCCTTGCGATGCGTGATGCAGTCCACGTGAAATACCGGGTACTGTCCTTCCAGCGAGTAGAATCCGGTGTGGTCGCCAAACGGACCCTCGGTTCGCATCTCGCCCAGATCGACGTGACCTTCGAGCACGATCTCCGCGTTCGCGGGAACCTCGAGATCGACCGTCTTGCAAGTGACCAGCTCCACGGGATCGCGGCGCAGGAATCCTGAAAACAGAAACTCATCCATATCTGGAGGAACGGGCAGAATTCCCGCCAGCGCCGTCGCCGGATCGGCGCCGACGGCCACGGCCACATCCAGCCGGCCGCCCTTATTCTTCGCCCGGGCGCTGCGGAAATGCTCCGCGCCGTGCTTCTGCGTCTGCCAGTGCATCCCCGTGGTGCGCTCGTCGAATACCTGCATCCGATAGCAGCCCACATTGCGCTTCCCCGTTTCCGGATTCTTCGTAATCACCATCGGCCAGGTGATGTAGCGGCCGCCGTCCTGCGGCCAGCACTGCAAGATCGGAAAATCGAGAAGCGAAAATCCCTCGGTGCGCACGACCTCCTGGCAATCTCCGCTCCGCACCGATTTCGGGAATACGTTGCCCAGCTCCGCCAGCTTCGGCAACATCTTCACCCGATCGAGCAGTCCTTGCGGCGATTGCATGTCGAGGATCGAGGAAATGCGGCCCGCGACGTCGTCAAGTGAATCAACCTCCAGCGCCAGGTTCATGCGGCGCTCGGTGCCGACCAGATTCGTCAGCGCCGGAACGCGCGAGCCCTTGGGGCGCTCGAAGAGCAGTGCCGGTCCGCCGGCCTTGACGGCGCGATCGGAAATCTCCGTGATCTCGAGAACGGGGTCGATCTCCGCCGATACGCGGAGCAGTTCGTCCTCTTTCTCCAGCTTTTTCACGAAGTCCCGCAGATTTCGATACGCCACTTCCCCTCCCTGTGCGATGGTGAGCCGCCCACTTTAGCACGGAGGCGGATGGCCGAAGAACGCCGGAATCGCGCGCCGCGGCAGCCGCTAAAATTCTGATCCTTCGCGGGTAACCGGAGAGCGCCACGACGCGTCTTTATCTAATATAGGGGGCAAGACAGGCTGCCCACCACAGCGCCTCGTGCTTGTTGGGACTTACCACCCGTGCCATCGGAGAATCATGTCGCTGAAAGAGTCTTATTCTGAGCATAAGAAGGTCTATCTCATCGGTGCCGCGCTGCTGGTCGTCCTCATCTGCTACTGGGCCTACGCGCACGTAAAATCCAAGGAACCGAAATACACAACGTCTCCCGTGCGTCGCGGCGACATCACCGCCGCCGTCCAGGCCACCGGGACGATCAATGCGCTCACGACGGTTTCGGTCGGTTCCTATGTTTCCGGCACGGTGCAATACATCTTTGCGGACTTCAACACGCGCGTGAAGAGCGGCCAGGTGCTGGCGCAGCTTGACCCGGCCATCTATGAAGCGCAGGTGACCCAGGCGCGCGGGCAGCTCGAAAACGCGCAGGACAACCTGGTCACGCTGGCCGCCAACGTCCAGGTCGATCAAGCCAATCTGGCCAAGGCCCAGGCCAACATGAAATACGAGCAGGCCACGGCGAAACGCTCGCAGGATTTGTTCATCGCAGGCGTGGTCTCGGCCGACGCCAACGAGCTGACGCAATCCACGATGGGCCAGGCGCAAGCGGACGTGCAATCCGCCCAGGCCGCGCTTGACCAGGCGAAGGCTACACTGGCGCAGGCTCGCTCCACCGTCGTTTCCATGGAAGGCGGGTTGAAGGCCGCACAAACAAACCTGAAATACACCACCATCATTTCGCCGATCGACGGAACGGTCGTCGCACGCAACATCGACGTCGGCCAGTCCGTCGCCGCCACGCTGCAAGCGCCCAACGTCTTCACCGTCGCCCAGGATTTGACCCGCATGCAGGTCTACGCCGCCACGGACGAATCCGACACCGGCAATATTAAAGTCGGCGCGCCCGTGACGTTCGCCGTCGACGCCTTCCCCACCGAACTTTTCACCGGACGCGTCAGCACCGTGCGCCTGAACCCCACCACCGTGCAGAACGTGGTCACCTACAACACCGTCATCGACTTCAGCAATCCCGACGAAAAGCTTCTGCCCGGCGAAACAGCCTATGTGACGATCCCCACCGGACACGCGGCCAACACGCTGGAGATTCCAAATCCGGCGCTGACGTTCAAGCCGCAAATGCCAGCCAAAGACTTGCAGGCGCTCTACAAGCAGTACATCATTTCCCGCGCCGCTTCGTCCACGCACCTGGGCGGTAAACAGGTCGTTTGGAAGCTCGACGACAAAAAGCAATTGATCCCGGTGGAAATTCAGATCGGCATCACGGATTACAATAATTCACAGCTGCTTGCCGGCAGCATCAACGAAGGCGACAATCTGGTGATCGCCGCGACGACTCCCGGCCAATCCTCCGGCGGCAACCAGCGCCCGCCTGGATTCGGCGGTGGACCGGGGCCGCGATGATCGACAACAGGAACGCAGCATGAACCCGCGCGAAATCATCCGCGTCGCACTCCGCGCCCTGGCGCGCAACAAAATGCGCACGGTGCTGACCATGCTCGGCATCATTATCGGCGTCGGCGCGGTGATCTGCACCGTGGCCATCGGGCAGGGCGCCAGCGCCCAAGTGCAGGCACAGATTCAATCGCTGGGCGACAACATCATCATGGTCTTCGCCGGCAGCGTGAACACCGGCGGCGTGCGCATGGGCAATGGCGCCACCAAGACGCTGGTCAACGACGACGCCGAGGCCATCCTGCAGCACGTTCCCAACGTCACCATGATTTCGCCGATTGCCGGCGCTTCCGTGCAGGTGGTCAACGGCAATCAGAACTGGCTCACGCGCGCCAACGGCACTTCCGCCGACATCACCCAGATCCGCAACTGGCCCGTCGCTCAGGGCAGCATGTTCTCCGAGCGCGACGTCAACATGGCGGCCAACGTCTGTGTCCTCGGCAACACCGTCGCGCAGCAGCTTTTCGGCGACTCCGATCCCGTCGGCCAGATCATCCGCATTCAGAACCTTCCCTTCCGTGTGCTCGGCGTGCTGGTCGCCAAAGGGCAGAACAGCAATGGTCAAGACCAGGACGACATGCTGATCATGCCCTACACCACCGTGCAGAAAAAAATCTCCGGGATCAGCTGGCTGCAGATGGTCATGGTCGCCACCACGTCGCATGACGCCATGAGCCAGGTGCAAACCAGCATCGCCTCCCTGCTCCGCCAGCGCCATCACCTGCGGCCCGGCGAGGACGACGACTTCATCATCCGCAGCCCCACCGAAATGGCCCAGGCAGCGGAAGCCACCTCGCTGGTGATGACCATTCTCCTCGGCGGCATCGCCTCGATTTCGCTCCTGGTCGGTGGCATCGGCATCATGAACATCATGCTCGTTTCCGTCACCGAGCGGACCCGCGAGATCGGCGTCCGCATGGCCGTCGGCGCCACCGAGCAGGACGTGCAGGCGCAGTTCCTGAGCGAGGCGCTGGTGCTCAGTTCGCTGGGCGGCATCGCCGGCATCGTTCTCGGCATGGTGGCGTCCGCGATTATTTCCAACGTGCTGCACTGGAGCACCATGGTTTCTCCGCTTTCCGTCGTCGTCGCCGTGGTCTTCTCCGCCGGCGTCGGCATCGTGTTCGGTTACTACCCCGCGCGCCGTGCGGCGCGTCTGGATCCCATCGAGGCGCTTCGATATGAATAGGATTTTCAGGAATTCAATGATCGAGTTCGTCGTCATCGGCGCGTGCACGCTCGCCGCCGGCGCCCAGGCTCCGCCCAACGGCCAGCATCCCTGGCAACACGGTGCGCACCCGGCTGGCGCACCGCCCAGCGGCGCTCCTCAAAACGCCGCCGCTCCCGCCGCACCGCAGCCTTCTAGCGCCTACTCCACCGTCCCGATCAAGAAAACCGGCGCGGGCGAACAGTTCTTCATCGTCGCGTCGCTCGACCTTCAAAAGCAGCAGCTGCTGCTGAAATATCCCACTGAAGTCACGCTGCTGGTGAAAGCCACGGATCAAACCAAATTCGTCGATGATTCCGGCAACCCCATGAAGCTCTCCGATTTTCGCGCCGGAGACACCGTCTGGGTCACCTCCGCGAAAGGCTCCGACGGCGTCACCGCCCTGAAAGTTCGCAAGGGCCAGATGACCGTTGCCGATTTGCACCGCTACTATCTCGACTACGCCGAAATCAAGTAGCCGCACCCCAAAAAGAAAAAGCCCGGCGCGAAAGCGGAACGAATTCCGCCCTCACGCCGGGCTTGCTGTTTTCGCCACTACTTCTCTTTCGGTTCGGGAGCGGCGTGGCCGGCCGGCGCCGCATGGCTCGGCGGAGCCTGCCTCTGCTGCAACCGCTGCTGCGCGGACTGCTGGCGCTGCTGCAGTTGCTGCGTCTGCTGCGTGTGCTTCTGCTCGAGCGCCTGGTTGCGGGCATCATTGGCCTGCTGCTTCTGGTACTGCTGATGCTCCTTGTCCTGCCGCGCTTCGAGCTGCTGGCGTTGCTTGTCCTGTTGTTGCGCCAGCTTGTCCTGTTGCTGCTGATATTTCTGGTCCAGCTTCGCGTTGCCCGTGTTCGGAGCCGCCGGCTTTTGATACGCCGGCAAGTCCTTCGGGTGCACGTAGGTGTTGTTCTGCGCCGGACGGTTGGCGGTCATTCCGTTCGGCGGGTTGTTCACGCGCGCGGTATTGCGTTCCGCATTCGCAGCGTTGTTCTCCTCGCGGGCATTGTTTTCGGCGCGAGCGTTGTTCGCCGCCGCGTTGCCGCGGTTCGCCGGCGGATTGTACGCGCCGCCCGCTTCCTTGGCCTTCACCACGTGACCCTGGAACGCACCGGGGCGGTCCGTCGCCGCGATCGGAGGCTTGCCGTGGTTCGCCGACGCGCGCAGCGCCTGGTTCGCGCGAGCATCGTCGCGCTGCTGCCGTTGCGCTTGCTCGGCCTCCACGTGCCGCTCGTTGCGAGCCGCTTCTTGGGCCGCACTCGCTCGCGCCGTCACGCCGCCGTTGCCGCCGTTGTAGCTCACGCGATTGTGGTTCACGATCGTCACTTTATTCACATACACGTTGCGAACCACCGTGCGGTTCACGTGCCATACCGCCGTGTTGTAGAAGAAGTGTCCGCCGTCCCAGCGCCCGCCCACGAATCCGTCGCCGAAATATCCGAACCCGTAGTCGATCCCGCCGTAGAAGCCGACCGCCGGACCCCAGTAGCCATCCGTCCAGACGAAGCCTGCGCCCTGCCAGGCCCAGAATCCCGGCGTCCACAGCAGACCTGCGTCAGGCGGTTCGACCCACGTGCCCGGAACCCAGTAGTAGTCGTCAACATCCGCATCCCACGCCCAGTAGCCGGGCGTCCAGTAGTACCCGTCGCCAGGACATTCCGGCTGGTCGTACACCGGAATCGGCGGCGGCCCAAAACCCACCGAGATACCCACCGCCACCTGCGCGGAGGCGGCGGGAATCGCAATACTCGACACTCCCAAAATGACGAACGCCAACAATAAAGAACGTAGAATGATTTTTCGCATGTCTCTCTCCTTGTCCAATGCGCGAACTCCCAACTTGGTCGACGCAGACCCACACACGGATTCAGATTTTGCCGGATGCAAACGCTAAACCAAATACAGCCGATGCGTTAGGCGGGCGTACGGAATCGCTGTAGGGGAGATGTTGTAGGCCATCGCGAACGGCAAGTCCCAGTCGCCGTCATTCGGACCGAAGTCCGCCCCGGCACACGCAGCCGAAGAATCTCTCCTATGCGTTCGAACCGGTTCCATTGCAAATTGCGGCCACTTGGAAAATAATAGCGACAGTCCGAGCGGGCGTAGTTCAATGGCAGAATAGAAGCTTCCCAAGCTTCGGACACGGGTTCGATTCCCGTCGCCCGCTCCATCGATCCAGCGTTTTGCTACCGCGTCTCTCTCTCGCACGCGCGCGTCAAATCCGTATTGGGAAAGACCGAGTCGGCGCCATAGACCTCTCGGCGCAGTCTTTCGAGCGTGCAGCCCAGCCGAACCACGGCCACCGGATAAGCCTTTTCGAGCGCATTTTCGGCGCCCCGTCCGAAGTTGTCGATGGCGATGCGCTGCG
>Ga0335085_10013164_pt1 | contig 12133 bp, 10 predicted proteins | sample Lox_Sample_45_FD_206712 | JGI IMG/M metagenome (GOLD analysis project Ga0335085, IMG submission 206712) | Soil microbial communities from Loxahatchee National Wildlife Refuge, Florida, United States - Lox_Sample_4.5 | ecosystem: Environmental > Terrestrial > Soil > Wetlands | place: USA...
CAGAGCATGTACGGGGCTGCTTCCCGCCGGCAGGCCACCACGCTCCCATCCGGAGAAATTGTTTCCGGCAGCGGAAGGAATCCCTCGGGCAAGGCCCGGCGCGGCTTACCGCCGGTCAGGTCCTGAAGATAGGCGCGTTCGGGCTGCCCCGGTTCATGTCCGAGGAAGAGGATGGACTTTCCGTCCGGCATCCAGGAGCCAAAACCGTAGCTTTCCACCGGACCCCGGTCCAGTGTGCGTGGCTGGCCGGCGCCAGTCGGGAGCAGCACGAGTTGCGCGGGCGCGCTGGGGACCATGGCCAGCGCCCATTTGCCGTCGGGAGAAAGGCCCAGCGCTGTGCCTTCTCCGAGGCGCACGACAGGAGAACCGTCCGTCTTCCGCAGGCACACGGAATAATGCGGCCCGGCGGCGGTGGCACCCTCCGTGAACAGCAGCCACCTGCCATCCGCCGAGAGGTGTGGACGGAAGGAGTGGTCCAGCCAGGAGAGATCGCGCTCGCCGACCTGGCCCTCGATGCTGGCCATCAGCGCGCTGCGCGTGGTTTCCGCAGTGACTAAAAGCCGACCATCCGCCGAAACGTCGAGCACCATTAGACGGTCCGGGGTTCCCAGCAGTTGGCGCAGTCCGCCCTGTAGATTTACGGCGTAAACCGCCAGCGTGGAACCCGCTCGCGTGGCGGAGAAGACGACTTCGCGGCCCCCGGGCGACCAGGCCAGTCCCGCCTCCGCGGCCCAGCCGGAAGAAAGTGTTTTCTGGTTGCCTGCGGTGTCCACCACCAGTACCGAACCCAGGCTGTCGTTCAGTACGGGATGGTCCAGAAACGCCACCAGGCCGCCGAGGGGAGAGACGCGCGGGAAACTGATCCATCCGGCGGTTTCATACAGCACCTTTCCCACCGGAAATTCCAGGCGCATTTTTCCGGTGGAGGCATCCTGGCGCACCACGGCCACGCGCTGCCCGGTCTTCGCGGTGGGATCCCAGTCCGCGCCTTCCACGCCTTCCAGCAAATCCCGCGGCGCGCCGCCATCCAGGGGCTGGGTGGCCAGAGTGCCCAACCATTCCGTGTGATGGAGATAGCGCGCGTTGCGCAAGATGCCCAGCTCGCCCGCGGGCGTGACCGCAGCGAGAACACTCATGGCATCGCCGGTGGACCGCGATTCGGGGAACTCGGGCTGCACGGCAAAGATCTGCGGCGGCGCTCCCTCCCAGGCTGCGCTGTAGACTACGGTCTGGCCAGCGGCCACGAAGCGCGCAGCTCCCACCCGTCCCCGGCGAAAGGTGAGCTGGTGGAACGCGGGGAGCGCGGTTCCGCGCCCGCTCCATAGAAGTTTTCCGGCCGCGAGCCCCACGGCCACGAAGGCCAGCGCGATTGCCGATTTCTGGAGCCACTGGCTCCGGCGAGCCGCGGCCAATTGCGTCAATCGCGAGGGCGAAGAGCCTGAAATTTCCGAGGTGGAAAAGGCCTGAAGGGCGAAACCCAGGTCGCGCGCGGAATGAAAGCGGTCGTCCGGGTTCTTCTCCAGGCAATGACGCATCACCTGATCGAGCGCCGGGGGGACGGCCAGGGGCGGCGGATCCTCTTTCAGGATTTTCACCATCTTCTCCGCGCCGGTGGGAGCGTCAAACGCGCGCTGCCCCGAAAGCATTTCATAGAGAATGGCGCCGAAGCTGAAAATGTCTGAGCGATGGTCGGAGGGCTCTCCGCGCACCTGCTCGGGCGACATGTAGCCGACCGTGCCCAGCGTCGCGCCTTTCTCCGTGGCCAGCTCCCCGGCCAGGGCCTCGCCGCCGCTTGCCGATCCATACTTGGCCAGACCAAAATCCAGAATCTTAACGATGCCGTCGCGGGTGACGAACAGGTTTTCCGGCTTCAGATCGCGGTGCACCACTCCTTTGTCGTGCGCGGCCGCCAGCCCCCGCGCCACCTGCTGGGCATAGTCCAGGGATTTGCGCAAGGGGAGCGCGCCCTGCGCCAGGCGTTTGGAGAGCGTATCTCCTTCCAGCAGTTCAGTGACCAGATAGGGCAGGCCGTGGTGCGCCCCCACGTCGTAAACGGCGAGGATATTTGGATGATTCAGCAGGCTGACGGCGCGGGCTTCCCGCTGGAAGCGCAGCACGCGCTCCGAGTCCGCGGCAAATGCCGGAGGCAGGACTTTCAGCGCCACTTCGCGGCCCAGCCGTGTGTCGCGCGCGCGGTAGACTTCCGCCATTCCGCCGGCCCCGAGCGGGCCGAGAATTTCGTAGTGTCCGGCGCGCGTTCCCGCGGCGAGTCCCATGGTGGCAGGGATTATATCGTGAGCCCCGGCCCAGACTGCCCCGTACCGGGTTTACTTGTCGGTGCCCCCGGCCATGTTAGAATCCCCGGCCGGGGGGGCTTCGGCATGGTTCTCAGCCTGACGCGCAACAGCACGGGTGGAGACGCGGTGGAAGCCACCGGCCCGCTCGAAGGAATCTCTGTGGACGTTTCCAAATTCCGCCACCCTTGGGAGCTGGTGCTGCATGTGCTCTTCCTGACCCCGGAGAATCGCGCGGTGTTTCAAATCCTCGGGAGTGAAGATGGTTTCCGCACGGTGATTCCCGGGCCCACGTTCAACCCCAGTGGTGAAGTGCAGTCCGCGGCGCCGCGCAAGTACGTGGCCAAGAGCAGCGATTTTCCTTCGCTGCCGGTGGGCCGGCCCGGGGCGCAACTGCGCCTGACCCTGACCGCACTCGATGCCGGCGCCAGCGTGCGCTACAGCGGCTTCATCCGCGCCCTCGAAAACTGAATGGACATTGCTTCGGTGCACGGCCGGCCTTCAGGCCGGAGCGCTGCCTGCGTCACGTTCGCTGGATTCGCGCTTTGACTCCGGCCGCTTGGTGAGAAACGCGGCGGCCATAGCCACCGCCAGCATGCCCCAGAAGATCTTGATATTCAGAGTCCCGGCAAAGCCACCCATAGCCACCGCCAGCAGCCAGTACATCGCCTCCGCGCGGAAGGCCTGCCCCCAGTGCGGGGTATTGCCAGCGGGCGGCACGCGCGCCGCCAGCGACGGCACAAGCCGGGGCACAGCGGCGGAATATTTACGGTAGGGCTGGCCTTGGTTCTCCAGGAGTTCCGCTTCCTCCCGCAGGATGAGCCGCAGCACGAAAAGGCTCATGCCCGCGGCCAGAATCACGAAGCCGGTCCTGCTGGCCATCAGCCCCATCCCCAGAGCCAGAACAATGTTGCCCAGGTAGAGGGGATTGCGCACCCGGCGATACGGCCCGTCGGCCATCAGCGTTTCCGTACGCACGCGGGAATCGCGCATGACCTCCGCCTGCAAATACGAAGTGCCCCAGGTGCGCAAGGCCGCGGCCAGAGCCACCAGCGCCGCGCCGCAGGCGAACACCACGCGGTAGTCATCGCGGGTCGCCCGAAGGCCCCGCCACTTCGCCAGGGCATCGGCGATGGCCTGCGCGCTGTTCACGGGGTCCACGCGGTAAGCCAGGAACGCGGCGGCAAAAATCGAGAAAATTACCCACCAGCGGTTGCGGAATTCAAACAGCGTGGCCTGCATGGCGGAAGAACCTATCACATGGAGAGCCACCGCAGTGAACGCCCGATAAACGGAATGCGGCCGTACGGCCGGCGCCCTCCGGCATCAAGCCCAGCGGCGGGTGGGGCGCGGCGGAGCAGGCTTGGATTTTCGAATTGGAAACCTGGTCACCCCTGTGCTCACTGCTTCTTTTCATAGATAAGGGCGATGGGATCGCGCCCGGCGCGAGCCAACTCCACGGTCATGGTCTTTCCGTCAGAAGAGAGCGAGCGGGTTTCCGTCCGCACTACCTTGGTATCCGTCCCGTTCGCACGGCTGGTCCAGGTGGTGACCAGCTTGTCGCCATCCCAGCGTGTCACGGTTTCGCTGGGCCCGGCCATGGGTGAATCGTTGGCGGCGAGTTTGCCGGAGAGATCGTACTGCACCTTGGAGTCGCTTTCCTTGCCCATAAAATCGGCGTGGGTTTGGATGACCATGGACGAGTCGTCCTGGCGGATTTTGTCGGTCATCCTCATGCCCGCCATCATGCCCACGTTCTCGCCCTTCTTGGGATTGAATTCCCAGGTGCCGGAAAAATCCGGGTGGGTGGCGGAGAGCAGAACGGCCGCGGTCAGAAGTCCGGCGATTGCAAGCACAATTCGAGTCATATTGTTTTTCTCGGCCCTTTGGATCAGCCCTTTGCCCCGGCCGCATGCGATGGCCACACCAGAATCCCGCGGCGACAGGCGGACGCTGCGAGGAGCGGCTGACTGGGAGCCAAGTGTGAAGCCTATAGCGAGGTATAGAGTCAAGAGGAAATGCGGGAGGATTTGGCGCGCGTCGCGGCGCTCGCGGCCCGGCCTGCGCCGTTTCCAGGTTTCTTCCGGCCGTCCGGATTGGACGAGCCGGGACACTCACGGAGTGAGGCGGAGCGCAGCCGTTGCAGGAATCCGCGCAGTTGCCGCTGGATGGAGCGCAAGGCGCGAATCTTCTGGTCAATGGTGCGCAGCCGGTCGCAGCCGAGGGCCAGCATGGCGCGGATTTCCGCCGGCCGCCGCCGCAGTGGCTGGGGCAAGGAGGAGACGGCGCCGTGGAGCTCCATGAGTTGCTTGATCTCCGCCAGCGAGAAGCCCAACTCCTGGCAGCGGCGGATAAACTGCACCTGTTCCAAATCCCCAGCCTCGTAGTTTCGGTAACCGGCGTGGCTGCGCTGGGGCGGGCGCAAGAGGCCCTCGCGCTCGTAGAAGCGGATGGTCTGAATGTTGACTCCCGCCGCGCCGGCCAGTTTTCCAATCAGCATGCGACCAGGCTAAACCCTGTACCCAGGTATAAGGCAAGGCGGAAACGCACGCCGCCGGCGTGCATCGAACCGTTTGTGGCGCTTTCCCGCGGCGCCGCGATCCTGTTTGTGCTCTTCTTCGGCCCGCGCAGAAATCAGCCCGGCGGCGGGCGCATGGTGCTAGAGTAGGCAACGGGGAACCCCGAGGGGGGCGCATGCGGCTCCCGGTGCGAGACAGATGATTCGGGTCATCACCATTGAGCGCGAATACGGCAGCGGAGGCGCAGAGGTTGCGCAAAAGGTTGCCGAGCGGCTGGGCTGGAAGCTGTGGGACCAGCTGCTGACCAATGACATCGCCCGGCGCATGCAATGTGATTGCCGCGTGGTGGAAGAACACGAAGAAAAGCGCGACCCCATTTTTTACCGCCTGGTCCGTTCCTTCATGCGCGGCAGTTATGAGGGCAGTCTCAACGCGCCGCGGCTGAACATCGCGGACACGGATTGCATCCGCGGAGTGGCGGAAAAAGTGGTGAAGGGCGCGGCGGAGACAGGAAACTGCGTGATCGTGGGGCGGGGCTCCGCCTATTACCTCCAGGGCCGCAGCGATGCCTTCCACGTGTTTGTCTACGCGCCGATCGAGGAAAAGGTGCGGCGGCTGATGGCCACGGGGAAGAGCGAAGACGAGGCGGCACAGCTCGCCGAAACCGTGGACCAGGAGCGCGCCGCGTTCATCAAACAGTACTTCGGCGTAGAGTGGCCGGACCGGCACAAGTTCCACCTGATGGTGAATACCACGGTGGGCGCGGACGCCGCGGTCGAGCTCATCCTCAACAGTATCGACCTCTACGAGAAGCAATCTCAGGATGCCCCAACAGTCTCCCGGCACCAGCAGGTTTCCTGACCGGAGCGGTTCCCACTCCCCGCCACGCCCGGCTTTCCTCCCAGGACATGTAGCCCAGAATGGCTGATGCCGCATCCAACGGCAGCGGGACGGGGAACGCCGTCGAATCACATTGGTGAAGGTGGCGAAGCCAAGGTCCCGGGGACTGGCCATTCGCACCTGGTTTCAAATGGCGCGCTGTTTGACCAGCATGGTGGCGGCGTAGAGTTGCACGCTACGTCCGCGGTCTGACAGGCCTGGTTCGCCGGACGAACGCGAAGCGCCGAAGGCCTCCACGCGGGCGGTAAGGAGCACGGATGAAACTGCAGGGGAAAAAGGCGCTGATTACCGGTGGCAATAGCGGGATCGGATTAGCCACCGCGCGTCTGTTTGTGAGCGAAGGGGCGCAGGTGGCCATTACCGGGCGCGATCAGGCTACGCTCGATGCGGCGGCTGCGGAATTGGGATCCAATGCCGTCCCGTTTCGCGCGGATGTGACTGATTCCGCCGCGCGCGAGAAGCTATTTCAGGAGGTTGGTCAGCGATTTGGCTCGCTGGACGTGGTCTTCGCCAATGCGGGCATCGCCGGGCCCACGCCACTGGGCAGCACCACCGAGGAGCAGTTTGAGCGAATCCTGAAGATCAACGTGACCGGCGTCTTCTTCACCATCCAGTCCGCGCTCCCGTACTTGCGCGAGGGCGCGTCCATCGTGCTGAATGGTTCTGTGGTGGCCACGCTGGGCCCTCCCGGTTCTTCGGCCTATGTGGCCAGCAAGGGAGCGGTGCGCTCCATGGCGCGGACACTGGCCGCGGAGCTTTCTCCCAAAGGCATCCGGGTGAATGTGGTGGTGCCCGGCGCCACGGCAACACCCATCTGGGGGCGCAGCGCCCCTGCCTCCGCGCAGCAGGCCGCGAAAGAGCGGCTCAACCTGTTCTCCTCGCGGATTCCACTCGCGCGGTTGGGAGAGGCGGAGGACATTGCCCGGGCGGTGCTGTTTCTCGCCTCCAGCGATTCCTCCTATGTGCACGGCGCGGAACTGGTGGTGGACGGGGGCGCGATCGGCGCTCCACTGGGCGCGCCCGGGGATCGCAAATAGCCGAGGGGCGGAATACGGTGATGACGGAACCTGCCGAAAGCGCCAAGGGGGCAAGCCTTTCCGACTATCTGGCGGCGGAGAGGACGCTGCTGGCCTGGATTCGCACGGGGCTGGCGCTGATGGGCTTCGGATTTGTGATTGCCCGCTTCGCGCTGTTCCTGGAACAGCTCCAGCTTGTGCAGCATATTTCCGCGCCGCACACCTACGGGCTTTCTCTGTGGTTCGGGACTGCGCTGATCGCCGCCGGAGGGACGGTGAATCTTCTGGGTGGGTGGCATCATCTGCGCCTGGTGCGCGGCCTGGACCGCGGCGAGGCGGCGCGTTCCCACTCCTCGGCCCTGGCCGTGGGCACCACGTTTTTTCTGGCGCTGGTGGGACTGGCCATGGCCATCTACCTGATCTCCGTGCGCGATTCCGCGCATGCTTCTTCTTCTGAAAACATACAGGAGGGCATCATGGCACCGGGACAGGGCAACGGAATCCTCAGCAAAGCCAGCCATCATTCCGTGGCAGAAACGCTGGCAAAGCTTCAGGGCATATTGCAATCGAAGGGCGTGGCTGTTTTTGCGGTGGTGGATCACTCCGGCGAGGCGGAAAAAGCGGGATTGAAGATGCCGCCGACCAAGCTGGTGATTTTCGGCAATCCCAAGGCCGGGACGCCGCTGATGCAGGCCGCGCCCTCCACGGCCATTGACCTGCCGCTTAAAATTCTCATCGCTGAGGACGCGGCGGGGAAAGTGTGGGTCTCCTATAACAGCCCAGGGTATCTGCAGGAACGGCACAGCTTTCCCGCCGCGCTGCTGCCGAACATCGCCGTAGTCGAAGCCCTGGCCACCGCGGCCGCGGAATAGGGGCGGTGCTTCCGGAGTGAGTTGGTCGCGACGTTCCGGAGGTCACACGGCGCGCAAGTGAGACACGCGAACGAGACCGCTCACTTCTTGCGCATCCAGATTCTCCAGGTAATCGGCCCGGCCACCCGATTGCTCATCGGGCGCCCGGTCAGCTTCAGGGCCAGCTTCATCTGGCCGTGATGGTAGCCCTCGTGCCAGAGCATGTGCTGGAGCAGCAGGATCGGGTGGTCGTAATGAAGCTCCATGGCCCGGCCCGTCTCCACCCGGTTCTTCACCGCGTCGCGCACCGCCTTGGCGCTTTCGTTCAGCATCTGCGCGATGCGGTTACGGTCACGCTCACCCTCCCACTCGTTCTGGGGCACGTTCCAGGCAAACTCAGGCGCGTCCTCGGAGACGAGAACAAACCGTACATAATGAATATGGGTAAAGAGCGCCGCGATGGATGGGCTGCCCTCCATGGCCCTGGCCTCCAGGCCGCCTTCCGGGAGGGCGTTGAGAAAATTGAGGAGGATGGTGTTGTTCCGGTCCCAGGAGTCCAGAAGGGCTTCCAGCAGGCGTTGATCGGGTGCTTCCAGCATATCCAGGTGAATGCGAGTGTGGCGACCACATCGAAGTTCCAGCCCGGCCACGGAGCGAGATTCTATACCCTCCGCGCGACATCCGGGCCCAGCGCGGTCATGGAACCCCGCGGCCCGGCTGGATGCAGTTTGCGGCAAAGTCCGGGGAGACCCGTCCGACAGACCTTGCTAACAACTCGAGGCTATTGCCGGACGATGTTGATCACGATTGCGGGATTCTTGGATTGTGTTTGGACGTCCAGGAGCCCGTCTTCAGCCACACTGACTCTTGCCCCTGGAAAGACTTCGCCGGACACAGGCTTGCCATCCTTGTCGAACTGAATGCGGAGGATGGTGAGCGGAAATCCCGCCGCGCGGGCTCTTTCGTCGGCCTGGTAGGCCGAGCGCTCGTATTCAGTGAGCACCCGCTCGGCGATGAGAATCAGGCGCCTGCCGTCTTTCCCCTCCCGGTAGAACGCAGCCGAAATCTTGCGGCCGGGCTGGCCTTCCGGAGTAACGCGGCCCTTGCTCATCGTTTTCAGCAAGGCCAAACCGTCATCCGGCTTCTCTTTGCTGAAGGCTTCGCGCAGTTGCTTCGCTTCCGCCTCCGTAGTGTAGGAGGTGATGCGAATCAGGATTCTGGTCGTGGCTCCTGCCAGGCCCTCGATAGGGATCACCGTTGCGGAGTAGGTTTCCGCCTGGGTCTGAGGGATGGCGGAGGGTGCGAGGGCGAGGGTGGCAGGGAAAATTGCCGCCATGCTGAACAGCAATGTTCTCCCAGCCGCCCTTCTGCCGGCGGCGAACAGGAGGGAAGGACGTTGAATCACTCGATGCAGGGCCGGCCGGATCCGAATCTTCATAGTTCACCTCGCGAAAGCCAGGCTTTTCGCGAATCCAATGCTAGCAGAATTCATGGAGCGCTTGGAGAGAACGGAGCCCTTCGCGTCGCGCTTCGCGAATTCCACAGAGTTGACCAGGATGCCGGCTGCCGAACCGCCGGTCCACCTCCGCTTTCTCACACGCCAGTCTTTCGGCAATGGATCACCCCGGCTCGGGCAGGGGAATCCGGCAGTAATGCCTGGCTCCTGCGTATAATCAGGGGCAGCCCTGCGCAGGCGACCCCGGCATGCAATCGGGGTGGGCATGCGGAGTCAGCAGCGATTCAAAATGTCTCGTGAGCATTTCGACGTCGTGGTGATTGGGGCCGGGCTTTCCGGCATCGGCGCGGGCTACCGTCTGCAAACGCGGTGTCCTGGCAAGCGCTATGTCATTCTGGAGGCCCGCCAGGAGATTGGCGGCACCTGGGATCTATTTCGTTATCCCGGTGTGCGTTCCGACTCCGATATGTTCACCCTAGGATACCCGTTCCGTCCGTGGAAAGAGGCCAGGGCCATCGCGGACGGGCAGGCGATCCTCAAGTATATAAGCGAGACCGCGTGTGATTTCGGCATTGACCGGCACATCCGTTGTCAACACCGGGTGAGTTCGGCCTGCTGGTCTTCCGAGGAGACGCGCTGGCGGCTGGAGGTTCAGAACGGCGCAAACGGCGAGACGGTGGAGTACACCTGCGACTTCCTGTATGGATGCACCGGCTACTACCGCTACGAGGCCGGCTACGAACCGGGCTTTCCGGGCGCGGAAGGCTTTCGCGGCGAGTTCGTTCACCCGCAGCATTGGCCTGAGGACTTGGACTATGCGGGCAAGCAAGTGGTGGTGATCGGAAGCGGAGCTACCGCGGTCACGCTGGTGCCCGCGATGGCTCGCACGGCGGGACACGTGGCCATGCTGCAGCGCTCGCCCTCTTACATTTTGAGTGTGCCCGCTCACGACCGCATCGCCGACTGGGCGCGCCGGCGGCTGCCCGAGAACGCGGCACACCGCATGCTGCGCTGGAAAAATATCCTGATTAGCCTGGGGATCTACCAGCTGAGCCGGCGCGCGCCCGGCTTGATGCGCCGGCTGCTTCGCCAGGGCGCCGCGAAGAGTCTGCCGCCGGGCTACGAGATCGGCAGGCACTTCAACCCGAAGTACGAGCCGTGGGACCAGCGTTTGTGCCTGGTTCCGGACGCCGATTTGTTTCGAGCGATCCGCGCGGGCCGCGCGTCTGTGGTCACCGGGCAGATCGATTCGTTCACCGAGCACGGCGTGCGCTTGGAATCCGGGCAGGAGTTGGAAGCGGACATCATCGTTTCCGCCACCGGCCTGCAAATGCTGGCCCTGGGAGGCGTCCGGCTGACGGTTGACGGCACGCTGGTGAATCTGGGCGACCCGTACGTTTACAAGGGAGTGATGCTGAGCAACGTCCCGAACTTCGCGTTTTGCGTGGGCTATACCAACGCTTCGTGGACGTTGCGCGCGGATTTGTCCTCGATTTTCGTCTGCCGCCTGCTGAAGCATATGGATCGCCGCGGCTATCGCGTTTGCCGGCCGGCGTGCAATCCCGAGTCGCTCGAGGCCAGGCCATTGCTTGATCTCACCTCCGGCTACGTTCAAAGGGCGGCCGCGAACATTCCCAAGCAAGCGGTGAAAAAGCCCTGGCGCATCCGGCAGAACTACATTCTGGACATGCTCACTATGAGATTGGGCAGGATCGAGGATGGCGTTCTGAAATTTGGCGCGGCGGTTCGAGCCCGCCGCGCGGAAATGCGTGAAAGAACGCCGACAGCATACTCGGCGGACGATTAGCCTCAGGCTCTTCGGCGGATTTCCAGCGAGCCCGGACAAAAAGTGGATGCGGCGCGGCCCCGATGAGCCAGCCAGGCGCGACAGGAAGCGTCGGAACATTCCAGGATGTAGCAGAAAAACATAAGAACGACAGAGCCGCGCGCCCCTCGACTTCGTCCTGCGGGCTCCGCTCGGGACACCACATCCTGGTCGGATGTGGTGGAGTTGCAAACTCACGCCCTTCCGGAGTGAGTTTGTCCCGAGCGCAGCCGAGGGGAACCCCCGACCAATTTGGCCTTCTGGGAATGTTCCCAGCGCTTGAGTTGGTTCTCGCGTTGCCGTGCCGAGGAGCGGGTGAGGTGTTCTTCGGTCCAAAGAAGCTTCACGGGCCGGCGCCGGGCCGTCCAATCTGCGCCCTTGCCCTGATTGTGTTCCTCCAGACGGCGCTCAGGTTGGTCCGACACGCCAACGTAATAGGAGCCGTCGGAACATTCCAGGATGTAGCAGAAAAAGATAACAATGACAGAGCCGCGCGCCCCTCGACTTCGCCCTGCGGGCTCCGCTCGGGACACCACATCCTGGTCGGATGTGGTGGAGGCGGGGGGAGTTGAACCCCCGTCCGAAAAGCCTTGCCACCAGAAGACTACATGCTTAGCCCGTTCCGTTCGCCGCCAGCCCTTGCGGGTTTACGGCGAGTTCGCCGGAGCGCGCTCAGAAGGGGCAAGAAACGCGTCCGGCTAGCCCGATGAATTTCGCCTGCCCCTTACGGGCCGAAAGGAGCCGGCTATCCCGCTAGGTTACGCTCCGGCCCGCGCGCGCGGGCTCACGCGGCGGAACGTGCTACGCTAACTTTTGGTTAGGCAGCAAGAGCCAAGTTGTTGTTGGCATCTTTGGTTTTCCACCCGATTGCGGGCAGGTGGCGCCCGGCATGCCTTCTGGCCGCGACAGCTTCCGTCGAAACCGTTTCGCCCCCAGAGGTTCGTTCATCTCCAGCGTAGCAACCCACCAGCCACCGGTCAAATTCCCGCTGTTCCGCGGTTCGGTTTAGAATCGTGCCATGAACCATCACCCAAATCACGCTCGCGCCTGGTATTTCGCAACCGCGCTGCTCGCGACCCTGCTGGTCCTGCCGCTTCGCGGCGCGACCGCCGAGGACGAAGCGGTCCTGGCTCCGGTCAAGGCCATGTTCGCCGGGATGGCCAGCCGCGACTCCACCGCCATCCGGGCGCCGCTGCTGCCCGGCGGAGTGATGGTGCTGATGCGTGAGGGCAAGCCCGTGCAAATGACGTTCGAGGAATTCGCCGAGCGCGT
>Ga0335085_10013165_pt1 | contig 12133 bp, 12 predicted proteins | sample Lox_Sample_45_FD_206712 | JGI IMG/M metagenome (GOLD analysis project Ga0335085, IMG submission 206712) | Soil microbial communities from Loxahatchee National Wildlife Refuge, Florida, United States - Lox_Sample_4.5 | ecosystem: Environmental > Terrestrial > Soil > Wetlands | place: USA...
CCGACGACCTGAAAACGCAGCCCACTGGCAACGCCGGTGCGCGCGTCGCGTGTGGCGTGATCGGCATCGCCAAGGAATGACGTTACGGCCGGATTAACTCCGCCGGGGTTTCGAACAATGCAGCCGAAGACGGCGGATTGGTGGCGGCGGGCGACGCCAGGGCCGAGTTCATGATCGCCACGAATTCGTCGGCGGGGACGTAGCCAACTTGACGAAGTGCGGTGTACTCGCGCCCGTTCTTGTCGAGGAAGACGGTCGTGGGAACTCCGAGGATTTTGAATTGACTCGCGAGCGCGTCAACTTCGGGCGACCCGGTCTGGGTGAGGTCGGCCTTGAGCATGCGGAACTGCTTGGACTTCTCGATGACGCGCTGATCAGAAAACGTCCGTTTGTCCATTTCCTTGCACGGGATGCACCAATCGGCAGCGAAATCGATCAACACCGGTTTGTCAGCGCTGGCAACGGCCTCGGCGGAATAGGGCTGCCAGGCAATGGGCGAGGAGGTGTCGGCGGTCTTCGAGCCGATCAGCGGCGACACGAACCAGATCGCCACTCCGATGAGCACGACGCCGAGCGCGCGTTTCACCCAGACCATCCACGTGCCCGATTTCGGCAACCGCGCAAGCGCGCCTGAGTACGTTCCGAGAATCACATACGGCAGTCCCAGTCCGCATCCGAACACAAAGAAGAGCCACCATCCGAGAAGCGGTTTCCCGCTTTGCCCGACGAACGCAAGCAACGCCACAACAAACGGCGCCAGACATGGTGCCGCAATCACGCCGATCACCGCACCGAGGAAGAAGACGCCAACGTAGCCTGCCTTCGATGACAGGCCGGTGGCTTTCTGCATCAGAAACTGCGGCGGCTGCAGTTCGTACAAACCGAACATGCTCAAGGCGAGCGCGACCAACAGTGCCGCGATGCCGATCAGCACCACGGGGCTCTGCAGGGCCGAGCCAAATAACGAGCCCGTAAGCGCCGCCGCCAGTCCGAGCGCCGAGTAGGTCAATACGATGCCGAGACAGTAGATGAGCGATGAGACAAACGCGCGCCCCGTACTGCGCTGCGCACCTTGGCCGCCAAAGTAGCTGACCGTGATCGCGATCATGGGGTACACGCACGGCGTCAGATTCAAAGCCAACCCGCCCAGAAACACGACAAAGAACGCAAAAAACCATCCACGATCCTGGATCAGTCGTTCGATCTGATTCGAACTCTTCGCAGACGTCGGTGGCGGCGGCTGAGCCGCTGTGAAAATCTCCTGGTGCGTCGGTGCGGCTGGCCCGGTGGCAACCTGCGTTTCGATGCTGATCGGCACGCTCTTTGGCGCAAGACACACCGAGTCGTCGCACGCCTGGTAACGGAGCGAGCCAACGATCCTCACCGGGCCGAGAGGCGCGTTCTGGTGGACGCGGCCGTCAGCGATGATCACGATGCGGCCGGTGTAAAGCGCAACAGGCTCGTCCGCCCACGAGACACTCGTCGCCTTGCCCTTCGGATAGACGATGTTGTCGATGGTGACCGTGTCCGACGGTTCGAAGGTCAGCACCGTGGGGATGAATTCAGGGGCGGACGCCGGGTTGGCATTGACGTGCCACGGCTCGCCGAGTTCCACCACAACGGCAATCTGAAAACTCGCGCCAGGCGACAACTGATTGACTGACACACGCGGCGCAAGAGTGATCTTCGGTGTGTCAGCCGCCGGCTGGCCGGTGGCGGCGCTGACAGCGAGACAGAGCGGCAACATCCATGAGCGATGTCGTCTCATTTCATCGGAACCTGGGCGAAGATCGCCTTGAGTTCGCTTTCCAGTACGCCTTTCTCGGTGAGACCGACGTGGCTGGTGATGACGTTATGATGCGGCTCGATCACGAACAGCGTCGGCAGCGCTTCGAGACCGCCAAAGCCCCGCACCACATCGGCGTTCGCCATCAGTACGGGGAAATTGACGTGGTTGGTTTCGACGTAGGCTTTGACCGTGTCAGCGCCCTGACTGTCCAACGAAATACCGATGACGGAGAATCCCTGCTTTCCGTACTGACGCTGAAGCTGGATGAGGTCTGGGATCTGTTTCTGAGAAGGCTTATCCCACGTCGCCCAGAAGAACACGATGAGCGCCTTGCCATCGAAGTCGGAAAGTTTGACGTCCTTGCCATAGACGTCCTTCAATTCGAATTCAGGCGCGGGTTTCGCGACGCGCGTTTGCGCCGTCGGCGGGTCAGCCCACGCTTGTTGAGCCGTCGCCAGCCACACGAGTCCGGCGACTGTCGCGGCGCAGGCGAGGACCTTCAAGTACACTTTCATTGTGATTGTTCGCAATCTCCCGGCAACTTCATTCATAGCATCCGCTCCCCGACTTGACAACGCTCAACCCTCAGCCTAGGGTTTCGGGCGCATGCAAGCTGCAACCAAGGGTTTGACCATTGTGCTGGCGCTTCTGCTCACGGCAGGAATTTCGATTCCGGCGGCCACTTGCACGGCGGACATCGTTGGCTGTGGCGACGAAGCAACCGTCCGAAGTCCGAGCTGCTGCGCAGCCTCAGGCTGCGGCTGCCGCATGTCCATGCCGAGGCCGCCGGCCCCGCCAGCGGACGATTCGGCCATCACTCCTTCGAGCAACATTGCACTCGGCGTCGCCATTGCGCCGTCGGCCATGGCGTTGGAGCCGATCATCGGTGACGCACATGCGCTGGCGTGCGGCTCGGTCACTGCCACGCTTCACGGCGCGCCACTCTACTCGCTCACGCACTCGTTCCTGATTTGAGACTGGCCGCCACACCCGTGGTGTGCCCAGAAACCTGCCCCATGTCTTCGGGGCTATCTCGAATCAGCAATGGAACTGCACGGACTTACAGATTTTCAGGTCGTGGAACGAATTCAGTCGGGCGACGACAGTGCCTTCGACGAGTTGATGCATCGCTACAAGCGTCCCGTCGTCAATTTCATCTACCGCATGCTCGGCGACGCGTGCGATGCCGACGACCTCGCACAGGAAGTGTTCGTTCGCGTGTATCGGCACCTCGGCGAATACAAGCCGCGCGCCAAGTTCTCGACGTGGTTATTCGCCCTCGCCCACAATGCGGCGCTTGATCGCCTGCGCTGGCGTGCGCGGCATCCGACCGAGTCGCTTGATTCCGTGCCCGAGCCAGCAGCGGTGCCGCGTGAGATCCAGACACGTGAGATTGGCGAGCATATCGCAGCCGCGGTGGCGCAGCTTCCTGAAGATCAGCGCACCGCCATCGTGCTGGCCGAGTATCACGGGATGAGCTACGCGGAGATTGGCGCGATCATGCGGTGCTCGGAGAAGTCAGTCGAATCGCGCCTCTATCGCGCGAAGCAGACGCTGCGTGAGCGTCTGCGTCTTCTGCTGGAGTGAGGGGTGCAGTTGGCGCGACTTGACCACGATGTTCGATTTCCTGCAGCCCCAGCGGACCGGTTGAGCGGTTCACAAATCCGTCACAATTCGCAGTGGCTTGCAGAATGGTCAGTTACAGAATCTTCACGCGAACGCCGCCAGAATGGCATCGCGAATGTTAATGGTCTTGGCAACTGCGCGCGGGGGTGCGAGACGACCAAACGTCAAACTCTCACCAGCACCTTCGCCAAAGGCCCTCCTAATCCCGTCGGAAGCTGAAGCCCTCGCAGGAAACTGCGAGGGTTTTCTTTGTCGGCATGATCATAAATTCTACTGGCTTTCAGCCTTTGCGTTCGTTGGGCGGTCGAGAATCGTGATCATGTTGTACTCGCAAACCACGAGGTGGCGTTTGGTGGCTAATACCGGATTGCCTCCCGGCCAGCGGGGAACAATCGCGTTGAAGAAGCCAACTCGCTTGGGCTTGGAGGGGTCCAAGACATCATACGCAATGATTCCCCTCTCCGTGCTCTCGACCAAGAGTGAGTCATCAAGGATCTTGGGCTGGGGCACCAGGCGAAACAGCATGGCTAACGGTGCCGCGCGAGTTTCTCCAACGATCTCCCAGTGTCCTCTCCCGGCATGCCGGGCTACACGAAGACCGAGCAAGTCGCTCACATAGGCCAGTTCGCCGCGCTCAGCTACCTGAACATAGTAACCACCCGGCCGAAAGAACTCTACATCTTGGAGGTTGTAAGTCGGGGAATGAAAAGACCGATTCCGCTTGTCGAGGAGGGTCTCGGGCTGATCGAAATCGAAAGTGGCTTCGCGGTCTTGGTTGCGGGGATTTGTCGACTGGATTCGGATACGCAATTTGCCTCCCCAGACTCGTACAGAACTGGTGTCTTGCGGCAACGGGATCTCTAAACGGGGGGAAGGGTTTGGACCATCCTGCCAGTCGAACACGTAAAGCTTGTTGGGCAGCCCACCTTCAGAGACCGAGGCGGTAAGGTAGCCGTATCGAAGCGAGCCGATGTTGCTCCCAAACTCGGAAGCCACGTACCGGAGGTGCTCATTCGTTGGCAGCGCCAGCTCAGCGCGTGACGCAACCTCCAGTCGGCCTCCCTCCGGCCAGCTCAGTGTGGCTCGCCACAGATTCTCAAATTCACCTGGACCTCTTATCCATAGATTCCCTCGTTGATCACGAACCACATGCAGCCGTATGCCGGTCACCACCAACTGCCCGTTCTCATTGATAGCAAGCCCGGTAATTTCATCTCTCAGCAGTTCGCCGTGCACCGGATCCCGCGGCAGTATACCGGGCACCAAGAAGCGCCGCAGGCCCTCGATCCGCCCATTATCAGTGACTCGAAAAGTTGCCATTACCCACCCTGGCTCATGGCTGTAATCGTAGCAGGTGACAAAAAAGCGGTCGCCTCGCTGGACCGTCCGCACACTTCCCAAGTCGAACTTCGATGTCTCGAAAAGTTCCGCTTGGTCGCGCACTTGCAGCGAGCTGCCAACTTCGGTCATGGCGACGCTGAAGAGGGCGAGTACAATCAAGCCGACGGTCCACGCCAGTTGTTTGTTTCCCAGCCGGATGACGCGCTCGCGCGTGGCGTACAGCAGACTCGTCGTGGCGCAGATGATGACGACGCAGACACTCAAGATAATCAACCATTCCCCAATCCATGATCCCCGTGCGCCGGACCAAAAGATCAGCACCCCGAAGCGCGTCATGGCTGAGGACAGAAGTGGTGCGACCATCCAAATCAACATCACCAAGCAGGCCACTACCGTGCTAGCCAACATCTGCCGGCTCATGACCGCCGCCGTGAACGCAAGCATGTAGCTGACCGCCATCACGCATACGAGCGGAATCGGCGACTGCCAGTTTATCTCGGAGTCACCAGCAAACACACCACGGCGAGTCAGTGCGATTTCCCAGGCGGTCACGATGGCGATCAGGCCAACAACCAGAACTGCTCCAACGACCAGCTTGGCCCACACGACCGCACGCGGCGAGACCGGCTGAGCGAGGAGAAAATGTTCTTCAGCCCGGCCCCAATCTCGGCAAACCATGTTTGCCCCCGCGATGATCGCGTACAGCCATCCGCCGGCAATTAGCGCCCACCATCCGATGGGAAAAGTATCGTGACCCCCATTGAGCGCGAGACAGAATAGTTCCAACATTGTCGGACAAATCCAGAAAGCAACGATCCCGGCGATGATTACCTCGCGCGACTCGCGCCACTCTTTGCGCACCAGATTGCACCAATTCCAAACTGCACTCATGCGCCAATCCATTTCTCGATTCGACGACGCCCGACGTAGCGGAGCGGCAGCACAACCCAAAGGACGATGTGAATGAGCAGGAGAGCCGGCAGGAAGACCGCGCGCCAACTCGACAGTAGAAACAACGGGGAAAGCGGGTTTAGTGCTGCGACGACCAGCAGCGCCTTGTTCCCGCTACCCAATTGCGGCAACCACAACAGCAGCGCAATCGTCAACAGCACGCCGCCCAGCGCCGCGGCGAACCCATTGCGCGCCCGTGCCAGCAACAGGAACAGGGACGTGAACCAGCAGACCAGCGCAATCGTGCCGACCGCCGCGAAAGCGCAGAGCGACAAGGCCGGATGCGTCACCAACCATGCGGCCGATTCGGCGCTGAACTCCGTTGATGACCCCGGCACTTTGGGCATAATGCGAAAACCCCGGCTCCAGATCGCCAACAAACCGGCCACAGCGCCAACCAACATCGTGACGGCAAGTTGCATCACGCCCATCGTCCACTTCGCTCGCAGGACTTCCGCTCGTGATACCGGTTGCGCCATCAGAAACTCCCACGTCCGGTCGGCTCGTTCCGCCGCAACCGGTCCCGCCGCCAGAAAGATCACAAACACCAGTCCGACCGGCCCGTACAACAACACTGCCGCTTCATTCGATGGGACAAGCTGCGCCCGCAACATCCCGGCCACCAACCCGCTGAAAACGATCAAACCGAGGAAGAATCGCCAGCGCTGCTCGTGCCATTCCTTGCGGAGCAAAGCGCGAAAGACGTCAGCCACGCGACACCTCCCGGCGCCCAATCACGTGCGCCTCGAAGATTTCATCGAGATTCAAACCCGTCACCAAAACCTCGCCCCGGCTGATCGGCGTCAACGCCCGACGCGCTTCCTCAGCATGTTCCACGGTCAGCGACCATTGTCCGTCCTGCGCTTGGAAATCCAACAGTCCCGGGATCTCCGGCACGCGTGCGCCTTCGGTGGGTTTGAGTACGATTCGTTTGACTGTCTCGCGCAGTTCGTCGACCGGTGCACATTTGATGATTTGCCCCTCGTGCAGAATCGCGATCCGATCACAGATCGGCTCGATCTCATACAACAGGTGCGATGAGAAGAACACCGTTGCCCCGCGGTCCTGCAATTGGCTGATAACATCGCGCAGCAAATCCCGGCGGGCAATCGGGTCCAATCCCAGCGTGGGATCATCGAGGATGACAATGTTGGGCCGGTGTGCCAGCGCCAGCAACAGAGCCAGATGGCTGGTCTGACCCTTCGAGAGCGCGCCGACCTTTTGTGCCGCATCGAGGCGCATCTGTTGGCGCAGAGTTTCCGCCAAAGTTGAATCCCATGATGGATAGAACCGCGACACCCACTCGATGAGTTGACCCACGCGCATCCAACCGTACATTGTCTGATTCTCCGCCATGTAGCCGACCCGACGGCGGAGTTCCAGCGCCTTGGTCGCAGAATCAATTCCATCGACAACGCATCGCCCCGCATCTGGCCGGAGCAGCCCCAACAGCATGCGAATTAGCGTGGTCTTGCCGGCCCCGTTCAACCCGAGAAACCCAAAAATCGATCCGGCCGGCACGTCCAAATTCACACCTCGCAAGATTTCTTGCCGGCCGAAGTTCTTTCGCAGACTCTCCACCTGAATGGCGTTCATTGGATTACTCATGGGCGCGATCTCCTCGCGATAGTTTGGCAATCTGCTGATCCAGCAACGTGCGCAACTCCTCGGGGCTGATCTCAAAATGTACCGCTTGCGCTGCCGCGTGGGCCAGCGTGGCTGAGATCTTCTTGAGTCGTTCCGACTTTTTGATGGCGGAAGGCATGTCGGTCACGAACGTTCCATCCCCCTGCCGCCGGCTCAGCAAGCCTTCGTGGGTGAGCAGTTCGTAGGCTTTAAGGACGGTGTTCTGATTCGCCGGCAGCCGCCGCGCTAGCTCGCGCACGCTCGGCAGCCGGTCACCCGCGCGCACCGTACCCGATGCGATCTGGTATCTAATCTGGTCGACGATTTGCCGGTAGACCGGCACCGCCGAGCTGGGCTCAAGGCGAATAAACATTCAGTGTTCTATATCTATAGGACAGTTCACTCCCTGTCAAGTCTGTTCCTGTGCAAATTCTCCCGAGGGTTTTCCCTGCGCCGGTCGTTGTACGGGATGATGAACCATAGAGATGACAAACTCAGCACCTTGCTTCGCCAGTGGCGCGACATCGAGCCACGCGCGAATTTCGAAGCGAACGTCCGCCGACGGATTCGCCACGCCACTGCGGAAGAGCCCGAGCGTGTCAGCATCGTCGATTGGGCGCAGCGGTGGATGTGGCGACCGGCACTGGCAGCAGCCGCGGCAATGGTCGTGGTCAGCACGGTCATCGGCTCGTCGGCCGGCGTACTAACGGCGCGGCTAACTGTGTCGGTGGGCAGCAGCGAACTGCAATTCCTCTCAGCGGGCACGCTGGCAGGTGGCTACGTCAAACTGGCCTCGGAGGGCAGACGATGAGGCGAATTCTCCTGCTGATCGCCGCCGTCGTGGCGGGCTCGACGGGGCTGTCGTTCGCCATCGCGCGATGGGTTGCCGCGCAACGGCCGGCGCCGCCGGTCGTGCGACTCCACGACACCACTTGGCTGACCCGCGAGTTGAAACTGAACAAAGAACAATCAAGTGCGGTAGCGAGACTGGAGGCTGAGTTCAAGATGCGACTCGATGCCATGTGCGCGGCCCACTGCGCTGCACGGTTTGCGTTGGGGGATGAGCTGATGAAAGCCAACGTGGACGTTGAGAAGTGCAAGGCGTGCGTCGAGAAGATGAACGCCGCCCAAGCCGAGGCTGAGCACGCGACCTTGGCGCACATCCTGAAAGTGCGGGCGGTGTTGAGCGACGAGCAGGTCAAACACTACTCGGCCCTCATCCACGACCAAGTGTGCAACATGCCGATGGGTGCGCCGTGACGGTCAGTGGCGGGGGACGAAATTCATGAAACTTCTCACCCTCGGAATCCTTTGCATCGCGGCGACGGCGGCAGCCGAGCCGCAGGAGATTGCATCAAGTCTGACTCTAGAGCAGATGGTGGGCACGGCGTTGCAGAACAACCCGCAAATCCGCGCGATGCGCGCCCGATGGGAGGCCGCGCGGGAGAAACCGGTGCAGGAGCGCACGCTGCCGAATCCTGAGTTCACATACATGGGGATGGATTCGGCCAACAGCTATTCGTTTCCGAACACGCCGGAAAAACGACTGGAACTCGACCAGCCGTTCCCGTGGTTTGGCAAGCTCGGTCTGCGTGGACGGGTTGCGGAACAGGACGCAAAAGCGATGCGGCGCGAATTCGAGGCGACGCAGCGCGAGGTGTTGATGCAGGTGAAAGAGAACTACTTTGACCTCTACGCGGTGCAGCGCACGATTTCGATCACGCGCGCTGAAGTGGAGGTGGTTCGCCGCATGGAGCAGATCGCCGAAACCAAGTATGCCACCGGCACGGTGCCACAGGGTGATGTGCTCAAGGCCCAAGCCGAGATCACGATGCTCAAGCAGCGTTTGCTGGAACTGGATCAGCAGGAAGCCACCTTGAAGGCAAAGCTGAATCAACTCCTCGATCGGCCGGCGGATTCGTCGCTGGGATTGGCCGTGACCGAGCCAACCATGGAGTTCAGGGCGAACGCACCGGACCTGTTTGCGTTGGCAGAGAAATCGCGCCCCGAGATCCAAGGGGCCGTTGCTGAGGTCCAACGCAGCCAACTTGAGCAGCAATTGATAAAGAAGGAATTCTATCCTGATTACCGCCTCGGGGTCCAATACCGCGACATCAGTGATGGCGACGACATGGTGATGTTCATCATCGGGTTCGACCTACCCATCTGGCAAACGAAGTATCGAGCCGCCGAACGCGAAGCCGAGAAAACGGTCGAGTCGAACCGCGCGGCGTTGGACGCCGTCAAGAAACAGACGTCGTTCGACGTTCAGGATTCGAACTTCAAACTGCTCACCGCCCAACGCGCACTGGACCTCTATAAGGGCTCGTTGATTCCGCAGGCCGAGGCGCGCTTCAGCGCCAGTGAGGCCGGCTACCGCACGGGCACGGTGGATTTCCTTGACCTGTTGGAAAGCGAGCGGTTCCTGCTGAACGCGCGCGTCATGGAAGCGACGGCCGAAGGCAACGTCGGTATGCAACTCGCCCGACTGGAACGCGCCGTCGGAACCGACTTGACGAAAGCGGGGCAAAAGAAATGAAAAGAGCACTCGCCGTCCTGACGATTGGCGCCGCAGTGGTTCTCGTTGGCTGCTCCAAGTCTGACCAACGCTCCGGTACTCCAACACTCCAACACGCTGACGTCAAATACCACTGCCCGATGCACCCGAACTATGTGTCCGACAAGCCGGGCGATTGCCCGATCTGCGGGATGAAGCTTGTGCCGATGGACAAATCAGCGGCGGCGGTGACCGTGGCCACATCGCCCAAGAAAAAGATCATGTATCGCTCGACGATGAACCCGAACGAAGTGAGTGACAAGCCCGGCAAAGATTCGATGGGGATGGAGATGGTGCCGTTCGAGATGACGGAAAGCGGCGAGACGCAGGCGAGCAGTGTGTCGGGGCGGTCGTCGGTGATGGTCTCGCCGGCGGAACGGCAGTTGATGGGCTTGACGTTCGGTGTGGTCGAGAAGCGGCCTTTGGAACGAATCGTCCGCACCTCGGCGTTGATCGTGCCGGACGAGAAACGGTTGTATCGCGTGACGACGAAGGTCAGCGGTTGGGTCGAACAGCTATTCGTTTCGGTCACCGGTCAGGAGGTCAAGAAGGGTGACCCGTTGCTCACCATTTACAGCCCCGAATTGGTGTCGGCGGAGCAGGAATTTCTCACGGCGTTGGCGACAGAGAAGAAACTGGCTGAGAGCCATGATCCCGACGCCGCCAGTGGCGGCAAGACTCTGCTGGCGGCGGCGCGCCGCCGTCTGCAATTGTGGGACATCAGCGATGAGCAGATCGAACGATTGGCCAACACCGGAGAGGTCGAGAAGTATCTCACGTTGTATTCGCCGACAGACGGTTGGGTAACCGAGAAGGACGTGTTGGCCGGCCAGAAGATCATGCCGGGCGATCCGCTGCTGGTGGTGGCGGACCTGACGAAAGTGTGGGGCGACGCCGACATTTACGAATCCGACCTGCCGTACGTGAAGGTCGGCATGCCAATCGAAGTGACGCTACCGTACTGGCCGGACAAGCTGTTCAAGGGCGAGGTAAGTTTTTTGTATCCGTATCTCGATCCGACCACGCGCACGTTGAAGGCCCGGCTGGAGATCGACAATACCGATCTATTGTTGAAGCCACAGATGTATGCCAACGCGACGTTGGCATATCGGTTGAACGAAGACCTGGCAGTGCCGGACACCGCGGTGCTGCAAACGGGTGAGCACACCTACGCATTTCGCGATGGAGGTAACGGACGGCTGATCCCTGTCGACATCAAAGTAGGCGTGCGCAGCGACGGCTACTATCAGGTGCTGTCAGGGCTGAACGCAGGCGACCGCGTAGTCACTTCTGCCGATTTCCTCATCGATTCGGAATCTTCCATGAAGGCGGCGATGGCGGCGATGGCGGGACAGTAGGTCATGATTCGCAAGGTCATCACCTTCTGCGCCAACAACCGCGTTCTGATCATCCTGTTCGTGGCGTGTGCCGTGGCGTACGCCCTCTACACGATGAAACACATCCGGCTCGACGCGATTCCCGACCTGAGCGACACGCAGGTGATCGTTTATACGAAATGGGATCAGCCGCCTGACATCATCGAGGACCAAGTGAGCTATCCGATCATCACCGCGCTGCTGGGCGCGCCGAAGGTCAAGGCAATCCGCGCCTCGACTGATTTCGGGTTTTCCTATGTGTACGTCATTTTCCAGGACGGCACGGATGAATACTGGGCGCGCAGCCGCGTCTTGGAATACCTGTCCAAAGTGCGCGGTGAACTGCCGCCGGGCGTGACTCCCGAGATCGGTCCCGACGCGAGCGGCGTGGGCTGGGTCTATCAATACGCGCTGGTGGACAAGAGCCACACGCACAACCTCGCGGAGTTGCGGACGTTTCAGGACTGGGTGCAGCGCTACGCGTTGGAGAGCGTGCCCGGCGTCGCCGAAGTGGCCGGCATCGGTGGGTTCCAGAAACAATACCAGGTAACCGTCGACCCGAATCGTTTGCAGAATTATGGGCTGTCGATCACCGACATCACGAAGGCCATTCGCCGCAGCAATAACGAGGTCGGTGGACGACTGATTGAATGGAACGGGCGCGAGTACATGGTGCGCGGCCTCGGTTACATTCGCAGCCTCGACGCTCTCGGTCAGGTCGTGGTCAAGACCGACAATCAGGGCACCCCTGTGCTGTTGCGTGATGTTGCCACCGTTGCGTTCGGGCCGCAGATTCGGCGCGGGATCAGCGACCTCAATGGCGAAGGCGACACGGTGGGGGGCATCGTGATCATGCGCTACGGCGAG
>Ga0335085_10013166_pt1 | contig 12133 bp, 8 predicted proteins | sample Lox_Sample_45_FD_206712 | JGI IMG/M metagenome (GOLD analysis project Ga0335085, IMG submission 206712) | Soil microbial communities from Loxahatchee National Wildlife Refuge, Florida, United States - Lox_Sample_4.5 | ecosystem: Environmental > Terrestrial > Soil > Wetlands | place: USA: Florida...
CGGCCAGAGATTGAGACAGGTCACGCAGGGAATTGGCGAGTTGCCCCTGTGTGCTGCCCTCGTTTACGTGATGGTCCCAGCCGCTGATGTCGGCGAAGGCCACCTGCACACCGAGATTCGCTTTGATGAGCTGTGCCAGCTGGCGCACGCTGTCGCCAAAACGGCCGCGTGGATACTCGACGCCCGCCACGGGCTTGTATTTCGATGGATCCGCGGACTTCAACATCTTTACCGCATCGAACGTCTTCTCGCCGGTGCCGTGCAGAATGCTGTCGACGGAATCGGCGTACATGGCCTCGAAGGTGTTGGCAATGGGAGCGGCGGCTGGGCCGCGGCCAACGCCGAAATCGTTGATGTTGTTGACGGCCACGGCGGATTCGCTGCCGGAAAGAATGCGCGGCAGAGACGGACCCAAGGCAACGGCGCGGAATGCCGATTTTTCTTGCGGTCCCGGAAGGTCATGCAGAGTTCGGTTCAGCCAGCCACTGTCGGTGGCCTTGACGCCAGGCGTGCCGGATTCCATGTAGTCCTGGGCATCAAAATGCGAGCGCGAAGGATCGGGCGAGCCGGCAGCATGGACGATGGCCAGATGACCAGCGCTCCACAAGGGCTGAAACGAGGCGAGCGAAGGATGCAACCCGAAGAAACCGTCCAGATCGAGCACCGCATTGCGCGGAATGTTGATGGAGGGGCGCATCGAGTAATACGCAGGTTCGGCGTGGGGCACAACGATGTTCAGCCCATCGGCGGCGCCGCGCTGAAAAATGACCACGAGGCGCTTGGTGCGCGACGCGGGTTCGACCGCTCCGAACGCCGCGCGCGCCAGAAAACTGGGAATCGCAGTAGTGCCGACAACGGCGAGTGCGCTGTTACGAAGGAAAACGCGGCGAGTGATGGACATGGATGACTCCTGAAATCAGTTCTGGTCGTTGGCCATTAGCATTCAGCATTCAGCATTCAGCTCTCAGCTCTCGGACTGTCTATAAGGCGACGTTTCAGGAGCGCCTGGCAGCGGCCAATCGCTTAGAGCCAACGACCAACGACGAACGACCACCGACGAACGACGAACGACCAACTGCAACGACTATCTCTTCTGAAACTCCGGCGAACCCAGCAACAGTCCGGCAATCATGCCGATATTCGGTGGGCGCGCCGGATCATCCAGCTTGCGCTGGGTAATCTTCGGATCCTGCAAACGAGCCGCGATCGTATCGTGCGTCTGCTTCGAGACGTCGCCATCGAGCAGATTGTTTTCCAAATCCGCTAATGCCTGGCTGGGATCGGTTGGCGGTGCGCTGCTGTCGAGCAACTGGACGGCATCCACGCGCGCGCCATGCAACCGGCCGCTGGCCAGGGTCACCGCGAAATTCATGCGATCGAGCAGGGCCGAGGAATTCAGCCAAGTCTCGGCCGTCATGGAATAGCCGGTGGGCGGCTGCGCGCCGTAAAGCGGCATGCCCATGACCTGCAGTTCGCGTACGAGCGGCAGAGGATTGGTCACGTCGGCGCCGCTCGCACGCAGAGCCGAGACCACAAACTCCAGCGGCGTTTTTACCTTGGCGCGGTAGTCGTCGGCTGCCCAGAACTCCGGCGACTGGAACATGGTTTTCAGCACTTCCCGAATATCGCCGTCTTTCTTGAGAAATGTGTGCGCCATGCGATCTACCAGAGCGGGCGGAGGACTATCCGACACAAAACGAACTGCCAGCTTGGTGCAGATGAAATGCGCGGTCGAAGGATTGTGCGCCAGCATGTGCAGCAGCTGCAAACCCTCCTTCTCACCTCCTGACTTGATGCGATGGCCGAGGACCTGCTTGTCTCCAGGTTCGTGCTTGCGCTCATCGAAGAAAAATCCGCCGCCTCGCTGCGGATCTTTTATGGTCCAGCCGGTAAGTACCTTGGCGACCTCGATCACGTCATTCTGGGTGTAGCCCCCGTTTACGCCCAGGGTATGCAGTTCCATGAGTTCGCGGCCGTAGTTCTCGTTGAGACCGCTGCTGGCTCGATTCTTGTGCTGAGCCGGCCGGCGATACGGCGGAGGAAATCGCCGGCGCCGCCACTGCGGGTTAAGCGGATGGCCGGGGAGGCCGCGCGCGAAGTCGGACTCCGGGCCCACGCTGAGCCAGTTGTCGAGATAGAAGAGCATGGCCGGACTCTGCGCGGTGGCGACCAGCAGATCTTCGAACTTGCCCAGCGCGTGCGGGCGAATGACGTCGCGCTCATAGCTGGTGAGCAGGTAGCGATCGGCTCCTTTGCCGATGAACACGTTGAAGTGGTTGAGCCAGAAATCGGTCATCACCTCGAGCAGCTGGCGCTGGCTGTAGGTGTCGCGCAGGAGCCGGCCTTCCAGCAGTTCTTCGGTGACCACGCGCTGCGGAGTACCCAGCGCTTCCAGGGTCTCACGCTGCTGCGGCGTCATGCCCTCCAGGAAGTCCTCGCGCGTTTTGCCGGCGAGCGCCGTGGAAAAGTTGGAGGCATCCTCGGGGGACATCTTGAGGATCGCTTGCAAGCGCTGATCCGGTGGCAGATCCTGCAACTGGGCAGCCTTGGCGTCGGCGTAGAGGCGATTCTCCTGGCGGCGCGCCATTTCGTCGTCTTCCGCCGTCGGCTTCGGGGAAGTAGTGGCGTTCACCGTTTCCGGATTGGCGGCTTCTTGCTTGCGCTCCATCTTGTCGTCATAGCGGGCAAGCTGAGCCTCGTAGATGGCATGCCGGGTGGAGTCGGAAGGCTCCGCCAAGCGGCCGTTGGCAACGGCACGGATCACTTGCGGCGGCGGAAAATTCTCCACTAGTTCCGCGGTGCTCATGCGCAACGTGCGCAAGGGTTCGAGCCGCGCTTGCAGTGCGCTGTCGTCGATTCTTTGCGGATGCAGTTGCAAATCGATCCACTGATTCACGCCCATCGCCATGACGCGCGGAACGTCGCCGGGCGCGGGTCCGAAGGTCAGCCGGTTCAAGGCATGGATGGCCTGCTTTCGAGAGTCCATTAGCCCGGCCGCCGAGGAAGCCCGGTTCTTTCGATTGCCGAAGGCGAGTTGAGTTATGGCAATGAGAGAAACCAGCGAAAGAGCCGCGATCAGAGCAATAGTTCTGCGTGGAGAGCGCATGATTACCCCGAAGGGAAAACAGAAGCTAGAAGGAATGAACCCGGAGGAGGGAAAAAGTTGCGGGAAAGATTGTCCCGCTTCACCATGATTCTAAAAGGCATACGGTGGAACTCAGCAGGCGGCGGCTATGTCAGGTACATTCGCCCGTGGCTTATCTTGTGTTGCAGATTTGCGGCGAAATGATCCACGTCCGTGGGTGCGATATTGACGATGCGAGGATCGTGAAACAGGGGTGAGCGACTGCTGCCGGCGGCTTCGCGCCGCACCTGCACCAGCAGGGCCTGCACCGCGTTCGGATCAAACTTCTGCGGAGCCATACGAACGATTTCGCCCAGAGCGCCGCCGAGCGAGAGCGGTTCGCGGTATGGGCGCTCGCTGGTCATGGCGTCGAACGTGTCGGCGAGTCCCACGATGCGCACCGGCATGGCTACTTCTTCATACAGCAGACCGTCGGGATACCCCGAGCCATCGCCGCGCTCATGGTGCGAGCGCACCACTTCGGGAATGCGCGGCCAGGGAAACTGTACGCCGCTGACGATCTGGTGGCCGACGACGGTGTGATCCGCCATTTCCCGCATTTCTTCCGGATCGAGCGCTCCCGGCTTGCCGAAAAGGCGCTTATCCACGGCGACCTTGCCAATATCGTGCAGGTAACCCGACGAGCGCAGCGCGGCCACGTCATCGGCATCCATGCCCATGGCCTCGCCGATGGCCGCCGCATAGCGCCCTACGCGCAGCGAGTGGCCATGAATGTTGACGTGCTTCACGTCGATGGCGGCGGCGAAGGCCTCGAGCGCGTTGTCATAGAAACCATGCAGCGACGCCATGAGCCGTACTTTCTCGGAGACGCGCTGGGCCAGAGTCTGGGTGAGCGTGTGGTTGTGGACGGCGAGGGCCACGTAGTGAGAAAGCAGGGCCAGGGCGTCGAGTTCATCCTGATCATAGAGCGCTTCGCCTTCGCGGCGTCCGAGGCCGGCCATCCCTACCAGTTTTCCGGCAACCCGTAAGGGCGCGACGCATTTGAAGAGCTCGGGCGCCACGTTGCCATTGAAGCTGAGGTAGGTATCGCAATTCGAAGAAGTGAGTACCACGGGACCACGCGCCGTGCTCAGTGCGTGCAGCTGCCTGGGGAGCAACGGAATGACCGCCGGCTCAGGCATGAGCGCGTAACCCTCGGCAGCCACGGAGCTGAGTAAAGGAGGTTTGTCGCTGAAGGTAAAGAGCACAGCCTCGCGAGCGCCTGCGGCCTGCAGCAGGGCAGACACCATGGCGCGCGCGGTCTGCGCGAAGTCGCGCTCAGCGGTCATTTCGGGGCCGAGATCAGAAAGGGCCTCGACCGTCCGCAGCAGCCGCCGGAAATTGTTTTTCTGCAGAGCCACGCAGCGTGGGAGAGCAGAAACCAGAGCAATCTGAGAGTACCATGCGCGTAAAAAGCGGGGCAGAGCGTTTGTTGGTTAGTTTGGTGCCGAACGAAGCTGTCAGCCGTCAGCTATCAGCCCTCGGCCCAACGGCGCAGCTGGCTGCTGTTTCCCGATCCTGCGGTCCTGATTCCCGCGGGCGCCTCGGACCGCAGCGACCAATACCACAGAAAGCTGATTAGGCCGCTCTAGAAATGCTCCCGCAACTCTGCAAATGTTTGCACCACCAGCAAGCGGCTGGGCGGGTGGGGTGGAACGACTTCTTCATGTTCCAGAATCCAGGTATCGCCGTGCGGGATGAACACGGCATTCCAACCCGCAGCCAGCGCGGGATTGACATCGGACTTCGGGCTGTTGCCGATCATCCAGGTAGCGCGCGGCGAGAGGTCATATTTGTCGGCAGCCGCGTGATAGGCGGAAACATTCTTTTCAGCCACGATTTCTACCGCCTCGAAATAATGCTTCAGGCCGGAGCGTTCGGTCTTGCCCGCCTGCTCTTTACGGTCACCCTTGGTCATCAGAACCAGGCGATGGCGCCCGGCGAGATATTCCAGCGTTTCCACCACTCCCGGGCAAACCTCCACCGGATGTTCCGCGATCGCGCGGGTGAATCCGAGAATCGTCTGGTGCAATGCCGGCGTGATCGGTTCCACCGCCAGCCGCTCGAAGGTTCGGGTGAGCGCGTGAGCAAAGCTGTGCAGCCCGTACCCATGGCTCACAACGCATTCGCGTTCCACTTCATTCAAAACCTGGCGCACTTGGGCCGGGGAATACTCCTGGTGATTGAGAAACGAAATGAAGCTGGCAATGGCGCGCTCGAAATAGATGTTGTTTTCCCAGAGCGTGTCATCGGCATCGATGAGCAACGCCAGTCCTGATGGTGCTCGCGGCGCCATGAAACCATCATAACGGGCACTGGCGGTTTTCTGCGCCTGCTTCCAAAGAATCCCGAGCGTTGCTCTGCTAGAATCGTGAGTCAATGAGACTTCCAGGCTGGTTCGTAAGTCTTCTGATCGTTTTCGCCATCGTGGCTCCATCCCAAGCACAAACACGCCGCCGGGTTATGTACGGCTCCGCCGCCAGGGGCGCCGATTCTGCCGGGCTTGAGATTGCACCCGATCTGGCGCAGCGGCTGGCCAGGTTCCGCCAGGTGCGTATGCCCTTTCATTCTGCCGGTCTTACCGTGCGAGAGCGCGAAATGGTGGAAAAACTGGTGGATGCCTCGCGCTATCTGGAGGAAATCTATTGGCGCCAGAGCGACCCTGAGGCGCTCACCCTATATCAGTCGCTTGTCGGCAGCCGCAGTCCCAGGGACGTAGAGCTACGCCGGTATTTGTGGATCAATGCCTCCCGCTTCGATTTAATCGATGAAAACAAGCCCTTCGTTGGAACGGCGCCGATGCCGCCGGGCATGGGTTTGTATCCGGTGGGTCTTACACAGGCGCAGATTCAAGCCTACGTGAAAGCGCATCCCGATCGGAAAGCGGAGATTTACAGTCCCTACACGATTGTCCGCTGGCAGGGAGACCAGCAGCAGGGCATTCCCTATCACATTGCGTATCGCTCATTCCTGGAGCCAGCGGCCGGTGACCTGCGGGCGGCCGCCGGGTTGAGTGATGATCCGGCCTTCGCCAACTTTCTGCGCCTGCGCGCCGATGCCTTGCTTGACGACAATTATTTCCCAAGCGACCTGGCCTGGCTGGATCTAAAAAACCCGAAATTCGACGTGATTTTTGCTCCCTACGAGACGTACCTCGACGGCTTGCTCGGTGTGAAGACTTCCTATGGAGCCGCGGTTCTGATTCGTAATGCGGAAGAAAGCCGCAAGCTGGAAATTTTTCAGAAATATGTACCCGAGATTCAGGATGCGTTGCCACTGGCGCCGGAAGACCGGCCCTCCAAACGCGGCCTGGAAACTCCCATGGAAGTCATGGACGCACCCTACCGGGGGGCTGATCTGCGTCACGGCTACCAGGCCGTGGCCGACAATCTGCCCAATGATCCGCGGATCCACGAGCAGAAGGGCAGCAAGAAAATCTTCTTCAAGAACTTCATGGACGCGCGCGTGACCTACATCATCCTGCCGCTGGCGCGCTACGTGATGGTACCCCAGCAGGCGGCGCAGGTCTCGGGCGAAGGCTACTTGCTGGCGACGATCCTGCATGAAATTTCTCACGGCCTGGGGCCGGCGTTCGCGCGCACCTCGGCCGGCAAGACGGACATCCGCGAGGCCATTGGCCCGGCCTACAGCGGATTAGAAGAAGCCAAGGCGGACGTGGTCGGCATGTATGGCCTGAAATGGCTGGTGGATCACGACGTATTACCCAAAGCTAAGCTCGAAGAGTATTACGCGTCGTACGTGGCGGGCATCTTCCGCACGGTGCGTTTCGGCACCGGCGAGGCCCACGGGCAGGCCGAGATGATGGAGTTCAACTATCTTTCGGATCGCGGCGCCATCAAATATGAACCTTCGGGAAAGTATCGCATCGACTATGCTGCCATGCCTGGGGTTCTGGCCGATCTCGCCAAAGAACTGCTCGAAATCGAAGCCACCGGCGACCGGGCCCGCGCGGAAAGTTGGTTCAAGCGATACGACGTCATGCCGCCGGAACTTACCCGCGCCCTCGCCTCCGCCTCGAAGGTTCCTGTGGATATTGATCCAGAATTTTCGTTCGCAGACAGAGTGAAGTAAGCGAGGGGAACTTCGGAGCTGCCGGTTCCAGCTACCCTACAAACTCGACTTGCGCCTCGTGTGGAATGATGCCGGCCCGGTAGCCCATGCCGAGCAAACGGCGGACTGCCTCGCGGCCGTCGGTGCCATAATCCAGGGTACGCTCGTTGACATACATGCCGACGAATTTATCGGCGAGCTGGGTATCGAGGTCGCGGGCAAACTGCAAGGCGTAATTGAGCGCTTCTTCCCGGTGATCGAGAGCGTATTGGATGCTCTCTCGCAGGGCATTCGCCACACTTGCGGTCAGTTGCGGACCCAGGCTGCGACGGATCGCATTTCCTCCCAGCGGCAACGGCAATCCTGTCTGTTCAAACCACCAGCGGCCCAGATCGACAATGCGCTGCAGTCCAGATTTGGCATAACTCAGCTGCCCTTCGTGAATAATCAGGCCGGCATCGTGGGTTCCATCGAGCACCCGCGGGATGATCTGGTCAAAGGGAACGAAATCCGTCTCGATGCCCGGAGCGAACAGGTTCAACACCAGGTAGGCGGTGGTGAGTGTTCCGGGTACGGCGATCCGCTTGCGCCGAACCTGCTCCAGCGAATAGGCATGCTTGGCGACGATCATGGGACCGTAGCCCTCGCCCACGCTGCCCCCGCTGGGCAGCAGGGCGTAACGATCCTGGATGTAGGGGTACGCGTGAAACGAAATCGCGGTCACATCGTAGACACCCTCGCCTTCCATGGCGCGGCGGTTCAGAGTCTCGATGTCGCACAAGGTATGGGTAAAACGCAGGCCGGGCGCGCGGACCTTATTGGTCGCGAGCGCGTAGAACATAAAGGCGTCGTCGGAATCCGGGCTGTGAGCGACTGTAATTTCGCGAGGTGAAGCGGAAACGCTGCTGGACATGGACTCGTTGCCCTCTCGTGCGGCACGAATTGAAGAGATTTCTTCCAACGGTGCGCCGGCCATGGTCATAACCGGCCCTTATGGATGCTTTGCCACCCATACGAGATGCCGGCGGCCCACACGATTTTGAGCAGCTCGGCGAATACGAAGCTGTACAAACCGAAACGCAGCGCCAGACTGAGGGAATGAGTCCAAACCGCCAACCAGCCGATGCCGCCGGCGAACAGGACAATCTCTGCCAGCGTTCCTGCCAGGATCGCGCGCCAGAAGCCTTTCGAACCGCGCTCCATGATCCAACCCGCAAGCGCCGCCACGAAAGGATAAGCCAGCAAAAATCCGCCGGTGACGCCCATCAATTGGGCGATGCCGCCCGGCCCCGCCGGATTAAAGACCGGAAGTCCCATGGCGCCCTCCGCCAGATACAACACCAGCGCGGCGAATCCCGCGCGGCTCCCGAGCATCAGGCCTACCAGCAATACGGCGAAGTTCTGCAGAGTGAGAGGGACCGGAGTAAAAGGCAAGGGAAGAGTCACGTGGGCGCAGACTGCGATAAAAAGGCTGGCGCCTACCACGAGTCCCGCCTGACGCGCCCGATCGGGAACACGCTCGAAGGCCGGCAGAATGTGTGCTGTCGCTTTGCTCATCTTGGTTTTACGTATTCCTTCGAATTTATCGGTTGAGATATTCGAAACGGTTGCCGTTCAGTCTTTGCCCGCGGTCTCCTGCGAACTTGCCTCTTTCCAGTGCCGCCGCACACGAAGGTAGAAGGCTATCCCAGCCCACAATACGGCCGCGGTGCTGAAAAACAGGATCAGGAACCACCACAGCATCCGCACGATGCATTAGGATACCAGAACCTTTCGCCGGCCGGGGACGCCGCGATGCCCCGCTCACTTGCCGGCCATGATGCGCTCCACATCATCCGCCGACGAGGGCAGCGCGGCGGTCATCTTGATGAGTTTGCCGTCCGGGTCCACGTAGAAATCGTCTTCGATGCGCACGCCCAGTTTTTCCTCGGGAATATAGATGCCGGGCTCGATGGTGAATACCGCGCCCGGACCGAGGGGCGCGCCGTAGTCTCCGTCGTCATGGACGTTCAGTCCGAGGTAGTGTCCCAGACCGTGGATGAAGTATTGGCCCAGCGGCTGCCCGTGCAGATCTTTGCCGTGCGAGTTGATGTAGTCATAGGCCACTTTGTAGAGCGAGTTCTCGCCCCGGCCGGTTAGGGTTGACTTGCCGGACTGAAAAGCATCGATGGCAGCCTGCTGTGCGCCGAGAACAATGTTGTAGATTTCCCGCTGGCGGGCGGTGAACTTGCCGGAGACAGGCAGCGTGCGGGTAATATCCGAGGCGTACATGGAATATTCCCCGGCAGCGTCAATCACCACCACGTCGCCCGCCTGCATGGTTCCGGAATCCTCCGAGTAATGCAGGACCGTGGAATTGAAACCGGACCCCACGATGGGCGCGTAGGCCGGGCGTTCGCAGCCACGTTTGCCCCACTCGTACTGCAGAAGCGCGGAAATCTCGCGTTCGGTGGTCCCTGGCTTTACGGCTCGCATTGCCGCCAGCTGCGCCGCCACCGACGCGTCGGCGGCTTTCCGCATGAGGGCGATTTCACCCTTGTCTTTAAACGTTCGCAGCAGCTCCAGCGGCGGCCGCACATCCTGAAAGCGGGTGCGAATGGGAAACGCATTGCTGCGCTTCAGCCAGTCCAGCGGCGCTGATGAGTTCGAAATCTTTTCGTAGGCCGGGAGATCGGTATAGATGGTCGGGCTTCCTTCCATGAGCAATCGCATGGTCTCGTCGCGCAAGTGGTCAAGAACTTCGACATGATCGAAGCCGGTGATCTTCGGAGCGTCGGGGTTTTCCGGACCCAGCTTGGGGCCGGTCCACTTTTCCTGCGAGTAGTTCCGGCTGGGAAGAAACAGAATCTCGGTGTAGGGGCGCGCCGGAGTGCCGGCTTTTGCCTCGGCGGCGGCCGCAACCAGCACGGCCGCTCCGGGCTCCGCCCAGCCGGTCAGGTAGTAGAAATTGTCGTCCGGACGATAGCCGTAAATATCATTCGGCCCCTCCGCCTCATTGGGGGCAAACAACAGCGCCATTCCACCATCCAGCTTCGCGGCCAGCGCTTCCCGTCGCGCCCGGTAATCGGCATTGGGCTGGCGTTCCAGGCCCCAGGAAGGGCAGTTGAAGAGACAGAGCTGGCTCAGAAGAAAAAGAGAGATCAGCAGTTTTCGCATGTCATCCTTGAAATATTGTCAGGCCGGTTCGATTACGGCTGCCCGCCGGTCACCGATTTGCTAGCCGCGACGAATGCGCTCACGTTGCTCTTGTCTACCAAAGTCGATCCGGTATCGACAAACTGCGGGATCGGGGCAAAGCTGTCTGTGGACCAGTCCGTCTGCAGGTTCTTCAGTTTGTGATGATACAGGTTGTCCAGCATCTCCAGTCCGACGAACGCCATGCTGTAGGGTTTTTGTGCGATGGTGGCGGCGATCCAGCCATTCTGCACGCCTTCGAGCGTGTCCGGGTCCGTATCCATCGCTATTACGACTTTGCCCTTGATATTGTTATTGCTAAGCACGAGTCCAACTTCTTTGCCGGCGATAGCTTCCAGGCAGACGAAGGCATCTACCTTATCTTTCTTTTCATTCGCCAGAATCTGCCCCGTCGTGTCGAAGGCGATGCGGGAATCGCCCTTGATGTCAACGATACGGACAATCTTGATTTGCGGGAACGCCGCCAGCGCGTCGCGATATCCGCGCAGTCGGTCTTTCAGGTTGGATTGCTCCGGCATGGTGAAGACTGCCACGTTGCCTTTGCCCTGCAGTTCCTTGGCCAGACGCTGCCCGCCGATCACCCCGGCATGGTAATTGTCGGTTCCAATGAAGAAAAGGCGCTTACTCGCCGGCGCATCGGAATCCACCGTGATTACGGGAATGCCGGCGGCGATGGCGCTATCGATTTCGCCGTTCATGAGATTCGGATCAGCCGCAGAAACCAGGATCCCGGTAGCTTTTTGTTGCACGGCATCGTGAAAGGCCTGCTCCTCGGCCTTGGGGTCGTAGGTGTCCGGACCCACGACCTCGGCCCGCACCTTGATCTGCGAGGCCGCCTGCAGGAAGCCGGCCTTGGCCGTCTGCCAGTAGGGCAACCGCATGTTCGTGGAGACGAAAACGTAGTACTCGTCGGCATCATGGCCGGTTCCGCAACTGAGCAAGGTGAGAAGAGAAACGCTCAACAGGAAGAGAGTGGCAAGCTTCGCTATTTTCATTGGACCCCCAGCGAACTCAGCGTCGATTCCACGCGCCCGGGCGCCAAACGGAGAGGATTCTAAACCCAATCGCGAACAAAGAAAACCAGTGACGGTTGGAAAAACGCACCTATACGCCGACGGGAAACGGCTTGGTATGGCTTTCCGTACTGAAGGATAAGCCCGCAAAACGGCCCTGCAACAAAGACATCAAGCCGGTGTACCAATATCCCACGACGAACAGGATCAGGAAGGGAACCGTGATGAAGTTTTCGTTGACCACTGCGTAGTACACCGTCAGAGCAAAGTAGCTCCCGATCAAAATCTCCACCCACGGCACCCAGCCCAGCCGGCGGCGGTACTTGGCGGCACGGATTTTGTCCTTCTTCGACTCCACCCTGTATTTCGGGGTGCGCGCGAAGGCAGTCTGCCGGCCGATCAGCGCCTCCAGCACGGCAATCGAGTTGGTCACTGTGAGGCCGATCCCCAGTGCCATCAGAAACGGAATGTACAGAAGCGCCCGCGGCCAGCGCCTGGGAAACAGCTCGCGCTGCGATACCAGATAAAAACTCGAAATGGAAAATGTGGACGCCAGAAACAGGGGCAGGTCGATGTACAGCATCTGGAACCAGCCCTGGTAAAACCGGATGATCATCGCCGGTAGCAACAGCACAGAGAGCACAATCATCAGCGGATAGCTCAGGTTGGCGGTGAGGTGATACCACGCCTCCAGCTTTACGTGAAACGATTCGTCGCTTTTGAGAACGCG
>Ga0335085_10013167_pt1 | contig 12133 bp, 11 predicted proteins | sample Lox_Sample_45_FD_206712 | JGI IMG/M metagenome (GOLD analysis project Ga0335085, IMG submission 206712) | Soil microbial communities from Loxahatchee National Wildlife Refuge, Florida, United States - Lox_Sample_4.5 | ecosystem: Environmental > Terrestrial > Soil > Wetlands | place: USA...
GACGATCATCGGAAATGGCCGACAGGCCGGCGGCGGGCCGAATGTCGCGAGGCAGATTTCGATTCGCAGCGGAGTCCCGCAGGAAGTTCCGGCCTATACCGCGAACAAGGCCTGCGCGTCGGGGATGAAGTCGATTGCTTTAGGGTTTCAGGAGATCGCGATTGGCAATCTGGATTGCGTACTCGCAGGCGGAACCGAATCCATGTCACGCCTGCCCTACTATCTCGATGGTGCGCGCTGGGGATATCGGTTAGGGCACCAGGAACTCGTCGACGGCATGTATCGTGACGGCTTTTTCTGTCCGATGGCGAAGATGCCCATGGGTGAAACTGCAGAAGTCCTGGCCGAGCAGTACAAGATTTCCCGCGAAGAGCAAGACCAGTTCGCGCTCTGCTCGCAGCAGCGCGCCGCTGCCGCGCAGTCGAGCGGACGCTTCGACGCCGAGGTCGTGCCGGTGACGATTGAAGGGAAGAAGGGAACGACGACATTCGCGCGTGACGAACACCTTTTTCTCGAAGCCACTCTTGAAAAGATGGCCAAGCTGCCGCCAGTGTTTTCGAAGGCAGGAACCATTTCGGCCGGGAATTCCTCGGGCATTACCGACGGCGCTGCGGCGGTCGTGCTCGCCAGCGAGAAATTCGTTCAACAATACAATCTCAAACCTCTAGCGCGAATCATGGCCGCGACATCTGCTGGCGTCGATCCTCGCATCATGGGTATCGGTCCAGTTCCTGCGATTCACAAACTGGAGCAGAAGCACGGGATCAAACTCGGTGAGTTTGAACTTGTCGAACTAAACGAAGCTTTCGCCGCACAAGTGCTGGCCTGCGACCGCGAACTGCACTTCAACCGCGACAAACTCAACGTAAATGGCGGCGCCATCGCGCTCGGCCATCCCATCGGTTGCACGGGAACGCGCATCACCGTCACACTGCTGCACGAGATGCTGAAGCGCAAGGCGCGACGCGGCTTGGCCACTCTCTGTGTCAGCGGCGGCATGGGGATGGCCTTGGCGATCGAAAGCGTTGCCTAATCTTCACTTGCTTAGAGCGGAATGGCGAAAGCAATCAACTGCGTGATCGTTGACCATGCCCGTGGCCTGTATGAAGGCGTAGCAAATGGTTGATCCGACGAAGGTGAAGCCGCGCTTCTTAAGGTCTTTGCTCATCGCATCGGATTCGGGAGTGCGGCTTGGAACCCGCTTCCCAGACTTCCACATGTTCACGATCGGTTTGCCGCCGACAAACTGCCAGATGTAACGATCGAAGCTTCCGAATTCTTTCTGCACCGCCAGGAATGCTTTGGCGTTTTTCACTGCCGCTGCTACCTTCAATCGGTTCCGAACGATTCCCTCATCACGCAACAGGACTTGAAGCTTCCGCCGGTCGTAGCGGGCAATCTTCTTCGCATCGAACCCGTCGAAGGCGCTACGGTAATTCTCGCGTTTCTTGAGAATCGTGTCCCAACTCAAGCCGGCTTGTGCACCTTCGAGGATCAGGAACTCGAACAAGATTCGGTCATCGTGCTGCGGGACGCCCCATTCCTCGTCGTGATAACGAATGGAAACCTCGTTCCTGGCCCAGCCGCACCGGATGACCTGTTTCACGGATGCTTCTTTCATTTTGGTGCTCGCGAGGTGTCGGTCTGTGGCATCATATCGGCCGCGTGCTCCTCCTTGCTCAGGCTAGGCGAGAGAGGCGATCCCGCTGTCCAGATTGAGGGAACGAAAGGAATGGACATCACGTATACACCAATATGAGGATGGCATGAAAGAGTCTACAAAGATCTCTCTGAAGTCGACTTTGATCGCCACGCTGATCGCAACGGCCGTCTGGATATGGTCGCTGGAACTCGGTGTCGCGCGAGTGTTCTGGCCTGCTCATCCACAGCTCATGGCTTTTATTCTGACTCTGATCGCGTGTATCGTAGTCAAACCTGCATCGGCGACTTGGCTAAAGCGGCAGTCTCCGCCAACCTAGAATCAGTCGGTGTCCGCCGATTCTTCAATCGTACTTTTCGTACAACACCTGCCTGCGATCCCACCCTAGCGACTTCAGGAGATTGCGATTCGCGCTGACCATTCTATCTAGCCCGCAGATGTAGGCGTGCATGTCCGCGCGCGTGCCCACAATTCCAGGCACGTGATCCTGGACATAGCCATGCAGGCCCTTCCATTCCCGGCCTCCGCGGCTCAGCGTCGGCAAGAAATGAAACTTGGCGTGCTCTGTAGCAAGCGCTTCGAACTCGTCGCGATAGTAGATGTCTTCCTCGCAGCGGACACCGAACAGCAGAGACAATTGGTGTCCTAGGTATCGGGACTGCTCGGCTAGCAGCCAGTGCAGCATTGAGCGAAAGGGCGCGATGCCTGTGCCGGTCGCGATAAACAACGTATCTCGCATGGGCGGATGCAAGATGAAATTCCCAAACGGTCCCTGAAAGGTGATGTCAGATCCTTCTCCCAGTTCGCAGAGATAGTTCGACATGAAACCGTCCTGTACGCGATTCAGGCAAAAAGCGAATCGCCCGTTTTCCGATGGAGGCGAAGCAATTGAATAGGCGCGGATGATCTCTTCGCCCTCTGGTGTCGTGCTCTTGACGGAAAGCCACTGTCCCGCCACGAAGCCGAACCGCGGCGCACCGTAGACTTCGAACTCGAGGTGCTTGGTAAACTGATTCAGCGGAACGGAGCGCACCAGACGCGCGGTCAGGGTTTGGAATTGAGCCATTTTCTTATCTAGATGATCCCAACGCGCTGCCGGACGCTGTCCTTGTGTGCGTTCATAACGCAATCTTGTCGAGCGCCTTAGTTCCGCATTAACAAAACTCGAGGAGCTTGAAGAAATGGCAGAGCACATTTGTCCCTGGTGGCTGGGTTACATCCTCGCCAGTCCGATACGCCGACTCTTGCAGGATCCGGTCGAAATCGTCCGACCCTTCGTCAAAGAGGGCATGACGGTACTTGAGCCCGGGCCCGGGATGGGGTTTTTCACCGTGGAACTCGCACGGCTAGTCGGTCCGAGCGGCCGGGTCATCGCCGTTGATATTCAGCCAAGCATGATCGCCGGCCTCAAGCGCCGCCTCGCAAAGAGAGGACTAGTGGAGCGAGTCGACGTGCGTGTCTCGGCGCCCGATTCTCTGGGGCTGAAAGACCTCGCCGGCAAGGTCGATTTCACGCTCGCGATGGCAGTAGTGCACGAGATGCCGACTGCGAGCTGGTTTTTCGGGCAGGCTGCGGAAGCCATGAAGCCGCAAGGCACCCTACTACTCGCCGAGCCTGCGGGGCACGTGAAGAAAGGGGCATTCCAGGCGGAATTAGACGCGGCCGTAACCGCGGGATTTACAGTCGTCGAGCGCCCGACGGTCAAGCGAAGTATCGCCGCACTGTTGAAGATGAAGAGCTAGGAACGGGCAGCCGGTATGCGCGAGTAGCGCTTCACGACCAGCGAAATCGGCAACCCCACGCAAACCATGTGAACGATGATGGCGGTTATCGTTCCTGATAGCGAGAATGGGCCACGCCGAATCGCCGAAAGCGGGATGATAATCCAGTACATGAATCCATAAACCGCGACGCCGTAGAGAACGCCAGAGAGAAAAGGCCTCCGCGTCATGAACGGCAGCTTCCGGCTGGCGAGATAAAACAAGGTCGCGGCAGCAAAGGCAATCAGGAAATGGAATCCCAGCCCAAGCGTCGCCGTCTTCCATCCACCCTGGAATGAACTGGGTCCGAGCGCGCCGCTGGCGATCCCTTGCAGGATTCGGGTGGGCATCACTCCCTTCCGATACCAGGTGACAAAGGCGGCTGTGATATCCATGACGCCGCAAAGCACGCCAGCGCGAAGGATGACAGGTAAAGCTGTTGGCTTCTCGAGAGACGGGGGTGGCATGAGGAGCCTCCTATGTGAGGGCCAGGAGGGCAGACTCCGGCCAACAAGAATTTGGACGGGCATTCTAGCAGGAGGTTATTCCACGGTCACAGACTTTGCCAGATTTCTGGGCTGATCCACGTCGCAGCCGCGGCGCACTGCAATATGATACGCCAGCAGTTGCAGCGGCACGATTTCCAGAATTGCCGACAGCTCTTCCGGCGCCGGGGGTACATAGAGCACGTGGTTGGCGTACTCTTTGATTTCCTCGTCGCCATCGGTGGCCAGCGCAATGACGATGCCCGAGCGCGCTTTTACTTCCTGCAGGTTGGAGATCGTCTTTTCGTAGCGCGTCATCGATTGCGGGTTGTTCACGTCTCTGGTGGCAATCACTACTACAGGGAGATTCTCATCGATCAGCGCGTTGGGGCCATGCTTCATCTCGCCCGCCGGATAGCCTTCCGCGTGAATGTAGGAGATTTCCTTCAATTTGAGCGCGCCTTCGAGGGCGATGGGATAGTGAATACCGCGTCCGAGGAACAGAAAATCCTGGGCGCGCACATAAGTCTTGGCAAGATCGTTGCAGGCATCGTCGTGGGTGAGAATCTGTTCCAGTTTGCCAGGAATGCGCATCAACTCCTGCACGCAAGCTTTAGCTTGTTCCTGCGTGATTGTTCCCCGGATTTGTCCCAGGTAGAGCGCGAACAGATACAGCGCTGTGAGTTGGCCGCTGAACGCCTTGGTGGACGCGACACCGATTTCTGGTCCGGCATGCGTATAAATGGTTCCCGCGGCCTCGCGGGTAACCATCGAACCCACCACGTTGCAGATCGCGACTGTCTTCGAGCCCTTGGCCTTGGCCTCGCGCTGCGCGGCAATCGTGTCTGCCGTCTCGCCGGACTGCGAAATCAGCATGGTGATGGTGTCCGGTGACAAAATCGGGTCGCGATAGCGCCACTCGCTGGCATAGTCCACTTCGACCGGAACCCTGGCCATGGTTTCGATCATGAACTTGCCTGCGAGCGCAGCATGCCAACTGGTGCCGCAGGCCGCGATGTTGATCTTCTTCAACCCCTTGAATTCATCTTCGGTAAGGTGCATCTCGTCGAGAAAGACTTTGCCAGTATCCTGCGAAACGCGGCCCAGCGTGGTGTCGCGGACGGTTCGCGGCTGCTCATAAATTTCCTTGAGCATGAAGTGCTTGAAGCCACCCTTCTCCGCCATGATCGGGTCCCAAGTGACGTGCTGTGCGGGACGCTCCACCGGCCTGCCGTCGAAATCCGAAACGCGCACGCCAGCTTGCGTGACCGTCGCAAGATCGCCATCGGCAAGGAAAAACAGATCGCGCGTGTGCGCGAGAAGAGCAGGAACGTCCGAGGCAACGAAGTACTCATCTTTTCCCAGGCCGATCACTACCGGCGGCCCGCTGCGCGCCGCTACAATCTTGTTCGGCTCATCCACCGCAATCACAACCAGCGCGAAGACGCCTGAGAGTTCCTTCACCGATTTGCGCACCGCTTCTTCGAGCGCCGGGCGATGGCCATTTCCCGTCTTAAGGTAGTTCTTCTCGATCAGGTGCGCGATGATCTCGGTATCGGTCTCGGTGGTGAACTTGTGACCTTCTTCGATGAGCTTTTTCTTCAGGGAGAGATAGTTCTCGACAATTCCGTTGTGCACCACGACGATCTTGCCGGTGCAATCGCGATGGGGATGGGCATTTTCTTCGGTCGGACGGCCGTGGGTGGCCCAGCGAGTGTGACCAATACCGTACGTGCCGTCGAGCGGCTTGCTGCGAATGGCTTCTTCCAGATTACGCAGCTTCCCTTGCGCTCGCCGGACCTGCAGGCCTTCGCCATTGCCTGCTACGGCGATTCCAGCGGAATCATAGCCGCGATACTCCAGGCACCTGAGGCCCTCGATGATTACCGGTACGACTTGTTTCTTCCCCACATAGCCAACAATGCCACACATGATCTTGACTCCTTGTCGATGCTCGATCTGTCGGTGGGGGAACCGGCGGTAATCAACGCAAGGCGGCTCACCCGCCTGCGGGGCTACTCGTCGAGGGAGACCCGGAATTCTTCAATTACAGGATTCGTCAGGACCTCACGTGCGATTCGTTCCACTTCTGTCTGCACGTCAGCTTTCGAGAGGCCGCCGTTCAGGGTTAGTTCGAAGTACTTCCCCTGACGGACGTCCGCCAAGCCCTTGTATCCCAGCTTGTTTAAAGCCCCTTGAATGGTCTTACCCTGCGGATCAAGCACGCTTTTTTTAAGGGAAACGTATACGTAGGCCTTCATGAGCGGTTTCAATTATACGGCAGGGTCGGCCAGTTCTCGACCGTGGTTTTCGTTATAAGGGATATACAGTTCCCTGCACCCGGTGCCAGATCGTGGTTTGTAAATTATTCATATAAAGCACGATGGCCGAGATTCCCTTGCCGCCTGTCGAATCTCGCTACGAGACTTGAGTTCGGGCACGCCTGAGTCCGTTGTGATCCTGGACCAGGTAGGTGGCGCGATCATATTGTTCTACAAGGGAGCGCAGTGGACGCGGACTGAAGCCAGGGAACGCTGTCGCCAGGGTGAGGCGCACGTTCGCATTCAAGGCATGCACCCGCAGTGAGATCGCGCTGCTGGCAATTTCCTTTCCAGAAGCTGCAATGGCCGGATCTGGACTCCGCCGAGCCGCGTCTCCGAAGCGGGCGAATTGCAGTGAAGCGTGAGACAACGTTTTCACATAGGCGAGTGCGGCGCGGGCTCTTTCACGCTTGATTCTTCTGAATTCCTCTGCGGGGAGGCGCGCCCGTAAGAAAGCCTCTTCGTCGGGATCCACCAGATTCCGGAATGCTTCGATGTCGAGCGACTGGATTGTCGTCAGGGCTTGCGAGAGGTCGGGCAAGTTCCTGGTGCGGCGCGCCGCAAGAGTACCAAAAACTACCAGCAACGCCAACGCCACCGGCACAAATACGAGAGCTGCAGTCATCGGGATCGCTCCAGTTCTCCACTCCACCGGTCTATTTCGGGGACCGGGTGGGTGGCGGCACCTACCAGCCTTTCGGCCGCAAGCAAGTAGCCCAGCCAAACCACGACCGTAACGTGATAGCTTCCGGTCGGTAGAAGATCCAGAAGGTCTTTTGCATGTTCGGAGAGCGCGGTCAGGCGCACGGCCCAATATGCCAATTCCGTGCTCGCAAAAATCCCAAAACCCAGGGCGACACCGAAAGTATAACTGCGCCAGGATAAGCCGAACATACGAGCAACTAAGAATAGAAATAAAAGTAATCCGGCCTGGATGACAGCGACGCTTCGATCAAGCAGCATAATCCCAGTCAATAAGTTATCTGAAACTGACGAATGCGAATGCAGGACTAATAAAACTGCGGCCACCAGCAAAATGCCGGTGGTCCAACGCAAGGCAGATCCGGCAATCGTCATCAGGCGCGGATAGTCGCGAAACAGGTTGTTGAATATTTCCTGGATAATGCCAAACCTAAGCGCGGCACTGCCCGCCGCGGTCACGATATAGACGTAACGGTAAGGGCCTCCCAGGCTATGGCCAAATGAGTAGGCCGAAAAGCGCAGCAAAAACGAGAGTGTTTCGTACAGGGTATAGGCAAAAAATATCGGAGAGTCCCGATGCAGCCGGCGACGATACATGAATACCGGCACCAGAGCAAGGAGAAGGTGAGGAGCGATCCACAGGTAGTAGAAGACGTACTTGTACCACAGCGCCATACGGACAAAGGGCACTATACTTCGCCCAGGGTAAAATTACAACGCGGACAAAACTTCTACAGGTCTCCAGCAGTCGAGATTCTGCTAGTGTATGTGCTCGATCCCTGGAGGATCCGTTTCCGGCGAACTCGTGGCGATGGGTTGGTTACTAACAATGGCGGCAAGCACGAACAAAAGCCTTTAACGGTGTAGTTCCCTTGATCTCAAACGCAGCGCGCTGTTGCAGGCCCACCTTAAAATCTGCAGTCGGCCGCGCCTGCCGCTCTTTATCAATCTGATGTTTCACACTAAAGCGTTTATTGGCAACCTGTTACCGGACATACAACGACACTCTTGCGGGGCCCTGGATCTCCGTCGGCAAAGGAAACGGTGGCAGTGGTGAGTAGCAAGATAGTTGTGAGCGTGAGGAGAAGAGTTTTCACGGTAATTTGCTCCTTTTAGGAAACGAAATAGCTTGCAGTGGTTAATCTGCACAAGGTGGCGTGCCGCTGTTCAAATTCGCTTCCGGGCGACGGTTTTCGGAAAAAGTAAATTTGTGGCAGACCACACGCGTGCGAGGATTGTGGGGGTACAGTTACGTTGTGGCGTTCAAATCGGCCCTAGAGGATTTTGAAAGCACTACACTTGCGGCAATTGAGGGACTGCTCGGAAAACTGCACTACATTGCCGGACTCCACGATGGGCACGGCGGGTATTCTCATTGGGGAATGGGCAGAGTCCACGGGGAGGAAGCGGCCCGCCGAGCGATCCGAGTGGCACATACAGGGATACTTGCCCAATTGCTGCGAACACCATTGCGCGTGCTTGACGAAGATCTCAATCGTTCTGCCGCAAGCGGCCACGTCACCGCGATCGAGTTTCTCAGGTCTCTGAAAAAACTGACGCCTCGAATCCTTCCGGACCGGTCATTTCCCGCGTCCGAGAAGCACTTTATGGCAGTTCTGCATGCGCTTTTGGCTCTGCGGAAGAGCCCAACACACGCCAGTCGCCCAAACGCATTGCCACCCCCACCACCTGTCCAATGATTTCAGCCTCTTGCGGATGCCGAAGCATGCGCACAGGCACCGGCGACAGGGGATGGGGTTGCAGCACAATCGCGTCTCTCCGCACATGGCACCAGGAACAGATAAAGCCCTCTCGCGTTTCAACGAAATAGATAGGACGTTCAAATTCAGATCGCCACGCGCCTTCGATAGCTTTGTTCTTCGTCTCGTCCACCTGCACAAAACTCCCGGGAGGCAAAATCGGGTACATCGTGAAATCTTCTGAGCCGATGTAGCCGTATGTATAACGGTCTCCGGCAGCGAATGTGGACAAATACGACAAGGGAACGACACCCCATTTTTCGATCATTCGCCCCAGATTCGTTGTTGCCTGAAGACTGAATCCCGGATCGAACCGAACGGGAATGGAAACCTTATCGATATTTTCTGAAGCGGCCGAGAAATGAGAGCTTGGAGGCTGTGCGATGCTGCTATCGCTGTTGATGTCGTTCAGATCCACGCCATACCAGGCGAGCAATTCGCGGTAATCGCGGCGGTAAACCGCTGCCATCGTGTAAAGACGGAAGATACTGGGTACAACTCCCTTGGTTTCGATATCGGACAAGCGACTGGGGGGGATGGCGAATTCATCGCTTCCCAACCTTCGAGCAATCTGCAGGCTGGCGTTCTCCACATCACGCATCGTACATCCCAGCCCTTCTCGCAAAGCACGCAGCCTGTTTCCTCCATTTACTTCCATGGCGCTTCACCCCTCGGACACCGTTTCACAAATGTAACAAAGTACGCTCTCCGTTTCCAATGGCAGACCAGATGTCTTAGTGGGCATTTGTTCGTATTATGTAACACGCGTCTCTTTGCCGGACATGGAGCAGGCGACATGCTGAGCCCAAAGGGTTGAGGCACGGATGGTCCTCGGAGTCGCGAATCTTTGGCGCCCACGTTTCAGCCGCAACCTATGTTCGGATTCCGTAAATTCGCGTCGGTTTATAGACGCACTATTCGTCAAACCTCAGTTGGTGCCGATTCATCGTACCTATGTCCAGACACACATTCCGTTCAAGAGTCCAAAACTACGGGTTTGTGAATTGCGCCAGACCTGTTTCAAAAAGCGAACAATACGGTGCTATCGAGGGTGAGGATAGCGATAAGCCTTGACTACGAACTCAGCGCCGAGTCACGATAACCGTTTGCCATTGGCTGTTACCTAAGAGAAGAGAGTCGCAGATTTGAGGGGCTCCCATTCGGGAGAAATAGACCGGCTTCCACGAAGGACCCGGCGGCTGCGGCGCAGTACATTTGAGGCCAAAGAAGCGGCTTGCACGAGCCGCGTTGCTTACCTCCTCCGGTAACTGGGTTGCCGCCCGAGGCACCAGCCGACACGAAAATAACAACAAGGGGCTGAGGATGCAGGAGAACGTTTCCGGCTCCGAGGGCCAGAATCGATCCTTGGGATCTGGCCACCAAGAAAGAGCTATGGCATTTGCAGAGGGACCTTACAGGGCACTTCTGGAGATCACTGCCCTGATTGTTGGTGGAAGAGCTCTGCCCGATCTGTTCAAGGATCTTGCAGCCCGCGTGCTGGAACTGGCGGACAGCGACGTTGCAACTTTTTCACTTTATGACCCCAGCCGTAACTGCATGGTCGGGCACTTATGGAAGAAAGACCAAGAGGACGAAGTGCCCGAATCATTTCCGGTGGACGAATGTGTTAACGGATGGTCGTTTACCCAGCAGCAATCCATCGTCATTGCCGATATTGATCTCGAAACCCGCTTTCCCAATCGAATTCCCTTCCTCCGCAAATACGGGGTGAGATCCTACATTGCGTTGCCCTTGAGCACAGCGCGCCGCAGCTACGGAGCACTCGGGCTTGGCAAGTACCATTCCGACGTCCTGGACGTGCAGCAGATGGAATTTCTGTCACGCATCGCCCAGATGGTCGCGCTGGTCGTCGAAAACCAGGAAACCCACAACGCCTGGAAGGAAGAGCAGGCGCGGTTACAAAGCCTGGTTTCTATCAGTCGTGATTTAAGCTCCAGCCTGGACTTGGAAAAGCTTGTACCCAGTGTGCTCGCCGATCTCAGGCAGTTCGCAAATTCCGATCACGCCGCGTTGATGATACTGGAAGAAGATGGCAAGGCAGTGCGCATCTTCGCGGCAGACGAGTCTGTGTTTGAGCCGCATTGGCTTAAGGGCGCCCGCGTGCCGCTTGACCAAGTGCTTGCGGCAGACGCGATGGAGAAGCGCAGCATTACGTTTTGGAATGATGACGAGTTGCATCGCACGGGAACTCCTTTGGCCAATGCACTCTATGACGCCGGGGTACGCTCCCTCTGCAATGTGCCGCTCCTATCCGGTAACCGGGTGTTGGGATCGTTGAATCTTGGCAGCATGCAGGAATACGCTTTTCGGAATCTCGATGCGGACTATCTGCAACAAGTGGCCAACCAGATTGGAGCGTCGTTCGAAAATGCGCGGGCCTATCGAGAAACAGCATTGTTAAAGGATCGCCTGATCCAGGAGAAGCGTTATTTGGAAACCGAAGTTCAGGGTGAATCGGAGACAAAGGAAATCGTCGGCAATAGTCCCGCCCTGAAGCGCGTGCTTGATTATGCGGCAGTGGTGGCGAGTACCGACTCGACGGTTTTGATTACCGGGGAAACGGGAACGGGCAAAGATCTTGTGGCCAGGTCCATTCACGGCATGAGCGGCCGCCGGGACCGCAGTTTCATCAAGCTGAATTGTGCGGCCATACCTACTGGCCTCCTGGAAAGCGAGTTATTCGGCCACGAAAAAGGCGCGTTTACAGGCGCGGTAACCCAGAAGGTCGGGCGCCTTGAGCTAGCGGACAAGGGGACGTTGTTTCTCGATGAAATCGGTGAGATTCCACTCGAATTACAGCCCAAACTCCTTCGCGTTCTTCAGGATCACGAATTCGAGCGTTTGGGGGGTACTCGAACCATCCACGTGGACGTGCGCCTCATCGCCGCTACCAATCTCGATCTGGCTCACGCCGTAGAAGAGAAGGAATTTCGTAGTGACCTTTTCTACCGTCTCCATGTTTTCCCCTTGCGTCTTCCTGCGCTGCGCGACCGACGGGAAGATATCCCGTTGCTGGCACGCTATTTCGTTGAGAAATGCGGGAAGAAACTGCGTAAGCGCATCGAATTCGTCCCCGACGAAGCAATTGAGACCATGATGAAGTGGAAGTGGCCCGGAAACATACGCGAGCTGGAAAACTTCATCGAGCGCTCCGTCATTTTGTCCGAGAGCAATACCTTGAACGCACCGTTGTCAGAGTTACGCCAGACGGCCGGCTCGGAGGCTCCGGATGAGACCCTGCGCGGCCGCGAGCGCGAACATATCATTGAGATTCTGCGGCAGACGCAGGGCATGCTGTCCGGCCCGTCTGGGGCGGCAGCGCGGCTGGGAATGAAACGTACAACACTGCAATATCGGATGCAGAAGCTCGGCATCTCTCGGTTCGACTACCTGAACTAAGAGGACCTGTCCTGCCGAAATATCG
>Ga0335085_10013168_pt1 | contig 12132 bp, 10 predicted proteins | sample Lox_Sample_45_FD_206712 | JGI IMG/M metagenome (GOLD analysis project Ga0335085, IMG submission 206712) | Soil microbial communities from Loxahatchee National Wildlife Refuge, Florida, United States - Lox_Sample_4.5 | ecosystem: Environmental > Terrestrial > Soil > Wetlands | place: USA...
AGACCTATCGCCACGCCGCAGCCGTAGGCCTCGTCGGAGCGACGATCGAGGACCTCACGCCGACAAGCCGGAAGGACAAGTCGCTGTTCGACATCGGCGAGGCGACCGAGCGCGTCGCCGCCGCCGTGGCAGCGACGCGCAAGCTCGGATTCCCGTTCATGCTCACCGCGCGCGCCGAAGGCCTCCGGCACGGCAACACCGATCTTGACGACGCGATCAAGCGCCTGCAGGCCTACGAGAAGGCGGGCGCGGACGTGCTGATGGCGCCGGGCTTGCCCGACCTCGCGTCGGTAAAGGCGGTGTGCGCCGCGATCGCGAAGCCGTTCAATTTCATGGCCGGCATTCCGGGCAAGTCGTTCAGCGTTGCTGAGCTGGAAGCGGCTGGCGTGCGTCGCATCAGCCTCGCCGGCTCGCTCTATCGCGCGGCGATGGGCGGGCTCGTCGCCGCCGCGCGCGAGTTGAAGGACAAGGGAACCTTCGGCTACGTCGACACGGCAGCACTGCCCTCGGCGGAGCTCGCCGGATTCATGCGGGGGTAAGTGGGTTGTACCCTTTTGCCCAAAATAACGGCGGCCACCTCGACTGGGTCGATTGGCCGATCCAGTAGCTTCGCCCTCTCAGGCTCCAAAAACGTTTGGCGGTCTTCTTTCGACGAACGCCTCGTGCGTCGAGCCCCAGCGCGTCCGGACTCCATGGCCGATGGAGATCTACGTGCGCGATCACTCCGAGGCCAAGTTCAGCCACGGCCTCTGCTCGGAGTGCCTGCCGCGCATGCGCGAGCAGTACGGCTTGCCGGGCTAGCTGCTCGCGGCCTGTTACGGCCGCGCGTGCACCTGAAGGCGGAACCCCTCGTCTGGCGCCGGTGGCACGTAGTGGACGGTCACCGTGTGGAAGGTGTCGTCGCTGACGTAGCCCCAGTAGACGCCGGGCGGCTTCTCGTCATTGCGCCGGTGAATGTTGGCGAGGCACTGATCGTCGGTGGCCTCGATGACGTGCAGGACATGATCCGCCCCGGCTGCCTCGAACACGCCGCGCACCCACTGTCGGCTCTTCACGGTGTTGCCGAAGAAGTCGAACACCACGGACACGCCCAGGTGCAGCAGCTCGATGGCGAGGGGCTCGATCAGGCTCCGACACTTCGACGACGCCTGTGCGAAATCCGCGAGCGACTGGATGTCGAAGCCGAGCCGGCAGATCCATTCATCCTCGCAGAACACCACCGCGGGAAGCGTACGACCCAGCTCGCGGGCCAGCGTGGTCTTGCCCGCCCCGGCCTTGCCGCAGATGAAGTGGAGCGCGGCCACGGTCAGTGTGCCAGCAGGCCGAGCATCCGCCAGTACGGCATCGAGACGAGGAAGGCGACGACCGTGGGCCGTGCGCTCTCGTCACTCAGAGGGTAGGCAACACGAACGACCTCCGGCAGCGGTCGCTCCGTCCATGGGCCCCATCTCCGTGACGGAATGTGCCAGACTCAGACGCTGGCCGCCCCCAGAAGCCGCTGCCACAGCTGCCACAGTGCACATCAGCGACCTTCTCGCGGGTCGAGCGAGCCAGCCCGGATGAGCCGCATGCTAGGCCAGACAGACCGCCCCCGTCAATCGACCGCTGGATCGGCTGAACCCGCACGAATGCCACCTCGCGGCGCCAGCACGACGGCGTCCGCCGCGCCCCGGAGCCGATCCGATCAGGACGCAGCGACGCCAGATCCGGGGGGGGCGGGGCCGGGACTCTGCCCCGAGTGGCCGAGGGCGAGGTGCGCGAGAATCTTCCGGATGACCGCGGGATCGTGCAGCGTGGCGATCAGGCGTAGGCGGCCTCCACACTGGGGACACGCCAACACGTCGATGCCGAACGCCCGGTGCATCAGGGCCGCCCAGCTCCAGGCGTGCGGACTGGCGGTCTTCACCCCCGTGCCGCCCGGACCTGCGGCCAGGGGCGCCGTCGCGGCCGTGGGCTCGGGCACGCGCCGTCCATAGACGACCACTCTCGCGCGCCAGCGTGCGCGCGGGGCCACCACGCCATGGCAAATCAGCAAGTTGGTTTCGGGCCGCGGCGTCATCGCCGCCAGCCGTTCCAGGAACTCCAGCGGCTCGAAGACCAGCTCCCGCGTCCCGTCGTGCCACGCCCGCTTGAGCTCCAGCGCGATGCGCCCGTCGCCCCGCAGCCGCAGGCGCTCCTGCGCAAAGGGCGGACGCAGGACGTATCTGCACAGACGCTCCACCCCCGCCCGATCGTGCGCCGACACCCACACCTTGGCGTGCAGATCGAACCCGTCCAGGTGCGCCTGCCGCGGCCCGCGAGACGTCAAGGTCGCCGTGTCGCGCGCATCGCCGAGCCGCCGCACCCGCGCCCCCGCCCGCCAGCCCAGCGCCCTCCGCCCCTGCACCGAGGCCCCGACGATCCCCGCCAGCACGGGGGACTCGGCCGCGAGCCGATCCGCCGGGCCCGTTGCGTCGTCGGCCGGCTCCAGGCCGCGGCGCACCAGCAACCGTTGCACCCGGTAGCGGATCGTCGCGAGCACCGCGCGGCTCAGCCCGTGATTCCACGCCATCTGGTACCGGAGCCGATACGGCACCGTCAGGACCCACTGCCGCACCGGCACCCACGGCAGCACCACGTCCACCAGGTGGGCGGCGCGCTCCGTCATCCGGCGACCACCGCAACTGGGACACCACGCCCGCCCTTTACACGAAAACGGCACCAGGTGCTCGCGCGCGCAACCCTCGCACCGGAATCGCGCCACACCGTGTTCGAACACGCCGCACGTCAGGAACTCCCGGAACTCGCGCTCGACGAACTGCGGCAGGGCCGCGCCGTCGCCGGCTTCCGCCACCGCGCGCAGGAAGGCCTCCAGGTGCTCGGCGATGACCTGGTGGAGCACGGTGTGCGCGGCATCACGGGGCCGGTAGACCCCTCGCTGGAGGGCCATGGCCCCTAGGTGGGGTCACGGCGCCGACTGGGACAATGCTGAGAGAGTGATACGCCGAACAGGGTGGGGACGGCGGCGGCCGGACCGCTGCCGGCGGGGTGTCGGCGTTCCCAACACGGATTTTAGATCAGGATCTCGAAGCAGAAGACCAGCGACCTGTTTGCCTGCAGGTGATTGCGGGCCCCCGCAACCGTGAAGGCCAGAGCATCCGGACGACCACAGACCAGGGCTCGGCGCCGTAGCCAGAGGCGGGTCAGTCGCTTTTGAACTGATGGCTCATTGGTTGGAACGCGTCCGCTCCATACGGGTGAACAGCTGGGAACGTCGGTCCGATTCCCAGATTCCCAGAGAAGTCTCGTTAAGTTTCCCAGCCAGATCCCAAGGCCCCCTACGTGTGGCGTCAATCAATGGGAACTCGTGGAACTCAGCACGGTGAGCATACGCGAACTGCCGTCGAATTCTAGTCCCGGGCATCATCGCGTTCAGTCAATGCAGTCCAAAGTCTCTTCACTGTTAAGAAAGCGCGTGGCGGACCGCAAACGCGGGTTCGAATCCCGCCGGGGTCACCATCCTGATTTTCCCGGCTGTTTTGCCCGCCGAGTTCTAGTCCCGCAGTGAAGGGCCGGCATGCTCGCCCAGAGCTTTGACCACCTTGAACACGCGATGATCCCGCATGCGCTCCTGACGCCACCCTCCGGCCTGGATCTTGAATCGCACGACGAAGAGCGGGTCGCCGGCTGATGCGCCACCTCGCTCTGCAGTGCACCCGGCAAGCAATCCCTCCGCGGGCAAGCGCTTCTTGCGCCGCGGCCTGGTCAGCTGCTCGAGAGGATTCTGCTCCAACTTGCCATGACGTACCGCCCACTTCCCGAAGCTACCGAGCGTAGCGAGCCGGACTCTGATGGAATTCGCCTGCAGGCGGCGGGCGGCGAGGTCGTAGTGGTATGCCCGGCACAGCTGCGGGGTCCGATCGTGCAGCTGTGCGGCGCCTGCACCGAGAACTGCCCACCGGCTCGGATCAACGCATCGAATCGAGAGGATGCGGGACGGGCCCCACAGGGGGGCAGGGACCTGGGCAACCCGCTGAATGATACGACCAAGGTCCCATAGACTTGGCCTCCGCGGCGGGCAGAATGATCCAAAGCGGCCAGAATGATGCAAAGTGGTGCGGTTTCAAAGCCCGGTCGCGTGTCTTTGAGACTCCGCCGGCTCTTGGTGGCGGTGTGGATGCTTCTCGTCACGCAGGGGTCTGCCTTCGGTCAATCCCCGCCGGCCGGTGTGGGCTGCGCCGGTTAGAGCTGTGGTGGGCCTCGAGCACCTCGTCAGAGCTCGCGAACTCGTCCCGATCCCGGTCCATTGCGAGCTAGACACCCATCGCGGGGCGCGTCGACCCTGCGTGTTCACCCCCGGTGCTGGGAGCGGCTTCGCTGGCCTCCTGCTCGCGCTCGCCGCGCTGTTACCCGCCACGGCAGTCGCCGTGGAACCAGCCCGGAAGGATGTCCTGCTGCTCTACGCAGACTCGATGCTCTTGCCGGCCAACGTCGTCGCCGACCGCGAGCTGCGATCACGCCTCGGCGCGGATGCTACCACCCCGGTCCGCTTCTACAGCGAGGCACTCGACCTCTCGTGGTTCCCAGACAAGGAGGTGGAGCGCTCGACGCTCGACCTCCTGCGGGCGAAATACGCCAGCCGCAACCTAGCCCTGGTCATTCCGGTAGGGCCTCCCGCCCTTCGATTCGCCCTGCTCCATCGCGCCACCATCTTCCCAGGCGTTCCCATGGTGTTCGTTGCCGCCCGTGAGGCGGCGGTCGCCGATGTGCCCCTTCCGCCCGACGTCACCGGGATGTGGATGGACCGCGACTGGCGCGCCAACGTGGAGCTCATCCTTCGGCTCCACCCGGACACGCGCCGCATCGCGTTCGTCGCGGGCGCGGGTATGACGCCGTCCACGGCGGTCGAGTTCGAGCGGGTGGCCGCGAGCTTTCGGGACCGCTTCGACCCGATCGAGCTGACCGATCGTACATTCGAGGAAATGCTGGAGCAGGCCGCGGCGCTGCCCGAGCACACGGTCATCCTCGTCGGCTTGTTCCTGCGCGACCGCGCCGGCCGCACGTTCACCAACGCCGAGGTGGCGGAGCGCGTCGCGCGCACCGCATCGGTCCCTGCGTACTCCGCCATCGACGTTCATGTCGGGCGGGGCATCGTCGGAGGCTACGTCGTCAGGTGGGACCAGCAGGCCGCTCGCGCGGCCGCGCTCGCGCTTCGGATCCTCCGAGGTGAGCGGCTGGGACCGACCGACGCCACGAGCGCGGGTACCAATGCGTACGTGTTCGACGACCGCGTGCTCCAGCGCTGGCGGATCGATCGTCGGCGCTTGCCCCCCGGAAGCATCGTGCTATTTCATGAGGCGTCTCACTGGGAGCTCTACCGAGGGTACGTCATCACGGCTGCTACCTTGCTCCTCGTCCAGGGCGGGCTCATCGGAGTCCTACTGGTGCAGCGTGCCCAGCGCCGTCGTGCCCAGCGGAGCCTCGCCGAACGTCTGCGGTTCGAGACCCTCCTTTCGGACCTCTCGACCGTGCTCTCGTCCTGTCCCGCCGCGGAGGTAGACCGCCAGATCGAGACGGGGCTCCAGCGCGTCGTCGACGACCTAGGGGTGGACCGGGCCACCATCTGGGCGCTGGAGGATGGTTCTGAGGAGGCCCGGCTCACACATTCGTGGATTCGTGAGGGTGTTCCATCCCCGCTACCGGTTGTCCATGAGAGGGATGTGCCGCGGATCTTCTCTGAGCTCCGTCGCGGTCATGTCGTGCGTATCCCGCAGTCCGGAGATCTGCCCGACGAAGCCTCGAGCGACCCGGAGAGCCTCGCATGGCTGGGCACGCGGTCGACCGCTCTGGCCCCCCTCATCGAGCGCGGCTCGGTGGTCGGAGGCCTGTCGGTCGGAACCGTTCTCACGGAACGCCACTGGCTGGACGAGATGATCCCGCGGCTCCGTCTCCTCGCCGACGTCTTCGCCAACGCGCTCGCGCGACAGCGTGCCGAGCGCGTGGCGCAGGAGAGCGCGGCGCACATCCGGGACTTGGCCGGGCGGCTGATGACCTCCCAGGAGGAGGAGCGTCGACGCATTGCCCGCGAGCTCCATGATGGCGTGAATCAAGAGCTTGCGGCTCTATCGATCGCGTTGAGCGCGCTCGAGGCCGACCTCCCTGCGGTGACGACGCCCGACCGACTTCGGCAAATCGCTCGGCTCCAGGGGCGTATCGTCGGGATGACCGAGACAATCCGGCACCTCACGCACGAGCTCCATCCCGGCATCCTGCAGTACGCGGGCCTGACCGCGGCGCTGCGAAATCATTGCCAAGAGCTCGAACGCGACCGCGGTCTCCCTGTGATACTGCATGCAGACGACGACCTCAGGAGCGTGCCGGCTGACGTGGCACTCTGCCTTTACCGCGTGACGCAGGAGGCGCTGCAGAATGTCGTCAGGCATGCAAAGGCCAGCCAGGTGCGAGTGGTCGTGACGCGCGACGGGACCGACCTCTTGCTCACCATCGGCGATGACGGGCGTGGGTTTGACCTCGCGGAGAGGCGAGGTCGCGGCGGCCTCGGCTTGATCAGCCTCGACGAACGAGTCCGTCTGGTGAGAGGCCGCCTCACGATCGACTCGCAACCGCAGCGAGGCACGGAGATCCAGGTCGTGGTGCCGCTGGCCGAGATCCGGGATGCGCCGGGCGACCGTACTGCTGGCTGACGACCACGCGATCGTCCTGGAGGGACTCGCGAGCCTGCTGCGCAGTGAGTTCTCGCTCGTCGGAACCGTGGCCGACGGGGCGCGGCTGATCGAGGCGGCTCGGCAGTTGCGACCCGACGTGATCGTGACGGATGTGGGCATGCCCGGCATGAGCGGGCTCGAGGCGCTGCGCCGGCTCAAGGTGGAACCGATCGCGGTCAAGGTAATCTTCCTCACCATGCACGGCGACGCCCAGCTTGCGGCCGAGGCGCTCCGCGCCGGGGCATCCGGCTTCGTCGTGAAGCACGCGGCCGGGAAGGAGCTCATCGCCGCCATCCACACGGTCCTCCGTGGCGGGAAATACCTCCCGCCCCATCTCGCATCCGACGTGCTCACGACGCTGGCCGACCGGGGCACCTCGGGCGTGCGGACGCTGACGCCCCGTCAGCGCGAGGTGGCTTCGTTGATCGCGGAGGGGCGGACGATGAAGGAGGTCGGTGCGAGGCTCCGGCTGTCGCCCCGCACCGTGGAAACCCACAAGTACAAGATCATGGAGGCGCTCGGACTCCAGACCACCGCCGAGCTGATCCGCTACGCCCTCGAGCACGGCCTGACGGCGCCACCCCGCCAAGGGTAGCCGAGGCCGCCCGCCGGGGCAGCGCCATCCCGGCGCTCGCCTCAGGAGTTCTCCGGAGCCCCCTCCGTGATTCTCCGAATTGTTCCCGGCGCGACACGACGCCTACAGTCGGCGCGTGGATCGACCACGGGTCCTGCTAGCCGAAGACCACACGGGGATCGCTGAGGAGCTGCGCAAGCTGCTCGAGACGGAGTTCGACGTCGTCGCCACGGTCCCGGATGGGTATGCCCTGCTCCGCGCGGCGGACGACGTCCGGCCCGACGTGATCGTCACGGACATCGTGATGCCCGGTCTCGACGGGATCGCCGCAACGGTCACGCTCTGCGCACGCCGTCCGGGCGCGCGGGTCGTGCTCGTCACGGTCCATGACGACCCTGAGCTGGCGGAGCGCGGCTACGCGGCCGGTGCGCTCGCCTTCGTTTCGAAGCACCGCGCCGGCGATGAGTTGCTGCCTGCAGTCCGTGCGGCCCTGCAGGGCGAACTGTACGTGTCTACAGGCGACTGACCAATGTTCGCGGAGCGCCGTCCGGGTCGCCGAGGGGCCTCCAGCGATCCGGAAGACCTTAACCATGAGGCCGAAGGGGTCTGGCATGAGACACGGGAAGAGAAAACTTACGAGTGGCGTCCTGGTGCTCACTCTGATGGTCGTGCTCGGGATTGCCGGCGCCGCCGGCGCCCAGGGTAAGCCCAACATCCTGTTCATCATGGGCGACGACATCGGCTGGATGCAGCCGAGCATCTACCACCGCGGCCTGATGGTGGGCGAGACGCCGAACATCGACCGCATCGGCAACGAGGGCGCGATCTTCATGACCTACTACGCGGAGCAGAGCTGCACGGCCGGGCGCAACGCCTTCTTCACCGGCATGAACCCGCTGCGCACGGGAATGATCCCGCCGCAGCTGCCGGGAAGCCCGACCTACCTGAAGCCGGGAACTCCGTCGCTCGCCTGGTTCCTGCGCGATCTCGGCTATACCACCGGTGAGTTCGGCAAGAACCACCTGGGCGACCACACCGATGCGCTGCCGACGGCGCACGGTTTCCAGGAGTTCTGGGGCTACCTGTATCACCTGGATGCGATGCAGGGGGTGAGCTTCCCTGACATCAACAAGACCCCGACCCTGCAGGGCGTCGCCCCGCCCTGCAAGAACACACCGATCCCCGGCCTCCCGGAAGTCCCGGGGGCGGTGGATCCGCAGACGACGATCTGCCTGACGCCGCCGCGCCCAGTCATCTGGTGCAAGTCCTCCGACGGCACGGCGAAGAACCAGACGTGCCAGGACCAGGGGCCGCTGACGCTCGAGCGCTCGAAGGGCGTGGACGAGGAGATCTCGGCCAAGGTCATCGACTTCCTCGACCGAAACGACCCCAAGAAGACCAACAAGCCGTTCTTCGTCTGGTACAACCCGGCGCGCATGCACGTCACGACCGTGCTGAACGACAAGTACATGGCCATGGTCGGCGAGCCCGGCGGCAAGGACTGGGGCGTCAACGAGGCCGGCATGAAGCAGATGGACGATAACATCGGCTACGTGCTGAAGAAGCTGGAGGCCATGGGCCAGCTCGACAACACCATCGTGGCCTTCACCACCGACAACGGCGCCGAGACCTTCACCTTCCCCGATGGCGGCACCACGCCGTTCAAGGGCTCGAAGATGAACACCTGGGAAGGCGGCATGCGCGCGCCCATGGTCGTCCGCTGGCCGCGCCACATCAAGCCTGGCACGGTCTTGACCGAGATCTTCGCCTCGCTCGACTGGCTGCCCACGCTCGTCAACATCGCCGGCGGCCCCAAGGGCGACGGCCTCAAGAAGCAGATCGAGGCCGGCAGCTATCCCGGGATCGTCAAGACGACGCTCGACGGCATCGACCAGACCGACTATCTGCTAGGAAAGACCGCGAAGTCCCCGCGCGACACCTTCTTCTACTATTCCAGCTCCCATCCGTCGGCGGTGCGCTACAAGAATTGGAAGATGTATTTCGCGATCGCGCCCGAAACCGCGACGGGCTTCAACGTCCCGGGGGTCCAGACCCAGTTCGCAGCCGGCGTGGTAAACCTCAAGCGCGATCCATTCGAGACGTCGATGGGCGGCGGCGAGTGGAGAAAGGCGGGTTTCTGGTTCAGCGGCGCGCTCGCCGGGCCGGTCACGGCTTGGATATACGACTGGAACTTGCTGCCCATCGGCCAGGTACTGTGGTTGAAGGAGCTCGAGTCCTACAAAACGTACCCGCCGATGCAGGATCCGGCGAGCTACAACCTGGACCAGGTCATGGAACAGCTCAGGAAGGGGCAGGGCCACCCGAGCCAATAACCCGAGCGGACGCGATTGATGACGAAGCGGGCGGCCCGAAAGGGTCGCCCGCTTCCTCGTGACCTCTACACCAACAGGAGACCGTGATGAAGCGTCCTGCGCTCTCTATGGTTGCTGGCGTGCTCGTCCTCGCCGCCTCGCTCACACTCGCGGCGCAAGCCTTGGCGCAGACCGATCCGCTTCCCTCGTGGAACGACGGTGCAGCCAAGAAGGCGATCGTCGAGTTCGTGCAGGCCACCACCACGCAGGGCAATCCGAAGTTCGTGGCGCCGGCCGAGCGCATCGCCACCTTCGACCAGGACGGCACGCTCTGGGTCGAGCACCCGATGTACTCGCAGGTGATCTACTGCCTCGACCGTGTGCCTGCGGTGGTCAAGGCGAAGCCGGAGCTGGCGAACGTCGAGCCGTTCAAGACCGTGATGTCGGGCAACCGCGAGGCGATGGCCAGGCTGTCGAAGGACGACCTCATCAAGATCCTCGCCGCCACGCTCACCGGCATGTCGGTCGAGACGTTCAGAGCCGACGTGACCAAGTGGATCGCGGCGGCGAAGGACCCGCGCTGGAAGCGACCCTACCCCGAGCTCACCTACGTGCCGATGCAGGAGGTGCTGAAGTACCTGCGCGCCAGCGGCTACAAGACCTACATCGTCACCGGCGGCGGGCAGGACTTCGTGCGCGTGTACTCGGAGCAGGTCTACGGCATCCCGCCCGAGCAGGTGGTGGGCACCGCAGGAGGGACGAAGTACGGCTACGACAAGAGCGGCAAGCCGTTCCTGACCAAGGAGCCCCGGCTCCTGCTCAACGACGACAACGCCGGCAAGCCCGAGGGCATCCATCTGATGATCGGCCGCCGGCCCTATGCCGCCTTCGGCAACTCGGCCGGGGATCGGCAGATGCTGGAGTACACCGGGGCGGGCGAGGGCGCCCGGCTGCTGATGCTGCTGCTGCACGACGATGCGAAGCGCGAGTATGCCTACGGCCCGGCCCAGGGGCTGCCGGCCACCAGGATCGGCACTTTCCCGCAGGCGTTCTACGACGAGGCCATGAAGAAGGGCTGGACCGTCATCAGCATGAAGAACGACTGGAAGCGCATCTTCACGTTCGAGCCGTAGGCGCGATGACGGTGCCACGAGCAGTCGACCTCGCGTTGCGAGGCTTGCCTTCAAGCCCACCACCGTGATCGACATCCGGCGCTATCCGCCGGCGTGAGGTGGTGCCGATCTTCGAGAGAAGTGGTTCGGATCGATGACCACGGCGGGCCCGCTGATCGGAGCGATGTACCCCATCATCGGGTTGCCCGAGTAGGAACTGGAGGGCGGTCCGGCCGCCCCGGGTGATAGGTTCCTCGGCGACCCCGACCACTGCGGTCGAGGCTCGGCCATTGCGGTGAACACGCAATCGTGAGAGGAGAATCGGAGATGCAACGGAGAAGGCTGCTCGTTGGGATGGCACTGGCTACGGCCCTGGTGGTCCCGCTGGCGGGATGTGGCGGCAAGATGCGACTGAACATGGCGAAGGACTGCCAGGCTCACGGCGGGGTGTGGTCGGCGTCATCGGAGACTTGCGACATGACGAAGGGCGAGGCGGCTCGGGCTGCGAAGAGCGCGAAGTCCATCTGCGAGTACCAGGGCGGCACGTACCTCCCGGGCGGGATGTGCGAGACGCCGGGCGAGAACTAAGAGCGAGCGGCAGGGGGCGGGGCTTCCACGTCGGTGGGCGCCCCGCCGCGTCTCCCGGCTCCTAGTCCCGGCGGTCAGTCCGGCGCAGCGCACGACGATGTCGACCCCGGATGCGCGGCCAGTGCGTCTCTCGTCGCAGCTGGGATCTCCCGCAGGAATGGCGTTTTCGTGAAGCCTGACTCGATGAGGGTCCGATTGGCAGCCACGTTGTAGTCGACAAACGCGGCGCCCACGTCGCCGGCGCCGCCGAAGGTCACGTCGAGCATCTTGACCGGGGTGCCGCAGGAGAAGTCGAACCCGGCCAAGGCGAAGTGCCGGATCGCGCGATTGCCCTCGGTTCTGAAATAAACCTCGCCGACGCTGAGGTTGTAAACGATGCTCCACCGCGTAAAGTCGGGTTGCGCGACCGTGGCAAGGATCTCGAAACCGCCCGCGACCGGATCCTCGTTGCCAGCACCCGCTAGCATGGCAGCGCGCACGAACCGATCGAGCGAAGACGCGGAGGTTGGCATCTCACCTTTGCTCTTGGCCTTTTCGAACGCGGCGACCGAGTCGACGTAGGTCGAGTTGGCGAGCGCCCTGACCGGCATAGCCGCACCGCGGTGGACGACGAGCTTACCGTCGATGAACTCGAGAGCCGCCGCATCGCCGGTGGCATCCGCGACGAGATAATGGATCGGCACCCGGCTCGTCGGCCGCACGGTCTCGGCGTTGGCCAGGACCTCCGCGACACTGGCGTGGCGGTCGAGGTTGTACTGGATCCACTCGAGGATACCGATCGCCGGGCGGGTGTCAGCGGGAGGATACTTGGTCTCGTCCAGCCACATCTGGGAGACCATGAG
>Ga0335085_10013169_pt1 | contig 12132 bp, 9 predicted proteins | sample Lox_Sample_45_FD_206712 | JGI IMG/M metagenome (GOLD analysis project Ga0335085, IMG submission 206712) | Soil microbial communities from Loxahatchee National Wildlife Refuge, Florida, United States - Lox_Sample_4.5 | ecosystem: Environmental > Terrestrial > Soil > Wetlands | place: USA: Florida...
GGAAGAGGTTGGCGATGGACTGCCCGGCCAGCAGGGCATAGTCCTGAATCGACTGAATCTTGTTTTTTGCAAACTCAATCGGGGAGATAAATTCGATTGTCAGATCGCCGTCTGCCATCCGTTACTCCGCAAGAACTGATTGCAATATAGCAGAAGCTTCGGACGTCAGCCGTCAGCGGTCAGAAAAAGCGATGTTGACTGTGGCTCGTTGATAGGCGTGAGGGGGGATGTTCTTTCACCCATGCTCTTCTGGTGACTGGCTCACCTTGAGCCTGATCTTTGCGCCGCTCGGACTCTTGGCAATCTGTCGGTGCAGATTCCCGAGAAATGACACGTGTTCATACAGGTCAGCGACGTAGGCGTTATGGGGCACATTCGCACTTTCAGCAAAAACAACAGGGGTCTTGAATCCGATACACTGCATATCGTTTAGTTTCAAGCCATGTTCAGCAAACGCGGCGACGTCTTGTTCCGCGAACCAGAGCTCACGTTTCGCTGATTCCCTTAAACGCTGATCATAATCCGATGCCGATTCGGCAATTTCGGTTAAAGTGCCGTAACCAACGTTTAGCCACAATATCTTCCCGCTGGTAGCACGCAAGAACATATCGCCAAAACCATTGCGTGCGATTAGCTGCATGGCATCGGCGGTTAGCCATCGCCACTGTTCGAGCAGTCGGTTAACGTCTAATTGCGTAATGTCGAATGATGGCGCCAAGCTTGAAGCGAAATGGCCGCTACTCCCGCCCCTTCTTCTTGATCTCAATATTCAGCCGCTTGATTTTCTGATTGAGGGTAGAGAGCGGCACGTGGAAGCGTTCGGCGGCTTCGGTCTGGTTCCAACCGCACTTGTCGAGCATATCAATGATGATGTGGCGCTCGCATTCTTCCATGATGTCGAAAAGCGATGCGTCGGCGCGATGCTCAAGGATAGGGAAGGCCGTCCCGCGTCCGGCGATGTGGTCGGGAAGCAGGTCCATGCCGATGTCGGGGCCCGAAGATAGCACCACGGCCCGTTCCATGACATTTTCGAGCTCCCTCACGTTGCCCGGCCAGGAATAAGACAAAAGCGGCCGCAAGGCTTCGGTGGTAATTCGGCGCCGCGAGCGTTCATTTTCGGCGGAAAACTTGTCGAGGAAGAATTCCACCAGCAGGGGAATGTCTTCTTTGCGCTGCCGCAAGGGTGGCAAGTCAATGGTGATGACGTTCAGCCGGTAGAAGAGATCTTCGCGGAACTTGCCGTCCTTGACCTGTTGCCTCAAGTCGACGTTGGTGGCGGCGATGATGCGCACGTCCACCTGTAATTCGTGAACGCCGCCCAGGTGCATGAACTTGCGGTCCTGCAGCACGCGCAAAATCTTGCTCTGCGTGTCGAGGCTCATGGTGCCGATCTCGTCGAGGAACAGGGTGCCGCGGTCGGCGATCTCGAACAGGCCTTTCTTCGAAGCGATCGCGCTGGTAAAAGCTCCCTTGACGTGGCCGAAGAGCGTGGACTCCAGCAAATCGGGCGGCATCGACCCCGTATTCACCGGAACAAACGGGCGGTCCTTCCGTGGCGAGTTCAAGTGGATCGCCTTGGCGATCAGCTCTTTTCCCGTCCCGCTTTCGCCCTGCAACAGTACCGTCGAGCGGCTAGGCGCGACCTGCGCTACCAGGTCGAAGATCTTCAGCATGGGCTCGCTCTTGCCCACGATGCTCTCGAAGTTATAGCGCTGCTTGAGGGCGCGCTTGAGCTGTATGTTCTCTTCTTCGGCCTTGTGGCGCGCAATCGCCGCGCGGACATCGGCCAGGAGCTTTTCGTTGTCCCACGGCTTCTGGATGAAGTTCACCGCGCCCGCCTGCATGGCCTTTACCGCGTTCTCCACGGTGCCGTAGGCGGTGATCATGATCACGGAAAGCTGCGAATCCTGGCGGTGCAAATCAGTCAGCACATCGAGTCCGTTGCGGTCGGGAAGCGCCAGATCGAGCAGGACCAGATCGAAGCTGCGCTCGCCGACGCGAGCCAGGCCTTCTTCTGCCGTCCCCGCACACTCTACGCTGTAGCCGTCAAACTCCAGCAGGGTTTGCAGCGATTCGCGGATCGCCGCTTCATCGTCGATGATGAGAACGCTGCCCGCAGCGGAAGGCGACGAGTCATTCAGATTGCGCTGGGGGGTCACTACCGCTTCAGACATTTACAGCCTTCCTGGTGAGCGGAAAATCGAGGTAGAACGTAGTGCCTTCTCCCTGCTGGCTCTCCACGCGAATTTTCCCCGCATGTTCCTGGATGATGCCGTAGGTCACCGACAGACCCAGGCCGGTGCCGCGATTCTGCTGTCCTTGGGGGGCCGTCTTGGTGGTGAAGAAGGGATCGTAGATGCGCTGAATGTGTTCCTGCGCAATGCCGGTGCCGGTGTCGGCCACCACGACGCTGACTCCATCGCCATTTGAGGTGCAGATGCGAAGGGTCCCGCCGCCGCTTGCCATGGCGTCGCGCGCATTCAGGAACAGGTTGAGAAACACCTGCTGCAGGCGTCCTGCATTGCCGTGAATCAGCGGCAGATGGTCACATAACTCGTCCTGCACTTTGATCTTCGCAGTCTTGAACTGGTGTTCGAGCAGCGCCAGGGTATCGCCGATGATCTTGTTCACATCCACGTCGGTGAATTCGCTGCCGCTGGTGCGCGAGAAGTTCAGCAGGTTGTTGACGATCTCTGAGGCGCGGAAGGTCTGCCGCGTAATTTTCTCCATCAAAGCGCTCTTCTGCGGATCTTCCTGCAACTGCTTGGACAGCATCTGCGCATAGGAGGAGATCACGGCCAGCGGCGTGTTGACTTCGTGGGCCACGCCCGCGGCCAGCAATCCGATCGACGACAGCTTGTCGGCCTGCGAGAGTTGCGCTTCCAGTTCCACGCGTTCGGTGATGTCATCCATGATGATCAGCCGGCCGATGACGTTGAACTTCCTGGTGACCAGCGGGGCTATGGCGACGTTGACGGTGCGGTTTTCCCCGGTCGGCGTGGCCATGCGGAACTTGTAGAGATTGTGGATGCCCGGGTTCTGGCGCACGCGGTAGAACTCTTCCACGAAAGCGGCAGGGAAGACTTCGCTCAGGGGACGGGTCAACGCCTGCCAGCGCGGCAGCGCGTACATCACCTCCATCTGCGAGTTCCACGATTCGATGCGGTCGGCGAGATCCACCGCCAGCACGCCCACGTTGATCGACTCGACGATGTTCTCGTTGAAATCCTTCAGCCGCTCATACTGCTGGACCTTTTGTTCAAGCGAGGCGTAGAGGCGCGCGTTCTGGATGGCGATGCCGAGATATCCCGCGAGCGTTTCGAGCAGTTCCACGTCTTCGCTGGTAAGGAAATCGCCTTCGATGGTTTTGCCCAAGCCGAGTACCGCGATTACGCGCTTTTGCGCACGGCAGGGGATGTAGTAATTCAGGTCGAGGCGTCCGATAGCCTCCTGTGCTGAGCGGTCTTCGCGCGGAACCTGGTGGGTGTTGTCGAAGAACAGGTGCCCGGCCTCCATTTCAGGCCGGGGCGCGCTCAAGAAGCTCAGGTCAATGCCGGTGGTCTGCGACATGCCAAAGGATTTGGCCAGCACGAAGCGGTGCGGAGGCTCGCTCGCGGCAAGAAATACCGCCATGCGATCCACCAGCAAGGTGCGCGAGAGGCGATCGACCAGCGAACTCAGCATTTTGTCGAGATCGGTCTCCGAACTCAGCTCGCGCCCGAATTCAATCAGGGTTTGACGGTAGTCATATCCGCCGCGGTAGAAGAATTGATCCACGCGCGCCTGGATCCACTTGCGCATGGGATCGAACAGCACCGCCGTGACCACGATGGCGAGCATCAGGCCGACCGGGCCGGAACTGGGAATCTGTGTGTGCACCAACTCGGCCACTGATGCGATCACCGCGAAATACAGCGCCGCGATTGCGCCCGCGGCCAGCGTGTAGACCATCCCGCGCTTGAAAATCAGGTCCACGTCCATCAGGCGGTAGCGGAAGATGGCGTAGCCGAAGGTCAAAGGCAGCAGCCCCAGCGACAGGACCGAAACCTTCATGGCCGCCGTCGGCAGCGATCCAGTCAGATAGGGGATGACGTAAAACAGCGTGAAGGGCGTAATCGCGAGAATGGTTCCGCGCGTAACCCACTTCAGCTGCTGGCGCAGGATCGGGGTGCTGGCGCAGCGGTAGCTGTCCCACAAAACGCCCGCCGCCACCGCGAACAAAACCGCGAGATAGGCCATCTGCAGGCGGTCGAGATTCCAGCGCAGATGTTCGCTGGCCTTCAGATTCTCAAGCGCGAACAGGTAAATGCTGAACAGCGTCAGTCCGGGCAGATACACCAGCGGAACCGCCCAGTTGTGCTTGCGGACAAACTGGCGCTTCTCCGGGAAGGTCAACACGAAGTGCAGGAACAATGCGGGTTGCAGCAGCCAGGCGATTTCATTGCCCCAAAAGATGACCCAGTCGAAACCGTTGAACTTGCCGGTGTAGTGGAAGGTGTAAAAGACAAACGACACCAGGCAGAAGACGTAAAAATGCGTCGATCCCGGCGCCGTCCAGCGGCGAAGCAAGACGTAGATTCCAATGCCCAGGTAGATGAGCGCGATGAAACGCAGCCAGCTGTAGAGCGACTTGTCGGTGGGAACCGGAATCACCACCGCGTCCAGTTGCACCGAATTGCGCACGACCGAATACGTCGCCTTCGACCAAGCTCCCGAGCGGTAGAGTTCACGCGTCAGGGCTCCCATGTCAGGAACGTTCTGCTGATTGATGGCGACCAGGCGGTCTCCGGGGCGAATGCCACCCTTGTCGCCGGGCCCCATAGGGTCGACTCGGTCGGCCACCAGCCGGCCACTATGCTCGACCCACCAAACGCCGTCATCGGGGACTGGGAATTCCCGCTCTTTTTGAAAGTTCACCCAAGCCAGGTAGGTGGCAGCTACCGTTAACAGGGCAAGAAGGACCGCTGTAAAACGGATTTGGAAGTCCCTGTTCATCGGCTGGGTTGGCGGCTCCAGCAAGCGGAGCGAATGACCCCGAACAGAGTTCTGCACGTTCCGTGCCACGGCCAGAGACATAAGGGAGACCGCCAAATCCCGAAAAAGAAAAGACTTGTAAGATTATAGAGGCCGGAGCAGGGCATCGCTACGGATTTTAGAAGCTTTCTGTGGGATTTCGTAACTGCTTTGCCTGGCTAGCCTTACACCCATGCCTATGAGATTTTGCATAACCCGGCCCCGACTTGTCAGACTGGCAATTTTGACATGCAAAGACTTGCAGTGCACCCGGGGAGCGCCCACGTCCGCTAGAATTGTTCTACTCCCATGCCAAATAGCGAAGAAATCATCCAGCGCGAACGTCAGTTCTTGCTCCAGACCTACAACCGCTACCCGGTGGTCATGGTGCGCGGGAAAGGCGCGTTTCTCTACGATTTGGACGGCAAGAAGTATCTTGATTTCGTTGCCGGACTTGGCGTGAACGCTCTTGGTCACGCCCATCCCCGGATGGTGAAAGTCATTCGTGAGCAGGCCGCCAAGGTCGTCCACCTCTCCAATCTCTACTACAACGAATACCAGGGTTTGCTGGCAGAGAAGCTCTGCCGGCTTTCTGGCCTGCAAAGAGTATTTTTTTCGAACAGCGGAACCGAGGCGATCGAGGGTGCGATCAAACTTGCACGCCTGGCAGGCCACCGCGCGGGCGGAGAGGCCAAGGCGAAACTAGTTGCCCTCGAAGGCTCGTATCACGGCAGGACCTTCGGAGCTCTGTCGCTCACCGGGCAAGAGAAATACCGCAAGGGATTCGAGCCGTTGCTCGACGACGTCACCTTTGTTCCCCAAAACAATCTCGAGGGGTTGCGAGCGGCGGTCACCGCAGAAACCTGCGCCATCGTGCTGGAACCCATTTTTGGGGAAGGTGGTGTCCGCGAATGCTCGGTGGAATTCCTCAGGGAGTGCCGCGCTCTTGCCGACCAACATCATGCGGCGCTGATTTTCGACGAAATTCAGTGTGGGCTTGGACGCACCGGGAATGTCTTCGCCTTTCAAACCTTTGGCGTGACTCCCGACATCGTCGCGGTCGCCAAGCCAATCGCCGGTGGACTTCCCCTGGGTGCCTTCCTGGCGAAAGAGGAAGTTGCCTCGGCGATTTCGGTTGGGCAGCACGGCACGACTTTCGGCGGAGGCCCGCTCGCCTGCCGCGCCGCGCTCGAATACCTGGCGATCCTCGAAGAAGAGAAACTGCTTGAGAATGTGAACCGCGTGGGAGATTACCTGCGCCACGAGCTGCACGGTTTAACGGGAAAATATGCAGCCGTGCTGGAAGCCCGCGGCCGCGGCATGATTCAGGGGCTGCAACTCGATATTCCGGCCAGACCGATCGTCGAGGAAGGGCTGACTCACGGCGTGCTGTTCAACAGTACACAAGACACCGTGGTGCGGTTTTTGCCGCCATTCCTGCTGGAAGAAAAGCACGTGGATAAAGGCATTCGCGTGTTGAAGAAGCTGTTGGGCCGCAAGAAGAAAGCGGCTACGGCGGCCTAACCGCCGTCCGTCAGGCAGAAAAATAGGGGAGCCGAAGCTCCCCTTTCAAGAAGCGACAGAGGCGATATCACTTAGATAGACTCCCGCGGCGAGAGAAAAGTTGTCTGACCCTTCCACAAAGTCCGTGCCCTGCGAAACCTCGGTTACCGAACAAGGTTACGTTGCGTTTGATGGAGCCCGCATGCGCTACCTGCGCGCCGGTTCCGGCCCGCCGCTGGTGCTCATTCACGGATTGCTCGGCCATTCTTTCTCCTGGCGATTCGCCCTGCCCGTGTTTGCCGAGCACTTCACGGTGTACTCCGTCGATTTGCTCGGCGCGGGATACTCGGAGCGGCCCGCAGGCTTGGATCAGTCTCTGCGCGCCAACGCCGACCGCCTGCTTCGATTCCTCGATCAAGTGGGTATTGGTTCGTGCGTGTTGCTGGGTTCATCGCGCGGCGGGGGTGTGGCAATGCGTGCGGCGGCTCAGGCGCCGGAACGGGTACAGCGCATGGTGCTGGTCTCACCCATTAATCCCTGGTCGGCTCACGGCAAAAGACTTGCCCCGATCCTGAGCAATCCTGTGCTTGCCCCCCTGACCATTCGCGTGATGCGCCGCGGTAAGGCCCTCTATCCGCTGATCTTGCGTCGCCTGTACGGCGACGGGCATCGCATCCGCCCGGGAACGCTTGAAGGCTACGCCGCGCCTTACGAAATCCCCGGCTCGTTCGAGAACGAGATTGCCATCTTGAGCACATGGAACCGCGACCTGGAGGATCTGCGTCATCAATTGCCGCGCATCGCGCACATTCCCACCCTGTTGCTCTGGGGTGATCGCGATGTGGCGGTCGCGCCCTCCTCGGCGGTACCGCTGGGCAGGAACTTCACAGACTGTCATCTGATCATGATGGAAGGCGTGGGCCACATTCCGTATGAGGAAGTGCCCGAAGATTTTCACCGGGCGGTGTTGTCGTTCCTTACGAAGCCCTAAGACCGACTTCTGATAATCTCCATTCACGGTCCCATGCTGCTTTTCCTCTTCGACCTGATCCGCGCCCATCTCGCCGAGCATGGCTATTGGACCGTAGCCATCGCGTTGCTCCTGGAAAATGCGGGGGTGCCGGTGCCGGGAGAGACGATCCTGCTGCTGGCGAGTTTTCTCGCCTACTCCGAGCACCATCTCTCGCTGGTGTACATCATCTTCGTCGCTACGGCCGCGTGCACCGCAGGCGACAACCTCGGCTTCTTGATCGGCTTTTATGGAGGCCGGCCGCTGCTGGCTCGCTATAGCAAGTTCTTTCGTGTCACCCCTGAAACTATCGCGAAAGGCGAAGACCTGTTCGAACGCTACGGAGCGGCGACCATTCTGGTGGCGCGCTTCATCGCCGGGCTGAGAATCGTCGCTGGGCCGCTGGCGGGCGTGTTGCGCATGAACTGGCGCAAGTTCGTGATTTCAAACTTCGTGGGCGCAGCGCTATGGGTCACGGTCATTACTTGCGCGGGCTACATCTTCGGCAAGCACTGGGACATGTTGCTGGAGGTGTTAAAGGGCGTGAACGTGGGGTTGGTCATTGCCGCGGCGGTGGTGGTCCTGATCGTCTGGGTGAAACGCCGCCGGAAAACCCGGGCGTAGAACCGTGACCCCGGTTACATTGCTGTAGTTCTCCACCCGGTGCTAACCTCGAGCCAGCGATTCTTGCATGGCAGCTTCAGCCCCAACTTTGTCACCCCTTGAGCGCGTGGCGCACCTGCTCCACGTAGACATTCCCGAGATCTGGCTGCGCTTCCTGCTGGCCCTGGTAGGACTTTGTCTGGCCTTCGCCGCGGCCCTGTTCTCCACCGTGTCGCGCGAGTCGGGAAATCTCTGGACGACTTTGGTCCTGGCTTCTGCCGCGTTAATCCTGGCCACCCTGGTGGGCTTGACTACGGTGCCTTACCTGGCCCGGCGCGTGGCTACGGCGCGCCTGCGCGACGCTTTTGATTACGATGTCACCCGCGCCGGGATCCTCTACTTTCTCGTCGTTCTGGTCATTGGTATCGCCGCATTGAACACCGGGAACAACCTGCTTTACATCATCGTGGCGGCGATGCTGGCGGCTATCCTGGTTTCGGGTGTTGCCTCGGCGATGGTGCTGCGCGATCTCGAACTCGATGTGCGCTTACCCGAGCATGTGTTCGCAGGGCGCGCCGCCGAGGCCCGCTTCCTGGTCAAGAATCATGCCCGCTGGTTGCCGTCGTTTTCCGTGAATGTGGTTTCATCGAAGCGCGGCCGTGGCAAGAAGCACTGGCGGTGGTCGACGGCGACCTTCGACTGGCCCCCGGGGCGGCCCGCGGAAAAGCAGTGGTTGCACCTGCCGGACCGGCAGCTGCGCCGGGTTGCCGACGGCAGCGATCCCGGCATCTTCCAGGGGACTGCATACTTTCCCTATCTTCCGGCGGGAGCGGAATTGGCGGCCGAGATGGAGTTGAGGTTCCAGCGCCGCGGATGCTATCGCGAGGAGAGCTTTGGCCTTTCCACTCGCTTTCCCTTCGCCTTTCTCACTAAGACGCGGCGTGTGCCGTTGAAACGCGAGGTCATCGTTTATCCGCCCGTGGAGCCTACGGACGAATACTTCGAGATCCTGCCCATGATCACCGGCGAATTCGAGACCTTTGCCCGCGGCCGTGGCTACGACCTCTACCGCATTCGCGAGTACCTTCCCGAGGACTCGGCCCGTCACGTGGACTGGAAAGCCACGGCGAAATCCGGATCGCTGAAAGTGCGAGAGTTCAGCCGCGAAGACGAGCGTAAGCTGCGGATCGTTTTTGACAACCCGGCGCCAGGAGCGGCTACCGCGAAGGCCTACGAAGACGCGGTGGCTTTGGCGGCTTCTCTGGCTTGGCACTTCAGCGGCGAAAACACCGAACTTTCCTTTCTGTCTCGCGATTACGAAGGCGGTCCCGACGTCTACCATTTTCTCGCCCACCTGGCGCTCATTGTTCCGCAGGACGGCCCTTCTCTGGTCGATAGCCTGCCCGTCTCCGAGGATTACAACATCATCTTGACCGCGCGCCCCCGCGGTTCCATTCCCACTGCCTTATGGAACTGCTCCTATTTCATCTTCATCGGCCAGGGAAAGCGCTGAACCGCTGTTTGTCCAAATTTCCAACCTGATTTCTCTACCGTCCTTTCCGTATCCCCTTATTTTTCTTGCTCAAAGCGTGGGATTTCGGCATATACTCTGCGGCGCTGCGCCTTTTCGGGGTGGGGGTGAAATCTGGGCCCGGGGGTGTGAAATGTCCATCTGTGACCTGATCAAGGAACAAGAGACGTACCTGGCTGAGGCCGAGCAAACCGTCTTGGAAGTGGCCCGAGCCATGGTGGAACGCAACATCGGCGCCGTGCCGATCGTTCGCGATGGCCAACTGGTAGGAATTTTCTCCGAGCGCGATTTGATGAAGCGGGTGGTTGCCGAGGGCCGTGACCCTCGCATTACCCTTCTCTATGAAGTCATGACCGAGGATCCTCTCACCGTCTCTCCCACGGAAGATCCCACGACCTGCCTGCACCTGATGCGGCGCCATGGATTTCGTCACCTTCCCATCTGCGAGGGCAGGCAGTTGCGCGGGATTATTTCGCTGCGCGATTTGCTGCTCCACGACATCGACGAAAAAGACGGCGAAGTGCGCATGATGCGCGCCTACATCCAGGCCTGTCCGGAAATGTAGCCCGCCCAATTTCTGTGGCCGCAAAGCGGCACCAGGAGCCGGCTCCAGGGGGAGTTCTGCCTTTTCGGAGTAACGTTACCCCCGGTTACTTCAGTACATTGACCAACAGTCCGCCCCTGCATATTGTTCAGGGTTGGGAGCGGATTTCTTGGGGTGTAGCCTGTCGACCAGCCGTCCCCGGAGCCTGGAACACAGAGAATGAACCCGCGATTCGAGTTTTTATTTAATGCGCTTTGGGTGGCCCATCCCATCCTGCAGTGCGCGGTCGCGGCGTTTATGTACAAGCGTCAGCTGAACCGTTCCTTCCCGGTATTTTTCTTCTACCTCCTTTCCCAAGTCGCAATTTTTGGTCTTGTCTTTCCGCTCTGGGTTTACGGGAACTACATTGTTTTCTTTTATGTTTACGCCGCCTGCATTGGCATCAGTGCTGCCATCGGTTTCAAAGTGATTTACGAAGTATTTCTCGATGTCTTCCGCCCCTATCACACTCTGAAAGATCTGGGGTCGGTGCTGTTTATGTGGGCGGGACTGGTCATGCTGTTGGTGGCAGGCGTGGTGGCGGCCTCCAGTTCCACTACTGAGCAAGGCCCATTGTGGCAGGCAGTGATGACCGGACAGCGCTGCGTGCGCGTGATCCAGGTCGGACTCATCATGTTCTTGCTGGTCTTTTCCAAGTATCTGGGAGTATCTCGCCGCCAGCAGAGCTTTGGCGTCGCTCTCGGCTTCGGCTTCTTCGCGGGCGTGGAGCTTATGCTCGTGGCCCTGCGTGCCGGTGGTTACCTGAATGAGAACATTGCCAGCATCGTGAACATGGTGGCTTACAACTTCACCATTGTCATCTGGTTGACTTATATGGCGTCCAAGAGTCCCGCCAGAGAAGCGTCGGCCAATACCTTGATGCCGCAGCGCTGGGACCAGAGTCTGACCGATATTCAGCATCCCATGGCACCCGATTCACTGATTCCCATGTTCGAGGGTATGGTCGATCGCGCCTTCTCCCGCACGAACGGAGAATCGCATGAGGAATCGGGACAGCTGGTTTCTCGCATGTCGTCCCTGACCGACAACCCCGACCCGCTGTTTTCGCCCAGCAACACAACCCCAAAGCTATAACCCCCCAGCCCGGCGTCTGAATTTCAGACATTCTCGGCCGGAGCCTTTGTCTTCCGGTCATTCCCAACCTGAGAAATCTTCAACCGGCTTGAAAATCTTGCAGGTAGAGTCTCTTTTCGTGCCACAAACCTGGGTGACGAGAGCACAAATTTCCGGCTCTCACGAAACTATCGCTGGACTCGACACGGGTGCACGGTATAATGCGTGACCGTGAGGGTTTCCGCTCCCAGGGGACCCGCACTTAAGGAGAAAGTCCATGAAACGTGCGGTCAGGATGTTCATCCTGATGGTAGGTCTGGTCTGCACGTATGTTGCGGTCGCGACCCCGATGTTTGCTGCAGCGGATGGCGGCCCAATTCTGTGCAGTCCAAAGACAGGCTGCCCCAAATAGAGCAGCTCCACCGCAGTAAACTACTCGCCGCTTGAAAGCGGCTTCAAGAGATTGTTGGGCTGACGCTTGCGATGTGCAACGTCAGCCCTCTTTTTTGTGGCCTGTTTCTGTTCAAGCGACCTTTCGCACGGCGCCGAGTTCGGCCTGCAGTTGTTCGGGAGTGGTCACCGGTTGCTGGCAAGCGAAGTTCGAGCACACGACAGCAGCTGACTTTCCTTCCTTCAAAACCGGCAATCGCGGGATGGTTTCTCCCAGCGCCGGCGGAAGATTCTCGACTACCGCTTCATTGGGCGCGATCATCACCAGCGACTTGTTCAGTGCGAAGGGAGCGGCGGCGGCGCGATAAAGCTCTTCCGCCAGGGGATCGTTCCCCAGGACAACGACCTGGGTGTGCGGGTACGCCA
>Ga0335085_10013170_pt1 | contig 12131 bp, 9 predicted proteins | sample Lox_Sample_45_FD_206712 | JGI IMG/M metagenome (GOLD analysis project Ga0335085, IMG submission 206712) | Soil microbial communities from Loxahatchee National Wildlife Refuge, Florida, United States - Lox_Sample_4.5 | ecosystem: Environmental > Terrestrial > Soil > Wetlands | place: USA: Florida...
GCTTTAGAATGCTTCAGAATATTATTCATCATTTCCTGGTACATTCTGAAAAGAAATATGGCTTTTTGTTCTGCAAAATGGTATTCACTTCCTGAAGCTGAAAAATTAACTTTGAGTAAACCTGTCCTACGCACGGCTTCAACATCAAAACGGATGGCTTCAGTAAGACCAATATCTGTAATCCGGTCGGTATGAAGGCTCTTTGTCAGATCCGACATGTCGTAAATGACCTTATTCAACATTTCTCTTGAATTCTGTACTCCTTCAAAAGCAGGATGATCTTTTTCAATCGGAGCACTTGACATCCATAATTTGATTACTGATAATACCTGACCAATATTATCATGAAGTTCCTGGGCAATCGTTTTTAAAGTGGATTCCTGTATTTCCAGCTGCGAGCGCAAGAGTTCCTGTTCATATTGCTCCTTCATTACAACCAGTTCCCTCTCCTGTTTTTGTTTTTTTCGCTGGTAAAGAAAAAAGATTACGAAAATAAAAACTACCAGTAAGAGGGCCAATAGGATTCCTATCAGGATTGCAACATAGATTTGTTGATTTTGATCCGGCATAGGAATGCAATAATAAATAAGAGATATGTAAAAATATTAATAATCGAACGTATCATTTCTAAATTTCTGGCTATAAATACAGGAGGGTTATGAATAAAAGCAATAAAACTAAAAATGGGAAAAATGCAGCAGTAGTTAAACAAAACAGCCGTACATATCCAGAAGGATGGTTCGCGTGACAATTTAGTTGCGCTGGAAAACTGGAATAACTCATAAAAATAGAATATGCACATTGCCACAATCAGAAAACAACCCCCAGCATATGAAATCGAATCGAAACCCTGTGCTTTTCGTATAATAAAAATATTTACCAATGTCAGCAGGGGATAGATCCATAGAATATTTATAATAATTTTTTTTGCCTTCTTACTTTGGATGATCTGATGCAAAATCCAAAAATAAAAGATAAACTCTACCACTGCGTAAATGATATACATCAGGGCGTTTGTCATATGACGCCTGCCAAGGTACTCTCCAATTACCTCGACTGTAAATCCAACAAACAAATAGATCGGAAAAAGTTTTAAATATGATTCAGTCCGAGGTTGGAAATAGACGCTGATGCTTACAAGCAAACAGACAATTTGAAAAATTATTTCTAGAGAAAGATGCATCACGAATTAATAATGATTTGTGTTTACTACATAAAAAAAACCTCAAAATTGAGGTTTTTTTATGTAGAATAAATCTTTAGACTATTGAGACCCCCTTTTCGCCCCGATCGACAATAGTAATTCCTACTTCAGTAGTGGCTGTAGGTGCAAACCCACCGCACAGAGGAGGACATAATACTCCCATATTTAAACCCAGAATTGTTGAAGTTCCATCCTTCGTGATGTAGAGATCCTTGTTAACGGAACCGTTTTCAGTCTCTTTTTGTTTGGTAGCAACAAGAACGATCGTTTGTCTTCCGGCATATTCCGGTTTATGTTTAAAATTTTCAGGATAGGCTGCGAAATAAAATTTGACACCGTCTGCGCCGTGTTCACGACAGGTAGCAAGAAATTCTTCCAGCTCTTCTGCGCTGAACCATACGCTGAGAGAATCTTCCTTACCGAGGCGTTCAGAATTATGAACCCATCTTTCTTTCTTGTAAGTTCTGATAACCTCATTAACGTACTCAGTGTTTACGTACTTTCCTACCTTTAATGGTTTTTTTTCAATTGTAATCATAGCTCGAAGTTTTTAGGTTTAAGAATTGTTTGAATGCCTAAAAATATTCGGTCTTGGTTCAATTGAGGGTCTACAAAAAAATAGGGATCAATTAATTACAAATTAGTTTTATTCGTAAAATAAAGACTGTCAGTCAGTCATGTGTAAAAAAGCCAAAAAAAACCGTCTTTTAACGGGTCTATTTGCCGTAGAAAAAAACTTTTTTTACTCCGTGAAAAAAAGTGATTCTCCTTATTAAAGCAGCAAGGAATTTGGTTGCTTCGTATCATTAATCTTTTTTTATTTTACCTGTCGCGACAAGTCTCGTCCCGTTTTTAAAATCTAATATAACTTTTTAATTGAATCATTACTCTTACTAAGGTTTACCTCTTATTAGTAGAAATACTTATTGCTTTGCCAACTCACTAAAAGTTATTTAAAGTAATCAAAAATTGTAATTGACTTTTTGATCCAAAAATATTTTATGCTGATGCTAATAACCGAAGTGAAATAAATCCATACTGAAGCCGGATAAACCAGCTCTAAAATTTTTTGAATGTTTTTTCAAAGATTGCCTATCTGGAAAGTGGCTCCTTTCGTTCGGCTGATTATTCCTCTCATTATAGGAGTTAATTACTCGTGGTATCATCATTCTAATCCAGCTATTTCCTGGTTATTTCTACTTACTTCTTTGCTGATATTGATTCTGTCTGAATCAGGCAAGCTATTCATCCAATTTAAATACAACTGGATTAAAGGAATTTTATTAAACATTCTGATATTTTCTACAGGCCTGATTTTGACTTCATATAATGATTATCCTGATCAAATAAAATCGTTTTATAAAAATGATGATATCATCGTTGCAAGAATGGATGAAACCCCCACTGAAAAATCAAAAACTCTTAAGATAGAAGCTTCCATAGAATCAGTTATCAGAAATGATTCCTGTTTCAAATTGAAACAGCAGATTATCATTTATCTGGAAAAAGATAGCTTAAGTCAAACATTGGATTATGGAAATATAATTCTTTTCAGGAAACCAACTCAGCGGATCAAAAATTCAGGTAATCCCGGCAGTTTTGATTATCAGCAATATTGTGCTTTCCAGCATATTTATTATGAGGTTTTTCTTCACGAAAACGAATTCGTCGTACTGACAGTAACTAGGACAAATCTTTTCAAAAAATATTTACTCGCCAGCAGAAAAAAAATTTTAAATAGCCTGAAGAGTTTTATGCGGGGAGATAAGGAAACAGGACTGGCAGAAGCTTTATTGATAGGTTATAAAGATGATCTTGATAAAAGGCTGGTCCAATCTTACTCTCATACGGGCGTGGTGCACATTATAGCTATTTCAGGTTTGCATCTTGCTCTGATTTATGGATTACTGCAATTCCTATTAAAACCAACCAGAAAAAATAAGATTGGCAAATGGATAAATCCAGTCGTACTGCTTACAGTATTATGGATATTCAGCTTTTTGTCAGGATCTTCTCCTTCAGTAATGCGCTCTGTTGTAATGTTCAGTTTTATTATTATTGGAAAAAGCTTTTACAAATCAAGTTCTGTTTATAATAGCTTAGCTGCATCTGCTTTTTTACTGTTATGCTACAACCCTTTTTGGTTATGGGATATAGGTTTTCAATTGTCCTATGCAGCTGTGTTGAGCCTGATTATTTTTGTGAAACCTGTTTATAACTGGTTCTACATTCAAAATAAATTTTTGGATCTAATCTGGAAATCCGCTTCGGTTACAATTGCAGCGCAGATACTAACTATTCCTGTCAGCATTTATTATTTCCATCAATTCCCGAATTATTTTCTACTTACCAATTTATTCGCAGTTCCACTATCGAGTCTTGTGCTTCTTGGCGAGTTATTAATCTGCATCATTTCTTTTTTTCCTGTAGCCGCAAAAATTATTGGCGCGATCGTTTCATGGATGACCTGGCTGTTAAATAGTTTTATTGAACATATGGAGAATATGCCTTTTTCATTGTGGACCGGCCTTTATATAAATTTTTTTCAATTGATCTTATTTTATTTATTCATCGCCTGCATTGCCGGATGGTTATTGAATAAACACAAACCGCTTTTATTCTCTGGCCTGCTTGCCTCATTATGCTTTTTTATTTTGAGAACTATTTCTTTTTACCAGGCTTCGAATCAAACAGTTCTAATTTCCTATAATATCCCTAAACATCAGGCAATTCATTTTATTGAAGGAAGAAAATCTTTGTTCGTTGGGAACACCATATTGCTGGAAAACCAACAATTAGAAACCTTATATTTAGAGCCCGTAAGAACCGGATACCGGGTTTCTTCTATCGACACGCTTTCTGGCGAAGAAAACAATTTTAAAATTTTTCAGCTGAAATCAAAGAAAATTATTGTAGTAAATCATCATATTACCTCCATGGATTCCTCATCAAAAATTTTTGCCGACTTAATTATTATTTCATTAAACACCAATATATCCATTCGTCATCTCAGCCAAATAATTCACAGTCCTCTTTGGGTATTTGATGCCTCTAATACAGAATGGAAGATTCAAAAATGGGAAAAAGAATGTAAAGAACTAGGCCTTTCTTTTTATTCTGTTCCTGATAGCGGAGCGTTTGTGATGAACCTGAATTAATATTTCATAAAGAGTTCTCATTTTCAATGTCCCTATGCTCTTTGCCATAAGAGTCATTTATTTTACCTTTGCGCTTTCAAAAAAAAACCATCCTGATTCCTTTTTAACCACATCATCATGACCAAAAAAATTCAATCGGCGCTGATTTCTGTATTTTATAAAGATGGCCTGGAACCCATCGTTCAAATATTGGATAGTCTTGGAATTAAAATTTATTCTACCGGCGGGACTCAGCAATTCATTGAAAAATTAAATATTCCTTGCATTCCGGTTGAAAATCTCACCACCTATCCTTCAATTCTGGGAGGCCGGGTTAAAACACTTCATCCATCAGTTTTCGGAGGCATTTTGGGAAGAAGGGAAAATGAAACTGATATCAAAGAAATGCAGGAATATAAAATCCCCCAGATCGATCTCGTTATCGTGGATTTATATCCTTTTGAAGAAACTGTGGCCAGCACATCGGATGAAAAAACTATCATTGAGAAAATTGATATCGGAGGCCCCTCCATGATCCGGGCAGCAGCTAAAAATTTTAAAGACGTAACTGTTGTTGCTGCAAAAAAAGATTATGCATTATTAGAGCAACTGCTGAAAACGCAGCAGGGGGAAATTACTTTGGTCCAAAGAAAGGAATTTGCCGCAAGGGCATTTGAAATTGTCGCCCGTTATGACCTGGCTATCTATAATTATTTTCATCCTGACCGGGAATGGAAAATATTACAGGATGGCCCGCAACAAAGTCTTCGGTATGGGGAAAATCCGCATCAACATGCTTTTTTTGCAGGCGACTGGAATAAAATATTTATACAATTGCATGGCAAAGAAATATCCTATAATAACCTCGTTGATATTGATGCAGCCATTCAATTAATCCGGGAATTTGGAGATGAAACCACTTTCGCAATTATCAAACATACCAATGTTTGCGGCATAGCTTCCAGGAATACTGTTTCAGAAACATGGGCTGCAGCGCTCGCGGGTGATCCTGAAAGCGCTTTTGGCGGAGTGCTCGTTTGCAACAAGGAAATAGACAGGGTCACTGCAGATGCCATCAACGAAATATTTTTTGAAGTATTAATCGCTCCTTCCTTCGCCGGGGATGCTTTAACGATTCTGAAATCAAAGAAAAATAGAATTCTGCTGCAACTTTCAAAGACATCAGCCTTCGAAAAAAAGATGTACAAAAGCGTTCTCAACGGAACCTTATTTCAGGATATTGATGAAGGAAATTTTAGCAAATGGGAAGAAGTAGGAGGAAGAGAAACAAGCCAGAGTGAAAAATCAGATCTGCAATTTGCCAACCTGGTATGCAAACATCTTAAATCAAATGCAATCGCATTGATAAAAAATAAACAACTGATCGGGAAAGGCTGCGGACAAACCAGCCGTGTTGATTCATTGAGACAGGCTATTGAAAAAGCCAAACAATTCAGTTTTGATTTGAATGATGCTGTATTGGCATCGGATGCATTTTTTCCCTTTAATGATTGTGTAAGCATGGCTCATCAGGAAGGAATAAAAGCTTTTATTCAGCCGGGAGGTTCAATCCGGGATAAAGATTCCATTGATTATTGTAAGCAAAACAATCTTGCAATGGTAATAACGGGAATGAGACACTTCAGGCACTAAACTAAAAAGCGAGCCAATATTCCGGAATCTATAGTCTACAAACTATCGTCTATAGACTTACCCTACATATCCCAATAAACTTCATCTTTCAAAAAGACCTCATAAACTTCTTTCCATCCCGCAAACTGCGGATCAATTCCCAGAAAATTATTATGCCAGATAGTAACCATCAATCCATTCACCTTTTTAATAGCGTGATAATAATTCATCAGTTCCTGTAATGTTTGTTGTGCAGTAAATTTTTGTTCATAATAAGAGGTAGCATCCATAAAACAAAATGGGAAGATCATCAGTCTGGTTTGCTTTTCTTTTTCCAGATCATACCAGTAAAAAGAAGATGCCACTGAAGCTCTGAAGCCATTGATACTGCCATATCCCATAGAAAAATCCTTTTCTATCCCTGCCTTAATCAGAGTCTGATATGTATCGGGCAACCGAAGCCGGATATAATGCTGGCGGCTATAGGTAACCTTATTCTTAATAATTGTCTCGAGGCACTCGATTTCATCGAGTAATACCTGCTCGTTATCTCCGCTTTGCCAGGAAGGATGAATCCCCACCGTGTAACCAGTAGCGAGATATCGAATAAGGTTTTGTAATGCCGGCCTGTCTGGTGAAATATTTTTGTCGTGATTTTTTTGTTCCCTCGCCACTAAGAAAAAATAATACGCCCTCATTCTGCAATACAGATGTACTGAATCCAGCCACTCATATGAATCAAAGGGATCTTTTTTCTTCTTCAATAATACCTGCATTCTTTCTGAAACAGTAGTCCATTGACCAGTGGCCATTGATTTTAGCAAGCCACCCACGCTTCTTTTCCACCCCTTATGCAAAAAAGAATATGCGATATCTATATCATAAGTCGGAATGAACTTGAAATAAGAATGCCGGAAAATCAGGCCGGGGAATTTTTTTTGGAGCGTTTTTTTAAATTCCTGCAACCATATATTGATCAATGGAATCTGCAAGAAACCTTCCTTATAAGCCAGCGAATTAGTATGTGCATATCGTCCATATTCATCCAATTCGTGAGGAAGATACTCTTCATAGCGACTCAATAAATAAAATGAGGCCGCAAAAATATCGAAAGGAAAATCTCCGCTGGTTTCAAAAAATACTTTATAATAATTGAGCTCAAAACATTCTGTTTCCTGTAGTTTGATTCCTGTTTCAAAAAGAAGGGAAGTGCTTTGAATGAAAAATTCCTCTTCGGATAAATCTTTTTCAGAGTAATTTATTTTAGGCCCGCAGTAATTTGAAAATTCGTCTTTATCCGTAGTAATGACGATCGGTTCGTCATTAAATAATTCCTTATTGACAAAATCAACAATATATAAAAGCCTTGGGGTATTATATAAACTATATAAAAGCATGAACCTGTTCGTCAAAAATAAAAAAGTCGGCATAAATACCGACCAGAAAATATACGTAATAAGACCGTATTTTTTACCGCCTTTCTTTTTCTTTCCATAATTGGTTGAATGTCTTTGGTGGGAAATTGAGATCCGCCCGGTGAGCAGACCATCCCTTCAACAGTTTGTTTATCATCCAGTTTTTTATTTTGTTGTTTCCGGCATTCATCAGCGTACGACTCAGGCTTGCTTTTTTCCAGACCTTCCAGGCAATTTTTTCAGTCCAGGAAACGTAGTTGTTTTTAACAGATTCGTACCTGTTTTCCAACAAAAGTTCATGGAGATTAATTTTTACTGCGCAGACTTCTGTACAATTCCCGCACAACGAAGATGCGTAACTGAGATGTTTCCATTCATTCATTTTCTTCAAATGAGGCGTAATCACAGACCCGATCGGACCACTATAAGCAGCACTATAACTGTGGCCGCCAATATTTTTATATACGGGGCATGCATTCAGGCAAGCACCGCATCGGATACAGTACAAACTTTCCCTGGTTTTTTCGTTTGCGAGAATATTTGTTCTGCCATTATCGAGGAGAATGACATACATATCATCCGGACCGTCGGTTTCATTTTCCTGTCTCGGACCTGCAACAATTGTATTATAAACTGTAAATCTTTGTCCCGTGCCATAAGTTGCCAACAGAGGCCAGAATAGCCCCAGATCAGTCAGTGAAGGGATTATTTTTTCTATCCCTGTAATAACAATATGAGTCTTAGGGAATGCACAACTCAATCTTGCATTGCCTTCATTCTCTGTTACTGCAATTGCACCTATCTCTGAAATAATAAAATTTGCGCCAGTGATTCCAATCTCTGCTTCGATATATTTTTTTCGGAGTTTGTCTCTTGTAAACAATGTAAGTTGTTCCGGAGAAAGATTTGGGTCAGTATGTAATTTTTCATAATACAATTTCGCAATATCCTCCTTGCTTTTATGCATGGCAGGTGTTACGATATGGTACGGTGGTTCGTCGTCCAATTGCTGAATATATTCGCCCAGGTCCGTTTCAATACTCTGTATCCCATGTTCTGATAAGAAATCATTTAATTTGATTTCTTCAGTAACCATGCTTTTGCTTTTAACGATCGTGCGGCAATTTTTCTCTTCACAGATAGCGAGTATTTCATTGAGCGCTTCATGTGCATTTTCAGCCCAAATGACTTTACCCCCTCTCTTTCTGAAGGCCGCTTCAAAATCTTCCAGTTGCTGATCGAGGGTTTCCAAAGCGCGCCATTTAATGTTCTTAGCTCTTTCCCTGGCGAGATGAACATTTTCAAATTGCTGTTTCCCAACAGGCACGACTGCATCATATCTGCCGATATTAAAATTTATTTTTCTCCTGTGGTCCAGGTCTGCAGCCTTGACTGTGCTTTTGGCTATAAAGGATGAAGCGTTCTCACTCATTTTTTTTACTGATACCGGGAATGAAAATTAAAAAAATTTCCTGAAAATCCTCATTATTTAGCATCGGATCCGGTTGAATCCTTCATGCTATCCATGCCGGTGATTTTACATTTAAAAATTAGTCTTACAGTATATTTTCTGCTTTCGTCTTTGTGATGAACTCTTTGATAGAATTTTTTATAAGTAGCGTTATACTCTCCAATAATCACTTCATCTGATGTAAAATCCGGTTGTCGCATCAATTTAAGAGACTGTGTTTCTGGTTGCACATTGATATCACGCATGTAAGTAGTATCATTTTTCCTGAATTTATATGCCAGATTATTTCCGGCATTGGCATGTAACTGACCACTGAATTTGTCTTTATAAATTTTAATTCCTACCCCAACTCCAGCTGTGCGCCCAAGACCGCTGTTTAATAATAAAGTATCATCGAATTTAAAACAAAGGCATCCGGAAATAAAGAAATTTCGCAATGAATCTTTTGGCGGCTTTACTAATTGCCCGTTCTTATAAAGGTAGAAATCTGCAATATTATTTTCAAAAGCGGTTTTGCTTTTGCCATGCAACAATTTTTTAGAATTCAGGTCGGATGTATAAATGGATTTGGAAATAGAATATTTATTCCATTTCGGGCTCACCTGATTTTTGCCTGCAAAGACAAAAAACGTGGCACAGATCAATAAAATGCTACTAATTAATCGTTTCATCGATGCTTAAACTGATTGCTTTGTATGCTTGGCCGTTGCTTCCAAAGCATTATAAAATTCTTCTCCATATTTTCTTATCAGCGCCTCTTTCAAAAAAATATACACAGGAGTTTTTAGTTTTTTCCCCAATACACATCCGGGGTGGCATAATTCTTCTCTTGGTTCATAATTCACATATTCTAAATTCTCCTTTTTGCTTTTTTTTATTCTGACAGGATACAGATGGCAACTGATTGGTTTTTTCCAGTTCACTATTCCATCGTGGTAAGCCTGCTCAATTCCACACTTAATAATACCGTTTTTATTGCGAAACCCATAAGCACAAATTTTTCCTTCAATAGTAGGAGTTACCCATCCAAACTCTTTATCATAATGATAATATCCTTTTTTTTCAATTTCTTCGATTCCTTCTTTTGTGAGATAAGGTTTTATCTTTTCAAAAATATTTTCAAGGATATTCATTTCTTCTTTTTCCAATGGCGCTCCTGCATCTCCCTCTTCACAGCAACCTCCTTTGCATCTTTGGAGATCACAGACAAATTGTTCATCAATGACCAAATCGCTAACAAGTATATTATCAATTGCTATCACCTCAATTTATTTTTAATAATTTCACAAAGTTAATGTTGATGGTCTATGGACTTTCAACTATGGTCAATATGTTTTTTCTTTCCGGTTATTTAATTTTTCCACTCCAAGGTGTTGATCAGGTGTTTCATATCTTCCTGTAAAAATTGATTTACGACACTCAGTGAATCTTCATTTGGTGTTGTATCAAAATATAAGGCACCCCGCAAAAAATGTTTTATGGAATCGCTTACAAAGAACTGTTTTGCTGTAGCTGCATTTCCCCCTACATTAAAAAAAATACCATGAACACCCAATGGTGTCTGCATAAGTGAATCCTCGATGGAAGTGGCTTTGTAAGTATGTTTATAAGTCATTTTATAAGCATCCTCTCTCAGTTTATCAAAATTGCCCGACACCTGTTTGTAACTTACATATATTCTTGCGTGAAATTGCGGAAAATCGATATTAATCCAATAAGGATTTTCAGGTTTGTCATCAAAAAAACTCGTATCCTTTACAATTTTGGCATATACCGGGTATTCGAATGTATAAGGATAATTTCCGGGATTAAAGCGCTGATACTGATGTTGCGGAAATGAGATTTTGAAATATCCTTTTGGCTTGGGAACATAAGGTGTATTGCAAGAAAACAAGCCAGGAATCAAATATGAGAAACAGGCTATAAGAAATGTTAGACGAAGCAAATATTTTTTATTCAATATTAATCTTTTTAGAGATTTCATAGTTAGCACCGAGATAATCAGTCAGCCGGTCATAGAAAGCCAGGATATCTTAACTGCTACCAGGCATTTCATGAAGTTGGTTTAACGAGAACTTTCACTTTTTTGACCCGGCTGCTATCTGCATCCAAAACAGTAAACTCAAAATCTCCTGAAACGATGACATCATTAATTTTAGGGATTTCGCCAGCCAGTTCAAGTATCAATCCAGCCAATGAATCACTATCTCCTTTGACCTGATCAAAAGTGCTTGGAGGAAGGTTCATTGCCTTACAAACATCGTTGATCATAGTTCTTCCCTCAAATACAAAAGCTCCGTCAGCGAGTTGGTTGCTGGCTGTTTCATCGTCATCAAATTCATCTTTAATATCGCCAATTACTTCTTCCATGATATCTTCGAGGGTTACGATTCCGTTAGTTCCGCCAAACTCATCAACTACAATTGCAAAATGAATTCGGTTGGTTTGAAAATCACGAAGAAGATCTTTTATCATTTTATGTTCATGAACAAACTGCGGTGGTCTTAACAAAAAATGCCAATTAAAATCATCAGATTCGTTTAAATACTGAATGAGGTCTTTGGTATGGATCATTCCTGTTATCTCGTCCAGACTTTTCTTATAAACCGGGAGTCTTGAATAATGAAGCTCTTCAACCTTTTGTTTCAGTTCTTTAAAGTTGATGGAATCTTCAATTCCGCTAACATCCAGTCTGGTTTTCATGATCTGTTTAACGGTTATATTTCCGAACTTTATGATTCCCTTTAAAATATTTTTTTCTTCTTCCGTTGCATCATTGCTGGTTGTAAGATCTATTGCATGGTCTAATTCCTGCAAACTATGTGCTGCTGATTTCTCGCTTCCAAAAAGATGTTCTAACTTATCCGACTGATTTACAAACCAACTTCCTACTCTCTTGAAGAGCAGATGAATGATTTCGGTAATTCCGGAAGTATAAAAAGCAAACTGGAGATTATTCTGAGAAGCCCAGACCTTTGGCATTACTTCTCCAAACAATATCAAAACAAAACTGACTATGACGATCTTAATCAGAAATTCAAAAAACCATAAATTATCTTTAAATGGAATGACCTGATCAATCAAAAAATTGGACATGATAATGATCCCAATATTCACAAGGCTATTGGCGATTATTAGTGAGGCGAGCAATGTTTTAGGTTCTTCTAATAAATTGACAATTCTTTTCCAGGAACTGTCCTGCTTAGTCTTTAAAATATTGATGTCTTTATCTGTCAAAGAAAAAAAAGCAATTTTTGACCCTGAAACAATGA
>Ga0335085_10013171_pt1 | contig 12131 bp, 10 predicted proteins | sample Lox_Sample_45_FD_206712 | JGI IMG/M metagenome (GOLD analysis project Ga0335085, IMG submission 206712) | Soil microbial communities from Loxahatchee National Wildlife Refuge, Florida, United States - Lox_Sample_4.5 | ecosystem: Environmental > Terrestrial > Soil > Wetlands | place: USA...
AGCGGCGCAGAAACGCCGCCTGCTCTGCAAAAAAAAACGTCCGGTCAACCCAGCCATTGCGGATTATGAGCGGTGCCATCAAAACCCGTTGACGTTTTGAAGGATTCATATTTGCCATCCGCGGCGGCATTGGCAGTGCGGGCGAGCAGGGCTGAAACCTGCTCCGGGGTCATCGGTGTGAATGTGCGCGCGGCTTCGAGCGCTTGTTCGAGAATTTCCATCCGGTCCATGCCGGTGATGACTGTTGAGGTTGGCAGGTTCATCGCGTAATGCAGACATTCGATGGCTGTGACGGTTTTGCTTTGAAGAATCGCGCCGAAGCCCAGCGATTTCATGCCCAACACACCAATGCCGTCCTTCACCAAGGCCGGCAATACCTGATGCTCGAAACTGCGGAAGTGCGCGTCCATTACGTTCAATGGCATCTGCACCGCGTCGAATCGGAAATTATTTTCACCGGCGACTTGCAGCATTTTGAGATGAATCGCCGGATCCTTGTGTCCGGTGAACCCGATGTAACGCACCTTGCCGGCCTTCTTTGCTTCCAGCATTGCTTCCATTGCGCCGCCTGTGGCAAAAACGCGATCGGGGTCTTTCAGACGGATGATTTCATGGAACTGCATCAGGTCCACGCGGTCGGTCTGCAATCGTTTGAGGGATTCGTCTATCTGCTTGGTGGCGGTCTCCTTGGTGCGGCCGTCTATTTTGCTCATCAGGAAAACCCTGTTGCGGTAACCGTCGCGCAACGCCTTGCCCATGCGGAGTTCGCTCTGGCCGCCGTTGTAATCCCAGCAATTGTCCAGAAAATTGATGCCGCGATCCAACGCCGTGCGGACGAGGCGGATGCTGTCGGCCTCGTCCGATTGCACGCCGATATGGTATCCGCCCAAGCCAATGGCGGAAACCTTTTCGCCGGTGCGGCCCAAGATGCGATACGGCATTTCATTTTTAACCTCCACCGCCAGCGCCGGTGCGACGCTCATCGCCACGCCCGTGACGACGGACAGTTTCACAAATTCGCGCCGGGTCAGGGTTCGCCGATTCGTCCTTTCAAACCGTTTGCTCATAAGATTCCTTTTCCTCGCGGCTACGCCGATGATTTATTCCAAATCCGCGGGCAACGCAATCGTCTTTGTCGCACGGCGCCTGATGGGAAACTTAAAACGCCGTCGGCAAATCCAAAGGCGCTTCCGAAGCTATCGGTGGTTCCAATGTCATCGGTTGGTCGTGGTCCAAAGCGTTTTCGCAGGTACGAAAGAAGTCCGCCGTGGTCGTCACGCGGCGGATTTCAAACAAAAATTTGTCGCCGACACCTTCGCCGATGAAGTTCATAAATTTCTTCATTCGCTGCACCTGCGCCGATTCCTTCACATCGGGTCTGATTTCACTGTCCCAAAGCTCGCGCACATAAGCCAGCACGTCGCGACCGGTTGGTAGTTTGATTTCTCCGCCGCGCAGTTCCGCGCGAATCTGATCAAACAGCCACGGATTGCGGATGGCGCCCCGTCCAATCATCAGGCCGTGCGCGCCGGTTTCCATCAGCACCGCCTGTGCGTGCGCTGCGCTGTGGACGTTGCCGTTGGCCAGCACCGGGCATTTCAATTCCCGCGCCGCGCGTGCAATCAAATCGTAACGCACGCCGGGACGGTACATTTGCTTGACCGTTCGCGCATGGACGGTAAGCAAATCAATCGGATGCTTGGCAAACAACGGCAGCAACGCGTCGAATTCAGCAGGTGATTCGAAACCGATACGGGTTTTGACCGTGAACGGAATGGTCACGGCGTCGCGGAGCGCGCCAAGAATGGCATCAATCTTTTGTGGCTCGCGCAACAGGCCACCGCCGGCGCATTTGCGATAAACGATGGGCGCAGGGCAGCCGAGATTCAACTCAATCGCGGCGACGGGATATTTTTGCAACTCCTTTGCTGTGCGAACAAGTGCGGGGACATCGTTGCCAATCATCTGCGCGACGACGGGCCGGCTGGTGGGATTTTCGGTGATGGACTGGAGAATCCATTTGTCCGGGTGCGAGTTGCCGTGGACGCGAAAGTATTCTGTCCAATACGCATCCGGCCCGCCGTAACGCGCGATGACACGCATGAAATCAAGCGTGGTCACGTCCTGCATCGGCGCCAGCGCGAGCAGAGGTGAGTTGTCGCGGAGCAAGTTTGAAAATGTTTCGGGCGGAGTCACACGGGCGAATTTTGGTCGAAGACGAAATGAAAACAAGGGTGAACAATTTTATCTTCCAAATGCAGGACACGAAAACTTGCAAGGTTCGCACGTTAGTTTATAAATCATCGCATGGCATACGAGTCCGTGGACAAACTCCAAAAGGCGCTGGCGGAAACCGTGTTCATTTATGCGGACGACAAAAAGAAAGCCGCCGGGCGCGCCTTGGGAACACTGGTTGAAATCATCACTTTTTATCTGTTAAAAACTTGGGGGCTTGGACCGAGCGTTGCGATTGAGCGCGGGCTGGAGGAATATAAAAATCCGGGAATCACCCATAATGTCGAGTATTCACTCCATCCCGTAAAATTTATCGAGCGGCTGGAGATCGAAAAGCCCAGCCTGCCCATCACTCCGGCAAAGATTTACAAAACATTCGGCGACCGGCTTGAACATTTGCATGATTTCGAGAAAAAGGGCCACGCATTGCTTTCCTCGTCCGGTGTCTTGAGAAATGCCTGTGTCTTGGGCAAAGCCGACGATGTGATTTTGGTTGGGTTGGTTGATCTTTTCAAAGGCGAAGCACTGGAACTGGATTTGGTCGGGCAATTCCAGACGCCATACGCAATGTTTGAGTGCAAACGGGTTGGCGTCGAAGAAGGAAACAAAAAGGGGCCGCAGACAATCGAAAAGGCGAAGCAGGGCGCTTATGTGGCCAGAACCGTTTCGTCGCTCCAGAAAATTCGGACACACGCCGGCGAACTGTATGGCGTGATTCCAAAGAAGGACGGCACGCTTTATTCCAAGCCTTACGCCAAGCTGCTTGACGAGGTTGTCCGCTCCAAAGACCCGGAACTGCTGCGGCATTTCATTCTGACCGTTGGTGTGGTGACCAATCACGGCAACTGGTTCACGTCCGACAATCCAAACAAGGAACTTCGTGTTCTGGCACAATCCTACGACTGGCTTTTGTTTCTGACCGATGACGGATTGGCGGAATTCATCGCGGATATTCTTCAATCTGACGCGCCGGCGGTTGCGCCGGCAAAAGCCGCCTTTCTTGCAAGCTATTCCGCCAACAAAAAAGAAAACCGTTTTACCAAAGTTCAGATGGCGCTGGACGCCGACAAAGTCCTTCAGGGCTACTTTGCAAAAAACATCCGGCGCATTGAAAAATGGTTCAACATCATTTCGCCAAAAAATAATTCCATCGGGCAGTTGAAAACCCAGATTGATGTGCTATCAAAAAAGAACTGGCAAAACATTTTGAAAGCATGAGTGCCGGAAGAAAAATCAACACCTTGAGCCAGGAATGGGGCACGCCTGAAAACTATGTCAAGGCCATCAAGGAGTTTTTCGGTGGAGAGATAGATTTGGATCCGTGTTCAAACCGATACTCGATTGTTGGTGCCACCGTTGAATACACGCTGCCAAAAAACGACGGTCTGAAAGACAGTTGGAACTTTGACCGCATTTATGTCAATCCACCTTATGGTCTGGACAAAAAGCGCGGCACCAGCATCAAGAACTGGCTTTATCGCTGCGCCCAAGCTCACAAAAACTTTGGCTCGGAAGTGCTGGCATTGGTTCCAGTGGCGACAAACACCGGTCACTGGAAAAAATACGTTTTTGGAAAAGCCAGGGCGGTTTGTTTTCTTTACGACACCCGGCTTAAATTTCTGGTGAATGGCAAGAACGGTGGCAAAGGCGCGCCGATGTCATGCGCGATGATTTATTGGGGTGAGGATTTTGAGCAATTCCGTTTGGTGTTTAACAAGTTTGGAGCGGTGATAAATTTGGAGGACTTGCAAACACACAACTTTTTTGCCGCAGAACATATCCCCCAGTTGGAATTGGTTTCTGAATTATAAATTTTGTTTTATCCGCAGTTCCAAAAAGTTTTTTCAAATTAAGGCGCTGCGGCTCCGTTTGTTCAGTTGAACTTGGCCCCTGCGTCGGCTATTGTGTCAGCCTATGACTTTGACAGAAAAGATTCTCGCCCGCGCCGCCGGCAAGCCGCGCGTGCAGGCCGGTGACAACATCTGGGTGAACGCCGACGTGCTCATGACGCACGACGTTTGCGGGCCGGGCACCATCGGCGTCTTCAAACGCGAGTTTGGCCAGGACGCCAAGGTCTGGGACAAAAACCGGATCGTCATCATCCCCGACCATTACATTTTCACCGCGGACTCGAAGTCCAACCGCAACGTGGACATCCTCCGCGATTTCGTAAAGGAGCAGGACATCGCGTATTTTTACGACGTGATTGACGACCCGAACGGCCACTGGCATTTCGATTCGAGCAAGGGAATGCTCAAGCGGCAATACGGCTCGCAATACGCGGGCGTCTGCCACACGGCCCTCCCGGCCAAGGGCCACACGCGTCCCGGCGAGATTTTGTTCGGCACGGATTCGCACACGTGCATGGCGGGCGCGTTCAACCAGTTCGCCACGGGCATCGGCAACACGGACGCGGGATTCGTGATGGGCACGGGCAAGCTGCTCATCAAGGTGCCGGAGACGATGCACTTCCGGCTCGAAGGCAGATTGCAGCCGGGCGTGATGGCGAAGGACATCATCCTCCATTGCATCGGCGAAATCGGCTTCGACGGCGCGACGTATCGCGCGATGCAGTTCGACGGCCCCGGCGCGGCGAGCCTTTCGATGGACGACCGCATGACGATTGCGAACATGGCCATCGAGGCGGGCGGCAAGAACGCCATTTTTGAATTCGATTCGCGCACGGCCGAATACGTGGACGCGCGGGTGAAATTGAACGGCACGAAGTCCGCCTACACACCGGTCGAGCCGGACAAGGACCAAAAATTCGTTTACGAACTCGTCGTGGATTTGAGCAAGCTCGAACCGACGGTGGCGTGCCATCCCGATCCGGGCCAGCGCAAAAAGGCGAAGGACATGGGCGACACCAAGCTCGACCGCGCTTATGTCGGCTCCTGCACCGGCGGCAAGACGAGCGATTTCGTGGAGTTCGCGCGCGTGTTGCGCGGCAAGCGCGTGACGATTGACACGTTCGGCGTGCCGGCGACGCCGGATATCGTTCATGATTTGCAAAGCACGCGCTGGGGCGGTAAGACGATCTGGGACATTCTCGTGGACGCGGGCGTGCAGATGACGGAGAACGCCGGTTGCGCGGCGTGCCTCGGTGGGCCGGTGGACACGTTCGGCCGCATCAACAAGCCGGGCATCAAGTGCATCAGCGCGACGAACCGGAATTTCCCCGGCCGCATGGGCGACAAGGAATCGCAGGTATTTCTCGCGTCGCCGGCGACGGTGGCCGCCAGCGCGATTGCCGGCAAGATTGTTGACCCGCGCGAGTATTTGGGGAATTGACTCAATTGCGCCAGTTGGCGGTCACGGATTCTTTTTGCAGTTCGTTTTGCGCGCCGGCAACAAGAGTTCTGATATCGTCAGTTGAGAATCCAACCGTTTGATCTTTGATCCGGCCATCCTTGCCAATTAAAACACAACGCGGAATGTATTCCTTGGCGAATTTTTGAAAGATTTCTTCTTTAGGATCCGCTGCAAAAAGCAATGAAAAGCCGTTTTGTTGCTGGAATGTCTTTACTTCCTGTTCAGAATGACCCCGCCCGATGGCAACAACAATCAGGCCTCTATTTTTGAACTGTTGCCATAAATATCTTTCCACATAAGGCATTTCTTCCCGGCAAGGGCCGCACCAGGTGGCGAAGAAATCAAGAACCACGACCTTGTCGCGGAAATCAATGTCCTGGCCATCAATTGTGTGGATGGAAGATATGGGGGCAACATCGCCAGTTCTTGTGACGGTGGTGTTTTCGTATTGTGATGGCACGTCACCGTAAGTTTCGGCCTTTGATAGAAAACGAACATTTCCCGAATTGTTTGCGACGGGAGACGGCGGTTGACTGATGAGATCGTTGTGATATTGGGCATTAGCCAGGGTTTGTTCCTCCTCCACCTGGCTGGCTTCTGTGGAATTGTAGTGGAAATGCTTTTGGAGTTCCGGACTGAGATTCTTCAGCTTGGCGTTGGCCATGCCCTTCCCGTTGTTGTAGGTAAAATAAACATCGGTGGCGGAGACACTGAGCACGGTGACGTTGCTATAAATGTCAGTGCCGGCCTGGAGCACAGGCAGTTTTTCATCAGCCGAAACCGACACCGCCCCAAACAGCCCCAGCACGGCAATCATGGTAAGACGCAAGTTCACACCAGCTTGATAGCAAGCCATTTGCCAAATTTTGAAGGCAAAAAGACAGTCCTTTGCAGGAAATTCAGACTGAATGAGCCTTATTTCTTCACGGCGGGTGTGTCGGGAGAAACCGGCGGTGGTGTTGGTTTTTCCGCGGATTTGGCCGGATTGACAGCATCTGAATCGGTCGGCGGAGGCAGGAGCTCCTGTTCATCCAATGGATGTTCGTGCTTCTGCCATTCCTCGGACACGCGGCCGCTCCAGCAGGCCGTGTTCAGTGGATAAATATCGGGATCAAAAATCACATGGTAGAAGTGCCAGACCACAATCGCCAGGCACGCCAGCACCGCTTCGTAGTAATGAATCGTCAGCGCCACATCCACGATCCAGCGTGGCAGGAAACGGGTCACGTCCAGCTTGAACCAGATCATCAAACCGGTCACGCCCATGATGACCGTGCCCCATAAGACGGCCCAGTATTCCATTTTCTCGGCATAACCGAACCGGCCGACTTTCGGTTTTTCGTCGCTCAATCCGACGAGAAAACGCGCCATACATTGCAGGTCGGCCAGGTCTTTTTTCACGGGAAACAAATCCTTGACCAGCCGCCGGCCTTCCTTAGTCGCCAGGATGTGAATGAGATGATAAAGTCCCGTCAGCAGCAGCACGATGCCGGCGATGCGATGAATCCAGCGGCGGACCGGTTCGCTCGAACCGAGCATTTGTGCCAGCCCTGAATCGGGAAACTTCAGGGCGAATCCGCTGACGGCCAGCGTGATGAAACTCAGCGCGAGCACGGCGTGCTGCCAGCGGTGCGACAATCCCATGCGCACCACGGGCCGCCCGCCGGCGCGCAGATGCGCCGCGACTTTCTTGTGAAATAACAGCGCGTTGTGGACGAACATCGCGCCAACCACGACGAAGATCAGCGCCAGATAAATCCGCCGGACCCACCAGTTGATTTTGCCCGCCAAATCGTGTCCTTCAGGATTAGCGGCCAGGTCTGAATGGATTCTTCCGCTCACGAACATTTTGTCCGCGCCGGGATGGCACGTTCCACACGTAGCCACAAGATTGTTGGTGTTGATGCTCGAATTGGGATCTGAAGATGGCAGGATCAGGTGGTAGCCGTGGCAACTGGCGCAGTTGGCAACGACGGTTGAACCGTTCTGCGCCGCCAGCCCGTGGTAACTTTGCAGATACGTTTTTACGCGGTCGGCCGGAAGGTTGTATTTCTGGTCCAGATAAACCGAGTTGTGGCAGCGGCTGCAGACGCCGGAAATTTCCAGCGGTGAGCCGTCCTTCAATGCCTCTATTTTATGTTCTGAATGGCAGTCGGTGCAGGTGGGAGCATCACGGTCGCCTCCCGCAATCGCCTTGCCATGCACGCTGATTGCCCAGTCTTTGGCTTCCTGCGCGTGGCACCGGCCGCACGTTTTCGCCTGAGTCACAAAGTAGAGCGGCGACGTCGGCGAGGTCGGAGGTTGAATATCATGCGAACCGTGGCAATCCGCGCACCTGGCGGCGTCCTCGTGTCCTGTCTTGCGGGCCAGGCCATGAACGCTGGCGCCATAACTTTCACCCTGTTGCTGATGGCAACGCGTGCAATCCACGACCGACACGGGTTGGTTGTCGTCAGGGTGTCCGGAGGTGATGTCGGTATGGCAACTGACACAGGAATTTGTTCTATGGACCGACTCAGCGAATTTGAACTCGTCCACAAACAGCGAAATTCTCCGGCCCGCGGCGTTGGTGATGGCCAGCGTGTTGTCGGCATGGCAAACCAGGCAATCATCATTCGACATCACGGCCACCGCCGTGGCTCCGGCGGCCAGCACCAGCCAAAGCACGGTCACAACAATTTTCAAGATTTGTTTGTCTCTGCCCACTCTATAAGCATCTTGGGGCACGAGCAAAATCGCTCTACGCGGTTTGGCATTTGTTACGCCTTTTTTGGCCATGACGGAGACGGATTCACCGCCGCCGTCAATGCGTCAGACGCGTGGCCATGGCGTAGATGATCAGAATCAGCAGAATGACGCCGAGACCGAAGAAAAAGTAGCCAAAGGAGCGCGCGATGTTCTTCCACCCTTCCCAGCCGTCCTTGACGCGATGGTCATCCAGCTTGCCTTCCGTGACCAGCCGGTCGTACCAGCGTTTACGCTCGTGCAGCATTTCATTTTTGGAAACGCGGCCGGAGAAGATGACGGTGTCCATGGGGAATTTTTCAATGCGGAAATGGGTATTGAAGAAATGAATGGCGAAGATGAAACCCGCCGCCAGCAACGCCTCGTCCGAGTGAACGAGCAGCGCGATGTTGATGATCCAGCCCGGCAGGAAGCGCGTGAAAAATGTCGGGAACCACATAATCAGCCCTGAGGCGCCGATGATGGCCACGCCCCAGAACACGGCGAAGTAGTCGAATTTTTCCCAATACGTCCAGCGGTCGAATTGCGGCTTGGGGCCTTTGCCAAAGAACCATTTGTTGTGCGCCACGAAATCGCGCCAGTCCTGGAGCGTGGGCACCATGGAATCGGGGCCGAACAACGCGTGCCACAACCGTTTCCACTTGAATCCGCCTGTGACTGGATCCCGCAAGGTTTTCCGGCCGCGCCAGGTCTTTTTGGCCAACGACACCAGATGTAGTCCGAAGTAGAGAAATGTGACCAGGGCGCCAAAGCGATGCAACGTGCGCGCGGTTTCCGGGCCGCCGAGAATGTCGAAAATCACCCTGGCCCAGTGCGTGTAAGAGAATTTCAGCGGCATGCCAGTGACGACCAACAGCAGAAACGACGACACCACCAGCAGATGCAGGAAGCGTTCGAAGGGTAGAAAGCGCGTAAACCATTCATCACCCTCCTGGGTTTTGATTTTCGCCTCGCGGAATTTTTTTGAGTCGTGCAGATAAAGCCAGACCGCGCGCACCAGCCATCCAATGGTATGCAACCCGAAGAACGCGAACGTGCCGATCAGCAGGCCGGTCATGCCTAGAAACACCGCGTGGAGGAGCGGATACTGTTTGGCATCCTGCGGGTTGGCGTGCGGATCGTATTGGGTAAACCCGACGTTGGCGTTGGGATGACATTGCTGGCACGTGGCCAGAATGTTGGTCTTGGACAGATGCGATTTTGGATCGGATGGCGGCAGGATGTCGTGATAACCGTGGCAGTCGTAGCAGGCGGCGACTTTCGGGGCGACGTTGGGACGGCCCAGCGCCATGGCCTGACCGTGGTAAGTGTCCCGGTAATACCTGTAGTGACTGGGGTGACATCCGCCACACCGCTCGTCCATGACCTCTTTGAAATTGTTAATGGCCGGGTTGACGATTTCATGCGCGGTATGGCAATCCGTGCAGACCGGCCCGTGCTCATTGCCTTTGGCGAGCAATTGGCCATGAATGCTCTGGTCGTAGGTTTGCTCAATGCCCAAATGGCATTTGCCGCAGGTCTTGGCGATATTGGCGTGGTTGATGGGCGAATCACGATCCACGGCGCGTTTGATGTCGTGGACGCCATGACAGTCGCTACAGGACGGGGCCACGATCAATCCCATTTTGGTCAGGGCCTGCCCATGAATGCTGTCCAGGTACTGGTTTGCTGCGTTGGGGAATTGGATTTCGTATTCCTTGGTCAGGCCGGCATTGTTGTGGCACTTGGCGCAGGTGAAAGGGAGATTTAACTTGAAAACTGGAGACGAGGGGTTGTTCACCGGGAGGATGCCGTGGGAACCGTGGCAATCCCAGCATTCGGCCGCGGCGGAGGGGCCGAGCAGGTGACTGACGCCGTGGATGCTCTTGGCGTAGGCGGCGGCTTCGTCCTGGTGGCAGCCGCTGCAATCAGGCGGCGGCAAGTGGTCGGCATGAGGGATGTCTTTGATACCGGTGTGGCAATCCACGCATGACAGCACCCCGTGAACCGAGTTGGCAAACTGATTCGTTGCAAAGTCCGTGTGACAAGCCAGACAATCGCTGTTGGCGAATTGTTGCGGCGCGTTGGTGGCAGCCGTTCCCTGCGCGGACGCGGCGGTGTCGGCCAGCCAAACAGCAGCCAGCAAGCAAAGCCAAGTCATTCCGGCGGCTCGAAGCCGGCTTCCAACCACGCGTTGACGGGTAATGAATGCCGGATGATCAGCGGTTGCCGTCACTGTAGTTGTTTCATTTGCAGTCATCTCAAATTTCCACGTCCGGTGGGACAAAAATCCGCCCGCCCACGGTTTTCATCCGTGTCCCACTTGGCAATAACCACGCTTTTCGAAAGCGTTACTTCTTAAAAGTCCGCAGGTAAGCCACCAGGTCTTTGATCTGGTCGTCGGACAAATTCTTTGCGGGCCTCATCACCGTCTTGCCATCTTCACTCTTGAAACCCTCTTTGATGGCTTTGGTCGCCGCTTCGTCCGTCAGGGCGGCCTGAACCTTCGCATCGGAATAATCCTTGGCGCCCAGTTTTTTGCCCATGTTGGTCTGGCCCTTGCCATCCACGCCGTGACACATGGCGCAGTGCTGGTCCCAAAGAGCCTTGCCGTCCGCAGCGCCGGCTGTCATCGCAGCCGAGAGACTGATGGCGCTTGCAAGCAATATGATTTTTTTCATCGTCGTTGTTCCATTTTTGTTGGTGTCTGGTCGGCGCGCTATTCGCGCCCATTTCAGAAGATAACGTCGTTGAACAGGCCGGAATCCACTACTCATGTTTTGGCCAACGCAGCGCATTTTTTGCGTTGGAATCGAGCGCCGACTCATCCAGAATCGTCGTGGAGAATTGGCGCGCCTTGAACCGGGCTGTCTGTGCGAGTTTCATAATTTGCAAACCAAGACTTGCGTAACCGCGTCCAACCGACTAGAACCCGCTGAAAAGCAGCGCGATTATGACAAACTACAAAGTCATTGGGGGCGACCTGAAACAATACGGCCCGGTTTCAGAAGAGGACTTGCGCAAATGGATTGCCGATGGCCGTCTGAATGCAATGTCCTTGGTGCAGGTTTATGGCGAGATTGAATGGAAACCGCTCTCGTCGTTTCCTGAGTTCGCCGAGGCGTTGACCGGCAAACCCACCACCTTGATCCCGCCGCTGTCTCCCCTCGCGGAAGGAGGCGGCGAGCGCCAGGCGGCGTTGCAGCGGGTCAAAGGACCCGCGATTGCCTTAAAAATTACTGCCATTCTCAACCTGCTTCTCGCGGTGTGGAGTTTGGTGAGAATGACGATTCTTCGCCCAAATCTGGACCAACTCAACTCGGCGTTGCAACAAATCGGCGATCCCCAAATTCAGCAATTGATTCAACAATGGCTTCACATGGCCTATGGGCCGTTTGGGATAGCGAACAGCATTTTTGGCGTGGCCATGTCGGTGTTGATTTATATTGGCGCATCCCAAATGCAGTCGCTGCGAAGCTATGAATTTGCCTATACCGCCGCCATCCTGGCCATGGTGCCATGCTTGACGCCCTGTTGCCTCATCGGGTTGCCCTTTGGCATTTGGGCAGTGGTGGCATTGGGCAAGACGGGAATGAAATCCCAATTCCACTGATGGCCGGATGTCTGTTTCGTCCAAACGCCCGTTGACCCGTGACCGTGCGTGGTCGTGTGTCTCGCTGAATTTTTCGGTATCGGGATTGGGTACGCTCAGGGCGGGACGAATTTTTTCCGGCATCTGCCAGTTGGGATCTCTGCTCATCGGCGCCATTTTGCTTTGTGCGTGGACCGTCGAACAGTGTTATCAGATTTTTCAAACCGGAATGGGCGAGACGGCCTCGCCACCGGCCGGCTGGATGTGG
>Ga0335085_10013172_pt1 | contig 12131 bp, 8 predicted proteins | sample Lox_Sample_45_FD_206712 | JGI IMG/M metagenome (GOLD analysis project Ga0335085, IMG submission 206712) | Soil microbial communities from Loxahatchee National Wildlife Refuge, Florida, United States - Lox_Sample_4.5 | ecosystem: Environmental > Terrestrial > Soil > Wetlands | place: USA: Florida...
GTCGGTTGGCAAGAGTGGATAACATACGTGTCTTTTTCCAGGAGAAGAACTGCGGGAAAGGGGCAGCTCTGCGACGGGGTTTCCAAGAGGCATGCGGTGAAGTCGTAGTCATCCAGGATGCCGATCTGGAATTGGACCCCCAGGAATATCCCAAGCTGATTGCCCCCATTGAAAAGGGGTTTGCCGACGTGGTTTACGGCTCGCGTTTTCTCGGCAGGCCGCGCAATGGACAACCGCTGGCCTACTACTTCGCGAACAAATTATTAACGGTGACTTCGAATATTCTGACTGGATTGAAGCTCACCGACGTATGGACCGGTTACAAAATGTTTCGACGCGACGTTCTGCAACGGATTCACCTACGGGAGAACAGGTTCGGTTTCGAACCCGAGATTACGGCAAAGATTGCCAAGTCTGGTTGCAGAGTTTCCGAGGTTCCGGTGTCGTATACTTGTCGGGCCCGCGAGGAAGGGAAGAAAATCGGCTGGAAGGACAGCGTCCGGGGAATGTGGTGTACTTTGCGCTATAGCCTTTTGCCCGACTAGGCCGTGGGCGGCTTCGAGTTGCGCGATTGTGGGTAATAACTCAAGATTTAGAGGGGAATCGCCGTGAATGCTTTGATTACAGGTGGCGCCGGGTTCGTCGGTTCGCATTTGGCCGAGGCCTTGCTGACGCGCGGTCAACTGGTCACGATCCTGGACGATTTAAGCACCGGATCGGTAGAGAACGTCCGGCAACTCCGGAAAGATCGACGAGTGCATTGCATCTTCGAGAGCATGATGAACCGCAGTTTGCTCTCCGAGTTAGTGGACGAAGCCGACAGAATCTATCACCTTGCCGCTGCAGTAGGCGTTCGGCGAATCATTGAAAGCCCGGTACGAACAATCGAGACCAACATCAAAGGCACAGAATTGGTGCTGGAGTGCGCGGCAAAGAAGGGCAAGCCGGTCTTCGTGGCCTCAACTTCGGAAGTGTATGGCAAGAATTCGCAGACCCCCTTCCACGAAGACGACGATATTGTGATGGGAGCCAGTTCAAGGTCCCGATGGTCGTACGCCACGTCAAAACTTCTGGATGAATTTCTGGCCCTGGCATACTACAACGAAAAAAAGGTGCCAGTCGTGGTTGGCCGCCTCTTTAACACAGTAGGGCCCCGTCAGACCGGCCGGTATGGAATGGTACTGCCGACCTTTGTACGCCAGGCCTTGGATGGCGCCCCAATCACTGTGTTCGGCAACGGCAAGCAGAGCCGGTGTTTCGGTTATGTGGAAGATGTCGTGGAAGCCATAGTTAGATTGATGGACTGCGAACGGGCAATAGGTCAGGTGGTGAACATCGGCAACACCGAAGAGATCACCATGGGTGCATTGGCGCATTTAGTGAAGGAGCGTGCAGCGAGCCCTTCGTGCATTCGTTTCGTTTCTTACGACGAGGCCTACGCACCCGGCTTTGAAGACATGATGAGAAGGGTGCCTTCCGTGGAGAAATTACATTCCCTTACCGGTTATCGTCCCACAACCCCCCTGGACACCATTGTCGATAACGTTATCGCCTACATGAAGACCGAGGGCGAGGCACAGGCCACTGCCGCCCTGGCAGGAACTTAGCATCAGTGACCGAAGCAATGGCATCGGTAGAATTTTCAACCCTGACTTTTGGGGGTAACTGATGGCGTCGATGGAGACACCGAGGCTGCAAGAGCCTAGGGAACATACTCAAGAAAAAGCTCCGGGCAAGTGGACATTGGAGCCCTCCCAATTAGAGTTGCTGCTCCTGCTAAGCGTGACGGCCGCCGTGTTTATCCTCGTTATGGTGCTCTTTCACAGTTTCCTGGCGACCGTGGAAGGGTCTGGAGACAACGCCGCCTTCCTGCGGATTGCATCCGCCATTCGCCGCTGGAATTTTCAGGGGCTAGTAGTTAAGGCATTTTGGGGCCTTCCTTATGCAATGGCGAGTATCTCCTTCCTGACCCGAATCTCCGACCGCAATGCTCTGTTATTGGTTTCTTACTGCTCTGGAGTTGCCGCAATGGTGCTGGCGTATCGGCTGTGGGGAGGCTGGATTGCCGGATTCTTTGCGATTCTGAATTTCGACTGGATGCAACGCCTCTTCCTGGGGGGATCTGAACCGCTTTTCATGGCCTTGCTGTTTGGGTCTTTCCTTTCGGCTCGGCGGGAACGCTGGTTGCTGGCCGCCCTATTGGCAGCTTTCGCCACCATAGTGCGGCCAGTTGGAATATTCGCGCTGGTAGCGATTGGCTTGGTTCTGCTTTGGAAACGAGATTTTCGAAAGTTCGCTCTCGCTACGTTGAGCGGCGCGGCCGTTGGCTGCCTGTATATGGTACCGCTAGTACTGTACTTTCAAAATCCTCTGGCCAATGTGCAGCGCTATCAGCAAACTGACTGGGAAGGTGGGTGGTTACTCACCTATCCATTCGAGGCGATTGTTAAGTCAGCGTTTTGGCACAGCGCACCGATAACCAATCTCGTCTTAACTTGGGCATGGATCCTCTTTGTTCTGGCGGGATTTGTTGCGCTAGTGTTCGCTCAAGAATGCCGCCAATATTGGCGAACTCGTCCAGCGGAAACATTGTTTGCGGTGGCTTATCTAGCGTTCATTTACACCTACAACTCGCCGCACTGGATACGCGGAAGCTTCCCGCGTTTCGCCATTCCAATTCTTCCCTTCGTTCTCCTGGCCCTGTTGAAATGGGTCCCGAAGGACCGGCGCCTGCTCTGGGCTCTAGCCTTGATTTCCCCTGTGCTCGCGGCCTGTTCCGCCGTCGGAATTCGAAATGTAGCGGAGATAGTCCGGTACAAGCTGTTCTGATTCTTTGCCGGAGTGATCGGCGAATAATGTTCCGTCGGCGAACAACGTAGGAACCAGCCAACGAAAGCAAAACTGAGCGGTGTTCATCCCCTGTCCGGCAGCAAAAAGTCCTACCAGGCGTATAAAGAATGCCCACATGCGAAGATATCTTTGCCGGCGCTTGCTCGAAGCGCCCTTTGGGCCATGAAAATTTCACCGCGACCGGCTTGCCCAGGGAACCCGCCAGAGGGTTGTTTTGCCGTCAGCACGCTCAACGGATACAGCGGTGGCGGCCAACAGGCCGCTAGCATTTTCTCCGTCAGGGAAAAATACGTTTCCGTACTGAAACAGTCCCATCGGCCAGCGATCTTTTTTCCACTCGAGAAGAACCGGCCATTCCCGTCCATCCACGGTGCCATAAACGTGTACCTCCTGGCCGGGGTTCGCGGCACTGGGCTCCACCATCGTGGAGATGAAGATGGCCTCCCCAACGCGGCAGGCGTAGATGGAAGAACTGCTCAAGGAAGCACGTTGAGAAAGTTTTCCGCTACGGTCGAGGAAGTAAACATGGTTTGTTTCGAACGGGGTGTCCGAAGAAAAGTAGACACCCTCGGGAGCGGGAACCAAGGCGACCGCTCGCGCCTGTTGATTGCCGGCAAGGACAACATTCACTGCAGAAAAATTCAAGTCAGCCCGTAAAATGCGGCACTCCGGTCCATTGTCGCCCGTCAACACCCACAAGCAATCCGCCCATTGGTCAAAAACGATGTTGTGAACATGACGAATCGCGCTTTTGGGGAACGTATAGGCCACGTCCCAGGTTGCGCCGCGATCTGTCGAAGCAAAGATGTGCACTTCGTCGCGCTCGGCATTGTCGAAGTATTCACCCCAGAAAATACGGTCGTCAGGGGTGACGGCGATGTGCAGTGGACGCGTGCCGCGGATGATCTTGTGAGTTGCGCGAAATTCGCGCTCTCCGGGAGCCAGGGTCACGATAGCCCCGGGCACGGCGGCGATGAGATGCCCGGTGGACAAGGTTGCCAGCGCGTGGAAGCCGTCACGAAAGAGGCGCGAGGTGAGCCTGTGGCAAGAAGTTAGACCCCGCCAGGCGACAGGGCTGTAACTGGCGACACGTTCCCATTGGAATGGATCTGCGGAAACTTTGGCGCGAAGGACCTGGTAGCCGCGGGAGGCATAGAGTACTTCGCGGTCCCAGGCCAGTGCGCGTAGGTTGGGGAATGTGGCAAGGCATGTGAGGTGCAATCCGGACTGGTTCTCGCGAGACGGCGAAGACTCTTGCGCGCTGGCGCCCTGACTACGCATTGACGGGCTGCTCATGGTCACCTCCGCTCTCAGTTCTCCGTCTTGAGCGCCAGATAGGGCCCAATGGCCAGGACATCCATGCGTGTGCGTTGAAAGCAATCGATGGCTTCTTCGGGGGCGCAGACGATGGGTTCGTTCTCGTTGAAACTGGTGTTGAGAATTACCGGAATTCCGGTTTTGCGCTCGAAAGCCTGAATTAAGTCGTAATAGAGCGGATTTTCCTCCCGCGCAACCGTCTGCAGACGGCCGGTATTGTCCACATGATTGACGGCGCAAAGCTGGTCACGCTTTTCTGGCCGAATCTTGTAAACATGCAGCATGAACGGCGAGGGATGATCGTGCTCGAAATATTCGTGCTGGCGGTCAGCCAGAATGGACGGCGCAAACGGCCGAAACCACTCCCGGTGCTTGATACGGGCGTTGAGCACATCTTTCATGTTGGGGAGGCCGGGATGAGCCACGATCGAGCGATTCCCCAGGGCGCGTGGTCCCCACTCCATGCGGCCCTGGAACCAGCCCACAACGTTGCCTGCGGCAATCTGGTCGGCAACCGCGGCGAGGAGCGGCTCTCGATCCAGCTTGCGATATTTCAGATTGGCCTTCCGCAAACTTGCCTCGATACAGGCATCGGCGAATTCGGGACCAAGGTAAGAATTCTTCATCTCATACTGGCGGGGCTGGTTAAGGACGGAATGATAGGTATGCAAAGCGGCGCCGATGGCCAGACCTTCATCCCCCGCAGCGGGCTGAATCCAGGTACGGCGGAATGGCGTCTCCGTGAACAGCTTGCCATTCGCCACGCTGTTCAGGGCGCAACCGCCTGCCATGGCGAGATCCTCCATGGGGACGCGCTTGTGCAGTTCTTTTAGCAAATGGAAGAAAACTTCTTCAAAGCGGTGCTGCATGGCGAAGGCCAGGTCCATATCGCGGTGCGGAATCTCACTGTGCGGTTTGGTAGGCTCGCCAAACAACTCCACCATACGCTCGGAAAAATGCTTGGCCAGTGACACGGTGCCGTCTTCGGATATCTGCATGCCCTGATTGCTGCCCAACGGCATGAAATAGCCCAGGTCCAGCTCGAAACCGCCGTTCTTCAGGCCGATAACTTCGCGAATGGTTTCGCAGTAGGTGTCCTTGCCATAGGGAGCAAGGCCCATCACCTTGCCTTCATCCCCGTACTTTTTGTAGCCGATGAACTCGCAGATCATGGTGTAGAAGCTGCCCAGCGAGTGCGGCAGGAAAACCCGGTCGAGCACTTCGATGTCGTTGCCTTCGCAGCGCGCCATCATGGTGGAGACAAAGTCGCCGGACCCGTCGTAGCTGAAGCCGGCGGCCTTCTCCCAGGGAGAGCAGTAATAGGCGCTCGCAATATGGGCGATGTGGTGCTCGAGATGATGCTCTTGAAATCGCAGTGACTCAGGGTCGGTGGCCAGAGCCTTTACCAGCAGAGAACGCACATCGCGCATCGCCTCTTTCCGCTGGCGCAGACGGATGAAATTGAGAATCTTCGCCGGATTGGCCAGCGCATATTGAACTTTTTTGGCCAGGTTCGCATCGCTATCCTGGCCAACAGCAACATGGTCAACATCCGAGATCTTCGCCCCCACTGCGTTCAGGCAGGCCTGGACCGCCAGCGCAGGAAATCCGGCGTAATGCTTAACGCGATTGAGGCGTTCTTCGGCAATGGCAAAAACCACCCTGCCATCCTGCACGATGGCGGCGGAAGCGTCCGCGTGAAACATGTTGAGCCCGAGTATCAGCATGGAGCGAAGGGTTCTCCTGTGGGAATCATGAGTTCGAAGGGCATGCGTGGCTGCCAAGAAAGCTTTCGGTCGCGACCGTGACAGGTAAACCGGTGGAACGGGATTCCACAGCACAGAGCGTCGCGAGCGTGGTGGAGACGATCTCGTTGAACCGAATCGGAGCCTGGCCGCCACTGCGAATGGCGGCGGCAAACGCTTGCCATTCGCCGCGATGCCCCTTGTCCTGCCGCAAGCGCGAACGGAATGTCTGCCGGCGGCCGTGGCGAACCAGTTCCAGACGGCGAAAATCATCCAGAACCGCTGTGGCGCCTCCGCCGAAAACCTCCACTCGCTCCTTGGAGTAAGACCGGTCTCCGTTGGCGAAATAGCTGACCGTGCCCTGGGAACCGTTGGCGAATTGCAGCGCGATGACTGCATTGTCGTCGGAATACCGCCCGGCATTGGCCAGCGAGCGAGTCTGCACTTCAATGGGAAACGAGCCCGCCAGAAATGTCAGAAAATCTATGAAGTGGCAAACCTCGCCGCGAATGCGCCCACCGCCTTGTTCGGGATCGTTGGTCCAGTGGTCGGGTGGAACATAGCCGGCATTCACACGGTAGTGCAGCGCGAGCGGTTCGTGGATGCCGGCAAGAAATGATTTCATTCGTACCGTCATAGGCGCAAAACGGCGGTTAAAACCGATCATGAGGAGCGGACGCGTTTCGCGGGCTGAGTAGGCTTCGACAATCTCCGCTAACTCGCCTTCCGTCAGGCAAAGCGGCTTTTCGCAGAAAACATGTTTGCCGGCCCGAAGCGCAGCTATCACTTGCGCAGCGTGCAAATTGTGTCGGGTTGCGATCACCACGGTGTTTACGGCGGGGTCTTCCACGATTCTTGTCTCATCCGTGGAGCAATAACGGAATCCGAATTTCTCCGCGGCGTGACGAGCATGGGAGCCATTGGCGGTGCAGACGCCCAACAACTCAAGGCCGGACACGGATTTCATCGCAGGGAGCAGGGTTCCGGTAGCAAAAGCCCCGCCGCCCAGGAGGCCGACCGCTACCGATTGGCCGGCAATTGGAGACGGAACCGTTTCCTTCCCGCGCAACTCGAGATACTGCCTTTCATCCGCTTCACGAGGATATTCGATCAGCACGCCGAGCGATGGCTCTTTGGTTTTGCCGGTGATCAGTTCATAGGCGCCATGCGCCTCATCGACAGGAAATCGGTGGGTGATCAGAGATTTCAGATCGAGCTTGCCTTCCGCGAGGAGGTCGAGAAAGCACTCCATGTTGCGGGTTTCTGTCCAACGCACATAGCCGATCGGATAGTCGCGCCCCTTTTGCTCATAAGCGGCGTCATAGCGGCCTGGGCCGTAGGAACGCGCGATGCGGAAGTCGAGTTCCCTTTCGTAGTAAGCCTTGCGCTCGATGTCCATGCCGACGGTGCCGACCGCAACCACCACGGCGCGGTCACGCGCGATCTGTCCGGCAAGATTCACCGGTCCGCTGCTGGAGGTCTCCGCGGTAATGAGAACCGTGTCTACCCCGCGCCCGCCGGTATTCTGCAAACACAAGTCACGGAATGACGATTCGTTGATGCTGGTCGCGTCGGCTCCGAGCCGCTGCGCCAGTGCAGCGCGATCGGAAACGAGATCCAAACCCAGCACGCGGCAGCCGGCCGCTTTCAACGCCTGCACCGTAAGTTGGCCGAGGAGGCCGAGGCCGACGACCGCGACGGCATCGCCAAGTTTCACTTCTGCGGTGCGAATACCGTGTAAGGCAACCGCGCCCACGGTGGTAAACGCCGCCTCATCAAAGTCGATGTTTGAGGCGGAAGGAATCCTGGCCACAAGCAAGCGTGGCACGCAGGCAAGCTCGGCATGCACGGCATAGCCGGCTCCTGCGCAGGCAATGCGGTCGCCGACACTGAGATCCGTAACGCCTTCGCCCACACCAACCACCGTTCCGGCGCTGCTATAGCCAAGAGCGGTCGGTTGATCCAGACGGCTGCGAACCGCGGCAACCGCCGAAAACAGTCCATCGCGCTGAATCTTCCCGACCACCTCGTGAACCAGATCGGGACGCGCCTGTGCCTTTTGCAGTAAGTTTTTGCTGGCGAATTCAGCAGAGGCTCGCTCCGTTCCCGCCGACACCAGCGAAGCGGCAATTCGAACCAGCAGGCAGCCCGGAAGCAGCTTGGGCGCGGGAACATCCACTACCGCGATCTCGCCGGTGCGAGCATGCTGGAGAACCTGCTTCATGCGCTGCCCACCGGCTGAGCCTGAATCGCTTCCGACGCTAAGTTGCGCGCGCCACCGTCAAGGAAAGTCTGCATCCAGAGTTCCAGCGTCAGGAACTGCCAGATCTGCGGCGACCAATCCTGCTCGCCACGGCGGTGCTCCTCGACGAACGTCCGGATAGCTTGTGGCCGGAACAGGCCGCGGTTACGCACTCTGGACTCAGAGAGCAAGTCGTCCACCATTTCCTTAAGATCGTTGGCCAGCCAATAGTCCACCGGAGCGGCAAAACCGGCCTTGGGCTGCTCTAGCACCTCGCGCGGCAGGATATCCTGCATAGCCTGGCGGAAAATGTACTTCGTCGTAGGTTGAAAAAATCCCCTAAGTTTGAGATGGGGAGGCACGTTCCAGGCTACGAACTCCGCTAATTCACGGTCCAGAAACGGCACGCGCACTTCTACCGACGATGCCATGCTCATCTTGTCGTTGTAGGTCAGGTTAAGGCTGACCATGAAAATCTTGGTGTCAAGATAGAGCATCTGGTTGAGGAAGTCGGCTTCGTGCACTTGCTCGAAAGCCTCGCGGTGACAGGCGGACGGGTCGAGAGCCGCAAGCTCGTCTTGCAGTGCCGGCGAGTAGAGAGAGCTCTTTTGCTGCGCATCCAGGTAGGTGCAGTTCCTGACGAATCGCTCTGCAGCGGGCAGTGCGGCGCTGCGCGCCATTTTCTTGGTCAGGCGCACGGTTCCCTTGAACTTGCTGCCCCGCATCCCCGGAAGCCCGAGAACCGTGGCTTCGAGCGCGCGCCGCAACGGAGAAGGCATGCGCCGGTAGGCTTGCGCCCAGTAATGGGCCGAGTGTTTGCGATAGCCGGCGAACAGTTCGTCGCCCCCAACGCCGGAGAGCAGCACGGTGGCTTGCTTGCGAGCCTCGCGACACACCAGGTACGCGGGGATGATTGCCGGATCGGCGGTCGGCTCATCCATGTGCCAGGTAAGTTTGGGAAGCAGGTCGGCCACGTCGGGTTCGACCACAATCTGTTGGTTCTCGCAACCCAGGCGTTGCGCTAAACGCGCCGGGACGTTGGGATCGTCCAGCGCGGTCTCCCCCACGCGGTACTTCTGCGGAAAAGTAATCGTGTAGGTGCGCACCGGCTGCCGCGTGGCGCGCGACATGACCGCTGCAATGCTGGAAGAATCGAGCCCGGCACTGAGGAACGCGCCGATGGGAACATCGCTGACCATCTGCGCCTCGACTGAGCCCCGAAAGCGTTCGCGGATTTCGTGCGCCAAGTCATTTTCAGAGCGGGGAAACACAGTTTTTGCGGGCGGAAAACTCAAGTCCCAATACTGAGCAATCTTGAGTTCGCCCTTGCGAAACACTGCGTAGTGGCCTGCCCGTAGTTTGACGATCCCCTGGAACATCGTCCGGGGATCGGGAACCCAAAGGAACGTCAGGTATTGATGTAAGGCCTCATGATCGAGATCCGCTTCGACTCCCGGCGCCTCGAGCAGGGCCTTAATCTCGGAAGCAAAGGCAAGCCGCTGGCCACGATGAGCATAGTAAAACGGCTTCACGCCGAAATGATCGCGGGCCATAAATACGGTCGGCTCGCCCGAGCGGAAATCGCAGATGGCAAAGGCGAACATGCCGTTGAGCCGGCGGACACAATCCGGTCCTTCCTGCTCGTAGAGGTGGATGATAACTTCGGTATCCGTTTCCGACGCAAAGTGATGGCCCTTGCTCACCAACTCCCGGCGCAAGTCGGCAAAGTTGTAAATCTCGCCGTTATACGTAATCCAAACGGTGCCATCCTCGTTGCACATGGGCATGTGGCCGCTCGGAGAGAGATCGATGATTGCCAGCCGGCGGCTCCCCAGGCCTACATACGAACCGTCGGCGAAATGCCTCTCCCACAGTCCGGAATCGTCCGGGCCGCGATGGGCCTGAACCGATGTCATGCGTGCAAGGACGCCTCGGTCTCCGCAGTTGACAATTCCACTAATGCCGCACATATGCGGTGGCTAGTCCTTGTTGGATCTTAATTCGTAGATCTTGGCCTTGATGTGAAACCACTGAACGCCCTGCAGAACACAATAAATGAGTCCCGGCACGCCGTCCAGAAAGCCGAACCGGAAGATATAACGGTAGAGAAACATCATGGCAGGAGAGCCCGGCAGGCCCAGGAACTTCTTTTTCAGCCAGCGACGCCGCTGCGCCTGCGTACCGAAAAACTTCGGCGGTAAGTCCTCAAAGCTCATGTCCCCTTGCAACCACACGCGAGCTTCCCAATTGGAGTACTCGTCATGTTTTTGAATGTACCGGGAAAGCGAATCGACATTGTGGTGTATGAGCGGGTTGGCCAGGGTGCCGGCCCGGCCCGAAACCACTACGTGTTCGTGCACTTCCATGTCTGCCATCGAAGCGTCCTGATCCTCCAGGCGGCATTCGTAGCGGCCTTTGCCGCGGCGAAACAGCGACAGTTTTAGGAAGTTCGCTCCGCTATGGCGCAATACCCGGCCCAGAAAATACATCTGCAGGGCGATGTAATAGCCGTCGAACTCGGCATTCTCTATCGCCTGCCGAATTTCCGCGGAGAGTTGCGGCGTCAGCACCTCATCGGCGTCCATCAGAAGGATCCAGTCGTACGCCAGCGGAAGCGTTTCCATGGCCCATTGGCGTTTCTTCGGCCATCCTCCCCGATAGTGAAACTGAATGACCTTTGCTCCATAGGACTCGGCAATTTCCTGAGTCGCGTCGGTGCTTTGCGAGTCAATGACGTACACCTCGCCCACCGGCCGCAGCGATTCCAGACAGCGGGGCAGGTTGCGAGCCTCATTGCGCACAGGAACAATGACCGTAAGCGGAAGCAGGTCGGCAGCCTCCGAACGGCTTGTGCTCGCGATTTCCTTAAGCTTCTCCATTTTGAAAGCGGGCGCTTTGCTATATTACAGTGGCAGACGGGCGATCTCTAGAAGGGACGGTTCATTATCCCGGTTCCTCAGGTTACCCTTCCGGACCAAACCTAGATCGGGCCCAACAGCCATGAACAGCGGCGCCTCAGAGTTGAAAAGTGAAGTCCGCGACTTTTGGAATTCCGCTCCCTGCGGATCGCGGTATATCGAGTCGCGCGACGATTTCGAGGCCCATGCCCAGGCGCGTTACTCGCTGGAACCTTACATTTTTGAGTTTGCCGGGTTCCGGGAGGCCCGTGGGCTGCGAGTCCTGGAGGTCGGCGTGGGAATGGGCGCGGATTATTTGGAATGGCTCAAGGCCGGAGCACAGGCCACGGGCGTGGACTTCTCTTCAGCTTCCATCGAGCGAGCGCAACGGCGTTGCCAGTTGGCGGGGTTCCAGCCTGACCTGCAAGTGGCCGACGCCGAGCATCTTCCCTTTCCCGACAACTCGTTTGATCTGGTTTATTCCTACGGCGTCATGCATCACAGCCCGGACACGCCGCAATGCATTCGTGAGGCATGGCGGGTGCTCAAGCCGGGTGGCGAGGCAAGGATCATGGTGTACCACCATCCTTCTTTAACCGGTCTGATGCTCTGGCTGCGCTACGGATTCTGGCGAGGAAAGTCTTTGCGGCGCACCGTCTATCAGCACCTGGAAAGCCCCGGCACGAAGACGTACACGCAGGCGGAAGCGCGTGGGCTGATGTCACAATTTGAAAACGTCAACGTCAGGCAGGTTTTCAGCCCGGGGGACCTGCTGCTCAATCAGCCTTCGGCGCGCTTCCAATCCAGGCTTTACCAGTTTGTGTGGAAAGCGTATCCCCGCCCCCTGGTACGCCGGATTGGACAAGCGTGGGGCTTGTTTGTTTTGATCAATGGGCGAAAACCGGCCAGTTCCATGACCTTCTAAAACCCTTTAATCAACAGCTGTTTCTTCCATGATCGTTGATACCTTGGCTCCAAGGTATGCCTTGTGCTGCCAAGAATTGGCGCCTTACATCTGAAGGTGATCGCAACCAGCTTTGTGGGATATCACCAATAAAAACGGTGCCTGGAGGGGTGCCT
>Ga0335085_10013173_pt1 | contig 12131 bp, 6 predicted proteins | sample Lox_Sample_45_FD_206712 | JGI IMG/M metagenome (GOLD analysis project Ga0335085, IMG submission 206712) | Soil microbial communities from Loxahatchee National Wildlife Refuge, Florida, United States - Lox_Sample_4.5 | ecosystem: Environmental > Terrestrial > Soil > Wetlands | place: USA: Florida...
CGACATCCACACGCATCCCACGCTGCCGCGCACGGCGCGCGTGTCGCTCGTGGTCGGGTTCTAGTTCTGGGGGCTGGGGCTGGGCACTCGCGATTCGGGTAGTACGTAGTGTCCGGCTTTACAGCGCTTTCCAGATGTACGTAGTGTCCGCCTTCAGGCGGACCTTGCCGATCTCGGCGAGAAAGTCCGGCTAAAGCCGGACACTACATAGGATCAGGCTCGACGGCGGTTACGCCTCAGCGCGACAAGATACCGTAGTGGTAAGCCGCTGCCGTTCGCGGAGCCGCTTTTCCGTTTCGCTGAACGCCCGGTCTCTCGCGATCGCGTAAACGAACACCGAGTCCGCCGGATCCCGCCAGTTTTCCTCCGATCGGCAGGTCGACCGTTTCGGCATGCCGGACGCAATGCACGCCGCCGAGGTCGGATGATGAGTCGAGGGTTCCGGCGGTGGTTGATCCTGCTTGTTGCGCTGGCGTGGGCGGCGCCCGCGGCGGCTGAAACGCTCTGCGATCCGGCGTATCAGGACTGCCGCACGCCGCTCCTCAACCTGATCAACAGCGAGACGGTCGAGATCGACGTCGCCTTCTGGTTCATGCAGGACGCGCGCTACGAGTCGGCGCTGCTGAGCCGCTGGAAGGCGGGCGTGCCGATCCGCGTGCTCGTCGATCCGCGCGCCGACCCAACCTATCCCGGCAACGCGCAGATCATCTCGGATCTGCAGAACGCCGGCATTCCGATCCGCTATCGTCTGGCGTCCACGGTCGGCATCATGCACTGGAAGATGATGCTGTTCGCGGGACAGAACACCGTCGAGTTCGACGGGGCGAACTACAGTCCGACCGCGTTCATCTACGAGGTGCCCTACAGCAATTACGAGTGGGAATCGATCTACTTCTCCGACGATCCCAACGTCGTCAACAGCTTCAAGACCGAGTACGACAACCTCTGGCTGGACACGACCAATTACGGCAACTTCGCCAACATCAACGGACCGCTGACGCGCCTCTATCCGATCTACGCGCAGGACCCGGATCTGAACTTCCCGCAGCAGCAGGACTACGCGCTCCGCATCCTGAAGAACTACAGCAAGGAGACGCAGGGCATCGACGTGATCATGTACCGCGTCACCGACGAGCGGCACACCGACGCCATGATCGCGGCGATGCAGCGCGGCATTCCGGTCCGCATCATCAGCGACACGTTCGAGTACCGCAACACGAGCCGGTTGTGGGTCGCCTACAACCTGGACAAGCTGTACGCGGCCGGCGTCCCGTTGAAGGTGCGCGGCGGCGACGGCCTGAACCATCAGAAGCTCGTGATCATGTACGGCCAGCAGATGGCCGTCTTCGGCTCGTCGAACTGGACGACGCCGTCGGCGAACGAGCAGCAGGAGCACAACTACTTCACGACGAAGCCGTGGATGTTCCAGTGGTTCGTGGATCAGTTCGATCGCAAGTGGAACAACACCGCGCCGAACGGCGCGATCGAGTCGGTGCCCTTCGCCCCGCTGCCTCCCGATCCGCCGAACCCGCTCGCGCCGGCGAACGGCTCCGTGGGCACGCTGCGATCGATGGCGCTGAACTGGGACGGCGGTCCGTGGGGACAGGTCTACGACGTTTACTTCGGCACCGATCCGAATCCGCCTCTGATGGCGGCCAATCAGGAGCTCGGCCCCGATGATCCCGCCAACCCGTCGACGCAGTGGTGGTCGCTCCCGCTCTTGCAGCCTGGCACGACGTACTACTGGAAGATCGTCTCGAAGACGATGGCCGGCCTCGCCAAGACGGGACCGATCTGGAGCTTCACCACCGCCGGCAATCCGCCGCCGCCTCCGTCGCCCGCGCCCAACGCGAGCACCGTCGTCATCTGGACGTCGACCGATGTTCCCGCGGCAAACGTGGTCGGCGCGTGGCAGGTCCTGACCGATTCGACCGCCGCCGGCGGCAGCGCGCTGTGGAATCCCGATCACGGGAACGGGAAGGTCTCGCCGCCGCTCGCTGCGCCCGCGAGCTATTTCTACACGAGCTTCCCGGCGGTCGCGAACGTGCCCTATCACGTGTGGCTGCGCATGCGCGCGCAGAGCAATTCGACCTCGAACAACTCGGTCACGTTCCAGTTCAACGACGCGATCGATCAGTACGGATCGGATCTGTACCGCATTGGCACGCCCGAAGGGGGCGAGACGATCCTGAACGGCGTGTCCGGGACGTTGAACAACTGGGGCTGGGCGGACAACACCGCGAACGGCCAGGCCACATATGTGTACTTCCCGACCTCCGGGATGCACACCCTGCAGATTCAGCAGCGCTCCGACGGCGCGATCGTCGATCAGATCGTCATCAGTCCCGATGCGTTCCTGAGGTCGGCGCCGGGCGCCGCGGCGAGCGACACGACGATCTACGGCAGCACGCTCGACGGCGCCGCGCCGCCACCGCCGCCGCCGCCATCGAACAATCCGCCGCCGCCGCCCGACGTGGCGGCGCCGTGGACGCACCAGGACGTCGGCGCCGTCGGTCTGCCGGGATATGCGAACCTCGACTCGACGTCAACGTTCAACATCGTCGGCGCAGGGGCGGACGTGTGGGGCAGCGCCGATGCGTTCCACTACGTGTATGAGCCGATGAACGGCGACGGATCGATCATCGCGCGCGTCGCGACGCTGCAGAACGTGAACGCGTGGTCGAAAGCCGGCGTCATGATTCGCGAGAGCGTCGCGCCCGGCGCGTCCAATGCGTTCATGCTGGTCTCGGCCGCCAAGACGCTGTCGTTCCAGACGCGAGCGGCGACCGGCGCGGCGACGACCAACGTCGCCGGTCCAGTCAAGGCGGCGCCGTACTGGGTGCGCCTCGATCGCGCCGGCAACACGTTCACCGCGTACTACTCGCCCGATGGGTCGACGTGGACCAAAGCCGGGACGTCGACGATCACGATGGCGGCCACCGCGCTCGTGGGCCTCGCCGTCACGAGCCACGACGCGGACGAGGCGACGCTGGCGACGCTCGACAACGTGTCCATCGACGGTGTGCCTGTGGTGTCGTGCGGCGCCACGATTTCGCCCGGGTCGCAGACGTTCGGATCCGGCGGCGGCACGGCGACGGTCTCCGTCACCGCCAACAGCGCGTGCTCGTGGACGGCGACGAGCAATGCGAGCTGGCTCACCGTGACGAGCGGCGCCACCGGAACCGGCGCCGGCACGGTCACGCTGAGCGCCACGCCGAACTCCGGCGGCGCACTCTCCGGAACCGTGACGATCGCCGGCAACACCTTCACCGCAACCGAAGGCGCCGCCAACTGCAGCTACAGCATTTCGCCGGGAAGCCAGTCGATGACGGCGAGCGGCGGCACCGCCACGGTCAACGTGACGACGAGCAACTGGTGCACGTGGACGGCCGTCGACGGCGATCCGTGGGTCAGCATCACGAGCGGCGCGTCGGGCACCGGCAACGGAACGGTGATGCTGAACGCCGCGGCGAATGGCGGCGGCGCGCGCAGTTCGACGGCGACGATCGCCGGCCAGCCGTTCGTCGTCTCCGAGCCGGCGGCGAGCTGCGCGATCACGCTGTCGCCATCGACCGTGTCGTTCACAACAGCCGCCGGCACGTCGAACGTAGCCGTCTCTACCGGTTCGTGGTGCACGTGGACCGCATCGAGCAGCAGCCCGTGGCTGACGATCTCGAGCGCCGCCTCCGGGACCGGCAACGGGACCGTCACGCTGTCGGCGCCGGCGAACAGCGGCGCGCCGCAGTCGGCGACGGTGACGGTCAACGGACAGACGGTCGCGGTGTCGCAGGCCGGAGCCGTGCTGCCGGCAACCTGGAGCAGCCAGGACGTCGGTTCGACCGGCAAGGCCGGATCGTCCAGCTACAACTGGTCGAGCTCGGTGTTCACGCTGAAGGGTGCGGGCGCCGACGTCTGGGGCACCGCTGACGCGTTCCAGTACGCGTATCTGCCGATGAGCGGCGACGGCACGATCGTCGCGCGCGTGGCGACGGTTTCGAGCACGGCGTCGTGGGTGAAGGCGGGCGTGATGATCCGCGAGACGCTCGATCCGAGCTCGGCGCAGGCGTTCATGCTCGTGTCGTACAGCAAGGGAGCTGCGTTCCAGCGGCGCACCGTGGCGGGCGGTACGAGCACGAACACCGCCGGACCGATGATCACCGCGCCGTACTGGGTCGAGCTCCAGCGCGCCGGCAACACGATCACCGCGTCCGTCTCGCCCGACGGCGTGACATGGACCGTCGTCGATCACGATACGTTCACGATGGCGCCGAACGTCTACGTCGGCCTCGCGGTGAGCAGTCACGTCAACGGCACGCTCGCGACGGCGACCTTCGACAACGTCTCTCCGCCGGCCACCGCCTGCAACTACACCGTGTCGCCGGCGACGCAGGCGTTCGCCAACAGCGGCGGCACCGCGACCGTCCACGTCACGGCGGGCAGCTGGTGCACGTGGACGGCGACGAGCCACGACACGAGCTGGCTGACCGTCACCGGCGGGTCGCCGACGACCGGCAGCGGCACGCTGACGCTCGCCGCCGCCGCCAACGGCGGCGGCGCGCTGTCCACGACCGTCACCATCGGCGACCAGAACTCGAGCACGTCGCTCGCGGTCACCGAAAGCTCGAACGCGTGCAGCTACACGATCACGCCGGGCAGCCAGGCGTTCACGACGAGCGGCGGCACGGCGACGGTGAACGTGACGACGGGCAGCTGGTGTACGTGGAACGCAACCAGCAGCGCGCCGGGCTGGCTGACCGTGACCGGCGGCTCGCCGACGACCGGCAGCGGCAGCGTGACGCTCAGCGCCGCGGCGAACAGCGGCCCCGCCGAATCGGCGACGGTGACGATTGGCGATTCGAGCTCGTCGGCCACGTTCGCGGCGACGGAGGCGGGACAGCCGTGCAGCTACTCGATCGCGCCGGGCAGCCAGGCGTTTCCAAACGGCGGCGGCTCGGTGAGTGTCGGCGTGACCACGCAGACCTGGTGCACGTGGACCGCGACGAGCAGCGCGCCCGGCTGGCTGGCCGTGACCGGCGGATCGCCGACGACAGGGAGCGGAACAGCCACGTTGAGCGCGGCCGCGAACAGCGGCGGACCGCTGTCGGCGACGGTCACGATCGGCGATTCGAACACAGCGGCCTCGTTCTCCGCGACGGAAGCCGCGGCGGCGTGCAGCTACGCGATTTCGCCGGCCTCGCAGCCGGTTTCCGCAAACGGCGGCACCGTGACGATCGCGGTGACGACGGGCAGCTGGTGCGGGTGGAGCGCCTCGTCGGACTCGAGCTGGCTGACGTTCCCGAGCGGTTCGTCCGGTGTCGGCAGCGGCACGCTGACCGCGAGCGCGACGGCGAACGGCGGTCCGGCGCAGACGGCGACCGTGACGATCGCGGGTCTGACGTCGACCGTCACGCAGGCGGCCCCGGCGCTGCCGGGCGGCTGGTCGAACCAGGACATCGGCGCCGTCGGCAAGGCGGGATCGACGACGTACGACTGGCCGAGCACGACCTACACGATCAAAGGCGCCGGCGCCGACATCTGGAACACCGCCGACGCGTTCCAGTACGCGTACACGACGCTTGCCGGCGACGGCACCATCACCGCGCGCGTCACGTCGGTGTCGAACACGGCGGCCTGGGTGAAGGCGGGCGTGATGATCCGCGAGACGCTCGATCCCGGATCGGCGCAGGCGCTGATGCTGGTGTCGTACAGCAAAGGGCTGGCGTTCCAGCGACGCGAGGCAACCGGCGCGTCCAGCGTCAACACGGCCGGCGCGTCGGTGGTCGCGCCGTACTGGGTGAGGCTCGTGCGAGCCGGCAACGCCTTCAGCGCGTACTCGTCACCCGACGGAGCGACCTGGACGCTCGTCGGCACCGACACGATTCCGATGGCGTCGACGGTGTACGTGGGGCTTGCGGTGAGCAGTCACGTCGCCGGGACTCTTGCGACTGCGATGTTTGACAACGTGACGCAGCAGTAGGGCTCAGGGATTAGAAAATCGGTTCTTCTAATCCCTGACCCCTACTCCCTAATCCCTAAGTCGTGGACTTGAACGTAATCTTCTCGACGTTCCACTCGGAGCAGGATCCCTTGATTAACACGTTGTCCGATACGGCGTGCAGTTCGTGGATCAGGCATCCGGTCTGACCTTGCCCGAGGCTCGTCTGCACCCAGCCGAGCAGCTTGCCGCTGTGATCGAGGCGATAGATCTTGCCGGTGCCGTCGCCGCTGTAGATGTACTTGGGCGTCACCTGCACGCTCCACGGCGCGCCGACGCCGGTGTAGCTCGCCTTGTAGGTCATGTTCGTGTCGTAGACCTGGATGCGGTTGTTGCCGCGGTCGGCGACATAGATGTTCTGGCCGTCGGACGCGATGCCGTGCGGCGTGTTGAACTGATCCATCCCGGATCCGTGCGTGCCGACCGCCTTCACCCACGTGCCGTCCTTCGCGAGCTTCACGAACCGTGAGTTGCCGTAGCCGTCGCTGATGTAGATGTTGTCCTGCGCGTCCCACGCGACGTCGGTCGGCCGGTTGTAGGTGCCGACGCCGCCGAGGGTGTAGCGCTCCGTGTCTTTCTCGCCGCGCTCCAGGAAGCGCTCGAGGTAGTCGACCGCCTCGGGCTTGCGGCCCAGGTTCATCTTCACGACGCCCTGCGGATCCAGCTTGACGATCATCGACGAGCCCTCGTCGACGTACCAGATGTTGTCGTACTTGTCGATGCGGACCGAGTGCGCGAACGACGCCCCGTAGCTGTCGGGCACGAGCATGCGCACGAACTTGAAGTTCTGATCGAACTCGAACAGCTCCGCGGCCGTGCCGCCGCGCGCGCTGCCGCCCTTGCCGGTGCGCGAATACACGAACAGGTGTCCCTTCGAATTCATCGAGACGCCTTCGGTCTCGCCCATCGTGTGGTCGGGCATGACGAGCGGCAGGATCTCCTCGGTGACCTGCAGCTGCGGCGTCGCTTTCTCTATCGCCTCCTGCTTGGCGCGCGCTTCCGCCGCTGCGGCGCCGCCGCGCCCCTGCGCCTCGATCGATCGCTGCTCCGGCACGCCGACGGCGAACGCCAGTGCGGCGATGCCGGTGAGTACGCCGAGAGTTCGCTTCATATCAAACCCTCCGTTCGTCAAGGAAGTTCAACGCAGCGAGGGGCACTCTAGCACGAGCGACTCGACGGTAGAATACAGTCGATGCACAAATTCCGAGGGCCAGCTCGCGGCCTCATCCTTGCGCTCAGCCTCTTCGGTTTTGCCCAGACGGCGCCCAGGCGCCTGCAAGCTGATCCGCCGTCGGTCTGCGACGACTGCGCGAAATGGAACGAGCCGCGCGCGCCATTCCGGGTGTTCGGCAACACCTATTACGTCGGGCCGACCGGCGTGTCGTCGGTCTTGATCGTTTCGAATGCCGGCCTGGTGCTCGTCGACGGCGCGCTCCCGCAGTCCGCGCCGCTGATCGACGCCAACATCCGCACGCTCGGATTCCATACCGAGGACATCAAGCTGATCGTCAACGGCCACGCCCACTACGATCACGCGGGCGGGATTTCGGCGCTGCAGCGTTTCAGCGGAGCGAGGGTCGCTGCCGGCGGCGCCGGCGCGCGCGCGCTGCAGGATGGACGCCCGTCGCCCGACGATCCGCAAGTCGCGTACGGCAACAGCGCCTTTCCACCGGTCAAGAACGTCTCCGCGGTGGAGGACGGCGACGTGCTCCACGTCGGCGACGTCGCGATCACCGCGCACCGCACGCCAGGCCACACACCGGGCAGCACGACATGGTCGTGGCGATCGTGCGAAGGCGGGCGCTGCCTCGACATCGTGTACGCCGACAGCATCTCGCCCGTCTCGTTCCCGGGGTATCGTTTCACCGGCGACGCGACGCATCCGTCGCTCGTGCCCACCATGCGCGCGAGCATCGCGAAGCTGGCCACGCTGCCGTGCGACATCATGATCGGCGCGCATCCGTCCGTCGGCGACCTCGATGGCAAGGTGAAAGCGCGAGCGGCCAATCCCCGCGGACCGAATCCGTTCATCAACCCGAACGCCTGCCGTGCGCTCGCAGCGGAGATGACGAAGGCGCTGGAGGCCCGGATCGCCGAGGAGCGGAAAACGCCCGGCGGGCGCTAGGAGATTTCCTGCACCCGCTTGACGTCGCAGCCCGACGGAAGGCGGTCGGCTTTCGGCGGCACGTTTCCGAGATAGCAGTTCGGAATCATGTACATCTTCGCGGGACCGCGGGCCGGCGTGGGCGTGACGGTCGGCTGTTGACGAACGTAATCGAGCGCGGCGCGGTAGGTGACCGTTTCGTTCGGATCGATCCGCACGTCGAACGTCTTCGTCGTGTAGCCCGAGGCGTTGAGCTCGATCCGATGCGGACCCGACGGCAGCGTCAGCGCCCGCTGCGATTCGACGTCGCTGAGCGTCCCCACGTAATAGCCGTCGACGAACACTTCCGCCGCCGTCGGCGTCCCCGTCAGACGCAGCATGCCGGAGGCTTCCGCCGACGCGGGCGTTGTCGCCGGCGCCGTCTCATTGTCCCCGCCGTAGTAGCCGCCGTAATATCCGCCGCCGTACCCGCCACCGTATCCGCGTCCGCGCCGATTCGGCGAATACACCGGGTTGTCCTTGAACGGAAACGGCACGCCGGGCGTGAGCCCGCCGGCCGGCTGCTTCGGCAGCGGCGGGAACGGCAGAATGGTCGGCGGCGGCACCGCGGGCGGCGGCTGCGGCATCGTCGCATTCTTCTGTTGTACGGGGTGCTTTTGCGGCGCCGCGTGCCGTTGCTGCGCCGCGACGGTTTCGTTGGAAGCGACGGCGGTCGAAAGCAGTATCGCAAGCGTGAGCGACAGACCGCGCATGGTGACCTCACCCACACTCTAGCACTGGACCGCCCGGTCGGGCTGCGGAGCGGCCGGACGGAAGTGACGACCGGCAAGCCGTGTCACGCCCGTAGCGCGCGAATACAACCAAAGAGGCTCGGAGCGCTCGGAGACCAGCCCTCGGTTCGGCGGCGTCGCGAAGCGACGCACATGGGCCTGCTGCCCAGGCCGCGCCGAACCGAGGCCGCGACGCGCGCTCGTCCGCTCCGTGGCGCCTCCGTATCCTTCAGTGCCTCCGAGGTTGAGACCATCCGCGTGCGGCGGTTGCACTCGACCGGAAACGGGCTGTGCCACAATGACGCACCGCGTTCCCATCGATGCTGCTCTCCCTGTGTCTCGCTGCCGCCGCCGTCGCGTGCTCGACCGCGCCGGCGCCTCCGGTAGTAATCGACGCCGGACATCCGGTGCGCATTCGCGTCGTCAAACGCGCGCCGATCGTCGACGGCGAGCCGCTGACGGCCACGCTCGTCGATCCCATCTTCGTTCGCGATCGCCTCGTCGTACCGGCAGGCGCGACCGTGTCGGGGTATCTCGAAAAGCTCCACGCCAAGACGACGCGCGAGCAGGTGGCCGCGATGGCGGGCGGCGATCTGACGCCGGCCATCGGCGCGCGTGTGCGGTTCGATTCGATGACGCTGCCGCACGAACCGCCCGCACACATCGTCGCCGTCACCACGATCGACGCCGACGAGCCGGCGCCGTCGACGGGCGAGTGGGTGAAGGATTATTTGTGGACGCAGCTGCCGTATCACCGGCGCTACGCGCATCGCGGCGCCATCCTCACCATGACCTTCGTCGAACCCGTGCCGATCGCCGAGCCCGCATCGGCGCCGCCGCTTGAGACGCGCGGTGTCCCCGCGCGGCTGCTGACGACGCTCGACACGAACTCGGCGGCGGTGGGCGATACGGTCCGTGCGGCGCTGCTCGCGCCGGTCCGCGGGGGCGACGGCGGATTGATCGCGGCGGAGGGGACGATCGTCAACGGCACCGTGACGGCGGTAGCGCGCGGCCGCGCGTTCAATCGCGGCGCCCGCGTCACGATGCGTCTCGATTCGTTCGCGATGACGCAGTCGCGCGGCGACCCGCCGATCCGCTTCATCTGGCCGCCGCTCGCGGCGCTCGCGCTCGTCGGCGCGCGCGATCCGTCCGATCCGAATGCGTCCACGTTCTGGGGACGTTCAGGCGCGGGCTGGTCGGGGTTCCTGGTGATCGGCGCGCTCGTGGCGCAGGTCTCCGAGCCGGTTGCGCTCGGCCTCGGCGCCTGGGGTCTGATCCACAGCACCTGGATCAACGTGCTCCGCCGCGGACCCGACGTCGTCCTGCCGGCGGATTCGATCGTCCTGCTGACTACTGCGTCGTGACAACGTGCGGCCGCGCCGCGTCGCACTGCGCCAGCCACTTCGTCGTGTCCTCGTCCGGCTTCACATCGCTCGTACGGTAGAAGACGCCGCAGTCGAGCAGCTTCTGCGCGTGCGTGACGGCCTCGAAGAACAGTCGATCGCCCGCGATTTCCATCACCATGAAGTGATGCTCGGACACGCCGGCCTCGTCGAAGTCGCTCTTGTGGAAGTTGTAGAGCGTTTTTCCTCCGCCGCCCGAGACGAAGTAGCGCACGCCTTTCTGCGGCGCGATGCGCTCGTAGAGATGCTCGTGGCCGCTCAAGACGAGGTCGACGTGATTGCGCACGAGCGCCTCTTCGAGCGCCGGACGGATCACGTCACGGGCTTCGCGGCTGTGTTCACCGGACGAATACAGCGGGTGATGGAAGAACGCGATGCGCCATTTGTCGCCGGCGTTCGCGAACGCGCCGTCGAGCCACTGGATCTGCGCCGGGTCCGCGGGGTGATTGCTGTTCAGCGCCGCGAACCGCGCGTTCCCTTCGTCGAACGTGTAGCGATCCTGATCGTTCATGTTGAACGGCTTGAAGTGGATCTCGAGATCGCGATCGTGATTGCCGAGCGCGGCGTAGAACTTCACGCCCCTGTCGAGCAGCGACTTGTACGGACGGAGGAATTCGCCGTTGTAATCGTCGTGATAGAGGTTGTCGCCGAGCATCAGCACGAACGAAAAGCGGCGCGCCGTGTCGAAGTAGGTGATCATCGCCTGCGCGACGTCACGCTGCGACACGTCGCCCGATCCGCTGTCGCCCATCACGGCGAACACCGTGCCGCCTCGGATCTGCGGCATCGACAGCGGCGGCGCAGTGCCGGCCGGCAGCGGCGTGTCGGCCCGCGTGGGCACGCCTGCCGTGGCCTTCACCGGAAACGCGTCGGGCAGGTAGTCGACCACGACGTCGGCGTCGACATCGCGCAAAACGAGCGTGCGATCCGTGAAGTCGTACTCGAGCTGCTGTGGCAGCCGCGGCAGCAGCTCGACGAGGCGCGGCGGCACGCGGGGCGCGTCGAGCTGCTGATTGATGCGCGGCGTCTGCGACTTCGCCGGCGTGGTGAGCTGTTCGGCCATGTCGTCGAGCAGCAGATCCATCTGCGGCCCGACGAAGGCGTCCGCGATCTGGTGCCGCAGCGCCTCCGCCATCGGAGGCGTGAAGATGTCGCCCTGCCTGGCGTTCGCGCGAGCCTGTGTCGCCAGCGCGCGCGCCAGTGTGTCCTGCCGCGTGCGCAGCGCAGCGGCGGCGGCCGGCGTCGGCGTCGCGTTGCCGGGCGTGCTCTCCTGCGCCTGCGCCGCCTCCTTGCGATACGGCTGGGTCTGATCGATGTACGTCTGGAGCGACGTGCGCAGCGGGTCGAAGGTGGGATCGGGCTGGGCCGGCGCGACTGTCGGCGGGAGATGCGGGCCGCACGCCACCGCTGGCGCCAGCAGTGCCACTAATGTCAGAGAAGCCAGGTGTGTGAACGGCGCGGCGCGCATGTGTGGGACTCAACGCAAAGCTGATACCATCCCGGCCGTGAAAAAACTTTCGTGCGCCGCGATTGTCGCCGCGATGCTCGGCGCAGCGGCGCAGGCGGTGACGCGGTTGCCGTCGGCGGACGGACAGTTCTGGGACATTCAGGACACCTCGTGGTGGTCGCAGGACAGCGGCGGCATCGCGACGGGTGGACGGGCGAATCCGTTCAACGGCTTCGGCTATCTGAAAGTCGGCGTCGAGGGCTCGAACGCGACCTACCTGCGCGGTTTCGGTCTCGCCCACGACGGCGCCGAGCGCTTCGATTCGATCACGCCCGTCGTCGCCGGCGACATCGTCGTCTCGCGATCCATCTTCGCACCAAAAGACACGAACTATCTGCGGTACGTCGATAGC
>Ga0335085_10013174_pt1 | contig 12130 bp, 13 predicted proteins | sample Lox_Sample_45_FD_206712 | JGI IMG/M metagenome (GOLD analysis project Ga0335085, IMG submission 206712) | Soil microbial communities from Loxahatchee National Wildlife Refuge, Florida, United States - Lox_Sample_4.5 | ecosystem: Environmental > Terrestrial > Soil > Wetlands | place: USA...
GCCGGGCTCTACGTGCCGGCCCGCTTCCCCGTCGCGCCGATGTAGGGGGCCGTCATGAACTCGGCCAGCTCGGGCAGCAGCTCCCTCGCCCGCTTCGCCTCGCCACGTCGGATCTTCTGGTAGACGATCCAGGCGACGCCGCCGACGACCGTCTCGTCGATCGTCGCGGGCAGGCGATCGTCGCGGGGGGAGACGCGGGACGTCATCTCGACGAAGCCACCTAACGCGTCTTCGTAGCGCTGCTTGGCCGCCGGCGTCGCCGAGAGCGCCTCGACCATGCACATCCGTGCCAGCGCCGGGTGTTCGGCGACGTAGGCGAGGAAGGCGGCGAGGCCGGCGGCAAGGCGCTCGTCCCAGTCCCCCCCGGTCGCGGCGCAGGCCTCTTCGACGCGCTCGGTGACATCTTCTAGGCCAGCGTCGAAGGCGCTGAGGAAGACCTCCTCCTTGCCCTCGAAGTTGTCGTAGAGCGTCTTGCGCGCGACGCCCGCGCGGCGCACGACGTCGCCGATCTTGGTCGCCTCGTAGCCCTGCTCTGCGCTCAGCTCGGCGATCGCGTCCATGATCCGCCGCCGCTTGTGGACGGCGATGAACTCACGGGAGATCTCCGGGCGGGAGGATCCCACCCGGGCTCGCGACGGCATGGTCGAAGGATACCCGCGCCTCCTTGCACCCTTTTCGCGCCTGTGGTACTTTGCGCGAACTATCTCCGTTCCTAAAAGAAACGTTTAAGTTTCCTATGTCGTCGACCAGGGTGCAGCTGAGTCACGAGAAGCTTCTCGACACGATCGGCGATCGCTGGAGCCCGGCCGAGATCAGCGCCGCCGCCGATCTCCTGGCTGGCGGCGACGGCAAGTTCCCCTCCGGGATTCGGTCGCTGCCGACCGACCTGGTCAGCGCGATCCAGCGCGAGCGCATCCTCGCCGCGATCCTGCGAGCGACCGCGGAGCTTGGCTATCGCGAGATGAACGTGCAGGACGTGCTCGAGCGGGCGGGAGTCTCGCGCCCGACCTTCTACGAGCAGTTCAAGAACAAGGAACACTGCTTCCTGGTCGCCTTCGACGCGGCAGCAGCCGATCTGCGCCAGCGGGTCGACGGAGCCGTCGCGACGACGGAGGGTAGCTGGCGCGAGCGCCTTCGATCCGGCCTGGGAGAGCTGCTGAGCTTCGTCGCCGAGGAGCCCTACGCGGCGGCGACGCTCGTGGTCGAGGCGCGAGCCGCCTGCCCGGAGGCGCTCCTGCGCCGCGACGAGCTTCTGGACCACTTCGCCGCCGGTCTCGACCGCAACGTTCGAGGCGAGCTGCCGGAGGGGGTAAGCCCTTCGGCGATCGCCGCCGCCGGCGTCGTCGGCGGGGTGGAGGCGCTGCTCTACTCGAGGCTGAACCGGGAAGAGATCGGCGACCTCGACTCCCTGCTGCCGTCGCTGATGTACTTCGTGGTGCTGCCCTTCGAAGGGCATGACGCCGCCGCCGAGGAGCTGACGGCGCTCGTCGCCTGAGCGAGCCGGTCAGGCGATCTCGGTCGACGCCCACCGGGCCCAGCGCTGCGCCTCCTCGTGCCCGAGGTAGGGCAGCAGAATGAACTCGATCAGCTCCGGGACGCTGGCGCCGAGCTCACTGACGACGTCGGCGCGCAGGTGGTGGGAGATCGTCGTCGCCAGGCCGCCGATCAAGGCCAGCTCGGTGCTCGCCGGGCGGCGGCGGTCCTCGGGGGTGACGCTGCGCAGCAGCTCGGCGAAGTGCTCGATCGTGCGCACGTAGCGGCGACCGCCGTCGGGGCGCTGGATCAGCGCTTCGATCGTCAGCAGGCGCACCTCGGCCGGCTCGGCGATCGCGAAGTCGACGGCGGCGCCGACCCCGGCCGCTACCTTGGCCGGCCACTCGCGCTGCTCCCGGCAGGCCTCCAGCACGGCGACCTGGAGCCTCCCCACGGCTCCGGAGAACTCCGCCGGGAAGTCGCCCGCCGCCCCCATAAACGAGAACGTACATTATTTCTAGTTCTCGATATACATAGAGTTTCCAAGCTGGGCGCCCTGGGGCGCTCCCGGGAGGACGTCCTGGCCGTTGCCGCGGAAACTCGACGGTTCCGCGAGTCGCTAGCCGCGGGAACGCTTCGTCTTCCGCGGGGGGCGTTTGCGGGCGGCGATTCGCAGGGTGCGCTCGCTCGCCCGCTCGACCGCCTCCCCCATCGCGATCTGGAAGACGGAGAGCAGGGCATCTGAGGCGAGCGGACGCATGCGGTCGAGTGCCTCGCGCACCTTGGGCCAGTCGCCCTCCGGGCGGCCGGCACGGTCGAACGGCTCCCAGATCTCGCTGACGAAGAGGTCGACGAAGGTGCGAGCGACCCCGCTGGCGTGGCGGCGCAGCTTCTCGGCCGTGGCCAGCGCCCCCTCTGGCCCGACGCCGAGCTCTGCGAGGGCGATGGCGGCGCGGTGCAGGCGGGGGCTGATCACCTCGACGCGGTCGTCGGGGAGGGCGCGCAGGATGCCGAGCCTTTCCGCGCGGGTCAGGAGCGAGGGATCGGGGGCGCCGCCCGTTCCCCAGAGCCCGGCGAGCTCGTCGACGCCGACGATTTCGGGCGTCTCGTCCTCGAAGGGAACACGCAGGGCGCGGGTGAAGTCGACGATCTCGGCGGCGGCGCCGTCGCCCGCGTCGAGCACCCGCCGGATCGCCTCCAGGTTGAGGCCGTCGGCCTGCATCTCGCGCGTCAGCGCGATCCGCGCGACGTGCTCCTCGTCGTAGTAGCCGGTGCGGCCGCGGACGACCGGCGGCGGCAGCAGCCCACGGGTCTGGTGGGCGCGGATGTTGCGCACCGTCATCCCCGTGCGCTCTGCCAGCTCGCGGATCGTCATCTCGCCCTTTGCGGGCTTGGCGGGCTTGCTCACCCTCTCATCGTAAGCGCGAGCCGCTGGCCGTTCATCTTCGCGGCGGCGTCTGAGAGGAGGAATTCGACGCCGGCGGCGATGTGCTCGGCGGGGGTGAAGGTGGGGAACTCCCCCTCCGGATCCCCCTTGCGCATCGCCGGGGTGAGGATCGCGTCGACGACGACGACGTTTGCGGTCGCGCGCGTGCCTTCGAAGCCATCGGCGAGGGCGAGGGTCCAGGCCTCGGCGGCGGCCTTGGCGGCGGCGTAGGCGGCGTTCGTGTTGCTCGGCGCCTGGGCCTGCTTGGAGGAGACGAGGACGAAGCGCCCCTGCTCGCCGGCGAGCAGGGCGTCGTGGAAGGCGCGCGTCGTGTGCTGCACGGTGCGGACCAGGAGGTCGTGCAGGAGGGCCCAGTCGGAGAGCGGCGCCTCCTGCAGCGGCTGTCCGCCGCGCCAGCCGCCGACCAGGTGGACGAGGGCGTCGACCTGGTCGAAGCGCTCGTCCAGCGCCGCGCACCAGGCGCGCGAGGCCTCCTCGTCGAGCAGGTCGACCGCGCGCCCGTCCCAGCGCTCGGCGGGAAGCCCGAGGCTCTCTCCCACCCCGTCGATCGCCTCCTGGCGCACGTCGGTCGCCGCGATCGTCGCCCCGGCCGCAGCCAGGCGCTCGGCCACCGAGGGCCCCAGCCCGCCGGCGACTCCGGCGATCGCCACGACTCGGCCGCTGAGGTCACTCATATGGGCCTAACTGGACGGTATTCCAACCCGCTACGGCAGAGGCCATCGGGCGTCTGCACGCGGAGCTGTAGCCGGTCCGGGTTGCCTTTCGTCATCGGTAGCCGCCCGGGAGCCTACCCCAATCTGAAAGCTGTCCGTTAATGCCGTACACTTATGTACGGTGAATCCGTTCAACTATCAAGGCCCGGTCGGCCCCGCTCATCTCATCGACCGCCGCTCCGAGCTCGATGACCTGCAACGAGCCGCGGCCGACCGGATCGCCATCCGCCTCGCGGCTCCACGCCGCTTTGGCAAGAGCAGCCTGCTGGATGCCCACATCTTCGCAATGCGCGAAGCCGGCCACCGCGCAGTGCGCGTCGACTTCTCAAAGGTCGCAACGCTGGGCGATGTGGCAGCGCGGGTCGCTGGCTCCTTCAGCGACCTGCCAAACGATCCGGGACGCAGCGTTCGCCGTTGGGCGGCACGCCTCGAAGTCGGTGCCTCGGTAGCCGGACTCGGAGTCAGCGTGGCCGCGCGCCCGCCGCGCCCGCCGGCAGACGAGGCGCGCGCCGCGCTTCTCGAGCTGCTCGATGTCCCACGGGCGCTGCATGAAGCGGATGGCGGGCTCACGGTCGTCTGCTTCGACGAGTTCCAGGACGTCCTGGTCGCCGATGACGCGCTCGACGGCCTGATGCGCTCTGTGATCCAGCATCATGGCGAGGCTGCGGCCTACGTCTTTGCCGGAAGCCAGCCGTCGCTCATGCATGCGCTCTTCGCCGAGCACGAGCGGCCCTTCTATGGCCAGGCTCGCCCGCTCGAGCTTCCCGCCCTGCCTATCGCCGAGGCCGCGCACGACATCGAGGCTCTGCTCGTCGCCGACGGGCTCGACCCCGGCGGCGCCGTCGACGAGCTGCTCGCCTACACGGGCGGGCATCCGCAACGCACGATCTTGCTTGCCCACCACCTCTACAACCTGCTTGAACAGCAGCCCGAGCACTCGGACCCCGCGCCCGCGGCACTCGAGCTGGCGCTCGCGGAGACCCGAGACGCACTCCAGGCACTTTGGGACGGCCTCAACAGGAACGAGCGCCTAGTCCTGTTTGCGGTGGGCGACGGCCAAGCCCCGACGGGCACTGTCATCGCAAGTGAGCACCGCGTCGCGCGCTCCACGCTTCAAGAGGCGCTCGAACGGCAGCTCGCCGATGAACGTCACGTCAAACGCGATGCGGACGGCAAGCCATACCTGCTCGACCCCCTGTTGGCCGAGTGGCTCAAGCGCCGTTGAATCACTTCAAAATGCCGTGGGAGACGGCTCAGTTGGATCGTATGGGGGAGGCAGGATTCGAACCTGCGTAGGCAGAGCCAATGCGTTTACAGCGCATCTCCTTTAACCACTCGGACACTCCCCCGAGCACGAGAGGCTAATTCTATGGGAAGAATGGCCGGTCGTCAGGCCACGCCGAGGCGCTCGGCCATCCGCTCGTTGAAGGCGGTGAGGGCCGACATCGGGCGCATGAAGACGGTGAGGACGGCGACGCGGCCGTCCTCGTCGAGCTCGAGGAAGTCGATGCCCTCGAGCTCGCGGTCGCCGACGCGGGCCTTGAAGCGCAGGGCGACGGTGTCGCCCTCGCGCAGCTCGTCGACGTAGGCCAGGTCCTCGAGCGTGGCGGCGACGTGGGTGAGGACCTGGGTGACGACGTCGCGGCCCTCGAAGCCGCGAAAGAGGATCGGGCTGTGCAGCTCGACGTCCTCGCGCAGGGTCTCGGCCAGCAGCTCGAGATCCTTGGCTTCGGCGGCACGGCGGAAGGGGTGCGGCTCGGGCATCGGGGTGTACCTTACGCCCCGTGCCGAACGACCACGCGATCGCGCGGATCTCGGGCTCGCTGGGGGCGCGCGGGCTGCGCTGGGCCGGCAAGCTCAACGTGCCGCTCTACCGGTGGAGCGGCGGGCGGATCGGCGGCAAGGTCAACCGCGCCCCGGTCCTGCTGCTGACCACGACCGGCCGCAGGTCGGGGCAGAAGCGGACGGCGCCGGTCGTCTACCTCGCCGACGGCGAGAGCGCGGTCGTGATCAACACCAACGCCGGCAACGCCAAGGTCCCGGCCTGGTCGCTCAACCTGCAGGCGAACCCCGAGGCCGAGGTGGAGCGCGGGCGGCGGCGCTACCCGGTGCGCGCCCGGATCGCCGAGGGCGAGGAGCGCGCCGACCTCTGGCGCCGCCACAACGAGCAGTACGCGGGCTTCGACGACTACCAGGTCAAGCTCGAGCGCGAGGCCCTGGTCATCGTGCTCGAGCCGCGCTGAGGGCGCTGCCGCGGGGCACGCTCAGCCGGCGTCCCGCAGGACCTGCGCCTCGGGCAGGGAGCGCAGTTTCTTCAGCGTGTTGGTCTCGATCTGGCGGATGCGCTCGCGGGTGACCCCGAAGGTCTTGCCGACCTCCTCCAGCGTCAGCGGTTCCAGCCCGGAGAGGCCGTAGCGCAGCTCGATCACCTGGCGCTCGCGGTCGGGCAGGGCGTCGAGCGCTTTGCGCACGCCCTCGCGCTGCAGGTGCTCGCTCGCTTCCTCGAACGGCTCGGCCACTTCCTCGTCGGCGACGAAGTCGCCCAGCTCCGATTCGTCTTCGTCGCCGACCGGCTTCTCCAGCGAGATCGGGACCTGGGAGACCCGCAGGATGTCGCGCACTTCGTTCAGCGGCCAGCGCAGCTCGGCGGCGATCTCGGCCGCGTCGGGCTCGCGGCCGAGCGATTGCACGAGTTGACGCTCGACGTGGGCCACCCGGTTCAGCTTCTCGACCATGTGCACGGGGATGCGTATCGTGCGCGCCTTGTCGGCGATCGCCCGCGTCACCGCCTGGCGGATCCACCACGTCGCGTAGGTGGAGAACTTGTAGCCGCGGCGATAGTCGAACTTCTCCACCGCGCGGATCAGGCCGAGAGAGCCCTCCTGGATCAGGTCGAGGAAGCTGAGCCCGCGGCCCAGGTAGCCCTTCGAGATCGAGACGACGAGGCGCAGGTTGGCCTCGACCATCTGACGCTTGGCGGCCATGTCGCCACGCTCGATCTTCTTCGCCAGTGCGACCTCCTCGGCGGCGGTGAGCAGCTCGACCTGGCCGATCGAGCGCAGGTAGAGGCGCAGCGAGTCGAGGCTCTGCTCGACGCTCAGGTCGAGCTCGGCCGTCTTCGGCGAGGCCCCGTTGGGGGATTCCGCCGGCTCCGCCTTGCGCAGCTCGGCATCCTCGCTCTCGGCGGCGATCACCTCGACGCCGATCTCGAGCAGGTGGGCGTGCAGGCCGGCGACCTGCTCCTTGGTGACCTCGACCTCCTCGAGGGTGACCGCGATCTGCTCGAAGGTGAGATAGCCGCGCTCGCGGCCCAGCGCGATCAGCCCGCGCAGCTCCTCGGGCTCCGCGAACGGGCGTCCATCCGAATCCTGATCCAGTCCCTCCGGGACCGTCTCCAACGGTTCGATCTCACTGCCTCCGCTGCACCCTCTCCCCCTGGCGGGGGGCCGACCCCAACGCTCCGGCCGCTGCGAAGTATAGGCAGATGCTCGCAGTTCGCTCGCCGTGGCGATATCCGCCCGGGAGCACCGGTCGCCTAGTCTTCATGGGCGATGACGGCGCGCACGGCACTGACCCCCTCGCTCGCGGCGCCCGACGTGCAGGCGTCGGTGCCGGCAACCCAGGTGAGTCTCTCGCGGGTGGGCGTGACCGGCGTCGAGAAGGTGATCCGGGTCAAGGCCGACGGGACGGAGAACCTCTACCACGCCGGCTTCGAGTGCTTCGTCGATCTCGAGCCACGCCAGGCGGGCGTCCACATGTCGCGCTTCGAGGAGATCGTCGGCGAAGCGATCGACGAGGTCGTGCTCGGCGAGGCGTTCCGGGCCGAGGTGCTCGCCGCCCACATCGCCGAACGGGTGCGCGAGCGTCAGCGCGGCCGGCGGGCGGAGGTCTCCGTCGAGGCGCGCTATCCGCAGATCGTGACGACACCGGCCAGCGGTCACTCGACCCAGGAGATCTACGTCCTGTTCGGGACGGCGGTCGTCTCGGGGCGCGGGACGCGAACGCTGACGGGCGTGCAGGCGCAGGGCATGACCGCCTGCCCCTGCGCCCAGGAGATGGTCGCCGAGCTGGGTCGCGAACGGCTGGCGGAGGCGGGCTTCGACGCCGAGCAGGCCGAGCGGGCGATCGAGGCCGTTCCGGTGGCGACGCACAACCAGCGCGGCGTCGGCACGCTGTACGTGGGGTGCCCGGAGGGGGGGGACGCCTGGATCGACGCTCCCGAGCTGCTGCGCATCGTCGAGAGCTCGATGAGCTCGGAGATCTACGAGCTGATGAAGCGCCCGGACGAGCTGTCCGTGGTCGCCAAGGCCCACGAACGACCGCGCTTCGTCGAGGACTGCGTGCGCGAGATGGTCCGTCAGGTGGTCGAGGGCTATCCCGAGCTTCCCGAGGAGGTCTTCGTCATGGCCCGCCAGGAGAACCTGGAGACGATCCACCGCCACAACGTCGTCGCCGAGCGCTACGGCACCCTCGGCGATCTGCGCCGCGAGCTCGCCTCCGGCGAGCACCAGCATCACCACACGACGATGCGCGAGTGGCTCGAGTCCCCCGGCCCTGAGGATGCGTGACGGCGCGCGCGCGCGGTCGGGCTCGGACGGGTCTCAGCCGTGGCTGGGGCGGGCGGGAGCGGCGCGGGAGCGGCGCTCTTCCTCGATCCGGCGGCGGAGGCCGAAGAAGTAGTCGGCGCCGGAGATCACGGTGACGGCGACGGCGAGGTAGACGAGGGCGTCGACCCAGGTGGGCGCCGGATTGGCCGCGATCAGCGCGAAGACGGCGGCGATCTGCAGGACAGTCTTCGCCTTGCCGAGCCAGCTGGCGGCGATCACGACGCCGCGCTCGGCGGCGATCACGCGCATCACGGTGACCGCGAACTCGCGGGCGATGATCACCATCGCGACCCAGGCCGCGAGGCGGTGGAGCGAGACGAGCGAGACGAGCGCGGCGACGATCAGCAGCTTGTCGGCGATCGGGTCCATCAGCTTGCCGAAGGTGGTGACCGAGCCGCGCGAACGGGCGAAGTAGCCGTCGAGCCCGTCGGTGACGGCGGCGACGGCGAAGACCGCCGCGGCCAGCGCGTCCCCGTTCGCCGTCTCCCCGAGCAGCGCGACGACCACCACGGGCACCGCCAGGATCCGCAGCAGCGTCAGCGCGTTGGGCAGGTTGAGCGGGAACACGGCTCAGTCCGTCTCCTCCGCGGCCAGGGCGAGCTGGGCGTCGCGTTCGGCGAAGAAGCCCTCGCCCTCGATGCTGATGTGGGGGATGAGCCGCCCGAGCCAGTGCGGCAGCCACCAGGCGCGGCTGCCGAGCAGGACCATGATCGCCGGCACGAGCAGGCAGCGGACCAGGGTCGAGTCGATCGCGATCGCGACGGCGAGGCCGACGCCGAACTCCTTGACCACCGGGTTGCCGTTGAGGACGAAGCTGGTGAAGACGCAGACCATGATCGCCGCCGCCGAGGTGATCACGCGGCCGGTGTTGGCGAGGCCTTCGATCACGGCCTCCTTCTCGTCGCCGGTCTGCGTGTAGTGCTCGCGCATCTGGGTGAGGAGGAAGACCTCGTAGTCCATCGAGAGCCCGAAGAGGATCGCGAACATCAGCAGCGGCACGAAGCTGACGATCGGGATCGCCCCGTCGAGCCCGATCAGCGAGGAGCCCCAGCCGAGCTGGAAGACGGCGGTGACGACGCCGTAGGCCGCGGCGACCGAGAGCAGGTTCATCGCCGCCGCCTTGACCGGCACCAGCAGCGAGCGGAAGGCGAGCAGGAGGACGACGAAGCTGAGCGCGACGACGATCGCGATCATCAGCGGCAGCTTGTCGGAGATCTGCGTCGCGAGGTCGATGTAGCCGGCGGTCTGCCCGCCGACGTAGGCGGTCGCGCCGGTGCCGTGCAGCGCCTTGGGGATCGTGGTCGAGCGCAGGTCTTCGACCAGGCTGACCGTGTCGTCGGCCCAGGGCGCCGATTTGGAGATCACGGTGAAGACGTTTGCCGTCCCCTGCGCGTCGAAGGTCGGGGGGCCGGTCCCTTCGACGTCCGGAGCCGCGGCGATCGCCTGCTCGAGCTTCTGGACCACCCCCTTGCATTCGGCCGCGCTGCCGCATTCGGTGGCGATCAGCAGCGGCCCGTTGACGCCCGGGCCGAACCCCTCGGTGAGCGCGTCGTAGGCCTGGCGTGCGGTGGTCGACTTGGGCAGGGCGCCGATGTCGTTCTGACCGAGGTCGAGCTTGCGCAGCGGCAGGGCGAGCACGATCAGCACCGCCAGAGCGGCGAGGGCCGAGCGCCAGGGACGGTTGGCGACGCCCCGCGCCCAGCGGCGCCAGCCGTGCGGCTCGGCGTCGTCGGGGTGGGTCTTGCCGAACTGGACGCGCAGCGAGTCGATCCGGAAATCGAGCGCCGCCAACATGGCCGGCAGCAGCGTGGTCGCGGCGCAGACGGCGACGACGACGGCGATCGCGGCGGTGAAGCCGAGCGTGCTGACCAGGGGGATGCCGGCGAAGGCCAGCGAGCAGAGGGCGATGACGACGGTGAAGCCGGCGAAGACGACGGCGCCGCCGGCGGTGGCCGTGGCGCGGGCGATCGACTCGCGCATCTCCATCCCTTCGCCGAGCTGGAGCTTGTGGCGGGTGACGATGAAGAGGGCGTAGTCGATGCCGACGCCGAGGCCGATCATCGTCGCCAGCGTCGCGGCGACGCTCGGCATCTGGACGACGTTCTCGAGCAGGCGGAGGATCGAGAGCGAGCAGGCGAGGCCGAGGATCGCCGAGGAGATCGGCAGCACCATCGCGGTCGCGGTGCCGAAGGCGAAGAGGAGGATGACGATCGCCGCGGCGATCCCGATCGCGTCGCTGGCCCCGGTGTCGGGCTTGGAGAGCTGCTGGCCGACGTAGCCGCCGACGGAGACCCGCAGGCCGGCGGCTTCGGCCGGCCTGCCGGCGTCGAGCACGGTCTGCGCCTCGGGTTCGGTCAGCTGCCCTGGGCCGACGCCGAGGACGACCGGCGAGTAGGCGACAGAGCCGTCTTCGCTGAGGAAGCGGGCTCCGGCAGGGCTGAGCGGGTCGGCGGCGGAGTTGACGTCCTTCAGCGCGTTCAGCCGCTTGACCGATTCGCCGATCGCGGCGGCGTAGCGCGGCGAGGTCAGCTTTTCCCCGCGCTTGGCCTGGAAGACGAGGGGGTTGCTGCCATACGCCTGTTCGGGCAGGTGGTCTTCGAGCAGTTCGGTGGCGTGGGTCGAGCCGGTGCCGGGCAGGGTGAGGTTGTCGTTGGTCTTGCTTTCGCCGGCCTGGCCTACGAGGACGAGGCCGACCGCGAGCACGATCCAGGCGGCGATCACGGGCCAGTGATGGCGTGAGCAGAAGCGGCCGATTGCGTAGAGGGGGGCGGTCATGGGGAAATCATCCCCCTTTCGCGGGCGGCGAGCCCGGCGTCGGCTCGGAGCCGGTCTCCAGCGGCGCCGGCACGGCGGCGGCAGGCGAGGCACCGAGGCCCTGGCGGAGGACCGTGAGGTGCTGGGCGTGATTGGCGGCCAGGGCGGCGGCCAGGGCGGTGGGAGCTTCCGTGTTCAGGTGGGGCGCCGTTTCCACGGCGAGGCCGAGGGCGGCGTTCTCCTGCGCGTAGAGCAGGTCGAGAGCTTCCTCCCGAGAGCGAGGGGCCGCCGGTTCGAAGCTGCCGGCTTCCGCTTCCCCTTCGCCGCCGAGACCGAGGATCGTCTTCTCGATCGCGTCGACGTGGGCCTGGCTCTGACCGCGGAACTCGCGGGCGGCTGCGAGCGCCTGGCCGCGGAGCGTGGGAGCGGCGGCGGCGTAGGCGTCGATCAAGGTCAGCTCCCGGGAGAGCAGACCGTCGAGCAGCTCCACGTCGGCTGCCTTTTCGCCGTCGGTCACCGCCCCCGCGCTCCCATCTTCGCCGCAGCCGATGCTCGTCAGCGCCAGGGCCGTGGCGAGCACGGCCAAGAAGAAGACGGCGCGGCAGGCGCCGCGCCGTCTTACCGCTGACTGCCTTTCCCTCCGCTCCGTGCCCATCGGGCGCGGAGCTTACGGGGTGCTGGCGTTGGGGTCGCTAGGCCTTTTTCGAGGCTTTGCGGCTTTTGGCTTTGCTTTTGGGTTTGCCTTTGGCCTTGCTGGTAGCGTCAGCCGCTCCCTCGTAACCGAGAATCGTGACCGACACCGGAATACCTTTCTCACCGGACTTGGCGAGACGTGCGGCCGCCTTGGTTTGAATTGCGATGACCTTCTTGAGAGTTTCCTCGAGAAGGTCGGTGATTTCGGCCCAGGCCTGCTCATCGACGATGCCTGGGGTCCAAGTGATGTGGCGATCGTCTCTGGCATCGAACGTCCCGGTGTGGAGTGCGGCAACAACATCCTCGATAAGCAGCTTCAAGAAAGAAGCGCTCATACCCGGCTTAACCGAGTCTGGCAATGCCTGCCAGTCTTTGTCGCTGAGAAACGCCCGTGCGGTGGCCCTGTAGTAGTGCTCGACGGCGCCACGGCGCGGCTCCGTCTT
>Ga0335085_10013175_pt1 | contig 12129 bp, 12 predicted proteins | sample Lox_Sample_45_FD_206712 | JGI IMG/M metagenome (GOLD analysis project Ga0335085, IMG submission 206712) | Soil microbial communities from Loxahatchee National Wildlife Refuge, Florida, United States - Lox_Sample_4.5 | ecosystem: Environmental > Terrestrial > Soil > Wetlands | place: USA...
CCTGCAATACCGTGGTCTGCTCTACAAAGTCCCCGACTTCAACATCAACAGCCTGTTCACCGGAGCTACGGGAAATCTGTCAGAACCGACATTAGGAGTGGTGTTCCGTTTCTAGTGCCTGAGTTCCCGCAGGTAGAGGCGCACCTTCGCAGTGTCTTTGTTGTTCTGCCACAAATGCAGGATTAGGAGTTCAGAGCGGCTTTGCGCAGCTTGCGGCCCTCGGCGAGCAGGGCCATGGAGTGCATCAGGTTCTGCAGAGTCACAATGCCCACCAGCCGCTGATCTTCGACAACGGGGATCAGGCTGAGATTACGCGCGGTCAGTTTGCGAAAGGCTGAGGCGAGGGATTCTTTTCTCTGCGCCACCTCGAAGATGCGATTCATCACCGCCTGCACGTAGCCGTTGCCTTCAACCCGCAGCGATTCGAGAATCTTCTGCTTCGAAATCACCCCGACCATGTCGCTGCCGCGGATGACCGGGAAATCATCTTGCAGCGAGTGTACGGCCTTGTCGAGTGCATCTTCCAGCGTGTCAGCGGGCGAGAGGGTGGCGAAGTCGGTCAGCATGACGTCTTCCAGGCGCACCGTCTCCAGCACGGATTGAAAAACCGCCGAGCGATCCTCCAACTGCGCGGCGATGAACAGGAAAATACCAATCATGGTCAGCCAGATGTTCCACAGCATGCCGATCACCATGAAAAGCGTGGCGAAGGTCTGACCGATCGAGACTGCACGGCGAGTGGCACGCACAGGATCAAGATTGCGGCTGAATAAGGCGCGCAGCACGCGGCCGCCATCCATGGGATAAGCGGGCAGCAGGTTGAAGAGCGCGAGCCACAGGTTGGTCCAGACCAGGCTGCGCGGCAGATCGGTGGAGACGATCCAAGGCTGCCCCCAGAGGCGAGCCTGCGGAAGAAAAGCCAGGACGACGATCCCCGAGAGCAGAGCGACGATGAGGCTGACGAGCGGCCCGGCGATGGCAATGCGGATATCGCGCTTCCACGTAGCGGTTCCCGGTTCAAGGGGTTGCCGCGTTTCGTCCAGCAGAGTGACGCCCCCGATCGGCAGCAAGATGATCGCTTTCGCAGGAATGCCAGCACGTTTACCGGCCACGGCGTGACCCAATTCGTGCAGGATGACGCTGCCGAAGATAATGCCAGCGAGGGCCACCGAGCGCTCCGGGTTGGCGGTCTTCGGTCCCGCCGACTCGGTCAGGAAAATGAAGGCGAGCAGAAAGAGGAATGTCCAATGAATGCGGATCTCGATGCCGAAGATTCGTCCCGCCGGAATGGACCAGCTTCTCATCCCCAATCCCTTGTACCTATTCTATATAGTAAACGGCGGAATTATGAGTTGAGATACGCTCCGGCGCGAATCGAACGTACAGGGTTCTCTGGATGAGGGTGATTGCTGGCCAATACCGTAGCCGCCGCTTGTTTTCCATGCCGGGCCTTGATCTGCGCCCTACCGCCGACCGGCTCCGGGAGACGTTATTCAACATCTTGACCTCCGGAAGTCCCGATGTGCTTGCTGGTTCGGTGTGGCTCGATCTTTACGCCGGAACCGGGGCGGTCGGGATCGAGGCTCTGAGCCGCGGCGCAAAGACAGTCTACTTCGTGGAAGCCTCGGCTAAAGCCGCGGAGTTGATCCGCAAGAATCTTAAGATGCTGGGCACAACCCTGGGCGCCCAGGTCATGGTTCAGGACGTTGGCCGGGCCTTAGGAGGCGTGAGTGAGCCGGTAGACTACATTTTTCTTGATCCGCCGTATCGGCTGGAGGCCGAGTACGCCAGGACCCTGGAATCGCTAGCGACACTGCCGTCGCTATCGGAGAGAACGATTGTTGTCGCCGAACATCACAAGAAGTTCGATCCCGGCGAAGGCTTTGGAGATTTGCACCGTTACCGGAAAGTCGTGCAGGGAGACGCGGCGCTGAGTTTTTATAGAAGGATCGGGGCGTGAGCCCTACATCAGCAATTCATTGGCGCGGCGGACGATCGGGTGCTGCATCTCCTCCAGATCATTCTTCACCCGATTCAAGCCGTACACGCACTGCTCGAAATTCCGTGAAAGGCTGGCGAACAGCGGCGCGACTCTGGCGTATTCAAAGAACTCGAACTTCGAAACGATGAAATAGCTTTCCTTGCCGGCCTTCATCCAATCGACGAAATTCTCGATGCGCGCGCGGCGCAACCGGAAGTGGTTAATGCTCTCAGGGAACATGCCCGTGAAAAACAAGGTGTAATCGCCGATGTGTTTCCGCACCTGGCGCTCGCGGTCGAAGGAGCAAGCTGGACCAAAGACCGGATTCGATTCCACCAACATCTCGCCGACATCCGTGAGCGGCTTTCCCTGAGTATTGCGGATCTTGAACAGCTGTTCGGCGTCGCAGAACTCGCCCAGCAGTTGTGCCACGTAGTTCACGATCTGCGGATCGCGGATCCCGATCTCTTCCGCATAGTGTCTTCCGACCAGCTCCAGGAAAAACTGCTGCAAGGGATGCGATTCCGGAATCATGTGGCCCTCACCTCCGCGAAACCCGTAACCGTTACGGGTTTTCGAAATCATTAGCGCGAATACTTACCGTGCTTTTTGTCCCCGCGCAAGTGACTTTCGTAAGTCGTAACCCCAATCTTTCTACTCTGCTTAGACGCCTCCGCAACCCTCCAAGGTTGACGCGTGCAACTGGCAGCCGAAGAACCCGACTGCTAATCAGGATCAATGACTTCCCCGTACAATGATCGGCAAAGGGAGGAAAAACCCTACATGGAACGAAAGAACATCTCCAGCGGAGCGAAGTGGGAACCCATTGTCGGCTATTCCCGGGCAGTGCGAATCGGTCAGCAGGTGTTCGTGGCGGGCACGACGGCTACCGGGCCCGAGGGCGAGGTTGTGGGGATTGGCGACCCGTACGCCCAGGCCGTGCAGATTTTCAAGAACATCGAAAGCGCGCTCCACAAAGCGGGAGCGACCATGAAAGATGTTGTCCGCACCCGTACCTTTGTTACGGACATCTCCCAATGGGAAAAAATCGGGAAGGCACACGGCGAATTCCTGCGCGACATTCGCCCTGCCGCCACCATGGTGGAAGTGAAGGCCCTGATCTCTCCCGAAATTCTTGTAGAAATTGAAGTCGATGCCGTCATAGGAGCGTAGAATCTCTCGCATTCCCGGTATCAGGAGATCGGCATGAACTGCGGTCGCTGGATTCTGCTCGCTTGCCTGTTGGTGCCCTCCGCTCTCGCGCAACCGAAAGACGCTGCTCCCGCGTTGCGTCCGTATATAGTGATCCGTGCCGGAACCCTGATTGACGGTACATCGGACGCCCCGCGGCGCGATCAAGTCATCGAGATTCGCGGAAATCACATCGACAAAGTGGAAGATGGTGCGGGTTTCCAGATGCCGGCGGGCGCCAATGTCATTGATCTCTCGCATGCCACCGTACTGCCCGGGCTGATCGACTCCCACACCCACATCTTCTTGCAAGGAGAAGACCCGGCCCAGGGCGGCTATGACGCCAACATCCTGAAGTATCCCTTGGCCTTGCGCGCGGCCCGCGCCACAGTCTCGGCGCGCCGGGCGCTGGAGCAAGGCTTCACCACCATTCGCGATCTTGAAACCGAGGGCGCCGGCTACGGTGACGTGGGAATCAAGGAAGCGATCGAGGGCGGATACATCCCCGGCCCGCGCATGTTTGTGGTGACGCGGGCCATTTCCACGACCGGCGGCTATGCCCTCGAGGGATACGCCCCTGAACTCGATATGCCCAAGGGAGTGCAGATCGTTGACGGCCCGGTCGAGGCGCGCAAGGCCGCGCGCGAACAACTCGATAAAGGCGCCGACTGGATCAAGGTCTATATGACCCACCGCTCCTGGGTAGGCAAGCACGGAGAACTGGAGTCTCAACCCACGTTGACGCTGGAAGAACTCAAGGCCATTACCGATGAAACTCATGGCTGGGGGAGAAAAGTGGCCTGCCACGCTTATAGCGGCCTCGGCCTGCAACGCGCGCTCGATGGCGGGTGCGACTCGATCGAGCATGGATTGCTCATGACCGACGCGCAGATTGCGCAGATGGTGAAGCAGGGTACCTGGTATTGCCCGACCATCAGTGTCTATTACTCAGACTGGGCACCGGCGGACACCCCCGCCGGCCAACGTGACCGGCTGCGGGCTTCAGTGCATGAGGAATCGTTCCGCAAGGCGATGAAGGCGGGAGTCAAAATCGTCTTCGGTACCGATATCGGCGGCATGCCCTGGACCGAGCCCATTGCCCAGGAGTTCCCACGCATGGTCGATCTCGGCATGTCCCCGATGGATGCCATCAAGAGCGCGACCTCACGCGCCGCCGACATGCTTGACATGGAGGGCCAGATCGGGGTGATCGCTCCCGGTGCTTTCGCCGATGTCGTGGCCGTACCGGCTGATCCCCTGAAGGACATCAAGCAATTGGAGAACGTTACCTTCGTGATGAAAGACGGCAAGGTGTACCGCAACGAAATGAAATAGGGGATTTTTCTTGACACCTTGAAGCGCCAGTTCATAATGCCCATTCCGTAGCCAACACAGATGTAGCCCAGTGATCGGTATTCACTTGCAATGAAACGCGAGGAGCCCATGCGGAAAAACGTGTCTTTGGCAGTGGCGGTCCTGCTGTCCACTTTGTGCGGATTCGCCCAGATGCAGATTGCCCCCGGGCATCGCGTGGTGGTGCGCGCCGGGCACGTGCTCGATGTGAGAAGCGGTAAGATGCCCGCCGATCAGGCGATTGTCATCGAGGGTGACAAGATCATCAGTGTCGGTCCAGCCTCGTCGGTGCAGACCGGCGGCGCCACCGTGATCGATCTCTCGAACGCGACGGTTTTGCCCGGCTTGATCGACGCCCATACCCATCTGACCATGAATCCCAATTTTGGGTATCAGACCCTGGGAATCTCGAACCCGAGACAGGCCCTGATCGGCGCGCACAACGCCCGGCTGACGCTGGAAGCCGGTTTCACTACGGTGAGAAACGTGGGTGCCGATGATTTCACCGACGTGGCGTTGCGCGACGCGATCAATGCCGGCGACGTCCCCGGCCCGCGCATGCTGGTCAGCGGGCCGCCGCTCAGTATCACCGGCGGACACTGTGACAACAATCTGCTTCCCTACGAGTATCACAAGCAGAGTGACGGCGTGGCCGATGGAATCGCCGCGGTTCAGCACAAGGTGCGCGAGAACATCAAGTACGGCGCCGACCTGATTAAGGTGTGCGCGACCGGCGGCGTGCTTTCCAAGGGAGACGACCCCCAGGCTTCGCAATACACGCTCGAAGAATTAAAGGCGATCGTGGCCGATGCGCATCGTTTGGGGCGGAAAGTCGCGGCCCATGCTCACGGTGCCCAGGGAATTCTCTGGGCCTCAGAGGCAGGTGTCGATTCCATCGAACACGGATCCTATATTGACGACGCCGGCATCGCGGAGCTGAAAAAGAACGGAACCTATCTGGTTCCCACTCTCTATCTCGGGGATTGGTTCCTGGAAAATGCCGACAAAATTCATGTTCCGGATTTTCTGCTGGTGAAAGCCAAAGCAGTCATGCCGGTGGCACGCAAGAATGTGGCTCACGCCTTCGCCAGCGGAGTGAAGGTCGGGTTCGGCACTGACGCGGCGGTCTATCCGCATGGCATGAATGCCCACGAATTTGCAGTCATGGTGAAATTGGGACTGACGCCTCTGCAGTCCATCCAGGCGGCGACCATTAATGATGCCGACCTGCTCGGCTGGTCCGACAAAGTCGGAACGCTCGACGCCGGTAAATGGGCCGACATCATCGCCGTCGACGGCGATCCTCTTCAGGACATCACTACTCTCGAACGTGTGAAGTTCGTGATGAAAGGCGGAGAGGTCGTCCGAAACGACTACCGCCAATAGTTGTTGTGGTCCTCGAAGCAAAGCAGAGCAGACTGACTCGGAGTCTTTTTGCCTCGCACTCTACGAACGCTAGTAGTAGGACGCTGACGCGCGCTAGCCTCCTAGATTCGGCGTATGCCACTCGGGGGCTAGCGTGCAAAACTGCGCAAGGTTTGTGGGGATTCGTGTTCTTGTTTTCCTTCTGATTGTTTTCTTTTCCTTTTCCTTATTCGGCCAGACTCCAGACACAGCGACGATCCAGGGCGTGGTGACTGACCAGACCCACGCGGCGATTGCAGAGGCGGAGATCACACTCACCAATAGCCTGACCGGATTTGAGCGGAACGCTCAAACCGATGCTTCCGGCCGTTACTCGGTAGCGGGGCTACCGGTCGCCGGCAATTACAAACTTGTCGCGCGTAAACAAGGCTTCGCCGACGGCATGCTGGAAAACATTCAGATCGTTGGCGGCGCCACCGCCAGTCTGGATGTGCAACTGAATGCCGCTGGCGGCAAGACAGAGATTTCCGTGACGGGAGTGGTGGGTGAGGTGCGCACGGATCAGCCCCAACTGGGCACCTGGCTCTCGACCCGGCAAATGGAAGAAACGCCCCTGCTGAACCGCCGCATTACTGCGCTGCCGCTGCTGAATGCCGCCAACCGTCCGGCCATCAATCAAGGCGACATCTTCATTAACCAATTCCTGTTCACCACCAACGGCACCGGGAGACGCCAGGCCTGGTACGAGGTGGATGGCAGCAACGCCGTCGATGCATGGGGACGACAAACCATCTTTGCCACGCTCCCTCTGGATTCGCTCGATGACATGGCGGTGCTCACCAACTCCTTCTCGGCGGAGTACGGCATGACCGCGGGCAGCGTGGTGAACGTTGTTACCAAGAGCGGCGGCAACAAATATCACGGCAACTTGCTTGCTCTTTGGCGCCCCGCCGACACCTCTGCGTCATTGGCCGGTTACACAACCTCGGTTGCCAACGGGAACTTCTTGACCTCCGATGAATTGGCGCAAGCCGCGGCTTCCCTCTCCGGTCCAATCGGCAGCAGCGAAAAAACCCATTTCTACCTGTCGGGAGAGTACAGCTGGGAAAACCGCGGCTCGCCCATTACTTCGCCGATCGAGCCCGGCACTTATCACGGCCACTATCGCGGCTGGCTCGGTTTTGCCCGGCTCGACCATCAGATTAACGCCAAGAACACTCTTTTCCTCAGGACCAACGCCGACAGCCTCGTCGACACCAATCCCAACGGAATTGTGGGAGGCCAGACCCTGCCCTCGGTCGCCCGCGTTTTTCATCGGCGGGCGTATTCGGCAGAGCTTGGCGAGACTGCCAATATCAGCCCAACGCTCCTGAACAACGTTCGCGTGCAGTTCCAGTTGGCCTCGCCCATCACTGAATTCGACCCGGTGATCAACGGAACGCAGTTCGTGGTTCCGCTCACCAGCGGCGGCACGTTCACCAGCGGAACTTCGCAGTCGGCACTCCTGCAGAACCGCCAGTACGAAATCAACGACACGCTATCGATGGTGCATGGGCATCACACCCTGAAGTTCGGCGGCGATGTCATCCGCGCACATAACGGTGGCGACAGTAAGGAATTCGGCGGCCCCATCTTCCTCGGGCAGTTCACCTTCAACGGTTGCACCGGAACCCTTGTCTTCTGCGAGACCACCTGGATCAGCGACATCAACAACGTGAAAAGCTACACCCAGAGCTATGGCAACGGTTCCTATACCGTAGATGACACCATCGGCGCGCTGTTTGTGCAGGACGACTTCAAAGTCCGCCACGACCTCACCGTCAACCTGGGATTACGCTACGATCACCAGAGCTTCACCGATTCCAACAAAGACTTCGCTCCTCGCGTTGGCTTCGCCTACAACATCGGCGGGACAGGCAGCTCGGTGCTGCGCGGCGGCTTCGGAATTTATTATTCGCAGGTCGTCGACAACTCTGAGGCCAACTACGCGCTGACCGGACCGACAGGAGTTTTCAATTACACGGCAACTCCCGGCCAGATCGGTTTCCCCACCAGCATTTCTGACGCTCCCTTACCGGCATTTCCGCCGGGAGCGCAAGTACCTCAGCGCACGCTTTATATCCGTCCGGGCCAGGCGTCATACTACAATCAGTTTTTTCCCACCTACACGCTCAAGGGCTATCCCGGCGGACTATTCAATCCCTACACCGAGCAGTGGACCTTTGGATTCGAGCATGAACTGGCTCCCAATTGGGTACTCAGCCTCGACTATGTTGGATCGCATACGGTGAAGATCAATCGGCCGCTTGATCTGGATTCTCCCGCCCCGTTCGTGCGTAATGTTTCTGGACAGACGCGCAGCGCGGCGGTGGCCAACTGCACGCGACCTTATTGGATCTGGTGGTACCAGCAGAATGGTTCAACCTGCAGCACCACGCCCCCGTTTGGTCCGCAGCCGCCCTATGCCACCATCACCAGCGATGTGAATGACGGCGTTGCGAATTACAACGCGCTCGACATCAACCTGAATCACCGCTTCAGCCACAACCTCCAAATGCTGGCCAGTTATACCTGGTCGCATGCGATCGACAACGTCGATCCCGATATCCCGGGGCAGAATCCTAACGATCCCAACTTCACCGGGCAGCAGGAAGTCGGCAACGCGATCTTCGACCAGCGCCACCGCTTTGTGCTCAGCGGTTATTACGTCGCACCTTTGAAGATCGTCATCGGCGGCGTGGGAACGTTTGCGTCCGGACTTCCCTATAACATCGTGACCGGAGCCAACAATTTTGGAGCTCCGGGCACGACGACGGATCGTCCGGTTATCGGCGGCAGCGTGATTCCGCGCAACGCAGGGCGCGGCAACGCGATCTACGACGTCTCGCCGTTTGTGGAGCGCGCTTTTGCCTTATTCACGGAGCGAGTACATCTCAACATCCGCGCCGAAGCCTTTAACGTCCTCAATCATCGCAATGTTGTGGGATACAACGGGACCTACGGCAACGGGGCCGTCCCGCCGCCGCCCCCGCCGGGAGCAATCCCTTTCGGAGACCCGCTGACGGGCATTACCAACCAGCTGCCGGCGCGTTCGCTGCAATTCTCCGCCAAACTGCAGTTCTAGGCGCTGGGAAGAAAAACCAAAAGGCCGGCTTGCGCCGGCCTTTTTTCGCGGGCAGGAGTGTCCGCGCTACACCTGAACTACTTCTTGGGGGCGATCGCGTCCTTCGCGGACTTCGCGACGCGGAACTTGACTACGGTCTTGGCCTTGATCTGAATCGGTTCGCCGGTCTGCGGGTTGCGTCCCATGCGGGCTTTGCGATGTGCCTTCACCAGGCGGCCCAGTCCGGGCACCACGAATACGCCGTTTTTCTTAGTCTCTTTGATAGCGGTGTCAGCCAGCGTCTCCAGAAAAGCGCCGGCGGTCTTGTTGTTCGTTTCCAGTTTCTCGGCCAGGTGGCGGACGAGTTGAGTCTTGGTCATGCCTGAAGCCATGAATCCTCCTGTGCGTTACGTAATCTGATTTTCCAAACGATGGTCGTATCTTATACCACTGTTCCTGTGGAAAAGTAGCGCTTTCAGCCGCATTTTATGCGGTTTTCGGCGCATGTACACCAAAAAACACCATAAAAACCGCATATTCCTCGGCTCACAGTCCCAGATCGGCCCATTTGGAGGGCTTTTGGCGTCTTCATGCCTCGCCTGACACGCCGGCCTGGACCCCGCCTCGGGCGCCCGCCTCATGGGATAATGCCATCAGGAGAGATCAGCCTTGAGTTGTTCCATCTGTCAAAAGCGCAAGGAAAAGCGCTTCTGCCCGGCAGTTCATGGGCGCATTTGTCCGCAATGTTGCGGCGAGCAACGCGAAGTCACCCTGGATTGCCCGAGCGACTGTATCTACCTGCAGCTGGCGCACCAGCACGAAAAGCCGCGCGTGGCCAGTGAACTCGACCCCGCGCTCCTATTCCCCCGGATCGAGATTCCCGAGCAGTTCATTTACGAACAGGAGCACCTCATCGTGGGCTTGAGCTTTGCCCTGGCTAAGGCCGCCAGAAAAGATCGCAGTCTCAACGACAGCGACCTGATCTTGGCGCTCGCCTCGATGATCAGGACCTACGAGACCTATGTGAATTCCGGACTCCATTATCAGGAGCCGACGACCAACATGGTGCACCAGGCAATCGTGGCCGAGACCCAGCAGATGATTCAGGAATACCGCGAGGCGGAAGCGAAACACCTCGGGCAAGCTCGCCTGCGCGACGCAGATGTGCTTCGTGCCCTGACATTCCTGCTGCGGCTGGGCTACTCTCGCACTACCGGACGTCCCAAGTCGCGAGCGTTTGTGGAGTTTCTCTTCGGCCAGTTCCCCGAGAAAGAATCCGTCATCGCCGGGGCTGAGGAAGGCAGCCGGCTCATCGTTCCCTAGAACCAACCTGGGCTTTCAGCTTCTTTGCCGCCTGTCCGCGGGGTAAGGCCTGCAACAGCTCAATCACGGTGCGCTTCAGCCGCGGATGGCGAGCATCCGGCGCGATTTCCGCCAGCGGCGCCAGCACGAAGCGGCGGTTCTGCATCGCCGGGTGGGGCACGGTGAGTCCAGACGTATCGATGATGGAATTCCCAAATAGCAGAATATCGATGTCGACGATACGGGGTCCTTTGTTCTGCACTCGCTTGCGGCCCATCTTCTGTTCCAGACTCAGGATGCCGGCAATCAACTGGCGCGGCATGTTCTCTGTCTCAAGTGCTACTGCGCAATTGAGGAACCAGGGTTGTGCAGTAACTTCCACGGGTTCGGTTTCATAGAAGGAAGAAACCGCAACCACCTTCCCCAGCGTGCCGAGGCGTTCGATGGCAGTTCTCAAATTGGCAGAACGATCTCCGAGGTTCGACCCCAGCGAAAGATAGACCATTTTTTTCAAGCCAGTAGTTTCCCATGCTTTGCCCGTCCAGATTCCAGAAAAAATCTTGCGTTTGGACGCATGTTTAGCGGGTCGGCACGTTCTCTGGGGCAATGACCTTGGTTACTTTCACGCTGCGATACCTACGTCTACCATCATTTGCATGGGCCTGCAATCTTTGCTCGTCAGCCGCGATCCTCACGTGGTGGGTGTTCTGCGGCCCACGCTGGAACAGCTCTCCATTCATGTTGAGGTCTGTCCAGAATCGCACACGGGGAATGAGATTCTTCTCTCGGAAAAATTTGACGGCGTCGTCATCGACTGCGACGACTTACAGGGCGGCCTCGATGTTCTCGCAAGCTTGAAGAAGGGCAACAGCAACCGCAGCTCGGTGGCCTTCGCGATTCTGAACGGCACGACCACGCAGCGCGCGTTTGAACTGGGCGCCAACTTTGTCCTGCAGAAACCGATTTCCCCGCTGAATGCTATGCGCTGTTTCAGTGCCGCCGTCGGGTTTATGATCCGCGAACGCCGGCGCTACTTCCGTCACTCTGTAGATATGAATACCACGCTGATTTTCGCGGGCGGCAAAGAGGTACGGGCCACCGCCACCAACCTCAGCGAAGGTGGCATGGCGATCCATTGCTGCGCCAGGTTCGACAAACGGGGCCTCTCGAAGACCGTTTTTACACTTCCCGGCAAGACGGTCTCGGTGGAGTGTAAGGCCGAGATCGCTTGGGCTGACGCGAACGGCCGTGCCGGCCTCCGGTTCGGTGAAATGTCCTCGGTGGCGCGCGAACAGCTCGACCGCTGGCTCAGTGAGCAGATGGATCAGATCGACACTGTAGTCCGCTAACGCCCGTATCCACGTTGTGACTTGCCGTTTTCTCTTTCGCCCCTCACGCTTATTCCAGAGTCTCATTTCTGCGGGGAGGCCTATGCTGCCCATCGACACGCGAATCCATCGCGCGCAACGATTCCTGAGGATGATGGAGGAAGATGCGCCCTTGCTGGCGAAGCGCGTCGCTGAGTTGACGCCGGAGCGCCAACGTTCGGCGCAGGAGTATGCCGCACAGCTCGCCGCCACCGCGCGCGCCGAACTCGAGCGGCTGAGAGAATATGAATTGATCTGGGATTCGAACGACCCTACGCCCGAAGCTGCTGACTAAGCCATCTGGTGGGCTGCGGCTCGCGCCAGCGGCGCCGGCGCTTCCGCGGTCTCATCCAGTGTGGTCTCTTCCCACAACGTGCGGTCGCGCAGAATGCGCGACACCAGGGCCGTGTGCATGGCGTGTCCAGCGCGGTCGGCAACCACGTTCCCCAGGATCTGTTTCCCCAGCA
>Ga0335085_10013176_pt1 | contig 12129 bp, 15 predicted proteins | sample Lox_Sample_45_FD_206712 | JGI IMG/M metagenome (GOLD analysis project Ga0335085, IMG submission 206712) | Soil microbial communities from Loxahatchee National Wildlife Refuge, Florida, United States - Lox_Sample_4.5 | ecosystem: Environmental > Terrestrial > Soil > Wetlands | place: USA...
GCTGGTGATCAGCGCGACCGGCGCCGGCACCCAGTTGGTCTCGCTCACGCCGCCGGCGACCAACTACAGCACCCTGCTCAACACGGTGAACACCGCGACCAACACCGTGACGACCTACGGCGCGCAGCTCGGTTCGGCCCAGAACCAGATCGAGGGTCAGAAAACCTTCGTCGACAGCCTCACCAGCACACTGCAGAACGCCGTCAGCAACATGATCGACGCCGACATGTCGAGCGAGTCCGCCCGTCTGACCGCGCTGCAGGTGCAGCAGCAGCTCGGCACGCAGGCGCTTTCGATCGCCAACCAGGCGCCGCAGAACATCCTTTCGCTCTTCAAGTGAGGATAGGTCCGGGGCCGGCGTGCCGGCCCCGGACGCAGCGCCGGAGAGTGCGCCGGCCACGCGGCAATCGTTCCCCGAGAGGAGTCGGGAAACGCGACCCCGGATGTCCGGCGTCCGCCCGGATGTGAATCGTAACAGGACGAGGAAGAAGGTTCCGTTTGATGTCCTTGTTGGATACGTTCGAACTTCCGATGGCCATGCCGAGAGGCGCCGCCGCTGCTTTTGCCTACGACCGCATCATCCGCGGGACAGAAACACCGCGCGATACCGAATATCGCATCTTCACCCACCTTACCGCCGCGCTGGAAGCAGCCGACCAGCCGGATGTGCCGCTTGGTAGTCGTACCGAGGTCATCCAACGCAATCGCGAGTTCTGGCTGGCGCTTGGCTACGATCTCGCCCACCCGGATAATTCCCTCCCCGACACGCTGCGCGCTGGTCTGATCAATCTCGCAATCTGGGTGCAGGGCGAGAGCTCGCGTGCGGTGCGCACCGGCACGAAGCTACGCGATCTGATCGATGTGAACCGCTCGGTCATGGCCGGGCTGAGCCGTCTTCCGGAGGCAGACTGATGCCGTTGAAGCTTAAACTGGCAGCGCATGAGCAGCTCGTCGTCAATGGCGCCGTCATGATGAATGGCGGCTACCGAGCTACCCTGGTTATCCGCAACTATGCGCACATCATGCGCGAGAAGGATGTGTTGCAGGAGCAGGATGCCGATACGCCGACGAAGCGGTTGTATTTCCAGGTGCAGGCCATGCTGATGCAGCCGCCGCCACCGCCCGAATTGCTCGTGTCATTCCGCGAGAACATAATCCTTTTGCGTACCGCCTACGACAATCCGGAGCAGCTGGCTGCGCTCGATCAGGCGGACGCTTTGGTTGAAGCGGGAGACTACTACAAGGCATTGATGAAGCTGCAACCAGTCATCCGCTATGAGGCGGAATTGCTCGACATGCCGGCGCATGAGTGGCGGCGGCCGTCGCACAAAACCCTCTCCAGCCTGGAGTCTCAAAATGGGGCGCCGACCTGATCCACCCGAGTGCGGCTGGGATAAGAGACCCCGGTGATCGCGCACCAGAGAAGGTCTCGGAATATGACCGAAGCCGTTAATGCCATCGGCGGAGCCGGCGAGCCGCCTCCTCCCACTCCCTTGGATACCGGTGTGACGGCCCACAAGTCCGCCAAGACCGATACGGGAGCGGCCAAGGTGCGGGTGGTGGAGCGGCAGAAGGAGGTTCCGGCGCCCGGGCCGACCTTCGAGGTGATGCTGAACGACAAGACGCTGCGCCTCTACAGTGAGTTGCTTGACCCCACCACCGGCCAGGTGTTGCTGCGCATTCCGGACAGCTATTCCGCGGGCCAGGGATCGGACGGCTCCAACACAGGCGCGGGCGGTGTGGAGCAGATCGCCTGACGCGCACGGGGCGGAGGCGGGGTGCGCAGCCTGCGCATTGGCAGGCCGGGAGAAAAAACCGTTCGGTCTTCTGGGATGGCGAGGGCAGGCGCGCCCGGCCATGAAGGCAAGGCGTTGCCCAGCCTCCCCGGGCGGGAATGCGCCAGAGAAGCGAGGCGAAAATGGACTTGCTGACAACGAATATCGGTGTTCCGGACAGTATCGCTGGCTGGCAGATGCTGTCCAGCAAGCCGCTGACCGATTTCGGCGCCTTCATGAACGATCCGGTGCTGAAGCAGCAGATTACCTATTTCGAGGCGAATGCGCCGAAGGCGACCACGGCGCAGGCCCTGCTCTCCGATCCGCAATTGCAGGATTTCGTGCTGACCGCGTTCGGCCTCACCGCCGAGAATGGCATGACGGCGTTGATGGAGAAGGTGCTTAACTCGAATACGAACCAATCCGGAAACTTCGCAGCGACGCTGGCCAATCCGCACTACACGGCGATCGCGAAGGCCTTCAATTACGGCGGCCCCGTGACGCCGGGCACACCGGCTGCCGCCTCTTCCGCCCAGGTGATGCTCGACACCGGCAACGCCTCCGGCACGCCGAGTTACCAGAGCTTCAGCGGCACGTTCGGCGGCGTCACGCTCAGCAATGTCGATCTCTCCGGCGCTACATCATGGCAGGCCGTGGCGAGCACCTTGCAAAACGCCTTTCAGAAGGCCGGTAATGGCAGCATCACCGTAACCGCTCTTGGACCGTCTCTGACCTTCAAGGATGCCAGCGGTCATGGGACGGCGCGCAACTTCACCTGGCAGAGTGGCACGGGCGGATCGACCGCGGGGTCGCCCTACGACCTGGTTGCCGGCTCTACCGCCGTGGCGCAGCAGGGCGGTCCGAACGTCACCAATCCCAGCTTCATCAGTAATGTCGTCAACCTTTATGCCCAGGCGCAGTTCCAGGCTGTCGTCGGCAGCACCTCGCCTATCTTGCAGCAGGCGCTGTATGCCAAGGAGACGCTGCCGAACATGACCAATTGGTATTCGATCATGGGCGATACGACGCTTGCCCCGATCGTGTACACCGCGCTCAACCTGCCCTCGACCTTCGGCAAGCTTGACGTGGATCAGCAGAATCGGATTCTGAGCTCGAAGATGAACATCACGGATTTCCAGAATCCGACCAAGCTGAACCAGTTCCTGAACAAGTTCGTGGCGATCAGCGAGTCGCAGAACAGCAATGCGGCCAGCCAGTCGCCGGCGGTGCAACTCTTGACCGCGTTCAATTCCGGGCAGCAGATCATCAATCTGACCTTGCCGGATGCGATCTCCAGCAACACCCTTGCCGCCATGCTGGGGGTTTCGAGCGGCTCATAAACCGGCGCCCCCAGACGTATACCAACTGCCTTATTGATCGGCCTATCTGAAAGGCCAGGGACTTTGCCCCTTGACCCCACGGGGGCCGTAGGCCCCAGCCCCTTTTGTTTATGATTCCAAACGTGTACGGGTCTGGGGCGCTGCCCCCAGCGGGTCCAGGGCAGAGCTCTGGCCTTTCCTTTTCCCGCTACGCCGCTGCCAGAGGCTGCTGCCCCAGAATCCGCGCCAGCCCGGCAAACGCCTCGGCGGCGGTCGCGCGCTCATCCACGCCCTGACGCAGGAATGCCTCGAATTCGGGCTGTTTCAGGATAGCGCGATCCACCAGCGGGTCTGAACCGGCGCGATAGGCGCCGAGCCGGATCATCTCCGCCATGCCATCGTAGGCGCCGAGCAGGCGCCGCGCCTCGTTGAGCAGGTCGTTCTCCTCGGCGCTGTGGCAGCGGGGCAGGGCGCGGCTGACCGAGCGCAGGATGTCGATCGCCGGCCAGCGGCCGCGCTCACCGATGCGGCGGTCGAGCACCAGATGGCCGTCCAGGATGCCGCGCACGGCGTCGGCGATCGGCTCGTCATGGTCATCGCCATCGACGAGGACGGTGAAGATGGCGGTGATGTCGCCTTCGCCCTCCGGGCCTGGCCCGGCTCGCTCCAGCAGTCCTGGCAATTCCGCGAAAACAGAAGGTGTGTAGCTGCGGGCGGTCGCCGGCTCGCCGGCGGCGAGGCCGACCTCGCGCTGGGCATGGGCGAGGCGAGTAATGCTGTCGAGCAGGCAGAGTACCTGCAGGCCTTCGCCCCGGAACCATTCCGCGACGGCGAGCGTGGCCTGGGCGGCGCGGCGGCGGGCGAGGGCGGGCTGGTCGGAGGTGGAGACGACAACCACGGTGCGGGCGAGCGCCTCCTCGCCGAGAATGACATCAAGGAATTCCCGGACCTCGCGGCCGCGCTCGCCGATCAGCCCGACCACGATCACGTCGGCGGTAACGAAGCGCGCCAGCATGCCCATCAGGGTGGATTTGCCGACGCCGGATGCTGCGAAAACGCCAAGGCGCTGACCGCGGCAGACCGGCACGAACGTATCCAGCGCGCGCAGCCCGGTTTCCAGCCTGTCGCCGACCAGCCGACGGCCGAGCGCATCCGGTGCGGTGCGGCGCAGCTTCATGGCGCGGTCGCCGAGGGGGAGGGGGCCCTTGCCGTCGAGCGGCCGGCCGAGCCCGTCCACAACCCGGCCGAGCCAGGCAGAGCATGGGTAGAGCGCCAGCGTGTCATCCAGCCAGACGCGGGCGCCGGGGGAGAGGCCATCCGACCGCCCCTCCGGCATGACAGTCACACGCCCCTCCGCGAAGGCCACGATCTCACCGGGAATGGCGCCGTCATCGTGATCGATATGCACACGGTCGCCGACCGAGGCCGCGTGGCCGAAACCAGTGACGGAAAGCGCCGCGCCGCGCACGGCGAGAAGTTCGCCCCAGCGCGCGACCCGGTGTTGCCGCGCCACGTGCAGCGCGGTTCCCGCCAGGGAGGCGTTAGGCTGGGTGATGGCCTGGGCGGCGCTGCCGGAACAATCTGCGGTCATGGTATTTCCTTCGCGGCCAGGGGGTGATTCATGGCGATTTTGCGAAAGTGGAACGATCATGTCCACAAATCTTTGCGAAAAGTGGTGCATTGAGTGCGATCCATCCGCCGTGCAGGCGGCCAGTGCGGTCGCTGCGCGTATGCGAAATGTTTTGACTATGCGAAACGGTGCAGATAAAGTTCCTGCGATGTTCCATTCCGAGGCGACATGCTCGAAGGACTAGATCTCTTTCGCCTGGCCGGCGAACGCATGCGCTACCTGACCGAGCGGCAAGCGGTGATCACTCGCAACATCGCCAATGCGGATACGCCGCATTACCGGGCGCAGGATCTGGCTCCGTTCAGTTTCGAGAGCACCTTGCTGCGTTCCGGCAGCGGCGCCGGCGAGGCGCCTTCCCTGGCGATGGCCCGCACCTCCGCGGCCCATCTCGGCATGGGGAGCGGCGGCGGCGGGGTGCGCATCGATCGCTTTGCCAAGGCGACCAGCGAGAAGCCGAACGGCAATACCGTCTCGCTCGAGGAGCAGATGGTGAAATCCACGGAGGTGGCGAACGCCTTCGACCTCGCCAGCGCGGCCTACAGCAAGAGCATCACACTCATGAAGATTGGGATCGATTTCGGCAAATGATGGACATTTCCACCGTCGATGGGGCGGATCCGCTCGCGCAGGCCATCGCCACCTCGGCTTCCGGCATGCGGGCGCAGGCGACCCGCTTGCGCATCGTCGCTGAGAACCTGGCCAACGCGAATGCCACCGCCTCCACCCCCGGCGGCGATCCGTACCGGCGCAAGGTGGTCACCTTCGAGCAGGTGCTCGATCGGAGCAGCGGGGCGGGACTCGTCCGTCCGGCGCGCATCACCAGGGATTCGTCACCGTTCCGGATAGAATACGACCCCTCGCATCCGGCCGCCAACGCGCAAGGCTACTACAAGCTGCCGAACGTCTCCGAGGTGATCGAGACGGCGGATGCGCGCGAGGCGCAGCGTTCCTATGAGGCCAATTTGTCCGCGCTCAGCGAGGCGCGAACGATGATCACCAAGACCCTCGACATCCTGAAGGCATGAGGTTCCCATGAGCATCCAGCCGATCACGCCGCTGACCCAGGTCGCCACCGCCTATGCCACCAGTCAGCTCCGCCCCGCGCGCAATTCCTCTGACTTCGCCGACATGGTTGGGAATGCGGCCTCGGCGGCGATCCAGACCGTGCATGAGGCCGAGCATGTGACCGCGCTCGGCGTGGCCGGCAAGGCGGATGTCCAGGACGTGGTGCAGTCGATGAGCAATGCCGAGGTCACCATGCAGGCCGTCGTTGCGGTACGGGACAAAGTGCTCAGCGCCTATAACGACGTCATGCGTATGAGTGTCTGACGCCTGTCGTTCCGCGGTCCGGCAGAAGCCGGAGGGTTGATCCATGGCAGAAAAGCCGGAGCAGGTTGCAGGCGTCCGTGGTGTCACGACGATGCCCATGCGATCACGGCGTGGGGGATTTGTGTGAACGAAGGCGACGTCGTTGAAATCATCCGCGGCGCCTTTCATACCGCGGTCATCGTCACCGGTCCCACCCTGGCCGGCACGCTTGTCGCCGGACTTGCCGTCAGCATCCTGCAAACGCTGACGCAGGTGCAGGAAATGACGCTCGCCAATATCCCCAAGATCGTCGTGACCATGATCCTCACCATGCTGTTCCTGCCGCTCTCCTTCTCGGCATTGCGCAGTTACATGGAGGAGATCGCTCACCTGATTGTCGGCTTGTGAGCGGAGTCCGCGCGCCATGAGTTTTTTCGACAGATTGCGCCGTGGTCTGGGGCATCAGGACCTGTTCTTCGCGGCGGCCCTGGTTGTCCTGCTCGCTGTCCTCGTCCTGCCGATGCCGACCTGGGTGGTCGATATCGGGCTTGCGACCTCGATCACGCTCTCCGTGCTGATCCTGATGGTTTCCGTCTGGATCGAACGGCCGCTGGATTTCTCCAGTTTCCCGACCGTGCTGCTGGTCGCGACACTGCTTCGCCTCGCCCTCAACCTGGCGACGACGCGCCTGATTCTTTCCAATGGTCACAAGGGCCTTGGCGCCGCCGGCTCGGTGATCAACGGATTCGCCTCCTTCGTGGTCGGCGGCGACTTCGTCATAGGCACCGTCGTCTTCGCCATCTTGATCATCATCAACTTCATGGTGATCACCAAGGGCGCCGGGCGCATCGCCGAGGTCGCAGCCCGCTTCTCGCTGGACGCAATGCCCGGCAAGCAGATGGCGATCGATGCCGACGTCGCTTCCGGCACCATCAACGAGGAGGAGGCGAGGCGCCGGCGCAAGGAACTCGAGGACGAGAATTCCTTCTTCGGCGCCATGGACGGCGCCTCGAAATTCGTCCGCGGTGATGCGGTCGCGGCGATCATCATCACCTTGGTCAACGTTATCGGCGGCATCGTCATGGGAACGGTGCGGCATGGTCTCGGCGTCAGCCAGGCCGCGACCTTCTACACGACGCTCACCATCGGCGATGGCATCGTCAGCCAGATTCCGGCGCTGATCGTCAGCCTCGGCGCTGGCATGCTCGTCTCCAAGGGTTCGGTGCGCGGCTCCACGGATCGAGCGTTCATTGCCCAGCTCGGTGGCCAGTCGAAGCCGCTGTTCCTCGCCGCCGGCCTCGCCGGGCTGTTCGCGGTGCTCCCCGGTCTGCCCTTCCTGCCCTTCGCCGCCCTTGGCGCCCTGGCGGCCGGCGGCGGCTACCTGGCCCGCGAGGCCGACAAGAAGCGCACCCGCCTCGCCGCGGAGGCCGGGCAGAAGCGGGATGTCGTCGATGCCACCAGGGAGGAGTCGATCAACGAGCTGATGCGGGTGGACGATATCCGCATCGAGCTTGGCATGGGGCTCGTTTCCCTCACCTCCGGTGCGGATGGCGGCCTGTCGGAAAAGATCCGCAAGCTGCGTCGCTCGATCGCGCTTGATTTCGGCTTCCTGTTACCGCCGGTGCGGATCAAGGACAATATGGACCTGCAATCGGGCGAGTACTCGATCCAGGTGCAGGGCGTCGAGGTTGCGCGCGAATCACTGATGATCGGCCGGATGCTGGCCTTCTCGCCGAATGGCCAGCCGATCAACATTCCCGGCAAGGACACGCAGGAACCCTCCTTCCGCATCCCGGCTCGTTGGATCGAGCCGACCCAGCGGCAGGAAGCGATCCGGCAGGGCCTCACCGTCGTCGATATCGAAACCGTGCTGACCACGCATCTCTCTGAGATCGTGCGGGCGAACATGAGCCAGCTTCTGTCCTATTCCCTGACGCAGAAGCTACTGGACGGGCTCGGACCGGAGAACCAGAAGCTTATCTCGGACCTCACGCCGGCGCTCGTGCCGATGACCACGATCCAGAAGGTGCTGGCGAACCTGCTGGCCGAGCGGGTTTCGATCCGCACCCTGCCGCTGATCCTGGAAGCGATCCACGAGGCCTGCGGCTTCACGCGCAATGTCAGTCAGATCACCGAGCATGTGCGCACGCGGCTTTCCTTGCAGATCTGCAAGGCGTTGCAGGGTGATGATGGATTTGTCGCCGCCGTGCCGCTCTCCCCGCAATGGGAGAAGGAGCTGTCGGAGGCCGTGATACTGGATGGCGATCAGCGCAGCTTCGTGCTTTCGCCTTCGCGCACGCAGGAATTCGTCAAGATCGTGCGTGCCAAGATCGCCACAATCGCCGCGCACGGCGAGTGGCCGGCCATCCTGACGAGTGCCGAGATCCGTCCCTTTGTCCGCGCACTGGTTGAGCGGATCAATCCGACCATCACGGTGATCTCCCATCCGGAGATTCATCAACGCACCAGGCTGCGCACCGTGGACCAGATCTGATGGCGCTGCCTGGCACGTTGGTTCTCCCGCTTTCAGGATTTCTGTCCATCTCGGCATACAGGATGTTGCTGGTCTTCGCCCGCGTCAGCGCCGCCTTTCTGATGGTGCCGGGTTTCGGCGAGCCCGGCGTACCGGTGCGCGTGCGCATTCTGGCCGGTCTTGGCCTTGCTGCAACGATCTCTTCCGTTATTCCAGGTATGCCGACCAATGTGCCAGGCACCTACAGCATCCTGCTCGCGGTCGCGGCCGAGGTGTTGAATGGGGCGTTGCTCGGAACGATTTCCCGCGTTCTCATGACTGGCCTGCTGATTGGTGGCCAGGTCGCTGGACAGGCGGTTGGTCTCAGCAATATCTTCGTTATGGGCCTAGGCTTTGACCAGTCCGCTACCATTGGCGCGGCATTCTATGCGGGTTTCCTCGCCGTTCTGTTCGCGACGGATGGCCATCATCTGATCATCCGGACCATTGCCGACAGTTACACCCTGATGCCGCCAGGGCTGTTCCCGGACATGGCGGACGATGCGCATGCCGTGGTCGCGGCGGCGCTGCGCGCCTTTCGTCTCGCCGCTCAGCTTGGCATGCCGTTCCTGGTGTTGTCGCTGATGTTCAACGTGTCGTTGGCAGGCATCAACAAGGCCTTGCCTGCAATGCCCGTGTTCATGATCGGCGCGCCGGCCATCGTCATGGCGGGGCTTTATCTGATGACCGCGGTGATTCCGGGGGTAATCGAGCAGGGCATGCTGGCTTTCACCGATCTGGCGTCGGTGCTGCGCTGAGAGAGGCGTGGTTTCGGGACTCCGCCCCGGACCCCGGCAGGAGGCTTTGCCTCCTGCACCTCCACCAAAGGCCGGGGGCCTTTGGAAACCATGCACTAGGCAATAAGGGCGAGGCGGATGGCCGAAGAAGAGGGCGGTGAAAAGCGGCTTGAAGCCTCGGCGCGTAAGCTCGAACAGGCGCGCCAGCGCGGCGACGTCCCGATCTCCCGCGAAGGTTCGGCGGCGGCACTCTATCTCGCCGTATTGCTGGGCATTCTGCTGACCGGTGGTCTGACGGCACGAAAGATCGCCGATATTTTGTTGCCGCTGCTCGATCAGCCGGACGGCTTCCTGGATCTCACGCCGGAGGGGCTACGGGACGCGGGCCAGGCATTCGGCCTCGCCTTGGTCACGGCGTTGGCGCCGTTCTTCGGCTTCGCTATCGCTGCGGCGATCCTGCCGTATGTTTTGCAGCGGTCGATCGTTATCGCTTCTGAGCGTTTAACGATGAAGCTCTCCAATCTCTCACCGCGCCGCGCCGTGGAGCGGATCTTCGGTCCGCGCGCGTTGTTCGAGTTCGCCAAGTCGATCATCAAGATGATCGCGGTCGGTGCTGCCTGTTTCATGGTCGGCTACCCGATCTATAGGCAATCGGCCGATCTTGTCGCGCTCGATCCCGCAGCCATGCCGTCGCTTGCCACGCATGGCATCACCTCGATCATGTTTGCGGTGACGCTGGTTGCCTTCATCATTGCCGGCATCGATGTGCCTTATCAGCACTTTGTATATCGCCGGAAGCAGCGCATGAGCTTCCAGGAGATGCGCGAGGAGATGCGGGCAACCGATGGCGATCCGCACATCAAGGCGAAGTTGCGGCGTCTGCGGCGTCAGCGTTTGCAGCGCCGGATGATGAAGGATCTGCCGAAGGCGACCGTGGTGATCGCCAATCCGACCCATTTTGCCGTCGCGCTGAAATACGATCGTGGCGGGGCGGCGCCGGTCGTGGTGGCGAAGGGGGTGGATGGGGTGGCGCTGCATATCCGCAAACTCGCGGCGCGGCATAACATCCCTGTTGTGGAGGATCGTCCGCTGGCACGGGCCCTTTACGCGGCAGTCGAGGTCGGGGACATGATCCCGCGGGAGCATTTCGAGGCGGTGGCCAAGGTCATCGGACTGGTCTGGGCGCAACGTGGCAAGGGCGCGTCCTCGATCGCCTGATGATCGGCTCAGGGGGTGATCCCGTGCGTTCCGCCGCCGATCGCGAGGTCTTCCTGCTGGATCAGACGGCGGACGAATTTCAAGGCTTGATAGAGATTATCCGCCTCCGCCGCGGCCAGCGCGTCGTCCAGCATCTCCCGTGCCGTCGGCGGCACCACAGGGCGCAGGGCGGCCGCGATCTGCCGGGCGTTCATCAGCCCAACCGCTCGTTCGTGCTCTGCGCCGATATAGGCGCATTGGAGGGCATAATAGATACGTCTGGCGGGCGTATCGGCGTTCTCCGCCTGCATGATCTGCTTGCCGAACATGAAACGCGCATGCGTCGTCAGTTCGATGCTGGATTTCGTGCGGAAGCGGAGGGCGGCGCCATTCACGATCATCAGATCGTTGGCGCGCAATTCCAGAACCAGATTAGACATGCCTCTCTTCCCGGGTCGGTTTTTCGACGCGGCCGGGCAGTGCCCGCCTCTCGGGCAGTTTTGCGGGAGGGGTTTAACCCAAGGTGAAGGCCTTGGGCGTGGGGAGGGGAGGTGGCCGCCGGGCCACTTCCCGGGCGGTCAGCCGCCCGGGTGGGACGCCCCGAGGGCGCTGGCGTGTTGATCGCCTTAGGGTGAAACCAGGCCCTGACGGATGGCCCAGAGGACAAGAGATGTCCGGTTCGGCAGGTTAAGTCGTTCGAGCAGTCCCTTGATGTGAGTCTTGACCGTGGCCTCGCCGATTTGCAGCCGCCGCGCGATGGCACGGTTACTGAGGCCTTGGGCAAGCAATTCCAGGGTGGCCAATTGTCGGCCGGTCAGCGGGATGGTTTTCGGCCGGCTCGTCCGCATCAGCGTTTGAAGTTCGGCCTGCACCAGACCCAGCCGCTCCTCGGCGCTGCCGGGCCCCTCGATGAGGGCCCGTAAGCGGATCAGCGCATGCTCCGGGGCCGCTCGGTTCGTCAAGGCGGAAGCGCGGCCTATCGCTGCCGGGAACATCGTCGGTGCCGGGCTGGTCACGTCCTGGGTGTCTCCTTGTCCGAGGCGTCGGTTCCCCGGGGCATCTCGGTGCAGGATCGGCGCGTTTCCGCCCGGGTGGGTGGTCTCCTTCGGCCTGACGCGACAGGTCGGCTCGGGGGCGTGCGGCATGCAGCGTGAGGCCCCGCTTAGCCTGGTGTCCTGTAGATGATGCGAATCCGCATGCCCGTCTGGGTGGGGATCGTGATCACCTCGGACCGGGCCGCGCCGTTCGGCAGGTCGAGCAGCGAATTGCTCCGAAAGCCGATCAGCAGCGCCGCGCCACCCAGGGTCAGCAGGATGAGGGCGGCACTGATGGCCACCGGCAGCGGCGCATCGAATGGCTCCTGGGTGGAGATGGCGGCACCGACCGAAAGCAGGATGGCGAGCGGGCCGATCAGTCTGAAAGCCTGGTTATGCGTGGACATGGCTTCCTCTCCTTTCCGGATTTCGCGGCGATTCAAGGCCGCACCCGCGGCACCAGGTCGATATCGATCTCGAGCACTTTCAGTTGACGCGAGATCCCCTGCCGGACATTGACGTGGCCGCAGCGCAGGTTGCGCTTTATCGCGTTCAGGATGTCGTCCTGCAGGCGGTCCAGCGGATTTTCGCCCGCCAACTGGACGCGATCCGAGGCA
>Ga0335085_10013177_pt1 | contig 12128 bp, 13 predicted proteins | sample Lox_Sample_45_FD_206712 | JGI IMG/M metagenome (GOLD analysis project Ga0335085, IMG submission 206712) | Soil microbial communities from Loxahatchee National Wildlife Refuge, Florida, United States - Lox_Sample_4.5 | ecosystem: Environmental > Terrestrial > Soil > Wetlands | place: USA...
CTTCGACCTGCAAGCGCCACGCGCCGCAGGCGCAGCGCGCCAAGATGGCGCAGTATCGTACCTGGTTCCGCGAACGGAACTGGCCGCACGCCTAGCAGCCGGTGCATCTCGCGAAGAGAGCCGACGCCGCTGGCGGCAAGATGTGCAAGGCTTGGCTGCTCACGGTCCTCGCAATGCTTGCGGGCGGGACTGCGCTTCTTGCGCAAGATGACCGGGCTCGCCTGGCGCTCGACAATCTGGTCGCCGCTTATCCCAGCGCGCTCGCCGGGCATGACGACACAACGTTGCACTGGCGCGATGGAACGATGATGCCGTTATCGGACGGCGCCGGAACCAAGACGTTCGCGGAGCTTCTTCGGAACGCATCCATCATCGATCAACTTCGCATCGCGTATCCGCGCGGACCGCTCGAAAAGCCGCCTTCTGTCGATGCCGATCCAGGCCGGTTTCGCAATACCGCGTTCTTCACCAAAATGTACGGCGATTGCCGAAAGGGCGAAGTGTCGTCGCGCCTTGTTTCGTTGACGTGGCTCGCCAAGACGTGGGGCCAATCGATCCGGATCACGTCGGTGAACGGCGTCGATGAACAGTTGCGCGCCGTGTCGGCGGAGATCGACGCGTTGCCCGAAAACGTCAAGCGCGCCGCCTATCCGATCGCCGGCACCTATAATTGCCGACCGGTGGCGGACACCGGCCAGCCGAGCCCGCACGGCTACGGCATCGCCATCGATCTCAATACCGTGTTCTCGGATTATTGGTACTGGCGGCCGCATGCCGGCGCGATCGCTTATCGCAACCGCATGCCGGCAGCGATCGTCGCGATCTTCGAGAAGCATGGCTTCATCTGGGGCGGCAAGTGGTACCACTACGATACGATGCACTTTGAGTTCCGGCCCGAGCTTCTGACGGCGCACTGAGACGGCCGTTCGCCTTCACGCCCCGTCGTTCTGCTCCGCCGCGTTCCGTCCGGCGATAAATCCCTGACAGACGGCACGCGGCAGGCCGTGCATGGAGAAGCCGCCGGCCGACTCGCCGCCACAGTACAAGCCGGGGATCACCTCGCCGCTCGTGTCGATGACCTGGCAGCGCGCGTTGATGCGCAGCCCCGCGCGCGTGTCGTGGATCACCGGTGTCGCCCAGGCCGCGTAGAACGGCGGCTTGGCGATCTTGTAGAGCGGTTTCGGCTTGCCGAAATCGGCATCCTTGCCGGCATCGACGAAGGAATTGTAACGCGCGACGGTGTCTGTGAGATTCTGCGGCGGCATTGGCACGCGCTGGTATTTCATTTTGATCTTGGCGGCGAGCGCGGCGACGCTGTCGGCGGTGAAGAAAAAGCCGGCGTCGAAATCGACATGCGGCGGCTGCGGTGTCCAATTTTCGCGGGCGGCCGCATCGGCATCGAAGATCGCCCAGATCGGGCCGCCGCCGTTGTGGCCGTCGCCGATGCCGGCGAGCGCCGCGTTGATGAAATTGCTCGGATCGTATTTTTGATTCTTGGCGTTGAGATAGCTGTGCGGCTCGTAGGGGTAGGTGCTGCGATAGGTGTTGTAATTGAAGTGGCCCGCGGTCTCGTCATAGAAGCGCTTGCCCAGCATGTTGACGAGGATGGCGTCCTGCCAATCCTTCACCGGCAGCCCGATGGCGCGCGCCTTGTCGAACACCTCGCTGCCGGGATGCCAGCGGACGTTGACATAGCCGTATTGGCAGCCGATGGCGCCCGGCTTGGTGATGCCGGAGCCGAATTCGCCGGTGTAGTTGAACAGGCCCCACAGCGAAGCGCCGACCGCCATGGCGGCCAATTCGCCGCTGGCGTCCTGGTCCGACCACGGCATGCCGGCGAGCCCGCAATATTCCTCGGTCAACCGCGGGTCGAACATGCGGCGGAAGTTGACGTTGCCGGTCGAGCCGCCGGTGGCGACGATGACGGCCTTGCGGGCGCGGATATTGAGCTTTGTGCCGTTGTGATCGACGGCGATGCCGAGCACACGGCCGGAATTTGTCGTCTCGCGGTGGATCGCGGTCATGCGGTGTTCGAGCAGGATATCGACACCGGCCCGGCGTGCCGCGGCTTCAAGCGGCCGCATCAAGCCGGCGCCCGCTCTGATTTCGTCGTCGCCCGGAGCGGCCGGCCCGCCGGTATGGACCATCGGCCAGCCGGAGACGTCAATCTGCATAGTGCGCAACACCGAGACGCCGATCTCATGTCCGACCTTGTTGGGCGGCCGGTCGATGACCTTCACGCCCTTCGCCAACAGCCACTCGAAGGCCGGCACGCTGTTGTCGGCGAAGGCGCGGATGATCTCGCGATCGTTATAGCGGTAGGGCGGAAAGCCGTTGGTTTCGACCACCGACCAGTCGGTCAAGTCCTGGAAGAACAGATCGGGCGAATCCTCGATGCCGTATTTCTTCTGGTAGCTGGTGCCGCCGCCGAGCGGCAGGTTGCCGCCAGAGGTGATGGCATGGCCGCCGATATGGTTCTGCGCCTCGACGATAATGACGGACGCACCGGCCTCGCGCGCCACGATGGCGGCCGGCATGCCGGTCGCCCCCGAGCCGATCACGACGATATCGGTCTCGCGATCCCACTGAATTGCGGTCATTCCTGCTTGTCCCTCAGTCCCCGCTGCCGAGCGGCGGGAGAGACTAACAGCATTGCGAATTTTGTGTCATGAGGGGCCGCGGCATTGCGGACGAGGGATTATGTCATGGCGGACGTCGTAGCCACGCACCGGCTCACCCACGAGGCGAGCCTCAAGATGCTCGCGGCCGGCGTCGCCAGGGCGAGCGTGCTCGGCTGCAAGGTCTCGCTCGCGGTGGTGGACCAGAGCTGCCGCCTGATCGGCTTCCTGATGATGGATGGCGCGCGGCACTTCTCGATCATCACCACGCAAAGGAAGGCGATCACTGCCGCTTCGCAGCGGCTGCCGACCGGCTACGCGCCGGAGGAGAACGCGCTGAGCATGAGCGTGCGCATGGGCGATTTCACCAATGTGCCGGGCGGCTTTCCGATCGAGGTCGAAGGCGAAGTCATCGGCGCGGTAGCAGCCGGCGGCGCCAAGATCGAGCAGGATGTCGAGGTGGCGAAGGCGGCGCTGGCGGCGCTCGGCCTGTAGCCCGGATGAAGCGAAGCGAAATCCGGGGACGGCCTCGCCGCACCGTCTCGACTTTCGCTTCGCTCAAGCCGGGCTACATCGCTGCAACCGTATTGTTGCCCATAAATACGTATGGTAATGATGCCATATGGCGGCCGAACCAAGCTTCGAATGGGATGAAGCGAAGGAATGGGCCAATCGCGAGAAGCACGGCGTTTCGTTTGCTGAGGCTCAGCGCGCCTTTTTCGATCCGTTCCGCGTCATCGCTGAAGACCTTGAGCACAGCGGCGCAGAGCAGCGTTATTTCTGCTTCGGCAAGGTCGGGAATGGCGTGATGACGGTTCGTTTCACATATCGCCGTGCCCGCATCCGCATATTCGGCGCCGGTTACTGGCGGAAAGGAAGAAGGATCTATGAGCAGCAGAACCGTTAGATACACGGCGGGCGAAATCGGCCGCGTGCGTGTGATCGAGGACTTTTTGCCGTCTCCCGCCGAACTCGTGCCGCGCGAGGATAACGTCAAGGTGACGCTCTCGCTGTCGCGCCGCAGCCTCGATTTCTTCAAGCGCGAGGCCAGGAAGCGGCGCGTGCCTTACCAACGCATGATCCGCGCCTTGGTGGATACCTACGCGGAGAAAAGCGCGAGCGGAAACCGAAAGTGAGTGTGGCGACTGTAGACTGAAGCCCGGATCGAGCGCAGCAAAATCCGGGAAAAGCCTTCGCCGCACCATCCCTTCGTTCAAGCCGGGCTACGTCACGCTCAGTACCCGCGTGTGCGATCCACCGCCTGCGCGAGCGGCGCGCCGGCGCGAAACTCTCGAATCACATTGCAGATGCGCGATGCAACCTCTTCGGGCACGAGCCGGCGCGCGACGTGCGGCATGACCGTGATCTTGGGATGCCGCCACAGCGGGCTGTCCTTCGGCAGCGGCTCGACCGGATAAACGTCGAGCGTCGCCGCGCCGAGATGGCCGGAATCAAGCGCCGCGATCAGGTCGGCTTCGACAACGTGATCGCCGCGGCCGAGATTGATGAAGGCGGCGCCCGCCGGCAGCGCCTTCAGCGTGGCGGCATTGACGATGCCGTGCGTTTGCGGCGTCAGCGGCAGCAGGTTGATGAGGATTTCGCTGCGCGCCAGGAAAGCATCGAACTGTTCGCGCCCGCTGAATATCTCGATCTCGCCGCCCGGGCGCGCCTGCCGCACCCAGCCGGCCACCCGAAAGCCGATGGCGGCAAGCGCCTTCGCTGCCGCAAGTCCGACGGAACCCAGGCCCATAATGCCGACTGCGCGCTCGCGCGCCGCCTTGATCGGCCGCCTGATCCATTCGCTGCGCTGCTGCGCGCTTAGATAGTCCGGCATGTAGCGGTGATGGCGCAGGACGTGCAGCAGAACGGTCTCGTTCATCATCGCATCGCCGTCTGGATCGGCGGTGCGCGCGATCGGCACATTCGGCAGCGTGGAATCGCCCAACAGCGTATCGACGCCCGCGGTCAGCGACAGGATGAGGCGCAGGTTCGGCAGCTTCGCCAGCGCGCCCGCCGGCATGGCGCCGACGGCCGCGATCTCGATGTCGGCGGGGTTGCCGATCTCGGGCCAGATGCGAATGTCGAGTTCGGGCATGGCGGCGGCGAAAGCGCGACGCCAGATGTCGCCGGTGCCCGGTTGAGGCGACAGGAGGAGAGCCATGCGGCGGTGTCTCTTAAGTCGGGCTACGCTTGCTGGCGGCGCTTAATTTGTAACCGCTATTGAATGTAGCAAAAGGGAGCGGCCTCCTGGCGGAAATCCCGAAACGTCTAAGTAGTAGTAGTCGCATCGACTTCAATCTTTATTGCCTCACATACTGCGGTGATCTCGGCGCGCACAGCGATGTACTCGTCAGAAACCTGCTCCTGACTCTTGTTCGCCAGAAAAAATAGCTTTCCCGCGACATCCTTCACCAGTTTGACAAGCTGCGAACCTGGTTCGATTCGGTTGACGGAAACCCATCTATCAATGGCCTTGCTAGATAGTCCGAACAACTGCTCGCTGCCCCACGACCTATGGTTCAGTACGCAAAGAATCGCGCGTTGTGCCGCTATGCGGTTGTTAAACTCATGCCGCACGATTCGCTTACCTCCGTTAGAAGTCTACCCATCCAACCCTCGATATTAGAAAATTGCTCGAACGCGATTTGAGCTTCCTGATCCGTAATCGATTCGCCAATTCCACGTGTAGATAGTACACGCGACCTCTCCATTACATTATAGGCACTGACAGGAATCGGCAAACTGTAGTTACCTAATCTGAGCGCTGAGTTCCGTGAAAAATCCGGCTTCGCAAGGGCACCCAACGAAAAACAGGTCGCAAAATTTCTGATAGCTAGAAATACCGTCGATAGGTCGAACACCCTACTATCATGCTGAGCGCGAAACGAATCACGCGCTTCTCGAAATAGTGCAAAAAACTTCTCACAGTCCTGACGGCATTTTCTGTATGGCTGCGGGCTGCCCAATGAGCCAATAAAATCAAATTGGTCAGATGCATACAGTAGTCTTGATTCGATTGAGAGATGCCAGGCGAATGGATTTCCTTCCGTCCATATCCCGCTGATCCGCTCATACGAATAGATCGAATAGTCGTCCGGGCTGAAGCGCGCATCATGTCCTTGGACAATGGCAAGTAAATCGACATCTGAATCGATCGATATATCTCCGCGGCAAACCGATCCGAATGCATATATGTGCATCGTCAGCGCCTACTGAATTTTCTAACGAGGATGGAAATAAATAATCCAACTGCAATGAGTCGGACGCACGTTATCAGCGCAAGATAGCCTTTCCAGTACTCGTTAGGTGTCAACGCGCCAACGAATATTTCAATCGAACGGCTAAAGGCAGCGTAGTAACTTCTTATTTGGCTAGGATCACCATAATTGGTCACGTCGAAAACGGCCATCAATCCGACAAAGATAAAAACGGATCGAATAAGTCGGAGCAGGTTCTCTCCGTTGCCCCAGATAAAATCCAACGCTTTGAATTTCATCCACTCGAGAAAAGCAATTGTTCGTAAAAAAGGTCCACGATGGTGACTTCGGTAATAAGACTCGTTCGACTGCCAAGCCTTTCTTAAATGCACTTCCGTCGCGCTAAGTTCAATCTTCATTGCTTTATTCGCCGCAACTGCGTAGCCAAGTTGCTGAAAATTAGTGCGTAAGGTTCTTGAAAATAGCGATTTCAGGTTTTCATGACCCGGACATTCGGTGTCGAGAATCTTTGGGTCGATTATCGTTCTTTCGAAGGTCGCATAATCGAACTTGCATCCCGCAAATGTACTTCCGGTAAATTGCGTGCCCATAAAGCGGCATCCAGTAAAATCGCACGTATCGAAATGGCATTTCCTGAGATAGCAGGTTTCAAAAAAGGAGTATTTGAAATCGACTTTTGTAAAGGTCTTGCGTGTCGCGACTGCTCTAACGAAGACGCAGTTGCGAAATTTTGAGTTCGATTCGTTCGAATCGAACTTTTGGTCTGTTAGTATTTTCTTCCCACTTTCGACAAGCATTATTTTAGCTTGGCTGCTCTCAAATTATAACTATCCATCGCGCATATGATCGCGCGCCGCCCTCACGGCCTTGATAATGTTCTGGTAGCCGGTGCAGCGACAGAGGTTCGACGACAGCACGTCGATCAAGTCCTCGTCGGCGATGTGCGGGTCTTTTTCCAGCACATTGGTGGCGAGCATCAGGAAGCCCGGCGTGCAGTAGCCGCATTGCAGGCCGTGGTTCTCGATGAAGGCGCGTTGCAACACGCTGAGCTCGTCGCCGTTGGCGAGGCCTTCGACGGTGCGGATTTTCTTGCCCGCCGCTTGCACCGCGAACATCAGGCAGGAGCGGACCGCCTCGTCGTCCACAATGATCGTGCAGGTGCCGCAGATGCCGTGCTCGCAGCCGATATGGGTGCCGGTCTGCCCACAATCGTCGCGGATCGCGTCGACCAGCGTTTTGCGCGCCTCGACGCGGATCGGATAATCGCGGCCGTTGATATTGAGCGTGATGTCGAATTTTTCGTTCATTGCCTCGGCCATGACGGGCTGAATCTTCATTTCGGCAACACGTTGGAGAATTTCTTCCGCACGAGGTCCTCGACCTCCTGGCTTGCCCGCACCACGATTGGAAACGTATCCCGCCGCTTGAACGGCTTGCAGGCGTCGATCACGACGCGGGCGTTGCGCGGGTCGTCGGTGTCATAGACCATCGGATCGAGCACAGTCGACCAGCAGCCGCGCAGCGTCTCCATGCCTTCGCGCGGATCGAACCGCGTGCACATCGCCCACACCACCTTGTCCATGTCGGCGGGATCGATGTCGTCGTCGACCACGACGACGAAGCGGTTGGCATAGGCGCCGGCATGGCATTGCGAGGCGATGAGGCCGGCTTGCTTGGCGTGTCCGGGATATTGCTGCTTGATCGCGACGGTGAGCCACAGCCGGCTGCCGCCGGCGGCGTGAGCCCAGACGCCTTTCACCTCAGGCACTCCCGCGGCTTCGAGCTGGTTCCACACCGCGCCGGAGCGATAGGTGCCGCGATAAAACGAATCGTCGTCGGGCGGAATGCCGGGAATGGCGCCGAGCAGGATCGGATCGTCGCGGTGCATGAAGGTCTCGATGCGGATCGCGGGCTCTTTCTTCAGCCCGCCGGCGTAGTAGCCGGTCCATTCGCCGAGCGGGCCTTCGTCCATCACGTCGTTCGGATGGATGAAGCCCTCGAAGGCGATCTCGGCATGGGCCGGTATCGGCAGGCCGGTGCGCGGTCCGGTGATGACTTCGATCGGCTCTCCGATCAGCCCGCCGGCGGCGTCGTATTCGTTGCGGCCGTAGGGAATTTCGAGACCGGCGATCATGAACATCGCCGGATGCATGCCACACACCACCGCGATCGGGCAGGGCTCGCCGCGCTCGTGATAGCGTCGCTTGATGAGGTCGCCGTGCTTGCCCTTCGAGCACATTACGGTGGCGACGTTGCGCTCATGCGCCTGCACCCGATAGGCGCCGTAATTGATCCAGCCGGTGTCCGGATCGCGCATGATCACCATGTCGCCGGTGCCGATGTAGTAGCCGCCGTCATGCTCGTGCCAGCGCGGCACCGGAATCTTGAAAATGTCGATGTCCTTGCCGGTGCGCACGTTCTCGGTGACCGGCCCGCTCTTCACGGTGACGGGCGGGATCGCCTTCGCCTCTTTCATGTAGCGGCGCCAGTAGTGGACGAGGTCGAGGGCACTGGCGTCGGGGTCGAGCCCGAGCGTGATGTTGATGCGCCGCACCGAAGTCAGGATGTTGGCGAGGATGCGATGGCCGCGCGGATAGCCCGGCACGTCGTCGAACAGCACGGCCTTGTTGCCGATGCGGCGCTGATAGATATCGACGATGCCGCCGATCTCGTTCTCGCGCTCGGCGCCCTTGATGTCCTGCAATTCGTCGGCGGCCCGCAGTTTGGCGATCCAGGATCGCAAATCCTGCCGCTCCGCCGCGGCTGGCTTTTTTGTCGCCCGGGTTTTGACGGCCGTGTCCATGCCGCTGTTTCCTTTGTCATCACCGGGCTTGACCCGGTGATCCATGGTGACGCGCGGCGCAGATCGCCCGCGCGCTCGTATTTTACTGTATCGCAGCATGGATTGCCGGGTCGAGCCCGGCAATGACAGAAGAAGGGCTACATATCGAGGACCAGCCGCTCGGATTTGCAGCCGGCGCAGCAGATCATCACCTTGGTATTGGCGGCCTGCTCTTCCTCGCTGAGCACGGAATCGCGATGCTCGGGGATACCGGAGATCACCCGCGTCTCGCAGGCCCCGCAAATGCCGAGCTCGCACGAGTAATCGACATCGACGCCGGCTTCGTAGAGCACTTCGAGGATCTTCTTGCCCTCCGGGATGAAATATTCCTCGCCAGAGCGCGCCAGTTCGACCCAGAAGCCGCCGGTTGTCGCCGCTTCGGCCTTCGGCGTGAAATACTCGACATGGACGAGATGATGCGGCCGGCCCGCGGCGGCCGCCTCGAACGCCTTGAGCATCGGGTTCGGGCCGCAGCAATAAAGGTGTGCGTTCGCGGGCGTCTCGACGAGCGCCGCGGCGATGTCGAGAACCTTGCCGGCTTCGTCGTCGAAATGCAGGTGCCGGAACTTCGCATCGAGCTGTTCCAGCGCCTCGATGAACGCCATGTCGTCGCGCGAGCGGCAGGCGTAGTAGAGTTTCCACGACCGGCCGAGCGTTTGGAGCTGCTGCGCCATGCACCAGATCGGCGTGATGCCGATGCCGCCGGCAAACAGCGCGACGTGATCGGCATCTTCGACCAGCGGGAAATTGTTGCGCGGCGTGCTGATCTTGATCTCGTGGCCGACCTTCATCTCGTCGAAAATATAGCGTGAGCCGCCGCGGCTCGCGGCGTCGCGCTTGACGCCGACGATGTAGCTCTCAGGATTGGGGTCGGGCACCACCAGGGAGAATTGCCGCGTGAGCCCGTTGGGAAGGTGCAGATCGATATGGGCGCCGGGCTTATAGGGCGGCAGCGGCGCGCCATCGGCGCGCTGGAACGTATAGAGATTAGTGTCGCGCGCCACCGGTTTGATGTCGGCGAGCCGCGCGTCGATCAGGTGCGAAGCCGCGCTCGGCGTCGGGTTCGTTGCAGCGGCGGATGGGGTCGTGACCGTGTCCATGCCGAGATAGATAGGCGGCGCAGGTAGGCCCGCGCAACCTGTTCGTTGCACGGGTTATTCCGGGGCGCGACGAGGCCGGGACCAGGGATTTCAAGCGCGCCGCCCGCGCCTCCTTCTCCCCGCGTGCGGGGAGAAGGTTGGGATGAGGGGGCCTCTCCGCCGGGCTGAGAGTTGCAGAACGGCCTGAAACGCCGTCGCCCGATCCGCGATGCTCAGACTCGCGGCTGCGCCCCCTCACCCTCGCTTCGCTCGACCTCTCCCCGCACGCGGGGAGAGGTAATCATTTTTCCACTTCGCGCACCGAAGCCTCCGGCATCACACCAGAGCGCTGGCGGGCCAGCGTCTCCAGGCCGGATTGCTCCCAGTCGCCGGCGGCCGTGCGCTTGGCAAACTTTTCCCAGGTCTCGGTCCAATCGCCGAGGTGATAGCCGTGCCACGGCGAGGTGACGGTGAGCGGATGCAGGCCGAGCCGCTCCCACAATTCCCGCGCGTGCTCCATGTGCTCGCGCGTCGGCAGCGCGAGCGGCGCCATCGGCCGCTTGCGGGTGGCGTCGATCAGCATGGTCGAATCGGACTGTCGCGGTCCGTATTGCGCGCCCTGCACGCCGCCGCGATAGGGCACGAGCTGGACGTCCTCGACCGGATTGCTGCGATAGGCGAGCGACCACAGCACCGCGTCGACGCTTTGCGGATCGATGTCGTCGCTGACCGCGACAACGATCTTGCCGCAGTTCGACATCAGCGTCGCGGCGCCGTGCAGCGCTCGCCACACTTCGGTGCGCGGCGTTCCGAAGGCGATCTGCAGGAACAGCACCGGCCGCAGGTTGGTCAGCCGCTCGTGCATGGCGACGCGAAGGACGCCCTTGATCGCCAGATGATCGCGCAGATGGGCAAGAAACAGCGGCTCGTAGGCAACTTTCTTGATGACGCTCGATTCGCTCGGCGTCACCTGGCTGATGATCGAGCAGAACACCGGCTTTCTTTTGCGGGTGATCGCCGTCACCTGCATCGGCATGTTGAAGGCTTCGAGCGCCACATAGCCGTTGCTCTCGCCGAACGGCGCTTCCGGTTCGAGCTTCTGCGGGTCGATTACGCCCTCGATCACGATCTCGGCGTCGGCCGGCACGTTGAGGTCGATGGTTTTGCACTTGACGATGCGGATCGGCTCGCCGGCGAGGCCCCCGGCGACGTCGAGCTCGTCGAGATCGACGGCAAGCTTTTGCGGGCCGGTAAAGACGACGACCGGCGCCGCGCCGATGACGATGGCGATCGGCATCGGCTCTTTGCGGTCGCGGTATTTCAGCCAGTGCTGGAACCCGCCCGCCCCGGTCGCCTCACGCGCCACCATGCGCACCACCAGCCGGTCGGCGGCCTTGAGCGCCGCGCGATAGGTGCCCATGTTCTGCACGCCATTTTCCGGATCGCGCGTCACGCACAGCGTCGCCGTCAGATAGGGCGCCGAATCGAAGCCCGGCGTGGACACCGGCACCGGCAGCGCGGTGAGGCCGCCCGGCGCCTTGAGATCGTTGCCGGTGATGACGACTTCCTGGCAGGGCGCTGAAGATACTTTGACCGGCGCGATCGGATGCGCGATCGCATTCATCCAGGCTTCGCCGATCTCCTCGACCTTGCGACCCATGCCCATGGCGTAGATTTCAGGCGATGCCGACAGTGCGCCGACCACGACCGGGATGTCGTATTTGCGGCCCTTTGCATCGGTGACGTTGGTGAACAGGAAGGCGCGGCGCTTGTCTTCCGGCACGCCGCCGATGAACTGCCAACGCACCAGCGGATGCAGCTCGGTGTCCTTGTTGATCGGCGTGTCGATGCGCTCGACGAGGCCGCGCGCTTCGAGATCGGCGACATGGTCCTGGAAATCGAGCGGCGGTCCCTTGCGCGTCGCGCGGGTGCGGCGAACTTCGTCGGCTTGATCGAGCATGGAAGGGTCGCGTCCTTTTGGCTGAGGACGCGGACCGTATCACACCCGTCGCGCGGCGGACAAAGCGGGAGCTGTGGTCTCGCTGCTCGCGTCGGCCTTGAGGTATTCCGCAAATGCGCGGCCGATCATTACGATGAGCGGTCCCGTCGGCGGCGCAGATGCAACGCGCGACGGAAGCTCCGCGATCGTTGCGGCAATCGCGCGTTCGTTCGGCCGCGTGGCGCGTTCGACCGCGACGGCGGGGGTATGCGGATCGAGGCCGGCCGTGGTGGCTTTGGCGACAAGCTCGGGCAGCGTCCGGGTCGGCATGTAGACGACGGTCGTCACCGCCGGATCGGCAAGGCTCGCCCAATCGATATCGGCCGGAAGTTTGCCGTCGCGGCCGTGGCCGGTGATGTATTGCACGCGCCG
>Ga0335085_10013178_pt1 | contig 12128 bp, 7 predicted proteins | sample Lox_Sample_45_FD_206712 | JGI IMG/M metagenome (GOLD analysis project Ga0335085, IMG submission 206712) | Soil microbial communities from Loxahatchee National Wildlife Refuge, Florida, United States - Lox_Sample_4.5 | ecosystem: Environmental > Terrestrial > Soil > Wetlands | place: USA: Florida...
AGCAGCCAGGCAATTTCCTCACGCCCGATTCGCTGGCCAGCCGAGCGCCGGGTGGTGAAGATGCTGCGCGGACTGTCCCTTCGCTGAATGACGATCCATCCGTAGGGCATGGTCTCAACGCCGAGACGAGCCAGGTTGTCGCGCATCAGGTCGACCGTCTCAAAGCCTCCCCCGGACTTCAGGGCGTAAACGAAGGCCGCTTCTTTGGGGTCTTGCCCCCAGAGCTCAACGACGGCCACATCAAAATCCCGGTGATCTTCACCTAACCAACCGCGGACGCGTTGCTCCAGGGGCGCGCCTTTCCGGTCCGACCCTTGCGCTAGGCAATAAAGGCAACCCCCCGGCTTTAGAAAGTCAGGTAAACCTTCCACAATGCGGCGGGTGACCTGTTCTCCGTCGGCCCCGCCGTCCGAGGCGATGCGAGTGGCGCGCAATACCGGCATGTAGGGCGGGTGCACCACGATGCGGTCAAATTGCAAGTCCTCCACGCCTTCGTAAAGGTCGCCCTTCAACACCGTGACGTTGTCCAATCCATTCAGCAGGCGGTTGAACTCGGCCATTTGTGTCGACCGCTCGGTAATGTCAATTGCCCAGGACTCCTTCGCATATCCGGAGGCGGCCAGCGCCCCGGCGCCCGTGCCCGAACACAACTCCAGGAGACTTTCGCAGGGAGTCTTCGGCAGCGTGGCCAGGAATTCCCTGGTGTTGGGGGTGATCGCCGGGTAGACAAAATCATCCGAGCTTGCGAAATCCCTGCCTTCTACGGGGAACCACCGGTCGGAGACAATGAAGAGATGTCCCACCGGGTAGAGGGCCACCGCGCAAAACAGGCGGCGATCGTTGGCCGAGTCGAGGCTCGCCAGCCCCAGGCTCATCAGGGCCTCCACCACGCGCGCAGAGAGGACGGATTCCAGTTCTTCCTTCTCACAAGATTCCCCGAGCAAGAGCAGCCGCGTGAGGAGGCTCAATTCATCCGATTCCATTTCCGGCGTCGCACGCTTCGCGTGGGCTGATGCGAGTTCGCTCATGTCCGTGATTTCCAGGCGGTCGCAAAGGGATTCTTCATTGAACTCGGTTGCCCGCAGATAATTCCGCAGAAGTCCAAAATGTGGGGACTTTTGAAGATGTAACGACATGGGCATGGTGACCTCAATTCGATCGTGATCTTCTCTAGAAGACGCTGCCTGAGGGCAGCTCATTCCGGAACCAGCGGCTTTTTAAGCTCTGCATTGACGGACCCCTGAGGCTATCATATTAAAGTTAAGACCACGAATCATTCCGGTTAGGAGCAGAAGAAATGCAAATCAAAGGACTGACGCGCCGACAATTGCTGGCGGGCACGCCCACCTGGACTCTCGCTCTTGCCGCAACCGGCCGCCGCTACGCCGGGGAGAAGATCGGCGGCGCCGGCACTCCCGCCATTCTGGGCGGCCAACCCGTTCGGAAAGCGCCATTCCCGCGCTGGCCGAACTTCCGCGAAACCGACGAGAAAGCAATATTGCCGGTTCTGCACAGTGGAGTCTGGTCCAGGGCCCACGTTGTGGCGGAGGCTGAAAGGCAGTTCGCCCGATTGATGGGCGCCCCCTATTGCCTGGCTACCTGTAACGGCACCAACGCCATCCTCACCGCGGTGCGGGCCCTGGGGATCGGCGCAGGCGACGAGGTGATCACCACGCCCTACACCTTTGTGGCCTCCATTCTTCCCATTCTGCTCTCCAATGCACTGCCCGTCTTTGCGGATGTTGATCCGGAGACATGGCAAATCGATCCTGCAAAGATCGAAGCCCGGATCAACAGGAACACGGTTGCCATCCTGCCCGTGCACATCACCGGCGGAGTCTGCGACATGGACCGCATCAACGCGATAGCAAGGAAACACAGCCTGAAAGTTATCGAGGACGCGTGCGAAGCGCATGGCGGCGAGTGGAAGACCCGCAAGGTGGGAACCCTCGGCGACCTCGGCTGCTTTAGCTTTCAGAACGCCAAATCCCTGACCTGCGGCGAGGGCGGAGCGGTTCTGGGAAGCGATGCAAAGCTGATGGACCGCTGCTTTTCGTTCCATAATATGGGCCGCGCGCACGGAACCCTTGTCGCTCGACAAGGGGAAGGACACCCCATAGTCGGAACCAAGTGCCGCATGGCGGAATATCAGGCATCCATCCTCCTGACTCAGATGGAGACATTTGAAGCGGAGTGCCGGATCAGGAGTGGGAACGCGAGCTACTTGAGCACGCTCCTGAAGCAAATTCCTGGAATCGTGCCTCGTACAGATTATCCCGATGTCACCCGGACCGCATTTTACTATTATGGTTTCCGATACAAAAAGGAACAATTCGAGGGCTTGTCCCGCGAGAAGTTCATTGCCGCCCTGGCTGCCGAGGGCATCCACGCGAGCAGCGGCCTGGGTGTCATCGAAGGCACGCCCATCAATAAGGAAGGATGCCTTAAGGACGCCTTCCGATCAAAGGCCTACCAGAGAATATATCCGAAGGAGACGTTTTCGAGTTACGAGGCCGAGAATGATTGTCCCGCGTGCGACCGGCTCGTCGAGGAAACCGTCGGTTTCCATCAAAGCGTGCTGCTCGGCAGCCGGAAGGACATGGATGACATCGCGGACGCTATGACCAAAATCTACGAACACCGGCGACCACTGATTTCGGCTACGATTTAGGGAACGGTCGCCCATACGCAGGACGCGGTGATGACCGGTGCCGGGGCCAAGCACTCCTGCCGGTGCTTTCCGCGCCACCCGAAAAGAATTGGCACGCCCGGCACCTGGGCCCCGGATTCCGGACGGTCTTGCCCATCCCAGATCAATTGTCGCTCACTAGCGCAGATTGGGCGATCGGACCATCGGGTGAATTAAGTGCTGGCTTGTCACTCGTCACTTGCCTCCCTCCGCCCCCCAGGGTCGAATCAGCGCGCGCCAAATGGCTCGGTGATATGGTGCTGGCTCATCCCACCCTAATTAGTGCACACCTATCCGACCGTGCGCGTTGACGCCACTCGTCGGAAATAAGAGTCTGTATGCGTCAGTGGCGCCCGTGCAGATGGGTGAGGGCGGTCAGTGATGGCCGCCCCTGGCGCGTTCCGGGTTTCCCTCACCGCCTGCGTGCGATCTCCTGCCGCAGGTCCGTGGATCAAGGTTCGGTCGGCGGCGGGTAAGCCGTCGGGTAGTCGTCACGGTTGAGCTCGGGGTAGAGTGTGTTGTGGTAGTCTCCAAATTCCACTCTGTCGGCGGTGACGTGGCCCACGCCACAGTAAGAATCATTGACGGCATTAAAGGCGAGCTTATTTCCGGAAATACCGGTGCTTGAAACCTCGTTGATGCCGCAGCCTGATTCGGAGGTGCTGAAGTTCTGGCTAATGGGCCCGACGTTCCAGATGGTATTGCCGGCGACAATGCTGTTCGTGAATGACCCGGTCGCCATGCTCTGAATGTGAATGCCATCCAGGACCTGGATGTTCCGGATGGTGTTGTTGAGGATCTTCACCTCGTTGCCGCCGTTGATGAAGATTCCGGCTTCGGCATCGCTAATGAGGTTGTTGGCCACCACGCAGCCGTCGCCCGCGGCTCGCAATACCACGCCTTCGCTTCTCAGATTGAGGCAGGCGGTGTACGACAATGTGCCGCACAGGCCTTCCGTAATTATGTTGTTGTTGACCAGGCCGATCGCCCCGTTAAGGACGAACACCCCGAATTGCTGCTCTCCCACGACCGGCCCTGCCCCGGAGATGGTGTTGTCGTCGATGCTTGCGGTCACGCCTGACCCGAGGACATACACTCCGTTCTTGGTGTAGTCATGGATGCTGTTGTGCGCAATCCTGACCATGAAGGGGCCGGCTTCATCGGAGTCCACCTGGACCCCCGCGCCGTTGCCACCGGTAACTCCGCCTACGGTACAGAGGCCCGGATTGGCGCCGGAAATGGCGTTGTATTCGACCGTCCCGGAAGCATTGTAATAGTGAACAGCGGCGAGGCCGGGACTGCACCCGTTGATGGTATTCTGGCTCGCATCAATGGCCAGGTTTTTGAGGGTGACATCCCTCGTGTTCACCACGGCGATAACGGCTTCGAAAGGCAATCCGCCGAATCCGGCCACCAGCTCCGGCTGGACCAGCACTCGCCCGATGCCGTTCACGGTGAGACCGACAAGCGTAAGGGGCTGGGTTATAACGAGCTGTTCGGGGTAGAGACCGGGGCAGATGGCAATCACGTCGCCGGGCGCGGCGGCGTTCACGGCGTCAGTGATCGTTGAATACTTGGCGTCGGGGCAGGGGGTCCCGGATTGGCCCACGGTTCGCGTTGTGGCGGGATTCCTTCCGTATAGTGCCGCGCAGAAAAGCAGAGACAACACCGCATGGGTTAAAGCTCTTCCTGAGATGTAACTCTTCCGATGGATTATGGGGGCCGAGTCATGAAGTCGCATTGGCGTCTCCTTTTTGAGTTGAGTTGGATTTGACCTTTTGGCCCTTGGGTGATGGAGAGTATACACCGGTTTAGCCCCACGGAGCCTGCGAGCACAATTTAATTTCGCCGACCGTCCCATGGGCTTCCTACCGTGCTTTTCAGAGTCTCGAAAGCAGGTAGTGCGGTCCGCCGATTTTGCGGTCCGCGTATTCTCCGTAGCGGTCATCGCTACTGTGCCGTATGCGATCGCGGTGTGGAACCTCCGGCGTCCTTTTCTTTCCGATCGGTATTTCTTTATGATCGTGCGGTTGCTCAGACGGCGGGGAATGGCGGGGTAAACCCGCCGCCACGATGTGGGCTCGTCTCCAACGAGCCACGAGGCACGCGTTTGGGAACAAGAGGCCGGACCCACCGCTTTCTCTCCTTTCCCTGAGACCAGCAACTATTTCGGAGGTGCTCACAAGGACTGGATGGTGAACTTTCGCGTCCGGAATCTCGACAGAATGGCAGCACAGCTAAAAGCCGCAGGAATTCCAGTCAAGATTGACCTGCAATCTTATCCCTGCAGAAAGGCCCCTCCTTTCCATTGCACGATAGCGCCGACCAGCCCCGTCGGCGTGGAGGTGAAGGCTTGTAGCGCGTGTCCCCACCCGCGATACGTGTTCGTTCCTCGGTCGCAAAGCCGCGGGTGGGGACACCCGCGCTACAAACCTTCACCGCGGCGAGGAGGAGAAAATGGATAAGGTAGGCCCAGTCGGCCCTGGTGCTGACCCGGAGGTCAGTGATATGTTGCGGGCGGGCTGAGACCCGCCTGGGTAGGGCGAGCCCTACCCCTACGTTTGCTGGGCCCCCTCGCGGTGGCCCCGACGCCCCCCACATCGTTATCGGCGGTTTCGCCGACGAGGATGAAAGATTCTTGCGGCGGCGGGGGATGGCGGGGTAAACCCGACACTACGATGTGGGCTCGTCTCAGTGCGCTGTCAAGTGACCCCTCATCCTCACGACCTGCCAAACATGGGGTCCCCCACCTCCTCCGTTGGCCACCTTCTCCCCGGGGAGAAGGTTGAAAAGCACATTGGGGGCGCACATCGCCGCGACCCCATCGTGGCGCGGGCATCCGAAGCTGTGAAAAAATCGAATTGGCCATTTGTAGCGGCGGTCTACGACCGCCGAAATTGTTGATTTCAAAATCCGGCGGTCGTAGACCGCCGCTACAACCGTGGTTCTTTCACAGCTTCTCCTGCCCGTGTCCGGTCATGGCCAGGATGGCCATGGCACAAGCAGGCGGCGGGAGCGGGACGCCCCCGAGACAGCGGGCAAGATGCCGCGCTACGAATGTCGGCCTTCTCCGCTTGGAGAAGGTTTTGGAACAATACGGGGTGCGCATCGCTCCCACGGCCGGGCCGGGCGCTGCTCAGCCCTACAACACGTACTTGAGTCCTACATTCCCCCCTTAAAAGTAGAACTTCGCGGCCTGTTGAATCAGCCGGGGGGCGTCGGCGCCGACGACTTTTCCAAACGCGGCGCTGCTGATGTTGCCGTTCACGGATGCCGCTCCGTAGAACTGGGCGTGATTGAGGGCGTTGAAGGTTTCAAGGCGAAACTGCAGCCACTTGGATTCGGTGAAGTGCAGGTCCTTTAGCAGCGCCACATCTACATTATCGATGCCCGGCCCGCCAAAGTAGCGCGCCGAGGCTGTGCCCAATTGGCCCAATTCCGGGAGGCCAAAGAGGGTGGTATTAAACACCGGCCGGCCGTTGCGCGGGTCGGTATTGATCATCAGATTGGCGGGTAGACGCTCGGCGTGTCCACGCCATTGTTATTGATGCCGTTGGGAATCGTTCCCAGCAGGGAAGTGTCGTTGTTATTGAAGAGGGTTACGGGAAATCCGGGGGAGAACCGGGTGATGCCGGTCACGCTCCAACCCTGGGTCAGGCAGTTGCGGCGGCGCGCCAGGCGATCGAGGGGCAGTTGGTATTTGTAACTCATCACCGGGTTCTGGCGCATGTCGAAGGCCGACAGGGCTTTGCTGAGCCCGGGATCGATGGGATTGATGGCTTCGGCCAGGCTGGAAGATGGGTCGAGCGATTTGGCGTAGGTGTATCCCACCAGAAATTCCAGGGGGCCGTGGTTGTGACGAAGGTTGATTTCCATGGTTTTGATCCAAAGCAGGCGACCCAGCTCGCCGTCGGGTCAGAATCCATGAACTTGATTGGTGCGTGCGCAGGCGACCACAACGAGAATCTGGCTTATATCCATTTTACCGAGCGTTGGGCCGAGCACATTGGCTGGCGGGATCCGCTCCGTGACCGCTATGTCATGCTCTCCTTCTCGGCCGAGGGCAAGTTCACGCGGATGTTCTCGAACGTCGCGGATATTCTCCCCATCTTCCCGTCCAACCAAGCGGCCTGGATGCGGTTAATGCGGGGAGAGCAATTCAAGAAAGAGTAGTTCGAAGCGGAGCAACAATGGCATTATAGGCGAGGGGGCGCAACCCAAGTGACAACGCCGGCGAGAGAGCATTTTCTGACGGCGGCCGCGCGCACCATCACAGTGGCCGGGATGATTCTACCCGCAGCCTACGTTCTGCCCATTGCCTTATCGAAGATCTCAGGGTTCTTCGGACGATTGGATTTCCTGGCCTCGACAAGTGACGTGGCCTTGCTCCTCAGCGTCCCCTGGGTGATTGTCGCAACGGCCTTGATCGTCGTCCGCTGGCGGGAACTTTCCCAGCGGTTTTGGATTACGTTTTGCGTGAATGGATTGTTGGCCTATATCGCGCTGCCGATCTACAGGATGCACTTTGGTCTCTACCGGTAGCGCAGTGCGGTACAAAATACATTAACCACGGAGGTCACAAAGAACACAGAGGAAGGACTGTGTGAGATGAGGGTAGAAATGCTTGTTTTTGGGGAAGGTTTTAGAACAGACCCCTCATCCGGCCTCGTCCCTCAGCAACGTTCTCCCCTGGGGAGAAGGAACGGAAAACCTCTCTTTCCCTCTCCCGTGGGGAGAGGGTGTCGGCCACGTGCCGACCGGTGAGGGGTTACTTTAGTCGCGGGTTTGCCGCTCCGTAAGATTCTGTGAGCTTCTGTGTCCTCTGTGGTGAATCCCCTCGTTGGAGTTTACGAACGAATACAATCCGGTCTATCATCCCAAGGGGTTTTGAAATCCCACAATCCAGGAGGGCTTTATCTTGACGATTCACGCGCATTCATTGCCTTCGCCGGTTGAGCAGTTGGACTTGCAGATCGACCGGGCAGGGGGCTTGGAAGACATCGGGTACATGACTTGCATGACCATGGTGCTGATCGGGAACTATTCCCAGACAGGGCATTTTGGCGGGCCGCTTGCCTACACGCCTTACAACGTGGCCGCGCACCTGGCCGGGCCGGAGTTGGGCGGACTGCGCTACGACTACCGCCGCCCCAAACACCCCTACAGCGACAAGTTCATGCTGGCTGGTGGGCACAATATCCCGACGGGCTATGCGCTGTGGATGATCATGGGCCAGGCGCTCGAGCGCAAATTCCAGGCCACTGGCGACCAGCGCTATCACGTGGACCCGAATGTTGCCATCCTGCCCATCGATGCGCTGGGATTCCGCCGCGGCGCGGGCGCGTTAAAGCACCTCCTCCAGGATCACGGCTTGGCCGACATGCCGTTGTTCGCGCAGGCCAAGATCCGGGGCATCAAAGCCCTGGCCGGCCATGCGGAAAGCACCGACGCGACCAACGACGTGAACGGCGGCCCCTCCGGAATCGGCATTGCCGCCTCGGCCGGTAAAGCGGCGTTCTGGAATATTGTCGGCGCGCCGAGTTCTCTCAAGGTCATCGCGCTGGAAGGCGAATTCGCCCTTACGGAAGGGCACGCCCAGGAACTGAAGACGCAGGCCCTGGCCCTGCAAGTCGGCAAGCGCTTGCGCGTTCTGCTTTCGGACAACAATGCGGGCATTGATGACGTGCTGCTGGGGGGCGTGGTTGACCGCAAATTTGACGCCTACCGGCTCGTGGACCAGTGGACCTCCTACGGCTGGAATGTCTTGACCCTGCCGAACGGCAATGATTACAGCCAGGTGGTTTCCGCGCTCAAGACCATGGAGGATTGGGACGACCAGGATCGCCGGCCCATCATCGTCATCGGCCAAACCACCAAGGGATACTGGCCGGGCGCCGTGGATGGCAAGCTGCCGGGTTACGGCGATCAAATCGTCAGCTATCCCAGCCATCCCTACTCGCAGAAGATGAACTCGGACTACTTCGTCGCCCTCGCCAGCACGTTCGAGCAGCACTATGGCGTGAAGTTTGAAGGCATTCGTCAGGGGCCGGTGACGGATCCACGCGAGCGGCTGATCCAGTTCAAGACCAACCTCGATATCGTGATGTCGCTGCTTGACCGCAACGGCCTGGGCGATTGGCTGGCGGACCGCCTGGTAGCGATCGGCGACACCGTGGGCAAAGACTTCCCGCTGCACTTTGATGTGGGGCGCGATCCGTTCCAGGATGATCGGCTGCGCGTCGCGAACATTCCCGTCGAGCCGCAAAAGGTTACGGCGACAAATCGCCTTTCCGGCGCCAAGAAAGACGTGTCCATCACGCTCTTCCGCAAGCCCGGCGAAATGGCCGGGACGCGCCGCGCGATTTCCGAACTCATCAAGTGGATGAATTACGTCACTGACAACCGCTTCTTCACTATCGCCGCGGACCTTTCCGAGTCCATCAATATGGAACACGGCAGCCTGTGGGGGCATTACAATCCGGAAACCAATCCGCTGGGGACGCGCATCAAGGCCGCGATTCAGGAGGCGGGCAACGTTTCCACCGCTATCGGGCTGGTCAGCCAGAGCGCCAGCGTCGATCCCCATCAGTTCTCAGGAGTGTGGGCCATGAGCGGCACTTACGGGGCGTTTACGCCGCTCATGTACACGCCGGCCCGCGTCTGGAGCCAGCAGAATCAGGACAGCCGCTTCCACATGGGAGTGCTGCACATTCTCGCCGCGCATTCCGGGCCGGAAACGGCGGCCGACGCGCGCACACACTTTGGCATCTTCGCCACTCAGGTTTGGAAGCTCTTCCCGCGCGGTGAGACCATCCACCTGAACTTCTGGGACTACAACGATGTGGCGCCGGGCTATTTTGCCGCCGCGGAGATTGCCGCCCGCGATCCCAAGGTGGGCATCATTTCAATTGAGGTGGCACGCCCTGACTTCAAAGTGGCCGACCGCAGCAAGTTCGCGGACCCGGACCTGAAAGCCGCGGCAAAAGGGTTTTATGTCATTCGCGATTTCGCGCCCGGCACGCCGCGCGCCGGCTACGTGCTGGTGCAGGGATCAAGTTCCACCGTCAACCTGGTCAGCTTGTTACCGCGCCTGGACCAAGCAGGACTCAACGTGAAGGTCGTAGCCGCCGTCAGCGAGGAACTGTTCGACCGGCAGCCGGAGGAGTATCGCCATGCGGTGCTGCCGCCCGCGGCGAATTACGACCTGATGGTGGTGAGCACGGGGACGCGGCGGGTGATGCCCGCCCGTAACCTTGGACCGTTGACAGACGAGTACTCGCTGACTTCGGATTGGAGCAACCAGTGGCTCACCGGCGGTTCGGAGCCTGACGTGATTGCCGAAGCGCACCTCGATCCCGAGTCGATTTTCGCGGGCATCCAGCGCTTCGCCCGCGACCGAGAGGCTCGGTTGTCGCGCCAGCGCGAGCTGCTGGGGTGAAGACCAGCCTATTCCTTCTTCGGCTTGGGGCGATTGAGGACCACCAGTTCGTCGTCCACGGAGAAGACGTTGGGCACCGAATTGGCGCGGGTACGTATGACTGTGTCATCGAACTGGTTGTCCACGACTCCCTCCAGCCGCACGTGCCCGTTATCGACGATGATGTGGATGGACGGCAAGGCCTGATTGCCATAGCGCATTCCGATCTCGGGGTCGCCGTAAATGGTTCTTGCCTCGGCCCGGCGGATTTGCCAATCCATATCCGACAGCGGCAGAACCTTGATGTTGTTGACAACCTGCGAAACGCCGGCGATTCGCTTCACCACGTTCTCGGCGTCCTTGTGGATATCATATGGAGGCTCGGGAGGGCACGCTCCCTCCAGCGTCACGACGCTGCCATCGATCTTGAAAGACAGGTCGTCGAAAATCGAGTAGTACGGCAGCATCAGGAGCTCATGCCGGATCTTCTGGGCCAGTTGCGTTTCGTCCGCCGGTCCCGCCGTGAACACGTCGTTGTGCGGAGGGTTCTTCCCGGCAGCTCCGAGAGCCAAGGCCAATAGAGAAATGATCGCCATCCCAACTCGCATGCGCATGGGTTGTTCCTCCTCCCATGCGTTAGATGTTTGAAGGGGGGCGGGCGGCTGCATAATTCTCACGCGCCCGCCAGCTAATTGACCTTGTTGTGGCCGCCCGTTGAATTATCCTGGATCTGCTGTTGCATCGCGCCTGAAAACTCGTTCTGAGCAGCAACCACATAATCGGCGTGCGGCCCGATATAGAGACCAACGTTCTGGCGCGCCTGGGCTCCTACGCGGGTTTCGCGAATGGTGTTGGCGATCAGTTCGATGTGTTGCGTGGCCCCGTCAATGCGAATGCCATACCCGGGGCGGGAGAGGCAGCCGTTGTTTTCGATACTGTTCTCGCGCAAGCTGTTGCGGTGGCCAGCGGTGCCTTCCGGCTCGTCGCGGAAGTAGACGCCCGCCTTGCCGTTCTCGCGCACAATGTTCTTTACGAAAACATTGTCCGTGTCCTTGTGGCCGATGGAAATTCCGTCGCCGTCGTTCCCGATGGATTGGTTGTCTTCGAACCTGCCGCCTTGCACTCCCCAGCATAGATAGATTCCGTCCGAGTGATTGTTGTGGCTGCGGTTGTGTCGAACCTGGCCGCGCAGGGCCCTGCTGCCCAGGTGGATTCCCAAACCGGTGTTGCCATAGCTCTCGCAATCTTCAATGGTGGGATCTTCCGCGTACCAGGCGCTGATGCCATCGCCGGCGAAATTGCGCGCTACGACTCCGCGAATGCTGAAGTTCTTGGACCCGTAAAAGAGGAGCGCGCTGGGATCGAGCAAATGGGCTTCGGCATAGGGTTCCTTCCCCGTCCGATTGCCCTCGACGGTGAGGTTGCGGACCCGGTCATCTACCACGTTGATGCCGGCAATCAGCGGAAAAGAGTTGCTGGCCGTGGCGGAGTCGGCTGCGGCATGGTCGATCTCCAGAATGTCGTCAAAGATGAGCTTGGAGCCCTCGATGCGCAAAACCGTCCGGACATAGGGATACCGGCACCAGATGTGGTTGTCAAAGACCACTACGCCCATGCCGGGCTTGAACACGCTCGCGTCCTCGACCGTGGCCTCCTTTTCGGTGGAGTCGGCATCGACCGTCACCCGGCTGGCCACGCGCGGACCCTTCTTGAGAATCGTCTTGTCGGCGCCTTCTCCCTCAAGAGTTATATGGCTGGCGAGGCGCACCGAGTTGGAGAGGATGTAAGTGCCGGCTTTTATCCGCACAACCCCTCCTCCGGCCGCTGCCACCCGGTCAATGGCTTTTTGGATGGCGACGTTGTCATCGCCAATCACGTCGGCGTTGTCGCGGCCGACTGTCACAACCAGAGGCTGTTCCTTGCCAGCCTGAGGGTTTGAACGTCCAACCACAGCCATCAGCGCCCAAGCTGCCAGGCATGCAAACAGTAGACGGGCGGGGTCGTATTTGCTCCAAAACATTG
>Ga0335085_10013179_pt1 | contig 12128 bp, 7 predicted proteins | sample Lox_Sample_45_FD_206712 | JGI IMG/M metagenome (GOLD analysis project Ga0335085, IMG submission 206712) | Soil microbial communities from Loxahatchee National Wildlife Refuge, Florida, United States - Lox_Sample_4.5 | ecosystem: Environmental > Terrestrial > Soil > Wetlands | place: USA: Florida...
TTCACTGGCGCGCGGTACGACCGGCAGCCTTGCCCCCAGCATTATTCTTCACGTCGGATACAACCTCCTCATCATGTCCAGCCTCTTCTTCTCAACTCAGCATTTTCACGCGACGAGCGGTTTTTGGGTGCCGTGAAGGGCCCAAACCGTCGCCGCCAGTCAGTAATCAGTTCTCACTGATGGCCCAAAGACGGGGTCCCTTTTGCTGGCAATGGAAGACAAATGACCGCGCATTTTTATTCGTCGCGGCGCCGCTTGACGTCGATTTGCAGGCGTTTGATTTTCTGATTGAGGGTAGAGAGGGGAATCTTGAACCGCTCAGCGGCTTCGGTCTGACTCCAGTTGGTGCGCGTGAGCATATCAAGGATAATGCGGCGTTCGCAGCTTTCCATGACCTCAAACAATGAGCGCCCATTCATGCTTTCAGTGGGAAGCGATCCTGCTTCACTGGTGCTGTTCTGGAAGAGTTGTTCAGGAAGAAGGTCCGCCCCCAGGGAGGCGGCGGACGACAGCACCACGGCGCGCTCGACAGCGTTTTCGAGCTCGCGGACGTTGCCGGGCCAGGAATAATCCATCATGACCTTCAGGGCCTCGGGCGTAAACTGGAGGCCATCACGGCTATTCTCGGCGCAGAATTTCCGCAGAAAATGTTCGGCCAATTGGGGAATATCTTCCTTGCGCTCACGCAGCGGGGGCAGGGTGAGGGTGATGACGTTCAAGCGGTAAAACAGGTCCTCGCGGAATCTGCCATCCACCACCATCTTGCGCAAGTCAGAATTGGTGGCGGCGAGAATGCGCACGTCCACCTTGATGCTCTCCGTGCCGCCCAGCCGCATGAACTCGCGCTCCTGAATGACGCGCAGCAGCTTGGTTTGAGTTTCCACGCCCACCGTCCCGATCTCATCAAAAAAGATCGTGCCTTGGTTGGCGACTTCGAAAAGCCCACGCTTGGTGGCAATGGCGGATGTGAACGCGCCCTTGACGTGGCCAAAAAGTGTGCTTTCGAGCAGATCGACGGGCATCGAGCCGGTATTGACGGGAACAAAGGGCCGGTCGGCGCGAGGGCTGGTGGCATGGATGGTCTTGGCGACCAGTTCCTTGCCGGTCCCGCTTTCCCCGGTAATCAACACCGTGGCGCGGCTGGCAGCGACCTGAGTAATCAGGTCCATCACCTTTTGCATCCTCTCGCTCTTGCCCACAAGGTTGGGCAGGTCGTAACGCTTGAGGGCGCGGCGGAGTTGGATGTTTTCAAGTTGAAGGCGCGACTTGTCGAGGGCGTTGCGGATCTCCAGCAAAAGTTTGTCATTGTCCCACGGCTTGGTAATGTAGCTGTCGGCGCCCTGCTTGGATGCCTGGAATGCCATCTGCGTGGACGCATAGGCCGTAATCATGATGACTCCGACTTCGGGGCTTTCGCGCTTCATCTGCTGGAGCAAATCAAGGCCGTTGCGGTCAGGCAGATTGATATCGAGCAACACGAGGTCGAAGAGGCCGTTTTCGATGCGCCTCAGCCCTTCCTCGCCGGTTGAGGCGGTATCCGCCGCGTATCCCTCGAGCTTCAGGAGTTGCTCGAGACTCTCGCGAATTTCGGTTTCGTCGTCAATAATGAGGATGGAGCCTTTAGCTGACATTCACTGGTTTCCTGACTGCGGGAAATTCCAGCCGGAAGGTCGTTCCCCGACCGACCACGCTGTCCACCTGGATCGATCCGGAATGCTCCCGGATGATCCCGTAGGTCACGGCGAGGCCCAAGCCCGTGCCTCGACTGGTAGCCTTGGTGGTAAAAAAGGGATCAAAAATCTTGTTGAGGTGATCGGCGGGGATTCCCACGCCGTTGTCGGACACTTCCACATTCACGGTGGAATTCTCAGACTCCGTGGCAATGGTCAGTTCACCGCCGCGGGGCATGGCGTCGCGCGCGTTCATGATCAAGTTCATAAAGACTTGCTGGAGTTTTCCGGAATTTCCATACACGGCGGGCAGCATGGCTTTCAACTGGGAATTAACCGTGATCTTGGCAGCCTTCAACATGGGTTCAACCAGGGAGAGGCTTTCGGTGATCACGCGGTTTACGTCCAAGTCGGAATACTCGCTGCCGCCGACGCGCGAAAACTTGAGAAGGTTGTTGGCAATTTCGGAAGCGCGGAACGCCTGGGCGATGATTTTATCCAACGTACGCGTGCGGGGGTCATCAGGATCCATCTGCCGCATCAGCATCTGGGCGTTCGAAGTGATGACCGCGAGAGGCGTGTTCACCTCGTGGGCGACCCCCGCCGCCAGCAGGCCGATGGATGAGAGTTTTTCCGCCTGCATCAACTGGTCTTCCAGGTTCACGCGCTCGGTCAGGTCGGTAAAGATCAACAACCGCCCAATCACCTGGTTCTCTTTCCCGAGCAGTGGCACCACCGAGAGGTTCACAATGAGGGTGCGGTCCTCGGCATTGCGCAGGCGAAATTTATACAAATTGAGCGTGTGGTGGGGATCGGAAACTCGCGACAACTCGACCCTGAGATCAGGGGGAAAAATCGCCTCCAGGGTCCTTCCCAGGGCTTCCGAGCGGCTGAGGCCATAGAGCCGCTCCAGGGCGGAATTCCAAGCCTCGACGGCGCCTTCCAGGTTGCAGGCCAGCACGCCGGCGTTGATGGATTCAATGATGTTCTGGCTGAAATCGCGCAGGGCTTGGTAATCGCGCGCCCGCATTTCCAGCGATTCATACAGACGGGCGTTCTCCAGGGCGATCGAGACATAACCGGCAATCGTTTGCAAGAGGTCAATATCCTCACTGGAAAGATAATCGCCTTCGCGCGTCTTGCCCAATCCCAAGTAACCGAGCGTATGCTCCTTGACCTTAAAAGGCAGGTAATAGTGCAGCTTGAGTTGTTCAATGGATTTTTGCGCGGCGGGAGAAAAACCGTAGGCCCGGCGGACGTTGTCAAAAAAGAAAAGGTAGCCTTTCGCCAGCGACGGCTGGTCCGGGTCGAGGAAGCTGGTGTCGATCTTGCCGGTGAAATTCATGCCGCGCGAGCGCGCCAAGCGGAAGCCTTTCGGCTCCGCGGCCAGGAATACGGCGAGCCGGTCCACGCCTAGAATTTCGGACAGGCGATCGCAGATCTGCTGGAGGAGGCTGTCGACATGCAATTCCGAGGTGAGTTCACGCGCAAACTCCAAAAGCGTGCGGCGATAATCATAGCGCTCGGGGTTGAAGAAACGGTCCACCCACTGCTGGATTTTGTTGACCACAGGTTGGAACAGGATGGCGGTGACGACAATCGCCACGATCCAAGCGCTGCGGGGAAACGTGGCGCGGAAGAAATCCGCGAAAAGTGCGATGAGGCCGAAATATAAACCCACAATGCCGGCTGTGGCCAGGGTATAAGAAATTCCGTGCCGGAAGATGATATCCACATCCATCAGCCGATTGCGGACAATGGCATAGCCAAAAGTGACAGGCAGGACCGCCAGGAAGAGTGCGGAGGCGTTCATCCAGGCATTGGGGACAAATCCCAGGAAGTAGGGCAAGGCGTAAAGGGCGGCGAAGGGAACAATGGCCACCCAGGTACCGCGGGTGACCCACTTGAGTTGGTGCTTTAATATGGGGTCGCTGGCCCGAACGTAAGCGTAATGCAGCGCCAAGGCGCCCGCCAGGAAGTAAGCCCCCAGGTAAAACAGTTCAATTCGGTCCAGCAGCCAGCGCGCCTGCAAGAGCGGCAAGGGAAGCACCAGGATATCCACCGCCACCAAGGCATGGACCGCTCCCAGCAAGACTCCGGGCAAATAAAGGAGCGGGGCCAGGTAACGGCGTTCGCGTATCAGCGTGGAACGCTCGGGAAACGTCAAACAGAAATGCAGGAAGAGCGCGGGCTGCAAGACCTCCGCTGCGACGTTCAGCCAATAAATCACCCAGTCAAACAAGTTCAACTTGCCGGTATAGGCGAAGGTGTAAAGGACAAAAGAGGCCAGGCAGAAGATATAAAAATGGCGGGATTTGCGCGCCGTCCAGCGCCGGAAAAGTATGAAAGTGCCGATCAGGAGATAAAGTAAGCCCACGAACGCCAAGTAGTTCCGGACAGAGCCGGCCGTGCTTTGGGCGTTCAGGACGAGACTGGTATCAAAAGGTTCGCCGTTCCGAGTCAGACTATAAGTGGCGAGCGACCATACCCCCAGGCGGTAAATCTGCTGGACGGCTTCGGTGGCCGTCGTGATCGGCTGTCCATTAATCGCCTTTAGCTGGTCACCCTCGTGAATTCCGGCACGATCGGCGGGTCCGCCACGGACGACAATCCAAGCCGTCACGCCCTGAGGGGATTCAATCCAGGAAACACCATCATCCGCAACCTGATACAGGCCGCGCTGTTGGTAATTTAGGATTCCAGATCCCACCAAGACCAGGCTCAAAATGGCAAGCGACAGCGTGGTAAGCCGAAATGCTGGGATCCTGGTCATTGGGAAGTCCGTTCGTTGACCTGAAGAACACTAACTCCTTAACGATTCTAGCACGTTGGTTTCCAGCCGTCGAGACAACACAAAATTTTAAGTCTTTTAATTACATGTAGATATAATTGCAACTCCAAAAGACAGAATGATGATACAAAATTCAGGATTTAGGTTCCATTTTTCTGTAAGTATTCAGGTGATTAACCCTGGCATCTTCCGCCCCGCCTATTGCCCCCGCCTCGGCATGACATCCTCGTTGGATCAGCAACGGAAACGATGCTGGGTTCCTACGATCAGGCTCTAATTCTGTGATCCAGCGCGGGCGTAAGGCACTTCTGCGGTCAGGGCATCCGTCAACGTGGTGGTTCCGAGACGCTAAGTTCCTTTCTTTTCATTAACATCATGGCATGAACAATATAAGCCTTTTGTTTTCATAAACATCATGGCATCGTCAGGAACCGACGCTTTTTCTCCATTTGTTTTCAATAACATCATGGGATATACCTTCATTTTGGGGCCCCCTTTTTTGGTTCCTACGATCAGTCCCTCCGTCATTTTATAAATACCCTGAATTCATATAGATACATTTTAGCGCCAATCCGCTTGATTTCTGATAAGTCCTTGTGTTTTCATGTACATCTTGGGATCCACCGTTATCCTCCCGGTGTGAAGTTGCCCTTCGAGGCGCGCCAAAGGCTTCCCTCCTGATTCAGAGCCTGCCCTGAGCCCCTTGAAGGGAGGGGCGGCGCATAAGTGCCGCGGGTGGTTACCCGCCACCGGCCAGCGCCGGCAACCTCACCCTCTAAGGCTAGCGCCAAGGCAAGGCATGTTGTCAACAGAATTCTTGCAGAATTTCCTGCCGGTAGGAAAAGATTTTACAATTCGGGCCGGAAATTTCCTGCCGGTAGGAAATGGGTTTTTGAACTCGGCGGCGAGCACGACAAAACGTCAGCATGGCCAGCGACGCCAGGCACAATGGTGGTTTGGCCGTTCTATGTCCAAGTGGATTGTTGTCGAGTACCGCGTCAACCAGGAGTTGGCTGCTGGTCACTTGTTCGACGTGCCGCTTACAGGTCCAGGTGCTTGCTGGTCGCCAAGAAACCTGCCAATATTCTGAGCCCCCAGAGGGCCGTTGACTCAGCCCGAGGGGGCCATTAGTTCTGCCGAAGGGCCGTTGATTTAGCCCCAACGGGGCGACCTAACGAAGCCCGGGCCAACGGCCCATAAGCGCTAACTTGAGTATTTGACCAGCCCAAAACTCGCAGATACCCAAGATGAAGGATACCCTTCTCCCCTGGGGAGAAGGTGGCCGAGGTACGAGGCCGGATGAGGGGTTACTTTCTACCGGGTAGTTCGATGCCCATCGCCTGCCCTCGGCTCCGACTTTGAATCGCAGGCCTCGGGCATACGATGGAGGAACCCCTCACCCCCACGACCTGCAAAACGTGGGGCCCCCTCCGCCTTGCGGTCCCCCCTCTCCCCGAGGGAGAGGGCCAATTTGGTTAAGTTAGCGCTTATGCCCTTCAGGGCTCGGGTATCGGTTTGGGTCCCGCTGACCCAGGCCGTTGGCCGGGCTTCGTTAGGTTGCCCCCTTGGGGCTCACCTGCCCACCCCTCGAGACTCAGCACTACCGGCTTTTGGAGTGCGGCCGGGGAGACAGGGGCGACGGCGCGCGAAGCTCAGAGTCCTGAAGGATGGCCATAAGAGATCGGAAATATCGTGCCTGCCCGTTTTCCCGCAGTTCGGATGAATAGAAATATAGTGCGTATATCGAAGGCTCCCTGAAGCTCGACGGTATACTTGTGGCATAATGTGCGCCACGAGGTCGTACCCCATGCTGCAGGGAGGAGTTTCGAGATGCCTATTCAGCAAGTTACAGCGGAAAGTCTGGGAGGATTCCTTGAACGAGTTGCGGCCCTTCGCAAGAAGTGGCGCACCGGTGACGATGATACAGAAATCTGGTACCGTGGCCAGCAAAAGGCTTATTGGGCGCTGACCCCCAAGGACTACCGTAGGCCACGCCGCCCTCATTGGGATGACGACGAGATCCGGGAGGAGTTCGAGAGAAGAGCTCCCAGCTTGACCATAGAGAGGCCCCACAACGCGTGGGATTGGTATTTCCTTATGCAGCACTATGGCGCGACCACCAGATTGCTAGACTGGACAAACGGTGCGCTCATCGGCCTACATTTCGCTGTTAAGGATGATCCCGGATTTTATGACGCGGCAGTATGGGCCCTGGATCCTTGGTGGCTGAATATGCAAGTCGTCCGCCAGGATGAAGTTGTTCCGCTTGGGGCGCCTGGCACCTCTTAAGCAAGCTCCAACACTCTTGACTTCTCACTTATGACATGGCCGATTTCTTCCCACGGATAGTATGTGGGCGTAACTGTACCCCAAGCCCTTGTATGGCCCAGAGAAATCATATTCTATGGAATAGTACATCAGTGCTATATACACCTGTTTGGAATAATGGTAATTCTGCAATCGCCGGTCCATCCCCGGCTCCGGATTATCGCAACCGACTTGCTTGTGGGATGTGCAAAATGAAAGATCCATTGGTTCTTAGCACTGTTCAGGGTATCATCGGCCTCCTCAATATCTTGTGGAAGACGGCGCGACTTTGCGGAGGAGACCCCGCACGGACCTCATCGGGGCGAGCCGAAGTGGGCGAGCGTTGGAAACGGTCGCCTCGACGAAACACGGTGAAACTCGCCTGCAGTTTTGCGCCCCAGCTAAGACTGTCTGGCAACACGCGTGCTGCAAAGCGACCCAGCATAGAAACGGGAGTGCTGGAACGTGACCGTAGGGTTGCAGCAATCTCGAACTCGGAAGTTCATAACTTTATACCTAACTAAGTACTTTAGAAACAATGAGTTGCTTTGTGATAATCAAACTTCGCACAAGTTGGATAGGCGTTTTGCTCCGTGGTGAAACTGCGCGAGCTATCCGTTAAATTTCATAGATTTGGATTGATTCCTTATGTTTTCATCACACGATTTCAGGGTAATTGTTGCCACGGCCTTCTTCGCATTGGCCCTATTGTCCATATCCTGTGGGGGAGGAGGGGGCAGCACCGCACTCGCTCCGGTCTCCACCGCAGGCATCTCGACAACTCCCACAACCGTCACGTTTGGCAACCAATCCGTCGGTACCAGCAGTGCGGCGCAGTCCGTCACCCTGACCAGTACCGGCAACGCGGCACTAACGATTTCGAGTATCACCGCCACCGGTGACTTCACCCAGACGAACAACTGCGCGACGAGTGTCCCCGCGGGAAACAATTGCACGGTCAATGTAATCTTTATACCCACCGCGACAGGAACACGAAGTGGGAGCCTCAACATCTCGGACAACGCTGCCGGCAGCCCGCAAACAGTCACTTTGACTGGAACCGGAGTAACCGCTGGACCCGCCGCGAGCCTAGCCCCTACAGATTTGACCTTCTCGAGCCAGATTGTCGGGTCAACCAGCGGCGGGCAGACCCTCACTCTGACCAACACCGGCAACGCCAGTTTGACTATCACCAGCCTCGCCATCACCGGCACCAACGCCAGCGACTTTGCTCAGACCAATAATTGCGGGAGTTCGGTGGGGGCAGGAGCCAACTGCACGATCAACGTCACCTTTACACCCTCCGCCAGTGGCAGCCGTGCGGCTTCGGTCACCATTACGGACAATGCCACCGGCAGCCCGCAGACGGTGGCCTTGACTGGCACCGGCACAGCGACAGCGGCCACCGCGAGTTTGACTCCAGCCAGCTTGACGTTCGCAAGCCAGGCCGTAGGGAGCAGCAGCAGCGCGGAAGGCGTCACCCTGACCAATACGGGCAATGCGACGCTTACGATCTCCAGCCTAGCGGTCACGGGCGCCAACGCCACCGACTTTGCTCAGACCAACAATTGCGGCAGTTCGGTGGCGGCAGGAGCGAACTGCACGATTAGCGTCACCTTCACACCCTCCGCCAGCGGCAGCCGTGCGGCTTCGGTCACCATTACGGACAATGCCACCGGCAGTCCCCAGACCGTGAGGCTTTCCGGGACCGGCGCCACCACCGGGGCCGTAGTCAGTCTCTCATCCACCAGCTTGGCCTTCGGGAACCAGCCTGTCCAGATGACCAGTTCGGCACAGACCGTCACCCTCACCAACACCGGCGGCACCACTTTGAGTATCACCAGCCTCAACTTCACCGGCACTAATGCCAGCGATTTTGCTGAGACAGACACTTGCGGCGGTTCGGTTGCGGCGGGTGCCAACTGCACGATCGGCTTACTATTCACGCCTTCCGCCACCGGGGCGCGCACGGCTGCACTCAGTATCTCGGACAATGCCAGCGGCAGCCCGCAGACCGTGAGCCTTTCGGGCACGGGAAGCCACGACGTGATTCTGTCCTGGACCGGCAGCACGACCCCTGGGGTCATGGGCTATTACGTCTACCGGGGGACGACCTCAGGTGGGGAGAGTTCCACACCACTGAATTCCACGCCGATAAACGGTACCACTTATACGGACGAAAATGTGACGGCAGGAGCTGCGTACTATTACGTGGTTACGGCCGTAGCTTCCAATGGTGTAACCCAGAGCGCAGCCTCGAATGAAGCCGGAGCGACTATTCCCTGACTCTAGCCCAACCTTTGCAGCGCGTAGCCGTTTCGGTGGGGATTGGAGCTCGATGTCGGCACAACCTTCGAACTGTCAACGTAGGCTTGTCGGGAACGCGTTGTAATGTAGACCTGCCACCTTTCAATTTCCGGCGAGGCTTCCGGCCGGCATTCGATGCGAACGGAGGAAGAGTAACTTCCCGTAAAATTGACCGGCCAAATCTGTCTGGACCTTTGCTTCAGACTACGGTGTCGTTCACCAGCACTCCGCAGGAGCCTGAATCTCATCCCATGTAACATGTTATCCGGTTCTATGTGTGCTACTCTTTTCAAATGTGTTCTCAATTTTGGCGAGGGACAGGAAGGAAAATCATGGAAAAACCAACGTGTTTGTTTTCATTATTTATCCTTGTGGCGGTCGTTGGGGGTGCCCTTCCCGTCATCGCCCAGGAGACGCCCCCTCTCCAACCCTTGGCACTCAATGTGCGCCAAATTGAATCCGGACTCAGCTATCTGGGTTCCCCCCTCTCTGCTGCTGACCAGCGCCGGATCAACGACGCGCTCGCCGACACGGACGAGGCGGCCGCGGTGCGGGCGATTGAAGCGACGCTCGACAAACGCGCCCTGGTCACCGTGGAAATCAATGCGGAGAGCCGCGTGCAGGTCATGCCCGGACAAGCGAAGCCGGAACTCCTCGAATCTGGAACACGCGTCTTTCTCGTGAAGGTGATCAATCTGGCCGGGGTTACGTCGCCCCTGGCCGTTGAGAGCCCCAACACCGGTCCCGTTTATATCAAATCGGACGGCAGCGCAGAACCGCTGCAAATACTTGCGCCTGAGGAGGCGCGGGAGCGCTGGGCGGATATTTCCCTTTATGACAAGAACCCGCTTTCCCCCCGCCTTTCCGGATTGAGCGTGGAGTACAGGATTCTAGAAATCTACAGCCATGGCCGCGGCCAGCGATCCGCCAAGATTGGTTTCAACGTCGGCCAAGGGACGCAGGACATCGGGTTTCGCAATGAAATCGTCCTCTTGTTCAATGTCCTCCCCGCCCAGATCGTCCGCCTGCATGTTGTGGACGAGAAGGGTGAACCCGCAACGGCTGCCTTCGTCATCCGCGACGGGATCGACCGGATTTATCCCAACCCCTCCAAGCGCCTTGCCCCGGACTTGTTCTTTCAGCCACAGATCTATCGGGCCGATGGCGATAAGGTTGTTCTGCCGGCAGGAAACTATACGGTGACATGCTCGATGGGACCCGAATACATCGCCCAAAGGAGAGAGTTGACTGTGCCGGAATCTGGTAACGCGGAAATCTCCTTCGCCATGCAGCGCTGGATAGATCCTTCGAAGCTGGCGTGGTATTCCGGTGACCACCACGTGCACGCGGCGGGCTGCGCCCATTATCAGAACCCCGCGGAAGGCGTTCCCCCCGAAACTATGATTCGCCAGATTGCGGGCGAACGGCTGAACGTGGGCTGCGTGCTGACCTGGGGCCCCTGCTACTACTATCAAAAGCAATATTTCTCCGGCAAAGATGACCCACATTCGAAATCGGGCGAACTGATGCACTACGACCTGGAAGTCTCGGGCTTCCCCTCGAGTCACGCGGGCCACCTCGTCCTGCTCGGGCTCGTCGATCAAGACTACTCGGGCACAAAACGCATCGAAGACTGGCCCACCTGGGACCTGCCCATCCTGCGCTGGGGCAAACAGCAGGGCGCCGTGGTGGGCTTCGCCCATTCCGGGTGGGGACTTGCCGTTTCCACCGATAAGCTACCCAACATTGAAATGCCCGGTTTCGATGGCATCGGCGCCAATGAATACATCGTAGATGTGACTTACCCGAACACGGTCGACTTCATCTCCACCATGGATACGCCCTATCCTTGGGAGCTCAACATCTGGTACCACACGTTGAACGTGGGTTTTCGCACTCGCATTTCCGGTGAAACCGATTTTCCCTGCATCACCGATGCCGTCGTCGGCCAAGGCCGGGTCTATGCGAAGGTCGACGGCCCTCTCTCCTACAAGGCCTGGCTTGAATCGGTGCGTGAAGGCCGCAGCTACGTCTCTGATGGGAGAAGTCACTTAATGGACTTCCGTGTGAACGGAACGGAGGTGGGAACGCGCGCCCCAGGACAATCAGAAGACAAGAGCAGCGAGCTTGATTTGGCCGCGCCCGGCACCGTCCACGTTACGGTGAAAGCTGCTGCAATGCTAGACGCTGTGCCGCACCCGGAGATTCATAACCTAGCTGCCAACCAACAGCCTTACTGGCATATTGAACGGGCGCGGATTGGCGACACGCGGGAAGTTCCCGTGGAATTGATTGTCAATGGGCAAGCCGTTGCTCGCAAGACCATACTCGCCGACGGCGATGTCCGTGATATTTTTTTCGATGTGCCCATCGAAAAGAGCAGTTGGGTTTCCATGCGAATTTTAGGCTCTTCGAATACCAATCCCATCTTTGTGGTCGTAGATGGGAAACCCATCCGCGCCTCGCGCGAGAGTGCGGAGTGGTGCCTCGCCGCCGTAAACCAGTGCTGGACACAGAAGGCAGCGAAGACTTCGAAGGCGGAGCTCCCGGATGCCATCAAAGCTTACGACCATGCCCGCACTGTTTATGCGCGGCTGATCCAGGAGTGCCCACAATAAATCCATCGCGCTGTTGGTGGTCCGCAAGACCAGTCGCGTTGTTCTGCAAGAGAGCGCAAGCGTGCCCTGTCATAATCTCACCAAAATAGATTCTGGTAAGGGGCGGCTTTGCTCGCCCGTTATTAGAATTCCGCCAACCCCGCGCATGATTTCCCGGCGCGAGCTTGCTCCGCTACGGACACCTGAACTTTATATCCTGACCTCAGCTGCGTCTGGGTTGCGCATGGTTGCGCACAGCGCGTTCGAGTAACTACCGTGTTTTCTGTACAATCTCAACCACCAACAAATCTCTCAACCGTTCCACTGTCGACCTTGAACTTCGATTTTACCCTCAACCTATTGAAAAGATGGTAGGCCTGGAGGGATTCGAACCCCCGACCCACGGTTTAGGAAACCGTTGCTCTATCCGTCTGAGCTACAGGCCCATACTTTTTT